>Ga0055584_100003183_pt1 | contig 16231 bp, 16 predicted proteins | sample OSDHelmetaG_FD_58716 | JGI IMG/M metagenome (GOLD analysis project Ga0055584, IMG submission 58716) | Pelagic marine sediment microbial communities from the LTER site Helgoland, North Sea, for post-phytoplankton bloom and carbon turnover... | ecosystem: Environmental > Aquatic > Marine >... | reverse complement strand
TTGATCCAGAAAAACGGCGAGTTTTTCGGCTACATGTGTCGAATCCGCCAACAATGCTTCATAACTTACAACTATATAGGGTTGATTTGAAAGTTCTAGCCATTGACGCCATTGACGGTTGTATTCCTTAAGCCAACGGATATTGTAAATAATTTTGTCGCTATCGTATCGCAGTTTACCGCTGCTTGATTGCAGGCTATTCCACCGGCCACTTTGACCTGCGATCAACAACGATACCGCTTGGGCAAGAAAATCTTCACGATATAGGTAAATGTATTGTGTGGATGAAAGTAGGTGATCTAAAACTTTGTTGTCACACATCCATGCAAAATCTTCCCAGAATACTTTAAAACCAAACCATCCATTTGGTGTCGTTCGATAACGTTTTAAACGATCTACATAGCGATCGAAATCAAGTATATTTCTGTCGTCAGCATTTCTCATGACTCCAAAACGTTCAGCGAGAGTTTTCATATGGCCTTTGGTCTGAAAATATTCGTGAGGAACGCCGTGTCTATTTTGTCGAAGTAAATCCCCTAATAAAGTGCTGCCACTCCGGGGAGTTGTGGCTATACAATAACTAGAAAAAGTTCCGCTAAAAGGCGGTTGATCCATTTCTGCTGAATTGTAGATATTGCGAGCCAATTTAAATCACCCCGCGCTTTGGCAGACCAAGAGTTGTTTCATTTTTTACTGTTTTAGATTAACCAAGTATCGGAATTCTCCAGCGAGGAGACTGGCTGTTCTATTTGCGCTTGCTGGGCTGTCCGAGTGACCCAAAAAAAGTATTGGTAGCGATTCAAAAATATTTTTCTCTGGTAAACAGTTAGGGGCGAAATCTTCGTTGATAGAAAATTGATCTTCAAAAGATTCAGACGTTGACCAAATTAAATAGGGGATGCCGGCTTGGTTCAAATAGTATTCGAGTAGTTGCAAATGTTTTAGATAATCTCTTAAGCCTTGAATCTTGGAAAATTGTTCGAAGTATCCACAGGCGGAATCAACAATGGTGTCCCATTGGTCGTGCTCTATCTGATGATCCTTGAGTGGGTTTGATTTTCTAAAATGCGGGTTACCTAAATTATTTTTAAAATAATCACCAAAACAAAGGGAAAACTCCTGTTCCTTGTTGTTATTAATGCTACTGATATACTCAGTATTTTCAAACGGGCAAAGGGAAATTATGACTAAGTTAGGGTGTAAACTTTGGCTTTGAGAGACTAAAGTTCGCGTTATGTAATCCATTGAACCTTCAGGTTGGGAAAAGTTCAATACGTTGATTTTTGAATGATGAGTTCCGGTAATGGACGCATAGTGTTCTGTAAAGCTATCACACCAGTTTGGATTAACATGTGTGGCTGGAAAATAAGATTCATTGCCCCCACAAATCATTATACAATCATCCGATTCTGCAGAATAATTATCACTTACATAACCTAGACTATTAAATAAAACTGGGTTTATAGAAACCGGACTCATATTTGAATAATCGATTTTTGCATATAACCAATGAGTAAGGTCAATATTTTTTTGAAATAGCATTTAAGGGCGATAGTATGGTGTTTTTTTCTTTTGATAAATAAGAGGTGTTACCTGTGACTCATCATTCAGATTGTAGGGCTTGGTATTTTTGATATATTTGTTCGGCCATATGTTTATTGGATTCTGGACCTAAATGTCCACGCCATTTGAATGAACCATCCTCATTCCATTTAGTATCAGCTGCATGGTCAAGAGCCTTAACGTTTATGTAATTTAATACATGGGAATTGTTTATTTTTTCGAAATACTCAGCCAGAGGCCCACGTTTGGGTAAGTTATTAAAGTCATAAACTGAATTCAATACTATATACTCTATATTCTTTAATTGGCAGAAACTCTGCATCAGTAGGAGGTTTTTGAGTAGATTGCAAACTCCTAATTCGTCTTCATAGAATTGAAAATAACTCATTGGGGTATTCGGAATTCCGGAGCCGAATGGTACTCCAGTACCATGCTCTGATACCCATTCCATTCTGGAGGGGTGGGATAAATCGAGTACTAAAAAGTCTGGTGCATATTCACTACATTGGTTGATCAAATTTCTTACACTGTAGTCGGTGGATACGCCCGCAACCGCGAAATTCATGAAATTTATATCATTTAAGGAGCAGTGGACGTCTTTAGCAATTCTAGTTTTTAGTTGATATCCATAAGTCTCATCAATATTCAGACCTGTTACGATGGAACTACTGGGCCCAAAAACGAAAAATTTAAATTGAGCGTTTGAATTAAACTCCTCACTGCGAAAACCAAGAGAGTTAAACTGATACGTCTTACTCCCACTTGTATCGGCACCGTAGAAATTGGAGATTGAAGCGGGTACGTGGAGTTTAGGGAATTGGTCGCACTTATAGAACATAGGATGTGATTATAAAATTAGATTTTCGGTGGTGAGTTTTTCGCAGATAACTCTGCCAATGGATCTGTTGGATTTTCGACCAGGATGAATACCATCGGCAGCAAAATCACTAGCTTCTGTTAATTTGATTTTCAATGTATGGCGAAGATCAATAGATTGAGAAAATTGTCGCAAATTGCTCGTAAGACCCTGCGGGAACCCGGTATCAGCAGCATAACGGGCGAGAGACCAGATTAGAAACGGAATTTTATGCATCCGACAAAAGCTTTGTAACAGCAGGTAGTTTCTAAGCTGATTTAACGTGCCTTTTTCTAGAGTATAGTTACGATAATACCCCATAACAATTGTAGATAGCCTGTCCCACTGCTCAATACTTAAGTTCGCAAGTTTTTTGCCGGTAGGCAAATGTCGGTTTTCAGTTATTAAATGATTTAAATGGGGATTGATGTTTATGGTTAATCGCTTGGCTTGTTTATTTTTAGGATCAACTAAGTAGTCGGTATATTCAGTGCGGTTTTTTGCACCTGGGCATGCAATTATTAAATTAGGTCGAATGCGCGATGCTTGAGCTATTAAGGTTCTAATCACATAGTCGGTTGACGCCCCAGCTTGGGAAAAATTTACCAAATTCACTTCGTTTGGTGGTATCTGTTTGACGCTAGCAACATAACGTTTGACCTCAAAACACCAGGTTTCGTGTTCGAGTAGACCGACACCAACTCCTTCGCTAGGACCACAAATGAAAATATGAAATTTAGCTTTTGGGTTAAAATCTTCACCTCTAAATCCCAATTGATTAAACTGGTAAGTTATTTTGCCACTAAAGTCGGTACCATAATGGTGAGTTAGTGCCCCGGGAATATGATGTACACGCTTGGTAGAACCGATATTTTCTCCGTCAAATGCGTGTAAGTTTTTTTGTTCGTTCGCGGACATCTATAACACAGGATTTGAAATATTCATTTTATGTATGTGAGTATTATGGCTAATTGCTAAGTAGAGTTGACTGTCTGTATAACTACAAAGTAAGTCTGTTGTCTAATTTTAAGTGTGTCGAAGTCGTGTTTATGTTTAAACTCGAATGTAATTTTCGTATGGGTGATTATAATTAGTTATGAGTTATTTAAAACCGTTTAGTGGGTTTCGCGTGTCAAATCCCGCATTCCGGGAGCATCGGCCGGGTTCGATTAGCTTTCATTATGCTACAGATTTAAGCGGGACGATTGTTTATCGGTTCAACTCCTACGGATTTCGAGGGGAAGAGTTTGATCCAAAAGCTCATTCTCGAATCTTTGTTGCCGGCGAAAGTACGGGCATCGGTGTCGGTATCAGTGAGGAGCAAAGTTGGTTTGGCCAATTCAAGACCTTGTATAGTGTAGAGCATGACTTAAAACCTCAACAGGTCAATTTATTGAACTTTTCTCAAGCCGGTGCTTCAACGGACTACACATGTAGGGTTTTGTTGCAACAATGTGAGGTAACCCGACCTGACTTAGTTGTTGCAGTACTCAGTCCAATGAATCGGGTTGAGTATTTTCTGGATGATAATATCAGTAACTTACCCAACCAACACGTGAATATTCTTCCTTTTCTTGGGAATTCTCTAGCGCATGCTAATAACAATAAAACCAGTGTGTTGACTCAACAGGAAAAATCTGCCTTGTTGCAAAGCGTAGATGCCTACTACACGTTCTATACCGATCGACAGGGTGCGAACAATCAGATAAATTGTATTCTCCTTTTGCAGAATTACCTTGCAAATCGTCGCATACCGTACCTCATTTGGGTTTTTGATCAGCACCACCACAAAAGCAAAGAGACTTTAACAAAAAATAGCGTGCTTTCAGATTTAGCTGAGATGGTAGATGAAGAAAAGCTACTTTCGATTGCTTATGAGGGGAGTAGCCCGAGAGCGGCCGATGGGATCCATGTTGGACCAGAGGCACAAAAACGAATTAGCCTTCAATTGATGAAGGCCTATCGAGATAATTATGGCACGCACCCTTGCTGATAACTCTTCTATTCGGTTCCATAATATAATGAGTTTCTTGTAAATTTTTTAACGAAAATGTAAACAGTGATAAATTCAATAAGTGGTATTTTATCGAGGGCGGATGCTTATCCAGAATATCTCGATCAGGTTTATAGTGCGGCTAACAAAGTTGTTCAGGAATCGAGAATGAAGGTAAGCCTTACCTTCGGAAATAATTTTGCCAATATAAAAAAGTTTGAGCAAATAAGAGTACAACTTGCTGATTATCTCGTTGGTACACACGCTAATGCAGTTGGGGTCAGCGATTTAATTCAATGGTTGCAAATAGTGAATTTGTCATTAGACCATAAATGGCTTAAAGGTATGATGCAAGCTGCGGTGTCAACCTCACCAATAGGTTCGGCACTTGCGGAGCTATATTTCGAGTCCGTTTTGCATGATCGCAACATACAGGATTCGGAATCTGTTCACGACCTAACCTTTTTTGATAACGGTAGTGATTTATTTCTTCTAGACTGTGTGGGATCTTTTCCGTCTGAATTTTTAATGGAATTGGCGGGTGTAAGCATTATATGGCGTGAAATATGCAAAGAGATCTCCACCTCCACTGATGCTGAGTGTTTTTATCAATCAGATGTCTGTTGGCAGAGAATTGGCGAGGCTATTGATGGCGAATTAGAACAACGACCTGATGAAACTGTCGATAGATTGTTTACAGGCGCGAAGGTGTTGCTGGATCTGTTGTGCGATCTACAAGACAGAAACTTGGAGGTTTCGCAGCGCTTTGAAAACGAATTGGATTGTAAACTCAACCTACTATTGCAACGCAAGTCTCTAGTGGGTTGTGGGTATCATGCACATAAACGATTGTCGTCACGAACTATTGATGAATGTTTGCGAAAATTTGAGGGGAATCCTCAAATTTTGATTCGAGAGCTTGCGGCTTCGCCGTTTATTTGCCCCGGTAATGCGAGTAAAAGTAGTTTGTTATCGAAATTGACTGCAACTGGCGGCCCCATGGAAGCGGTCTTTTCTGATTCTGAACTAAAGACCCTTGGAAAATGGATTGATAGTTTAGCGCACTCTCAGGAATTCGATTCAACTACAGATCCTTCATTGATGTTGAATAAAACTGTAACTCAGCTGGCGAATATTAAACTAAAGCTAAAAAACGTTGAACGAGTAGATTTTGTTAAAAGTAGTTGGAAAAAACTACAGCAAACTTCATGGGATGCCAGAGAGTTATATTTTCAGATGATCAATCTCGAGCGGTTTCCTGAAACCCGAGTGCTTGCCGAAACGTTTTTGCGCATGCGACTTGTTGGATGCGAATCGAAGGCTGTACAGGCGTTGCGCCCAATGCCTTGCGATGAGTTTCGGGCAGAAGCTCTTTATGATTGGGTGTACATTAAGCACAGAGAACAGGTTGATAGTTATCCCGGGTTACGCGAGGGGTCAAAAGTAAGTCGTGAACGATTTATTCAATCTACTGTGCAACTTGCACCGCTGATCTTAATTGATGGTGCGTGGTTGCAATACCTCAATTGGCCCGGGATTATGTCTCGTTCTTTTGGAGATGATCTAGTATCAATTTTTAGGGGAGAAACAGGTCAGGGAGATTGGCGGGATCATCACGCGAATTTATATAGGAAATTGTTAAGTTGTATGGATATTGAATTACCAGATACCTCATCTCGAAAATTTGCTTTTAATAGTCAATTTAATTCGACTAGTTTTCACGCCCCGCTAATTTGGTTGACCCTATCTAGTTTACCCACACATTATATGCCTGAATTATTAGGTTTGAATTTGGCTGTGGAACTAGCCGGTGTTGGCGGTCCCTATCTCTATGCACGAGATACATTGCGTAGATTCGGTTATCCGACGACTTTTGTTGATGTGCATAATTCTGTTGATAATATTGCTGAAGGACATAGCGCACAGGCCGTAAATGCAATTGTAAAGTATTTGGAAGAGGAGTTTATGAGTCGAGGACGGGATGAGACTAATATTCTGTGGCATAGAGTCTGGGCCGGATTAAGGTTGATGTTACCGCAACCAGATAAAATTGATTTCAGTTCTTTATTGCACTTGGATTCCTCTATTAAGTTGGATAATTGCAAACCTTTTTACAATCGCCCTTTATGTTCTTGATTTACGATCAGAAAACCTGTATTAAAGGGTTTTATATTTGCAGAACAGTAGATATGGCTAAACATCGCACTTCTAAACACTCAGACGATAAAGAATCGACAAAGTCTTCACAAGGCGAGCAGTCCTATGATCCTGAGACTTTCGCAGACCGTGATGATCTCTCCGATAAATTGAAGGAAAAGCTCAAACGTTTACAAGAAGAAGATCCTAATATTTATCCTGTGTTCTAGGAGTTTTTAGAAACTATCTATTTGAACGTTATTTCTCTTGCCGCATCGCATTCTAGGTATTTCTGCGTATTATCATGATAGTGCTGCAGCCATCATTGAAGATGGGAAAATTATAGCGGCTGCACAAGAAGAACGATTTACACGTAGAAAACACGATTCTGGTTTTCCTCTTCAAGCTGTGCAGTTTTGTTTGAACCAAGCGAAAATACAACTGGAGAATGTTGACGATATTGTGTTCTACGAAAAACCGAGTCTTAAGTTTGCTCGGTTAATCAAGACCTATCTTCGTTACGCTCCCAAAGGTTTTGAGTCCTTTCAACGGGCTATACCTGAATGGTTAAGCTCCAAACTACGCATCAGACGCAATATTCTTAACGGATTAAGTCGGATTGATGAAAACATCAAACGTCGCAAGCCGACGATTCATTTGTGCGCCCATCATCGTTCCCACGCCGCATCAGCCTTTTATCCTAGTCCATTTCAGGAAGCCGCGGTTTTATGTGTCGACGGCGTAGGGGAGTTCGCAACAACTTCTGTGTGGGTTGGTAAAGGGGATTCGTTACTACCCCTTTGGACGATAGATTTTCCCCATTCGCTGGGATTGTTCTACGCCGCATTCACGGCTTATTGCGGGTTTCGTGTTAATTCCGGGGAGTATAAACTGATGGGTTTGGCACCTTTTGGTAAGCCAGTTTATGCAGAAAAGATTAGGCAGAATTTAATCGAAGTTTCGGATGACGGTAGTTTCAATTTAAATATGTCCTATTTCGGCTATGCGACAGAGTTGCGTATGGTAAACGAAAAATTCATCGCATTATTTGGTAAATCTGCTCGTTCACCTGAGTCGAAGTTGGATGTTTTTCATGCTGATATAGCGGCATCTGTTCAAGAGGTCGTAGAGGAGGTTTTAATTAAACTCTGCAAAAATATTCGCTCGGAAACAGGTCTAGATAAACTTTGTATGGCTGGAGGTGTTGCATTGAATTGCGTTGCTAACGGCAAAATATTAAAGGAAAATATTTTTAGTGAAATATGGATACAACCCGCTGCCGGTGATGCCGGCGGCGCAATAGGGTGTGCCATGTCTCATTGGTACGAATTTTATAACCAATCTCGAGTAATAAATGAGTACCAGGACGGTATGAGCCATGCTTTGCTAGGCCCCGCTTTTTCTAGTAACGAAATTGAAGCTAGCCTTTCGGAAAATAATCTGAACTACGTTAGATTAGATGAAGATCAACTTTTCACGCAGGTCGCACAGCATCTCGCCGCGGGTAAAGTTATTGGATGGTTTAGAGGGAGGATGGAGTTTGGGCCTCGCGCACTGGGTGGGCGTTCAATATTGGGCGACCCTAGAAATCCAAAGCTTCAATCCGAAATTAATCGGAAAATAAAATTTCGTGAATCGTTTCGACCGTTTGCACCCGCAGTGCTAGAGTCTTACGTTGCGGAATATTTTGATATCGATCAGCCAAGTCCGTATATGTTGATGGTCGCTTCAGTACGCGAAAAGCATCGACTCCATGTAGAAATGAAAAGCAGCCAAGAGTTTGATCAGATTCGGAAACCTAGATCATGTTTGCCTGCGGTAACCCATGTTGACTATTCTGCCCGAATACAAACAGTGCAGGATAATTCAGATCACCCACTGAGTAAGTTATTGTCGGCGTTTTCAGACATAACCGGAACTCCCGTACTCATTAATACCTCCTTTAATATTCGAGGAGAGCCTATAGTTTGTTCTCCTGCAGATGCCTGTCGATGTTTTATCAATACTAATATGGACTTTTTAGTTTTGGAAAATTATGTGGTGAGCAAGGTCGAACAACAGGATATTCCTCGTAACATTGCGTATATTGATAGCTTTCCTTTAGATTGATTGATATACAAAAAGTTATGTTTGTTTTACGGGTTTTGAATTCTAACAATTTTGTCGAGAGCTATAGCGGCTACACCATCATAGATGTCATCTGATTTGAATAATACGCTTTATACTTGGTTAAGAATTTTCCTTTTAGGGGGGCTATATCTAGTGATCATAGTTCCTTTAGGTTTAGTTTATCAGTTACTTTTACTATTTAAGTCGAGTGTTTTTCCTAGAAGGTACCTTGGCCGGGTTAAATCGTTATTTGCAGTTAAACGCGATTAAGACGGGGGTTAAATTCGTGAATATTTTGCATAAGGTGGTCATTACTGATTTTGAGAATATCGAGAGATTGGGTTGGCAGAAAGGTTTACGGGTAACACAGGGTAGCGATGTTGAGCGATTATTTTTAAATAATTTACAACTAAAAACTGTGATGAAAATGTACCAATAAAACCACAGGTTCGTTGACTGTTGTAGATATCAACGAGGGCACCCTCGTTGGTGAATTTTGTAAGCTTCGGATTGTCGAGACATTTAAATTAAACGTAGTTTTCTGGCTTATAGGCATTTTTTGAATGTTTGAAAATTGATCACGATTTAATGGTTGGGAATTTATTGATGTTTCGTTGGTTAGCGTATGAGTTAATTGGGTAATAACTTTTCCAGGTTCGCTCATGATATAGAAATGTTTACTACCAATTTTTATAAAAAGCCTGCATGTGGTTGATATAGACATTAAGATCGTGATAATTTCTGAAAGGGTCACGGGTTTGTAAGTCTTCGCTACATGCATCTCCTCGTCGAACGTGAACAGTGGCGGATTCTCTTGAATTTACTATTTTATGGTTAAATAAATAATTTAGAGTTGTGGAGTTAAAATGTGTAACGTAGTCAACGCAAATAGCCCATTCAAGTAAGGTGGCATGGTTCCCGAGTGTTTTTCGAAGTTCTTGCAACCTTCGTTGAATTTTTAATAGTTCTATGTCTCCAGGAAGAGTTTCAGATTCATTTTCGGCTAGATCTTTGAACCAAATATTCCATGGGTTTTTTTCGTCGTAGTTATTGTCATAACGTTGCAAAATCCAGGGTTCAATTTTGTGATTAGAGCAAAATTGCTTGTTATGCTTTTGTACAAATTTTCTGTCTTTAATACTTGATCCCGGTGATATTACAAGTCTTTTATTTTGTTTAAGGGCGCGATGTAAGGCGTTCCCAAGATGCAAAATATTTGAACCGATTGGTGCAAAAACCAATTTTTCAATTTGGTTCTGTTTAGTAAATTTTTGTTTGGTATAAAGAATTTGCGTGTAGTAGTTGCAGTACTCGATACTTTTTTCTTTAATGCTCGACAGATTGCTTTGTTTGTATAACACGGAGGTTGGCCCAAAGAACTAAGATTTCTAGTTATTGTGGAGATTAGGTCGTGCAGTTTGGTACATTGATTCTTTCAAGATGCCGCCAATATTTTCTAGAAAAAAGTTTAAGATAACATATTTATTAATAATGTAATTGGATTAAGTACAAGTGACTACTTCTACAGTTTGGGTGAATAACAAGTTAATGGTGATTTGTGAACGGGATGTAGGACTGTTTTCTTTAATTTGCCAAGTTATAGCAAATATTCCGAGAGCGCAAAAAGAGGGCAGGATTCCCATAGTCTTTTTTGGGCATCGATGTTGTTATTGGACAGAAGGGCGTTACCAGCAAGCGGATAATGTATGGGAGTATTATTTTGAGCCTTTGCATAAGAATTATCCATCGTCTTGCATACCCAAGAGTGTAGTAGAAGCTATTCGCGACAGATTTCCTGATCCAGAAAGTATTGGATATTTATGTGACAATGTAGTGGTAACTAATAACTACGGTGACCATTCTAGTCTTAAAGAAATGGCATTAGCTATTCCTTTTAAAAAGCATGACCCTAGTCTGCAGTTGAGGATAATCGCTGGTAATATTGTGTCTGAGTATATTCGGCCCCGTGATTATATCGAGCATAAGGTTGCCGAATTTGTTGCTAGCAGATTTCAGAATCGGCACGTTGTAGGTATTCACTTGCGAGGAACTGACTCAAATTATGATCCACGTTGGCATTTACGGGTTCGTGCCAATACGCAGTGGTTTATAGATGCGATTGAGGGATATATTTTAAAGCAACCCGACGCGATTTTTTTCCTGGCAACAGATGAACAACCGGCAGTGGATGTTCTTTTGGCTAAATTTCCAGACAGGATAATTACTTACGACAGTATTCGTCATGCCAAGGGAAACGCCGTTGGCGCTGGGCCAGAGGGTAATATAATGCCCGCCTATATCGCCAGTGACTCTCGAATAGCGGCTAAAAATGGGGAGGAAGCTGTTATTGAGTCACAAATTCTTCGGCATTGTTGCCACTTGATTCATAATAACTCGTCCTTAGCGAGGTTTGTACTAATTTGCGAGCCAAAACTACAAGATACTAGTTTTATGGCCGAAAGATTGCAGTTCGAGGATTCCATTAAAAGGTTGAAGAAACAACGTTCAGCGATGTTTTACAACCCAAAGCCTTTTAGTACTCTCGTGATTCAATCATTCAATCAAGCGGATAATGTTATTCAAACGGCTAAGCGGGTGAAAGAGTCAGGTGCAGATGAGGTGATTGTCTGTGAAGATGGTTCTATCGATGGGTCGATGGATCTTTGGCTTCAAGAATTGAACCGACGCAACGATTTTATTATTTCTAGCAATGATTTACATGAAATCCGCACTTATGATAGAGCTATTGCAATGTCTAAGTCGGAAATTGTTTGCTTAGCGCAAGATGATGATATTTTTCCATCTGATAATACATGGTTTCGTCAATCTATGAAAATGTTTGACCGCTATCCAAATCTAGCTGTAGTAGGCGGTTGGTGTGGCTATGACGATTGGTTCTCTATTGGTTGGAACTCTCGGTTTCACAATACTGTCGGTGTTACAAAATTCATCGATCCGGTAAATAATCTGCCGTTTCAATTTGTTGAAAATGTAAATATTGGTCCCTATTTTCTAAGGAAATCTATCTACGAAAAACTTGGAGGGTTTGATTTTAGCTATTCGCAGCCTGGCGAACCGGGTATTTGTTTTGAATCAGAATACTGTTACAGGGCTTGGAGTGAAGGTTTTTATGTAGCATTGCTACCTATGGACTTTAATCGCAATAGTATTGTCGGTGGATCAACTCAATGGGATTTAAGTAAGCGAAACTCGAATGTAAAAAGGAATAAAGAATTGATCCACAGATGTTATGAATCGATTTCTCAGCAAATTAAAAAGCGTGTTTCGCAGGCAAATCAGTCATTGGCGATTCGGATCATGTCTGATTAAATTTCTGAAGGGAAATATGCCTACTCTAGTTTGGTCAGAAAGTAAAAACCATGATTTAGTAAAGCCAGTAAAAAAGCTTTTGAAGGTTATATGGATTGCATGGTGGTTGCGCCAAATAGTTTCGCATCAACTTTGGTGAAGCGTGAACATCTTTTACGTATTTTGCCAATTGTTTTATCGAAGTGAAGTTTCGAGCATCTATAAATGCATTAGGGTTGAAATAATCTGTCACATCCGATGTGCCGCGGTAAATAGGAATGCAACCGGCTAAAAACGCATTGATGATTTTTTCAGTAACCCAGCCTGGTCGATCATCGTTTTCAAAGGCCAGAGAGAATTGGTAGGGACGATGGATTTCTACGGCGTCATCAAATTGCAAACTGCTCCACCGTTTCCAGTTATGAGGAGGATGTTCTATGGGTAGCAATTCCTTCAATAATTTACCGAACTCGTCTCTAGGTAATCCATTAGGCGACTCCAGTCTTTGGGCATTATAAGTCCAGGAGCCAGGTTTGTTAAAAATCAGAGAATCGCACGTCCTGGTTTTAGATATTGAATTCAGTTCGATCAAAGGTTTTAGAAGGTCTTCAGGACAAGCATGCTTTCGAGAGAAAAAAGATAATGCTGCAAAAGTTACGAAGATCCTTCTATCGTAGGTCATTTGATGTTCTTCATCATCTATACATGTCAGAAGAATATTGGTGTGTGCTCCGATAGCAGTTTCAGTGTTGTCAGGTTCTTTGCGACAATACAGTAATGTCTTCTGGCCGGGTTCAACCCCAGTTTGCGAGGTTAGAATTCGAACATCACTTGGCCAGTCACCATTGCCAGAAAAACTAGACCAGAATTTTTGCACCATATCAACCGTAAAATGGTAGGGTAATTTACGACTGCATTTCACTCCTTTCCACTGCAGCATTCTATTAGCACGCACCATAACATCTGAGCTTCCTAATTTAAGAATGATTAGTTCCGCTCTTGGCTTAATACGAACAGTTAGTTGAGGTTTTTCACAGAAATGAACTGCAGTAATTCGAGTATCACCTTGGGATCCTTTTACTTGATCTTCGGGCTTAAGTTTGGAACAACTTACATAGCGATAACCACCGCTAACCTTTAATAACAATTGTTGGTCGGCGCCTAAAACCAAATTATTATTTAATCGAATGAATTGGTAAGTCAGGGGGTTATCAAAGTGACTTAGCCCTTGGATGGGTGTTTCCATTAAATGAATATTTGCTAGGGAGGAAGGTGAGACCAGCGAGCTTGTGGGTGTAATGTTTAACGTTTGAACTCGGTTGCCGCATTCGATATCAGATAAGAGAGCAAAGCTATTATCGTTCATCAATATTTTTGCATCCCCTGAGATGCCAACGTTCATTTCAGCTAACATACCGTTATTCGATTCAGATGATTAGATATAGATATCTATAAGTTATTGTTGCCATAATTCTGGCACGGGGGTTTGTCTAAAGTGTGAGGTTACGAATGAATAGGTTTCTCGATAAGTCATGCGAAAAGATTGGATTTCAGACTCGGTTAAATTAACGTTTACATCGTTGGCATTAATACGTCTGTGAAAATCTGGTTCGTGGTATTCAACTTGCAGAAAATCACAAAGACTAACAATTGTGTTTTTCGAAAAAAGATTCTCATAGAAACCGAAGAACACGTTTTCACCAAATACATTTTCTAGCCTCTGAATAGTTGACTTGTAGTCACTTCTGAGAGACTCCCATTTGGTCTTCTGCAAATGTTCCATTTCAGCGAACAATTGCGCCGTATTGGGCTTAGCATTTTGTTTTTTAAACTGTGAAAGTACCATTGACCGTAATCTTTGCACAGGATCTCGCATAATGAATATTGGTTTTACGGTGATCCCCCGGTTTTGAAATTGGGTGTTTATAAAAGTAAGTGCCTCTTCGTCAAGTCCTGCATATGCGGGGGTGAAATCGCCAGTTATGTAGGTGTTTTGATGCCACAATCTCGCTACAAAATAGTCAAAGTACAAATTTGGGTCGACTAAAAAAGCGAATAGACGAGCAAATTCCTGAGGGTTTTTTACTTGGGGATCGAGCTGGGCAATTTTAGCAGCATTATTAAATACCTGTTTTTTAAAACCTAAACTAGCGTTTAGCGTGAGAGCATCGAAAATATGGTATTCCTTTGTAAAACCCATATCTGAATCTGGTCTTTCATCTAAATAACCCCTAAGCCATGAAGTACCGGCCTTCTGAGCACCAACACCTAATATAAAAGTCTTTTGTTTCATCTTACGTTTGGCAAGTCGTGCTCATGTTGGGTAAGCGAGTGATGGCTAATCTTTTCGTACTATTAAATGGGGTAATTTCATGAGTTCTGAAATAGTAAATTCGACACAGTTTACCATGCTGATACCTTGTAAATAGTTCTTTAGCAGGCGATGAAACCCATCGATTAGTCCGATTTCAGTGACTATAATGCAAGGATAGCTACAATCTGAGGATTCGATACGTTTTATTTCTATTGCGATTCGGCGAAGTGTTGGCTTGAGAGGCACGCTGCCGAACCAGGGGTCTGTATCTAAAACGCCTAAGCTCTCGATATCCATCGCGACGATAGGTTTTGTGCGGGACGCAGTGAATAAGTTATCGAATTGCCATTCATAGGTTAATCCGCCTATTATAATGCCAAATTTAGTTTGTTTGTTTCTTGCTCGAACCGAATGGTGATTGAAAGTAGGCATAGCGTTAGTGTTTTCAATGATGGTTTTTTAAGATCAACAAAATTAAGGTTGTCTTACGTTGTAACCTAAAAAATTAAACGTGATGTTGGAGTTGCAAGTCATGATGTGGAATGAGGGATTTCCATTAAGTCAGAAATTGTAAACTCAACACACTTAATTTTTGTTCTGTCACTTAGATGGGCTTTCATCATTCGGTGAGAGCCATCTACCATTCCAAGTCCTGATATTATAATGCAGGGATAGGTTGTATCGGCGCGTTCAATACGTTTTATCTCGGCTGCAATAGCGTGGAGGGTGGGTTGCGGAGAACGCGATTCGAACCAATGGTCTGTATCGAGCTTATTGAGTTTCTCTATTTCGACAAATTTTGTAGGCAGATTAAGGCTGTGTTTAAATAGTTGCGAAAATTTCCACCAAAAATTTATACCACCGATAACTAACCCAAGTTTTGTTTGTATACCTTGTGACTGGATGACACGTATCTTAGTTGCTAGCATTTTGTTAAGTAACAGAGAACGTTGCTGATGTGGGGAATCCTAAAATGGCTTACATTAGGTCTTAGTGTGAGAATTAATGGGTTGAATGGTAAATGTTACCCATAAACGCATTGTAAAGTATAGGAATTATAAAGCCAATATGATTGGAACAGTTCATATATAGAACCCATTTGTCTAAATTTGAACGGCTGAGTAAACGTTAGTAGTAATTTAAGTCCGAAAGTCAGTTGTCTGACCGTTAGGAATCTCTCTTAAGTCTTTATCTGTGTCTAACCTGCTCAATGTTTCCTCCGCAAAAGCCTCACTTCCCAGTACCACCTGATTTCTGAGTGATTCCCAGAGCGAAGGTTGGTCTTTGCCGTTATTTACATATTCCTCATATAAACGCTGGGCTGTTTTTCTACTATTACCTATGGAGGACAAGAGAAAGTCTGTTGACAACCAGTCTGGCGTGGCGGTGATCCCAGCGGTTGATCGATAACTACTCCATGGCCATTGTTTGGCCTCCTGGACCATTCGTGCTCTTACAGGGTTTAAAACGATGTAACGTGCCAGCTCTAGTAAGTAGTCGTCTCGATCTACAATAATGGCTTTGAATCGACCCTGAAAGACATGGCCAACCCGGTGATTGTTTTTGTTGCTTTTCTGGGTATAAACACTATTGAGATGACGCATGCCGCGACTTAAGTTAGCATCCGGAGTCTCCACCAGAAGGTGGTAATGATTGTCCATTAAACAATAGGCATGTATCTTCCAATTATACCGAGCGACAGATTCTGAAAGTAGGTGTAGGAAGTCTAGTCGGTCTTTATTTGAGGAATAGATATCTTCCCGACAGTCTCCTCGAGACGTAACGTGATACAAACCCCCGTTGAATTCAAAGCGCGATGGACGTGCCATAGTCTCTTCCCTCCGTGGAATCCAGTGATTATCCGATTTTAGTGATCGCTAATGTAATGTTTTTAATTATCTACCATCTGGCAATCAAATTCTGTGACTGTACGTCGCCAGATAAATATGGA
>Ga0055584_100003182_pt1 | contig 16235 bp, 16 predicted proteins | sample OSDHelmetaG_FD_58716 | JGI IMG/M metagenome (GOLD analysis project Ga0055584, IMG submission 58716) | Pelagic marine sediment microbial communities from the LTER site Helgoland, North Sea, for post-phytoplankton bloom and carbon turnover... | ecosystem: Environmental > Aquatic > Marine >... | reverse complement strand
CACCAAGGAAGCCGAGGAATATTACCATTATCTGGTTTATGAGATGGGCGATTGGGAAGCCGGTGAACATGCTGTCGCCATCCGAACCAAGGGTCGTGACACACCGCTCAAACAGCTAACAACGCTCACTGAGCGTATGATCAGCGGTGTTGGGACTTACCCGATTGTCGGGAGCTATGACGACGTCGTCGAACAATATCGCACGATGAGCGAATGTGGTCTCGACGGCATCGCCATCGGGCTGATTAATTATATCAGCGATTTTCCGGTTCTGCGGGACGAAATTCTGCCCCGCATGGAACGGTTGGGCCTACGATTACCAGTCAGCGAATATTAAAGACCAGCTTGCCGCGAAAATGCCGTGACTGGCTGAGCTTCTGCGCCTCAATCGTTTCATCGAGAGAGAATAATTTCACTGCGGGTACCGTCACCGCACCCGCTTCGATCAGCTCAACAACCCGCTCGAGATGTGGCCGATCCCGATAAACGTTTGGGCGCAAAGAGGTGAAATCACCTGACGGCGCCTCCAGACCATTGGCGCCCGAAGCGATAAAAGCAGCGCGACCGCCTGGTTTCAGGACATCAAACGCCGCCTTGGCGACATCGCCACCAACAGTATCAAACACCACATCACAGTCGGAAACGACCTCCCGGAAATCCTGTGCGTTGTAATCAATCACCTCATCTGCGCCGAGACCTTTGACGTAATCGATATTGCCTGCGCTTGTCGTGCTGATCACATAAGCACCAATATGTTTGGCGAGCTGAATGGCAAAGCTGGCCACGCCGCCCGCACCACCCTGAATGAGAATCTTTTCACCGGCTTTGAGGTTTAGCGTATCTTCAATTGAGATCACCGCAGTCAGACCGATCAGCGCCAACGCCGCGACATCGATATGCGATGTACCAGTCGGTTTAAGCGCACACAGCGCCGCCTTCATCGCGATCTTTTCGCAGTAAGTCCCTTCCTGCCCGACATCGCAGACACCAAATACTTCATCGCCAATCCCAAAGTCGGAAACACTTTCACCCACTTCGCAAACGGTGCCGGAAAAATCGCGTCCCAAGACATAGGGAAAGTAAGGGACTTGTTTATACGCGCCCTCGCGGACTTTCCAATCGGCACCATTCACAGACGCCGCATGGATATCGATAACAATCTCGCCAGCACTGGCGACGGGATCAGGCAGTTCGCCGATCTTGATAACCTCAGGTCCGCCATGTTCTTCGAAATATGCCGCTTTCATTGTGCTGTCCTATTCTTGAAATATAGTAAGGGATTATTTACGAGAATTTTTCCGACGGGGCCAGAAACGTCTTCGACATCATCTCCGGTGTGTTGGCCATCCATAGACGGAAAAGATGGCGACGGCGCTCTATTTCGGGATACTCCTCATAATCATAACGCGCATGCAAAACAGCATGGTTATTGACGACCAACAGGTCGCCCGCTTGGAGATCAAACTCATGAGCCACGCCGGGCGTTTCGGCGACCCGTTGCAGCTCCTCACGGGCATCGTCCTCAACAGCGTTGTAGTCGAAATCACCATGATCGAGAGCGCGCTGGACGACCTGTGAGATATAATAGCCTTCAACCTTATCGCCCTTACGGGTAAAGACCGGCACGCGTTTAGCCGAAATCGTCACTGCTTTGTTCACGTTATCGTCTGATTGCGACATGTAGTAATAGCCATCATACAAGGCCTCGAGATAATCCGGTTTGGTCTCGCCAATCATATTGTGCAATGTCCCGGCGCTGACGAGACGACTGGTGCCGCCACTCTTGGCCGGTCGCAAACAAAACAGCGCAAAGACATCTGTGGTGTCTGTATGAAAATCGAGCTCACCGCCGCGATGATTGGTTCGCAGCTGCTTGCGTTGCACGACATGATCAAGCTCTGGTTTGGGGGCAGATTTTTGGTCACTGATATCCATCACATGATTGATCCAGTCACCCTGACGGCTTTGCGGGATGCCAGTCCCAAAATAAGAACAAAGCCCCCAGCTGATAATCTTGTTTTCATCTTCGCTATATTGATTAACCGGGACACCACGAATGACCGCGAAACCGCGCCCACTTTCAAGCTCTTCCGCCAGCGCCTCGAGTTGCTTACCGAGGCCAGGCAGAGGAAATTCTTTCGAGGTAATTTGATGAACCGGCAGGCCAGTCCTCTTCGCCTGGTTCAATGCGGTATCGATCTCACTTAAATCACCAGAAGACAGCGAGGTGATCCACGCGTCATCATTGACGAAGTCAGCGCCCTTCCAGACAGTCGGCCCATTTGCCGGTTCGATCTTGGTAGACATTAGCCATCTCCTTAAATCACGCTATAAGCGGATTTCCCCGAGATAAACGCTTTCACCTAATTCGGCGGTTACAGTTTTCTTGTCGTGACCATCAGCGGCAATCTCAATCGTATAGCTGCCGCTGTCATCGTCCAACTTATCAAACTTAAAGTCGCCATATATATCCGTGACGGCTTTGGCGACTTCGTTCCCGTCTTTCAACAACGTCACCGCAGCGCCTTCGACGCAATCGACGATTCCATCAGCCTCTGCGGAAACGCTACCACCGATAAAGGATTTGGAATAGCGCCACAGATTGCGATACCAGACGCGCGGTTTGGTCCCAAGCTCCGGCTGGATAACCTCAAGCCCTTCTTCTTCGGCCATTTTCTGCATGGCGGCATCGTCCTGTTTAACCGCTTTCATCGCGCCGGTTGGACAGGATTGCTGACCACGGGTCTGCTGCCAGCCTTGATCCAGAAGATGCGCATCGAACGTCCAGATTTGCGGCACTTCCAGCTCTTCGTTCCACCAGATATGACCATAGGGACAGGCATCAACCAGATCCTTGCGACCTTTCGCCTTCTCCGGGTCGATCAGCACAATACCGTCCGCACGCTTTTTAATCGAACCATCATCATCCGCCGCCTTCATGCAGGGCGCATCGTCGCAGTGGTTACACATAGTCGGGACATAGGCGATATCCATAAACGGGACCTGCCCCCGTTCCTTTTGCTTGATGTCGATCCAGCGATGGCCATGTTTGGGCATCGGCGCCGAATAGCCGGGCCAGTCATTGTCGATATATTCATCCATCGCCGCCAGGGTGCAGTTATTGCAGTTGGTGCATTCGGCTACATCGACGATCAGGTTCCATTTAGACATTTTCTTCTCCCAATCCTTACTCAGCCGCCGCGACACCTTGAGGATGTCCGTCGATAAATGCCGCCGACATAAATTCTGTATTACCATCCCAGATCGCCACTTCGACCAGCGCATTGGCACCCGCCAATGAATGGGTGGTTTTGGTTTGTGTTTTGTCTGGAGTCAGAAGATTAAGACAACCGCCCCGATCCACTGACTTGCCAGGTTCCCCCATCGGCTCATACATCGCCGACGACTCGTAGCCATGGCAGACACCACGAGGCAGTCTCGCAGTCGGCAAGGCAGCACAGATCACACAACCCCGGTCATTATAGACTTTCACCAGATCGTTCTTCTTGATCCCGCGTTCCGCCGCATCATCGGCATTGAGACGCATTACCCAGTAATACCACCCATCAATCAGCACCCGATGATCCGGGATGTTGAGCAGGAAGCTATCCTTGCCATCACCCTGGGTATGGAAACTGTATTTCGAATGCGGCGTCAGCATCTGCAGCGGATATTTCTCGAACATCTCGCCGCTATGCGGGCCTTCCCAAGCCGGCTCATACTTCACAATCGGCGGCCGCTCGGGATCGACAAACCGTTTAAGGCTGTTGCACTCAAACTCCAGCTTGCCAGATTGCGTCTGCAACCCTTTAAGATATTCCTCCGTGTAATCAGACGGCAAAGGCTGCGGCTCAGGAACATCTTTCTTGCGCCCTTCCCAGAACCAGCGAAAGGATACTGGCGCGCGGAATTCTTCTTTTTCGCTCGGCACCACGAAATAGCCCTTCTTGATAAACTTCTTCCAGGTGATCTGCGTCGGCAGGTCAGATGCATCAAACTGGCGCTTCACCCAGTCGATCTCGTTGATGCCTTCGGAGAAATAATTCGACAGGCCGAGCTTTTTGGAAATTTCGTTAAAGATCCAGAAATCGGATTTAGACTCACCGAGCGGCTTGATCGCCGGCGCCTGGAATACAATCACCCGGTGATTGAGCTGCTGCTGGCCGTGATGACCATAACCGCCAAGACCGGCCCATTCACTGATATCGGGTCGTTCGAAATTAGTACAGGCAGGCAGGATGATATCGGCGAACTTGGCTTCACCTTCATCCCAGATCGACTGATTGACCACGAACTCGATATTTTCCGATTGGTACATTCTTACCCAGCGGTTGGTGTTGTTCATGGTTCCTAGAATAGAGCCGCCATATTTATACAGCATACGGACCGGCGCATGGCCCGGCGCGGGATAGGTCATCTTGCCAAACTGATGCTCGATTGATTTACCGATCCAGGGCTGACCCTCCGTCTTTCCGTTCAGAATGGCTTCCGGCATTTTAATCCGCGGAATTTTCTGGAAGGAAGCGTTCATCGTCGGCAGTTGCGGCATCCGCTGATAAAGCTCAACCGGCATCGAGGTATTTTCAAGATCACCCGACATGCCGCCATCGGCATAGCCCGGGAAATAGAAGTTGAAGTCTACCGGGCAGCCCCATTGCAGATTGCCCATATTGACGCCCGGCTTGCCAAGGCCCTGCATCGCAACAAGACAGACCATGACCCGCGCCCACTGAATACCGGTCTGGTTACGACAGGCACCACCGTGACCATTGCCCCAGCCACCCGGCGCGAGATAGACACGCTTCTTGCCCCAATCCCGGGCGAGTGCACGGACGTCCTTGGCGGGCACACCGGTTTCAGCTTCCTGCCATTCGGGTGTCTTTGGAATGCCGTCTTCATCACCAACCAGATAGGCCTTCCACACATCGAACCCTTCGGTGTGGGTTTCGACATAATCCTTGTCGTAGAGGCCTTCCTGTATCCACACATAGGCAATTGCCATGGCCATCGCGACCGACGTCGTCGGCTTCGGCGCGAACCATTTGCCGGGCAGGAACTGCGCCGAGGCGTTGTAGTAGGGATCGACGTGGACAACGTCGATGCCAAGATCAGGATTCTTCAACCATTGCCGCCGGACGGTGCCTTCCTGGGCACCGTAGGAACCGCTCGTGGTCTCCGGATCCGCGGACCAGAACACCACCAGATCGCAATTCTGCAAACAGTCTTCAACGGTGCCATAGGTTTCAGACTGACCAACCCGCAGGCTGTGGCCCCAGTGATGGACCGCGCCCCAATACCATCCTTCCCAACTATCGGGGTTATGATGCAGATGGGTCATGCCAACCGCGTTTCGGAACCTGTAGAGCGCGCTCAGGTAATACCCAATATTGCCCCAGGTGTGATGCGAACCATGAGAGTTGGCAATCGAGCCCGGGCCATGGACGCGCTTTTGGCGTTTGATCTCCGTTGCGACGATATCAATTGCCTCGTCCCAAGAAATCCGTTCATAGCCGGAAATGCCACGATTCTGTGTGTTTCGTTCACTATTGGGATCGAAATCCACACGTTTCATGGGATAGAGCAGCCGATCCGGTGAATGCACGATGGATTTGGCGTTCTGGCCATGCGGCGCCAAAGTCGTCTTGCGCGGCGGGGTAAACTCCATGCCCCGCGCCTTAATCGTCCAGGGCTGCGTGTCATCGTCTGAGAGATCAATCGGTGTCAGGCGGATAATTTTTTCATCCTTCACATCGACAAAGACCGGACCGCCATTGGTCATATTGACGGTGCGCTTCAGGCCATCGGCAGATTCACTTCCCCAAACCCAACCGATGCTCTGGGTCATCATGGTGGTTTGGGCGAACCAGTTGGCGAGCCCGTCATCGCCATCCATCTTGAGCTTGAAATCCTTCAGCGCGTTGATCTGATCGAGCCAGTTGATCGGCGGCATCAACAGATTAACTGCGAGGCTCTCCGTTTTGAACGACATGCAAATATCAGCGTCTGGATTAACGCCACATTTTGACGTGACCTTACCGTCCTGAAACGTAAAGCAACGCCCAATCTTACCGTCCCAGGTTTTAATCTGGGCCGTCATGTTCTGTTCCTTCAACCGTTCGCCAAAGGCGGGATAACGCCAGGCGGTATATTTCAGAAGGATGTGCAGCCCGAAAAGAATGAGCGACAAACGCATATTAAGCTCCCCAGTTTTCGCTGACCAAATGTTGAACGGCAGCGATTAATTCAAAACAAAACTTGTATTCTTAAGACCGCAACCAGGCCGTTCCCCACAGATTGAGCGTACGTTCCTCATGCGGCCATTCACGCGGTTCCTGTTCCCAGGTCATCAATTCAATTTCAGCCGAAATCTCGACCTTATTACCATCGGGGTCTTCAACAAAAATAAACAGATTATTCCCGGCACCATGACGACCCGCGCCCCAAACAATCGGAATGCGCTGCTCCGAGAAATGATCACCCCAATCGCGGATGTCATTCCAGCAGGTGCTTTCAAAACAGAAATGATCCAAACGAGATTCTGTGGTGCGAAACAGACCCAAACTGTGATGCTCTGGATCGGAGCGCATGAAACAGGCAGTTGGATCCTGATCAGCATCCAGAACCGTATCGGATTTTCGGAACCCTATCGTATCAGTAAAGAACTTGACCTGTTCGGCCAGTCGGGTCGTTGCAAACACGATATGCTGCAACCGACCCGGCAATTTGTCACTGCCCGAGCTGACCTGCGACGGCACGCCAAAGACAAACACATTGTCATCATGATCTCTGATTGAAATCGCGCCATCGGCAAATAGAGGCGTTTCAAAATTTTCAACTTTGTATCCAGCCGCCGCGATCTTTTCTGAAACATCAGCAAGATGCTCGGCGTCAGTAAGCGCATAGGACGAAAACGCGACCTGCGATTTCTTGCCCGGCGATACAATCATGTGGCGTTCCGCACCGCGTAAAAGCCAGCCGTCACCAAAAGCTTCTTTCTCATAGTCCATCGCGCGGACATACCAGTCGGCCATCACGCCGGAATTTTCGCTAGTTAAGGCAAAATGGTGCAGCCGTGCCGGCCAGATCAGTTGATTTTCAGCCAATGTCCCTCAATCCCTGTCATTTGGGCTATACGCCCGTTTTGTAGGCAGTATAGCGCTTGTGATCCGCACTATATGATATTAACTTTTCAATTATTGATAATTTAAAGTAATCAAAATGAAACTCGATCAGCTCAGAAACCTTGTCGCCGTCGGTCGCGCTGGCAGCGTGCGACAGGCGTCGCGCGATTTGAACCTGTCGCAGCCCGCCGTTACCAAAAGCATCAAGACTCTGGAAGCGGAGCTCGGCTGTGAGCTTCTCCACCGGCGAAGCCATAGTGTGATCCCGACGCCCTCGGGAGAAGCCCTGATCAGGCGCGCCGTCGCGATCGAAACAGAGCTCGATAACGCACTCAACGAGATTGAGAATATCGAGGGCGTCACGACCGGTGATATCAGCGTCAGCGCGTCCCCAACGGTGGCGATCAATCTGATGCCAACCACCATCCTCAATCTCAAGACGGCGCGACCTCACATGACCGTGCACATAGAAGAGCTGGTCTATCCACATGTGCTGCCCGCCGTGCGCTCGGGTGAGATTGATGTCGCGGTGTGTCTGATGCCAGAACAGCCGGTCGCCGACGACCTGGAAATCGATGTGCTGGTCGAAGATGTGCTGACCCCGGCGGTGAGATCGGATCACCCGCTGGTCAGCAAACCCGGGCTACGGCTCGACGATCTACTGGAAGAAGAATGGGTGGTGTTTGGTCGTCGTGGCGAGAGCCGCGACATCTATGAACAAACCTTCCGGCTCAACGGGCTGGAGCCCCCCAGAAGCACCATCGACTGTACGTCCTTTACCTGCGCGCTCGCGCTGGTCGAAAAGAGCGACTACATCGTGTTGGTCCCAAAGCAGATTTTCGCTGATCGGCCACAAGCCTGGCCGATCACGCCCTTGGATCTGCAAACACCGATGCAGCCCTGGACCATCGCCGCAATCACCCGGTCAAATATCGTTATGTCCGCCGCCAGCCGGGTGTTTCTGGAAGAGCTCCGCAAGGCCTTACCGGTAAAGGAAGACGTATTATGAAATTGCCGCTTCGTTTTTTCATCGCAGCGCTGTGCCTTGCGATAACCGCGCCAACCGCTCACACCGCCGAGCCTATCGGGAAGATGCAAATTCTTGGTAGTTTCGCCATCGACCGCACCGAGGTAACCGTCGGTCAGTTCCGCCGCTTCACCGACGCGACCGGTACCAAAACCAAGGCGGAAAAAAATGGTGGCGGGCTGGTCTATGGCGCGGGCTGGGAACAAAAATCTGGCTGGAGCTGGCGCACGCCCTTTGGCAAACCCGCCGCTGACAACGAACCTGCCGTGCATATCACCTATGATGAAGCGCAGGCCTATTGCCGCTGGGCCGGGAAGCGCCTGCCAACCGATGCAGAATGGACGAAGGCCGCCTATCACGAGAACAGAACCTCCCCCTCCAAACCCTTCGTAAAAGACAAGACATATCCCTACCCGACAGGACTCTCTCCACAAGGAGCCAACTGCCTTGGTGATTGCGGTTCAACACCAGCGCTCGATCATTCTGCGGTTCTCGAGCAGGGGCGCGGCCATGCCGCTGCCGGCACCACGAAGGCCGGTGTTAACGGTCTCTATGATATGGGGGCCAATGTCTGGGAATGGGTTGATACCGGAAACGCTGACAGCGCCAGAAAAGGCACGCGCGGCGGATCATGGTGGTATGGCGCGGCCCAGATGAGGCGCGATTACGAGGCCTCAAAACCGCGTGACATGGCGGTTGTCTATATCGGTTTCCGCTGCGTTAAAGACCTGAAATAATTATTAGATCAACCCGCCGGATGCAGGCCGTTTTTGGTCAGGAACTCAATCATAAAACGATCAAACAGCCACGGCTGCTCGAGCTGGCAGGCATGACCCGCACCGGGCAATGTCTTTAACTCACAGCCCGGGATTCGTTCCTGCAAGGCAAATGACCGTTGATGGGAATTGTCCTCGCTGCCGGTCAGAATAATCATTGGGCATTTGATTTCCGCATGATGCTCATCAGACTCATCCGCCATCATCGCTTCAAACTGATAGATAATTGTTTGTGCATCTGCCGTGTCGTTACGCTCGGCAAACAGATCAGCAAAATAATGCGCCATCGGTGTCGTGCGGAACGCGGCACTCATATCCTGGAAGGCATATTCCCAGCGATAATCGACCCCTTTGTTTTCATATTGTTGAATACGTCGGGGTGCGAACGGCTTTCCGGGGTTATAGCCGGTGCCGGACAGCACCATGGCCGAGGTCGCGTCGGGCCGTTGGTGATACATATAAGGCGCAATCGCCGAGCCAACCGAGCAACCAACCAGAATGGCAGCTTCACCCTCACCGACCGCCTCATCAACGGCTTCCCAGCACCCCGCTGCCATATCATCCATGGTCAGGCCTTTATCCGCCGTAGGTGACCGTCCATAGCCCGGTATGTCGATACCAACACAGCGATACCAGCTGGAAAAATGGGCCATCTGGTACAGCCAGCAGGACTGATCCATCGGGTTGGGGTGAACAAAAGCGATTACCGGTCCCTTGCGACCCATGCGTTCAAAATAAAGTGGTCCGTGAATTCTATCGGCCATGTTTCTGCCTCCCAAACAGATGATCTTTGAAATTACCCTATGCAGCGTTGACCCATCCGGCAAGGTAACGCCTGAAATTGATCGGCCTGATTGGACGTTGAGACCGCTTCGCGCTACCGTTCCGCAACAGGGAACAACCAACAAGAAAAGCGGACAGTAATGGCTGAGTTTGAGAACCAGAAATTTGATTATGTGATTGTCGGTGGCGGGTCTGCAGGCTGCGTCGTTGCCAGCCGACTGAGCGAGCGCTCCCAGAATAACGTCCTGCTGCTCGAAGCCGGTGAGGATTTCATCCCCGGCACCGAACCAGCGGAAATTCGCGACACATTCGCCGGGTCCGCCCACAGCAATCCACGCTTTACCTGGGTCGGGCAATCGGTTGCCTGGGGCCCCCGTCCGGGCAATGCACCCGATAATCGCAAGCGCGTTCGTTATGCCCAGGGTCGGGTGATTGGCGGTGGTTCCTCGGTCAACGGCATGATCTCTATCCGCGGCGTGCCATGGGATTATGACGGTTGGGTCGAACGTGGCGCCAAAGGCTGGGGCTGGGACGATGTGCTGCCCTATTTCAAGAAACAGGAAACCGACGTTGATTTTGATGGACCGCTGCATGGCCAGGATGGTCCGATGGCGGTCCAGCGGCTGGCCGCGGAGCGCTGGCCGGGCTTTACAAAAGGCTTTGTCGAGGCAGCCCGCAAGGAAGGCTGGAGAGACCTCAAAGACAAGAACGGGGTGTTCGATGATGGCTATTTCCCGATTGCGGTCGCCCATCAGGAAGGCCGCCGGACCTCGACCGCAACCGCCTATCTGACCACCGAGGTTCGCGCGCGGCCCAACTTCAAGATACTAGGCGACTCTCGTGTGGAGAAAGTTCTATTTGACGGCACTCGGGTCACTGGCGTGAGGGTGCATCGCCGGGGGGAAGTCTTCGATATTCAGGCCAATGAGGTCATCGTCAGCTCAGGCGCACTGCACTCGCCCGCCCTGCTATTGCGCTCCGGCGTAGGACCGGCAGCCGAACTCACTGAATATGGTATCGATGTCGTGGCGGATCGCGCCGGTGTCGGCAAACATCTGATGGAACATCCCGGTGTCAATTTCGGCTGCTATATGAAGAAAGACTCGCGCCTGCCGCCCGATCTGCGGCTGCCGATGTATGCCGGCATGCGCTGGTCCTCCGGGGTCGAAGGCTGCCCGGCAGGCGACATGTATATGATCCCGATGAACAAGTCGTTCTGGCACGCGGTCGGCGAACGAGTCGGGTTGATGATGCTGTGGGTCAACAAGTCCTATTCCACTGGCGAGGTTAAGCTGAATCCCAAGGACCCGATGGGTGTACCGGATGTCGACTTCAACATGTGTTCCGATGAGCGTGATCTCGAACGGCTCAAGATCGGTGTGCGCATGATGGCAAAACTTTGCGAGATGCCGGAACTGCGCGACACGCTGCATGATGTCTTTCCGATCAGCTATAGTGACCGCGCCCGGCGCTACGCGGTCTATAACACCGCCAACAAGTTTCAGACCTGGGTTGGCGGACAGGCGATGGATCTGTCCGGACCGCTACGCCGCTGGATCATTCGTAACTTCATCTCTGACGGGCTCTCGGTCAGCGATGTGCTTGAAGATGACAGTGTGATGACCGAATGGGTTCACAAAACCGTGCTCGGCCATTTCCATGCGTCCTGTTCCAACCGGATGGGAGCCGCCGAAGATCCGGGAGCGGTAACCGACCCGTCTGCGCGGGTCTATGGCGTCGAAGGTCTCCGCGTCGCCGATGCCTCGATCATGCCGGCCGTGCCTTGCGCGAACACCAATTTCCCGACCATCATGGTTGGCGAAAAAGTGGCGGGGACGATATTGGCGGAGGGATAGGCAAAAACACTTGGCCCCTCCCGGCATTCACTGCTACCTAATTACCAGCAAACAAAACACTCAGGGATGAATTGACGATGAGCGAAGAACCGAAATCCGGTGGGCCGGTTTCCGAGGAGTTTATTGCCGATTTGGCGGCGGCGAGCCGTATTCTGGCGGCGCGGGGCGTAGTTGATGCGTTTGGGCATGTGTCGCAGCGTCACCCGGATGCGCCGGACCGCTATTTTATGTGCCGCGCCAAGGCGCCGGCATTGGCGACACCAGAAGACATCATCGAATATGATCTCGACAGCAACCCGGTAGATGCCGACGGCCGTGGCAGTTTTCTGGAACGGTTCATCCACGGCAAAATTTACAAGGCGCGGCCTGATCTCAATTCCGTTGTTCACAGCCATTCGCCATCGGTCATTCCGTTTGGGCTGGTCGATACCAAGATCGAGGCAATGTTCCATAATGCGGCGTTTCTGGCCGCCGGCGTGCCAGTATTTGATATCAGCGAGAAATATGGCGCGACCGATATGCTGGTGAGCGACAATGACAAGGGTGAGACCTTTGCCGAATGCCTGGCGGACAAGGATGTCGCGCTGATGCGGGCGCATGGCTCGGTCGCCTGTGGCAAAACATTGCAGCTCGCGGTATTTCGCGCGGTGTTTACCGAGGTAAACTCGCGGGTGCAGCACTGGACGATGGATCTTGCCAATGGCGGCCCTATCGCCTCGCTGGATGAAGAAGAAGGCCGCCTCGCCGACGTACCAAACGATGGTGCCTGTATGCGGGCCTGGGATTTGTGGCGCCGCGAAGTGCGCGCCGAGACCAACTGGTGATTTGAGCAGGAAGGAATTTTCGAGATGAGTGAACTGGACGACCAAAAGAAACAGCTGGTGCAATGTATCCGGATGCTCGAGCGTGCCGGGATTGTCGATTATAACGGCCATGCCAGTATCCGCCTTCCCGGCGACCAGATTTTGATCAATATTGGCAACCGCATGCGTAGCACGCTGACGGTCGATGATCTCTGCATCATCGATTTTGACGGCAATTTGATCCAGGGCGATGGTAATCCGCCGCTGGAATTCCATCTCCATGCCGGGGTGTACAAGGCGCGTCCGGAGGCCGGTGGTGTTATTCACTGCCACCCGAGATGGTCGACCGTCCTGTCAACAGCCGGCCAGGAATATCTGCCGGTCTATGCCCAGGGCTCACTGGTCTATCCGCTGCCCGTGCTCGATTCACCAGATTCGATCAACAATGTCAAAATGGCGACGGCGCTAACCGACACGCTTGGCGACCGACCGGCAGCACTGATGAAAGCACACGGCGCGGTAACGCTTGGTGAGACCATCGTCGATGCCTTCGTGTTGATGAACTATCTCGAAGACAATGCCGAGCGCCAGTATATGGCGGCGCAGATTGGCACGCCCTATTCCTTCACCCAGGCGGAGCTGGATTTGTGCCGTGAGAAATTATGGACGCCGAGCCTCTTCCAGCGGACCTGGGATCATTTCAGCGCCAAGATGGCCGAGAACCCATAGAGAAAGTCTGAGACCAAGATGGCACATCCCGACAAGTTTCTGATGGCTGGCGTTATGGGCTGGCCGGTGATGCATTCGCGTTCGCCGATGATGCATAATTACTGGATGGAACAGCAGGGGTTGAACGGGACCTATGTGTTTCTGGAAATCAAACCCGGCGAGCTCGAACCAGCGCTGAGAGCATTACACCCGTTAGGGTTTTCCGGCTGTAACCTGACCATCCCGCACAAGCTGGATGCCATGACCATCGTCGATGAGGTGGATGACACAGCCAAAAAGATTGGTGCTATCAGCTGTGTGGTCGTGCGTGAGGATGGCTCCCTGTTTGGCACCAACAATGACTGGCTGGGTTTCCTCGGCAATCTTAAACATCAACAGCCGGACTGGCGCGCCGATGCCGGGCCTTGCACCGTCATTGGTGCGGGTGGCGGTGGCCGGGCTGTTATCTATGGATTGCTGCAGGAAGGCGCCAGGGAGCTCCGGCTGGTAAACCGAACTCAATCCAAAGCGGAAAAGATCGCCGAAGAATATGGCGGGCCGATTACAGTCTATCCGTGGGAAGAACGTCATGCGCTGCTCGAAGGGGCCGCCACGGTCATCAATGTCACTAATCAGGGCATGGTCGGCGAAGCCGCACTGGATATAAATCTCGACAAATTATCACCATCCGCGCTGGCAGCCGACATTATCTACACACCGCTGGAGTCACCCTTTCTTGCCGCCGCTGCCGAGCGCCAGAACAAAACCGTCAACGGGCTCGACATGTTGCTGTTTCAGGGACCACCGGCCTGGAAGCGCTGGTTCGGCGTCGAACCCACCGTCACCGACGAGCTGCGCGCGATGATGGAGCAAAGCATCCGCGCGGATTAAGGTGAGGCGTTATCCTGTCTATATAGGTGTAGCTCGGTTATAACGCCTGGCATCGCCATGACCGGCGATGTCTCTTTACTCTCTCACTGGAATTTTAATGAAAATAATTATCCTCAACCTGCCCCGCGATTTGAGCGAGGATGGGCTTGCCGAGTTATTTAGGGCTCACGGCAGCGTCGATAGCTGCGATCTCGTGATGGATGCGAATACGGGGATATCGAAAGGTTTTGGCTTTGTCGAAATGCCGGCAGAGGAAGAGGCGGAGGCTGCCATCACCGCCCTGCACGGTACCAAAATCAACAAAAGCAAGATCAGGGTAAAACCAGCGACCTAGATAATCGCGCATCGGGGCAAATTGGTCGCCGGCTTCCCTGATCCTGAATGACCCTGGTTCAGGCGGCGACTTGCCAGTTTTCTATGGTCACCGGATGCATGTCATAAATCGCCTGATATTCGATCTCGAAGGCCTCCTGAACGGAAATACCCTCGGCTTCGGCACGATCGTCGGCCAGATCGGCAGCGACCTTGCGGGCATGCGTGTCGCGCTCTGCCTCGGTCCAGCAGCGATAATGCGGCCATTGTTCCGAATATTCATTCACCCATTCACAGCCCGTCATGTCCGAGAGCAGCAGATAAACAAGATGATCGCGGGTCTCCCCCAGCAAGGTTGCGCCGCGGATAAACCCGTCATCGTCAGTTGACGCGAGAAACTCTGTGCCACTCGCCTGATCCCGAATAAGGCAGCCACGATGGCTCAGATCGATCTCGAGCGGAAAGGCACGTTGGCTGTTCCAGGCATAAAGCTGGCTGACAGGGATCTTCCGGGTCGGCAAAAAATCGGTATGCATAATCATCTCCTCCTACTGTGGTGGCTTGTTACTCGTTCTGCGGCGCCACCGGTTATCCGATGAGTGAAGGATATTCTTCTTATTCGTCATTTATCGGGGTATAAGAAATAGATCAAAAGAGAGGACCAATGGCATACACCAAGCTACGCGACATGTTGGAACTTGCGCTGGAACTTCAGGTGAGCTCGATCGGGCTGACGATCGACCAGCTAATGGCAAAGACCGGGCGCAGCCGCAAAACCGTAGAGCGTATGCTGCAAGGGCTGGATGAAATCGGTTTGCAGGTCGAACTCAGCCGGTTGGAGAGTGACCATCATCTGACCAAACGCTGGCGGTTACAGGCCGATATGCCGGGAACACTTCTTATGCTGCAACCCAATGAGCGGGCTGCCCTCGAACGCCACCTTCAGACCTTACCAGAGGGAACTGCTGCCCTTGCTTTGACAAAGCTACTGGGTAACCAGAAGCCATTATCCAATCATCTCGCTATCGATGAGGAGGAGCTGATCAATCGTACAGCCCATATCGATCGCACCGGGCCACGGACCCAGGCCAATGAAGCTCAGATGGCGATCTTTGAACGCGCCATTCAAGGGTTCGAAAAGCTGGAAATCCGCTATCGCGCTTTGGGACGGCGTCGCGCGAGCTGGCGCACTGTGGACCCGCTCGGGCTGCTATTCGGTCGCTTCGGATATCTGGTCGCGGCACGCGGCGATATCCCCGTCACCTATCGGCTCGATACCATCGAAGACGTTGAACCCACCGGCACGATCTTTGAAGCGCGCACCGACTGGAACCTGAAAGACTGGGCCGCTGACAGCTTCGGCATTTATCACGGTGATGACATTCTCGATATCCGCCTGCTTTTTACCGGAGAAGCCGCCAAGCGCGCCGAGAAAGTCCGCTTTCACCGAAGTCAGAAGATGCGCCGGGTACGCGGCGGGCTGGTGGTCGAATTACACTGCCAGGGGCATCGCGAGCTTATCCATGAGCTGTGCCACCCCGACTGGCTTGGTCAGGTGCAGATCGAGTCGCCAGACTCCCTACGCGAGGAATTCAACGATTATCTGGAACTGCTGCGCAGCGTGACGGCTTGAGAAAATTGGGCGTATTACGCGATCAGACCCAATGCACGATATGTATTGCGTCCAGCGATACCGTCCGGTTCAAGACCCTGTGCCTCTTGCCAGTCTTTAAGGGCGGCTTCGGTGCCTCTGCCGAATTTCCCATCTACCTGTAGCTTGCGTACCCAGAGCCGGCTAGACCCTCTTTTGGTGGTTTTGAAGTCCACAGAAGGCTTGATTTGTGGTGCCTTGCCAGTGGCCATCTCCAGAGCTGTCGCCCGGACAGACTCCACCCGGCGGCTCTACCACAAGGGTGCTTCGATCATACGGCTGCGGCCGACCCATCCGAACCACGTCT
>Ga0055584_100003179_pt1 | contig 16240 bp, 15 predicted proteins | sample OSDHelmetaG_FD_58716 | JGI IMG/M metagenome (GOLD analysis project Ga0055584, IMG submission 58716) | Pelagic marine sediment microbial communities from the LTER site Helgoland, North Sea, for post-phytoplankton bloom and carbon turnover... | ecosystem: Environmental > Aquatic > Marine >... | reverse complement strand
GCCCCTCGTCTATTTGAGCTACTTGAACCTGAACAGAAATTAGTTGAAAGATTAGTTAGCATTCAGCTTTGGAAGTACGCGTGGGTAACAAGTTACCCACCCTACGACTGGCTTAATGCAACGCTGAAATCGCATCCATCTCACGTTGAGTAAATCCAGCCTGCATTCGTGCAGCCATATTGAATGGCCCCCGAATACTACCAGTGAAATGTTCTTTCAATAAACCCAGAAACGTTGATTCAGGATCCAGTCCACGCTGGTCACAGCAAGAACGAAACCAGTGACTGCCAATTTCAACGTGCCTAACCTCTTCCTCCAGGATAATTTTCAATATCCTGACGGTTTCATGGTCACCGACTGAATTGAGCCGTTCGATCATACCCGGGGTCACATCCAGTCCACGCGCTTCCAGTACCCTTGGCACCAACGCCATGCGCTTCATACAATCATCCGCTGTGCGCTGGGCCATTTCCCATAATCCGTTGTGGGCCGGGAAATCACCATAGCTGAAACCCATGGACTGCAAACGGGTGGACAGCAATTGAAAATGACGAGCCTCATCGGCCGCTACAGATATCCAGTCGATGTAGTAGTTGGCTGGCATATCCCGGAACCGGAACGCAGCATCCAGAGCGAGATTGATGGCGTTGAACTCGATATGCGTGACAGCATGAACCAGTGCCGCACGACCCTCTTCACTGCCAAGCCGCCGGCGACGAAGTTTTGCTGGAACAACAAGATCAGGCTTGGAGGGGTGCCCAGCTACGCCGATCGGTGTGACCGGCGTAGCTGGATCAAACTCGAAGTCATTTGAATGAACCGCCAGCCACAAATCGGTGACGGCGGCACATTTCTCTTCAGGCGAACATATCGCCAGGCACTTTTCTGTGATCTCAAAAAAAGAAACGACAGCAGTGTCCTCGTTACATATTACTTATGACAGCATCCGCAAATGCAGAAGTAGAAACCTCGCTAGCGCCTTCCATCTGACGGGCAAAATCATAGGTTACAATTTTCTGCTGGATGGTTTTACCAAAGGCCTTGGCTATCAAAGCAGTCACTTCTGTCCAACCAATGTACTCAAACATCATCGAACCGGAAAACATCAGCGAACTGGGGTTAACCTTGTCGAGATTGGCATACTTGGGAGCCGTACCATGGGTGGCTTCAAAGACCGCAATATGGTCTGCCATGTTGGCACCCGGGGCAATACCCATACCACCCACTTCAGCAGCCATCGCATCGGACAGGTAATCACCATTCAAGTTGGTGGTTGCCAATACACTGAACTCGGCAGGACGCAGTTGCATTAACTGGAACATGATATCTGCAATACGGTCCTTGATGACCACTTTGCCTTCTGGCCGATGACCATCATATTTATCCCACAATTCCGCTTCAGTAATGGTCTCTTCGGCATACTCCTCGGCAGCAACCTCATAACCCCATTTACGGAAAGCACCTTCGGTGAACTTCTGGATATTACCTTTATGAACCAGTGTCACGCTGTCCTTGTTATGATCGATTGCATACTGGATCGCTTTGCGCACCAGTCGTTTCGAGCCAAACGCAGATATCGGCTTGATACCGAGACCGGCACCCTCGAAGAACTGCGCGCCCATTTCTTCGCGCAGGAATTTGGCCAGTTTCTCGTTTTCCGGTGAACCGGATTCGTACTCTATCCCGGCATAGACGTCTTCGGTATTTTCTCTGAAGATGACCGCATCGACATCTTCAGGGTGCTTCATGGGTGATGGAACGCCGTCAAAATATTCAACCGGACGTACACAGGCATATAAATCCAGATCCTGGCGCAAGGACACGTTTAATGACCGGAAACCGCCACCCACTGGAGTTGTCAGCGGCCCTTTTACAGAAACGACCAGATCCTGAACCGCGTCCAGGGTTTCAGCCGGGAAATAGTTACCGTCATAGATACCGGCGGCTTTTTCACCAAGAAATAACTCAGCCCAGTGAACTTTACGTTTTCCGCCATAAGCTTTTTCAACCGCAGCATTCCAGACACGCATCGACGCACGGGTAATATCACCACCGATTCCGTCACCCTCTATAAAACCCAAGATCGGGTTGTCGCTAACAACTAATTTATCATTCTCGATGGTTATTTTGTCGCCACTGGCGGGTATTTGGATATGTTCATAGCTCATAGTCATTGATTCCTGTTAAGAGGGCTTCTAAAAGTTGCGGGACATTATACTTCCGACAGCTTCAAACCGCATTCAATTTGGTGATTCTGGAGGCCAGATTTTTGATTGGTGGAATTCGCCACTTTTTGTGTTCACTCCGTAAACCACAACCACTATTTCCCTGCATGCTATACCGGGCATACCAGAAAAAACCACCGCAGGGCACGCCATACAGCCATTTCAGCATCAATTTACTTTTCCCTGTCGATGATGGCACGAATTCTGCATAAAACTAATTATCAATGGCGCAAGCGAGCAAGGAGAAAATTATGGGTCGCGGTTCATCAGGAAATGTAATTGCAGCCTTATGCAGTTTTTTTATTCCGGGTCTGGGACAGTTGTTACAGGGCCGCTGGATTCTGGCGGGATTCATGTTTGTCATGTCCATTCTGTTATGGATCATTTTATTGGGTTGGGTTATCCACCTGTGGTCCATCATTGATGCCGCCATTTACTCTCCGCCAAGCGAATACCGGTCTTACCGGCACCGCAGAAGGTACGACTGGTAAATACAGTTTTATGTTCAAACGGGCCCGACTCCAACGTAAAAGGCCGACCACCTGTTGGAGCACCTGAACCCCTTTGGATGCAGTGGGGCGAGAAATACCCCGTGATTGTTTTCACAGCCCGAAACTCTCACGATCTTTCTCGCCCCGTTCTTTATCTAACCCACCAATGCAGTTTCCTTATAACATCCACATGCCACCAGTCCTCTGCTAAGATAAAAGCTGTTCATTCTGGCAACGGAGACAAAAATGTATTTCAAACCGCTGCTGTTACCACTGCTGGCACAGATTGCTTTGACTTTTATCGTCATGCTTATCATGTACCGGAAGCGCGTTACCGAAATGAAACTTAAACGAATCCACCCGCAACGGATTCGAACCCGCTCCAAATCAAAGGCGTTGCTGACAGACTCCGCGTCCGCCGCGGATAACTTCTCAAATCTGTTTGAATTACCGGTTCTGTTTTATACAGCCATTTTGCTCACTTTAATTTTGATGGTGCAGGACGGTATCCTGGTGATACTGGCCTGGTCCTTTGTCATCTCTCGCTACCTGCACAGCTTTGTGCATGTGAGCTACAACCGGGTTATGCACCGCTTTTCGTTTTTTGTTTTCAGCAGTTTCGTTCTGCTGGCTTTCTGGATACGTCTCGGCTGGATTATATTACAGGGCTGAGGAACGGCGATGACCATGGAAAACCAGGCCCGGGGAAGTTGTTTTTGTGGCACGATCAGGTTTTCTGCTTCACTACCCAGTAAATGGTGCGCGCACTGCCATTGCAGCATGTGCAGAAAAAATCACGGTGCCGGATATGTCACCTGGGTGGGCTTCGAGGCTGACCAAGTCAGAATAACCCACTCTGAGGAGCAACTGAGCTGGTTCGATTCATCAGCAGGCGCACAGCGTGGTTTTTGCAAAAACTGTGGCAGCAGCCTCTTTTTTCGCTCTGAACGCTGGGCTGGCGAGCTACACATTGCCCTGGGTTGCATGGATGACATGATTGACCGTCAACCACAGGCCAACGTATTTTTCGACAAGCATGTTAAATGGATGCCAATTGACGAAACACTGAAACAGGTAGACGGTTAACAAGCTTGACCCTGTTCGGATAATCTGACACCAGACGCTTACAGCAGCTTTTCCTCCGGCACCGACCAGTCAATCGGTTGCCGCTGCTGCTGTTGCAGGTATTCATTGGCGCCGGAGAAATGACGGCAACCAAGGAAGCCACGGTGTGCCGACAACGGTGACGGATGCGGTGCCTTGAGTACCAGGTGTTTAGACCGGTCAATCATCGCCCCTTTTTTCTGCGCATAACTACCCCAGAGCATAAACACCAGCCCTTCCCTTTCATCGTTCAGCAACTGCACGACAGCGTCGGTGAATGTCTCCCAACCCTTGCCCTGGTGTGAGCCGGCCTGGCCGCGTTCGACGGTCAATACGGCGTTGAGCATTAGCACGCCCTGCTCTGCCCAGGTTTGTAAGCAACCGTGATGAGGCGCTGTGATACCCATGTCAGCTTCAATTTCGCGATAGATATTGGCCAGTGACGGGGGAACCCGAACCCCATATTTAACCGAAAAACACAAACCATGGGCCTGCCCCGGTCCGTGGTAAGGGTCCTGACCCAATATGACAACACGCACCTGTTCAAACGGAGTGCTGTCGAGTGCATTGAAAATTTGTGCACCCGGGGGATAAATAACGGCACGATGCTGCTTCCGGGTCACCAGGAATTCACGCAGTTTCAGCATGTACTCCTGTTGAAACTGATCCTCTAACCGGCTGTGCCAGGATTCATGCAGTTGGACTGTTCCCATATCGTTGTCGACCGTGCCTGTGTTTAAAACTAAGTTTCCACGAGGAAAAAAGCGCACTCCCTGTCTTGATTCTATACACTTTGACCCAAGTTATCAGGTCATTCATCCTGACCCTGTTCACATAGACCGGAGCCAAAATGCCAATTCAATCAGACGTAGTCATCATCGGTGCCGGCCCTGCCGGATTATTTCAGGTATTTGAACTGGGCCTGCTGGACATTCACGCGCATGTGGTTGACTCTTTACCCCGTATTGGCGGTCAATGTGGTGAGTTGTACCCTGAAAAACCGATATATGATATCCCTGCCTACCCAATCATTGGTGCACAGGAACTCGTCGACAGGCTGATGGAACAAATTGAGCCCTTCAATGCGCAATTTCATCTTGGACAGGCCGTTACCGGACTGGAACGGAAAGACAATGGCCGTTTTGCACTGCTTACATCCGCCGGCACCGAATTCGATACTGCAACCGTTATTATCGCGGCCGGTCTGGGCGCCTTCCAACCACGCCAGTTACGTGCCCCGGGTGCGGTGGACTTCAATGAAAAATGTATTCATTACAAGATCACCCAGGCACAGGAACTGGCTGGCAAGGACATCATCATTCTTGGCGGTGGTGACTCGGCATTGGACTGGACACTCGAATTACACGACAAGGTGAAAAGCCTCACCCTGATCCACCGGCGTGTCGAATATCGCGCTCAACCTGCTTCGGTCAAGAAAATGAAAGCACTTGCCGAGAAAGGTGCCATTAGGGAGTTTCATGGCATGGTGCGTGAGGTGCTTTCTGAAGATGGGCGTTTCCACGGTTTGAAGGTGGCGGATGCAGAGGGCAACACAAATGAAGTTAACGCTGACGAGGTCTACGTATTTTGGGGACTGTCACCCAACCTCGGGCCCGTAGGTGAATGGGGACTGGATATCGACAAACGTCAGATCCGTGTGGATACTGAAAAATTCGAGACCAGTGAGAAGGGTATCTTTGCAGTCGGCGATATCAACACCTACCCTGGTAAGAAAAAGCTCATACTCAGTGGTTTTCACGAAGCTGCGCTGGCCGCATTTGGCGTGCAAAAACACCTTGATCCGGACAAACGTGTGTTTTTGCAATACACCACAACCAGCCCTGTTATGCACAAACGCCTGGGCTTGGAAAAAGGGAAGTAACCAGCCAAACTGTCGACGCCCGGCCCATCCTGCCTGTGGCAAAACACAGCATGAGTGTAGCTCATGATGGTTTAGAGCCTTCCCGTGGCAGTATCGACCATTCGGAAACATCCAGGGCAGCCCGGTAACCGTGCCATGTCGAATAAGCCAGCCAGGGTATGATGACAATCAGGCCAATACCTGCTGTCAGAAATCCGATCCCGGTCAGCGTACAGATGGATATCGCCCACACAAGCATGGCGGGCTTATTGCGCAGCACCCCATTGACACTTGATAAAACTGCGGTGATGACATCAATATCACGATTCGCCAGCATCGGTAAGGAAAACACACTGGCTGCAAAACTAACACTGGCAAATATTGAACCCACGGCCGAACCAATCAGAAGAAAGGTGATGATATGGCCCCACTCGGGCTGCCCTCCCATTGGAAAAAACACCTGTACCATCATTCCGGCTCTTGCCCATAGGAGAAAAATAATCAACAGGACCAGTGTATACACCATGGAATTTCCCAACGGTCGCTTGACCGCCCTGATGGTATGCGTCAGGTCAGGTGTCTTGCCTTCACAAAGTTGCCTGCTAACCGAATAAAGACCAAACGCCAACATCGGTGCGACAAAGACAAAGCCGGAAAGTGTGCTAAATAACAGGATGTACCCGCCCAGTTCCAACGACAGAAAAGCAACTAGAATACTGACAAGGAACACGAAAAACCCGTAAGCCAGGCTGATTCCTTTTGCTTTTCTGAAATCTGCCCAACCCGCCCGTAACCACTCAAACGCAGCGCCTGTTTCGAGCGATCTGCAAGGCACCAGGTGTGTTTTGGGCGGGATAAAATCCTGCGGGTCTTTTTTGTTATTCATTTTTCAATCTCGAATTTCAACTTATGGCCTGATACTAGTACAGGACACTACACTGGTACACTCACTCCCGATTTGAGTCCGGATCATTATTCAAAGTATGGCTTATCAATACCTCTTTTTCCTTCCAAATTCTGCCCAGCCAGGATTTCAGGTGATTTTTTGCAATTGGATCCTCCCGAAAATCGTGACCTCGAAGATTACCGTCAATGGGCCTTAACTCAATATAGACTGATATCTTTTTAACCTGGCCCGATACGTACTGCCAGACCGATGGCGTACCGTTGGGGTAAATAATGGTGACATCAATCAGGTAATCCAGTGCGTCACCAAACGAATACAGTACCTGCCCAACTCCACCATATCTCGGTCTTAGCAAATGCTTGTAAGGTGAGTTTTGTGACTCCCGCTTGGACTCGCTAAAACGCGTCCCCTCGGGGAAGGTCATCATCGAAACCGGGATGTGTTTAAGCTTCTCACAGGCCCGTGCCGCATTTTCCAGGTCTTTGCCACGCAGAGATGGGTTCCTGAGTAGTTCCTGTTTGCTATAGCGACGTAAAAACGCCATATCCAAAGCCCACCAGGCAACGCCCAGAACAGGCACCCAGATCAACTGTTGCTTCAGCAAATAGCGACCAAATGGCGCCCGGCGATTCAAACAGTGCTGTAACGCGAGGATGTCCACACCTGACTGGTGATTACAGGAAATAAGGTACTGGCCCTTGTGACTGATACCCTCAGGCATCCTGACATCCCACTCCATGTCACGATAAGGCCAGACCATACATTTATTGATTGAAACCCATAACTCGCCCAGTGAGGACAGACAACGGGTCATGGTGTCCCTTGGCCGGCCCTTTGGTGCAATAAACTTGAGCAACGACAGACTAAAAATAACCGTTGTCAAAATTACGGTACTCAAGGACACAATCAGAATAACGACTGCGCCCTGCAGACCATAACGTGCTCTGGTCAACATGCCGCTACTTTTTAACGGACTTTTCTGAACCGCAAAGTCATACGATCACTTTCACCGATGGCAGAATACTTCTCCTTATCCACATCGCCCAGTGCAAGGCCAGGCGGCAGTGTCCAAACGCCTTCAGGATGATCTTTTGTATCACTGGGGTTGGCATTGATCTCTGAAGCTGCCTCAAACTCAAATCCGGCGTTGGCGGCAATTTCCCTGACCGCCGCTTCGGGCACATAGCCATTCTTTGCTGACACTGTCGGGTCGGAGCCTTCATCAGCCCTGTGCTGGACTACACCCAGGACACCGCCCGGTTTCAACACACGTGCAAACTCATTGAATATGTCCTGTGCCTGCCCGCCGGATATCCAGCCATGGGTATTGCGGAAGGTCACGATGACATCAATCGATTCAGCATCACCCAATGAAGGGGAATCCGGCGGTGAAAAGTACTCCAATGTTACCTGGTCATAAATTTCCGGATGCTGCGCGAAATTTGCTTCCATTTTCTTCGGCAGTTCATAACGGTATGCCGATTGCCCCTCCACCTGCGGGTCCCATGTCGCGATGATCAAGTTGCCGTGATCCCGCATGGCAGGTGCAAGAATTTCGGTGTACCAGCCGCCACCAGGCCAGATCTCCATTACTGTGTCACCATCCTTGATACCAAAAAACGCCAGGGTTTCAGACGGGTGACGGTACTGGTCACGAGCCTTATTGGCTTCGGAGCGATGTTCACCCTGTGCACCCATTGCTACCTGTTCGGCGAATGTCACATTACCGGCAAACGCGGTTGACGAAAACAATAAAACCAGCACGCTAACAAAACTCAATTTCACTTGATCACTCCTGTTATGTTTGTAAATGAATCATACCCAAACTCCCACTCATTCGAAAGCTGGCGCTTTGTTGTTTTCCGGATGACGCCTGACATAACGCTACCTATTCTGACACCGAAGCTTTTAAAACGTGTAATACTTCCCCGGACATCCGGTCTCCTTTGTAAGGTATAACAACTGAAAACATTGAAGAAAACATGATCGACAACCTGCTACCCTTCATGATGCTTGGTATCTTTGCAGCCGCAGTGCTGACAAGACCACTAGCCAGGCAGAAGCTCGTGATCATGCCGGTTGCACTGATTATATTAGGCTTTGTCAGCTCGGAAATCTGGGTTGCACTGGGTTATGACACAGGGCTGCGTTGGCAGATCTTACGTGACCTGGTTTTTTACCTGCTTCTCCCCATGTTGATCTTTGAGGCTTCCATCAATATCAACGTGCGCCTGTTACGCCGGGAAGCCCTGTTGGTATTAAGTCTTGCTGTTCCCTTACTGATGGTTGCCTCACTGGTCGCAGCCATAGTCATCCAGGCATTGATTGGTGAATCACTGGGAAACATGTGGGCTTTAACCTTTTTATGCGGTGCGATGATCAGCGCCACCGACCCGGCCACGGTAAGTAATATCATCCATGGCGGACAGTCATCAGGCCGTGTCGTCAGTATTCTAGAGGGTGAAAGCCTGATCAATGACGCCACCACCATTACCCTGTTTGTCATGATTTCCTCGATATTGACAATACCCGGCTACAACCTCAACTGGATTGAAATTGCAGGCCGTTTCATCATGGTACTTGCCGGCAGCCTGCTCGTGGGTTTTCTTCTTGGCTGGCTTTTCGACAAGATTATCCGGCCTTTGAATGATGTGGTCCTGACAACGTCGGTTACGCTGGTACTGGCTTTTCTCAGCTTTTGGGTTGGCGAACATATCCTGGGGTGGTCAGGTGTGGTCGCCACACTGTCGGCTGGCTTGACCATCGCCTGGTTGCAGCGCAAGGATCTGAATGAAGAGGATGTCGCGTTTGCTTTTGGCTCCTGGAGAACACTGGGTTTTCTGGCCGACGCCATGCTGTTTTTCCTGGTCGGGATGAGCATTACCATAGGCATGTTCCAGATTCACTGGCTGGCCATGCTGGTGGGGGTGCTGGCCGCCTTTGTTTCCCGCGCAGTTATTATATTTGCAGGTGCCGGACTGCTTTCCCGCCTGCCCGGACAACGCCGCCTGAACCTGGCTGACCAAAACCTGATGCTTTGGGGTGGCATTCGTGGTGCAGTGGCTATTGCCCTGGCATTATCCCTGAGTATCGAGATTCCATACTGGTATACGATACAAAGCATGGTTTACGGTGTTGCACTTTTCAGCCTGGTATTTCAGGCACCGTTGTTTTCATATTTATCCCAACGAAAACAGCGATCTGTATAAGTCGGCACCCGAGCCGGCTTTTAACGTGCCAATGCCGGTTGCAGTACCTTCCATACATTGTCCAACAACACCGGCTGTCCTTTTTCATTGGGATGAATCGTATCCGCCTGTAACAGATCTGGTCTGAATGCGACACCATCCATGAAGAATGGCACAAGCAATGTATCGAATTCATTGGCAAGATCGGGATAGATAGATTCGAACTGTTGCAGATAGGCGCTGCCATAATTCGGTGGTAACTTGATACCAGCAAGCAGCACCTGGGCACCGACAGCCTGACTTTGCCTGATCATGTCTGTCATATTTTCTCGGGTAATACCCGGGTCGATACCACGTAAACCGTCATTTGCTCCAAGTTCAATGATGACGATTACGGGTCGATAACGGTCAATCAGGCGAGGAAGACGTGACAGACCGCCCTGTGTTGTATCGCCGCTGATGCTGGAGTTGAGAATACGAAAGGAGTGACCATATTCCTTAAGACGTATATCGAGCAGATTCACCCAGGATTTTTCACGGTCCATGCCATAACCGGCACTGAGACTATCACCCAGGATTAGTAAGACAGGTGGTTCCGATGCAAGTGCGAAGGTCGGAATAAAACCAACAACTGACAACAGAAGCGATAAAATAACTCTCATGAATACTCCAATACCCGAACCAGAAACATTTGCCCTTGAGGCCGAAAATCTTAGCAAAATAGTCACCAGCCCTGAAGGAATGCTGACCATACTAGACCAGGTCAGCCTGCAAGTCAGTCATGGCGAACGAATTGCCATTATTGGCGCCTCTGGCGCGGGTAAATCCACCCTACTGGGCTTGCTGGCAGGACTGGATCTACCCACATCCGGCAAGGTCAGGCTGGCCGGCAACGAACTGACAGCACTGGATGAGGACGGTCGCGCGGCGCTGCGTGCCGATGAGGTCGGATTTGTCTTCCAGTCATTTCATTTGATCCCTTCTTTGACCGCATTGGAAAATGTCATGCTGCCTCTGGAACTGGCCAACCACGACCAGCCAAGGGCAGCGGCAAAGGCGGCTTTGGGAAGTGTGGGCCTGGGTGAACGTTCCGGTCACTATCCACGCCAGCTATCCGGTGGTGAAAAACAAAGGGTCGCGATCGCCCGCGCCTATGTGGTTCAGCCGACGGTGCTTTTTGCGGATGAACCCACTGGCAACCTTGACCAGCAAACCGGTGAAACGGTTATTGACATCCTGTTTCGAATGAACCGGGAATACGGTACCACCCTCGTGCTGGTCAGCCATGACCTGGTTCTCGCCAAACGCTGTGACCGGATTATCCAGATGGATGCAGGCCGTATTCGTGTATCAGCGCAAACTGACGTGGGGACAGACCATTGAAAGCACTGGCACTGGCCTGGCGTCTATTACTGCGGGACTGGAAATCCGGTGAACTGACCGTACTGGGTATTGCCCTGGTTATTGCCGTGACATCACTGACCGCGGTCGCATTTCTTACCGACCGTGTCGGCCACGCGGTGGAACTACGTGCCGCTGAATCACTTGCAGCCGATTTACGCCTGGGTTCAAGTCAGCCCATACCGGCTGAATATATTGATATGGCTGAACAGGCCGGTTTGAATACGGCATCCATGATTATTATGCCGAGCGTGGTATTTGAAGACGATCGCAGCACACTTTCCGCCGTTAGCGCAGTCAGTTCCGGCTATCCATTGAGGGGCAGGCTTAAAACATCAACACAGCTCTTGACACCGGCGACTGAAACCATCGACATCCCGGGACGGGGTGAAGCCTGGGCAAGCACACGGTTGCTAGCCAGGCTCGGTGCCGACACCGGCTCGGTTATCAGGGTCGGCACAGCAGACTTCCGGGTTACAAAAGTACTTGATTTCCGGCCGGATCAGGGTTGGCGTTTTGTTGACCTGGCCCCGACATTGCTTATTAACATGGCGGATCTTGAAAGCACGACGTTGATCCAGCCGGGTAGCCGTGTAAGTTACCGAAATCTGTTCGCCGGACCCCGTGAAATCATTGCTTCATTCAAGCCGGAGCTGGAAGCCCTTCTATCCGCTGGAGAACAGTTACGTGATATTGCTGATACCGACCCGCAGATGCGATCAGCGACAGAGCGCTCCGGCCGCTTTCTGAACCTGGCTTCATTGGTCAGCGTATTACTGGCCGCGGTAGCGGTTGCAATGGCCGCCAGGCGATACGCCATACGCCATCGGGACCGCATAGCGTTACTTAAGTGCCTTGGATCACAGCAACGCTTCATTCTCAGGCTAAACCTGCTCCAGCTGTTCATGCTGACAATCGTAGGTGCCGTCACAGGAATTCTGCTGGGCTTTGTCGCTCAGCAGGGTCTTGCATGGATTGCAAGTGAGCTGATTGCTCAGGATTTACCTACAGCGGGTGCATCACCTGTTCTACTCGGTCTTATGACCGCCCTGTTCATACTATGCGGCTTTGCTCTACCCGACCTGATTCAGATGGGAAAAACACCGGTGTTGCGGGTCTTGCGTCATGATGTCGAACCGCCGCCGATGCGCTACGGACTCAGTTACATTGCAGGAGCCGTCGCCGTTCTGGCGCTTCTGCAATGGATGGTCCGTGACATCAAGCTGGTGCTGGGAATCGCTGCCGGTACTGCGGGTTCATTTGTCGTACTCGGTCTCGCCGGCTGGCTACTGGTCAAAGCTACAGGCAGGTTTCGTGGCATGGCCGGAGTCGCCTGGCGATATGGGCTTGCCAATCTGAACCGGCGCGGCCGCGAAAGTGTTATTCAGGTGGTCGCCTTTGGGCTCGGACTGATGGTATTGATGCTTCTGACGCTGGTCAGAAACGACCTGATGGAAACCTGGCGGGACAGTTTGCCAAGTGACGCCCCCAACCAGTTCATGATCAATATACAACCGCATGAAGTCCCCGAGATGCAAAAATATCTCGCCTCACAAAACATGCAGATCCCGGAGTTCGCGCCACTGGTTCGGGCCCGTATGACAACCATCAATGGTCAGGATGTCAGCCAAATCACTTTTGAAGACCCGCAGGGCGAGCGCTGGGCAAAACGGGAATCCAATCTCAGCTTCGGAGACGACATTCAAACCGGTAACAAATTGACGGAAGGCCAATGGTGGGAAGCCGGAACTGAAAACCACGAAGTATCTGTGGAAGTCAATTTTGGACGTGAACTGGGAATCAAGATGGGTGACGAGCTTGGCTTTGATATTGCCGGTGAGCCTGTAACGGCCACAGTCACCAGTTTCCGAACGGTTGAATGGGACACTTTTAAACCCAATTTTTTCATGTTTTTCTCGACTTCAGCACTGAGAGACTATCCTGCCTCATACATCACTGCACTGTATGCAGATGCAGAGGATGACAGGAAAGTTCTGGAGTTGATGCGTCAATTTCCCAGTGTGACCATCATTGATCTTGAATCATCACTCGCACAGGTACGTGACGTGATGGACAAGGCTTCCATGGCCGTGCAAACGGTTTTTCTGTTTACCCTGTTGGCCGGACTGGCCGTGCTTTGGGCCGCTGTTCAGTCCAGCCTGGATGAGCGCAGTTTTGAAAGCGCAATCCTGCGCACCCTGGGCGCTTCCCGCGCAAGGGTTCTGGCAGGTGTTGTGGTTGAGTTTCTCGCCATCGGTTTTCTGGCAGGCTTACTGGCATCCATAGGTGCAAGCCTCGCGGCCTGGCACCTCGCGGTCAATGTCTTTGAACTCCCGTATCAATTCAGACCCATGCTCTGGCTAATGGGACCTATGCTGGGCATGCTGTTTGTCGGAAGTAGCGGATTGCTGGCCACCTGGCGGGTCGTCACCCATTCACCACTGAGTGTATTAAGGGGCATCTAGGAGCCTGTTCAATAAAAAAGCCCGGCTAGGTGCCGGGCTTTTAAAGTGCTCTAACAATGAGCCATTACCTGTCAGGATAAAGCATTAGAAGTTATAGCTTGCCTCGATACCCCAGATGGCCGGTTCGTTAACAAAACCGGTGTTATTACTAAAGTCGACGAAACCCTTAACATTATCTTCATCGGTAATATTACGACCGAACAAGGCCACCTCCCAGTCATTCCGGGTGTTCCTGTAGCCGACCCTGAGACCGCCTTCGAACTGGTTATTGGTTTCAAACTCGGGGGTGTAATACAAGGCCATCTGGATTTTGCCGTAGTAAACCCAATCGGTAAAGACAAAGAACTCACCGTCGTCACCAATCGGCATGCCATAGCGAAGTGTGAGGCTGTAGTTGGTTTTCGGCGTTCTTGGGAACGGGTTTCCATCGATGGAAACCTGCCCGTTCTCATCCCTGTACTGCCATGCTTCACAGAGTGTCGAACCACAGGGAACCACGCTCAGACCTTCGTCCTTGATCTCGGTATCATTATACGCAGCACCAAAAGTGGCCATGAAATTGTCATTGATCAGCCACTGAAGATCGAGTTCAAAACCGGTCGCTGTACCCTTATCAGCATTGATGACCTGGTTGCTGTTGGTGGCCCCGCCGATAATGGACAATTGCATATCATCCAGGTTGTAGTAGAAGACACTGGCGTTCAAACGCAGGCGGTCGTCAACCAGGTCTGCCTTGTAGCCCAGTTCATATGACATGATCGTTTCAGGTTTAGCAACTGTGGGGAACTCAAGAAATGCGACATCACGACCCTGGATGGATTGTGCCCTGAAACCCGATGCGAACCTGACGTAAATATTGGAACTGTCGTTGATCGCGTAATCACCCGTCAGATCCCAGCTGACCTTGTCAGCAGAAACGTCAATTTTCGGTACCGGCGGGATGCCTAAATCGAGCCAGAGTTGACCATATTGCAATACCCTGTAATCCCTCTTGTCATCGGTATAACGCAGACCGGCACTGACAGTGAACTGGTCCGTCACATCATAGGCACCCTGGGCAAACAGTGCCCATGCGTCATTGGTGTGCTTGATAATGGTGTTTTGTGGTGGACCGCCAAAACCAAAGGAGGCAAAGGAGTCCGTTTCAACTTCAAGCGAGCTATTGAAATAGTAAAAACCGGCCTGCCAACTGAAGCGGTCATCCGTATCACTTGCAATACGCAATTCCTGGGTAAATTGATCGGTATCTGCACCATCCTGGGTCACCGAAGGAGTGTTGATTGTTCCCGGGAAAGTCAAAGCTGTGCCACCAAAAATGGGAACTGCGGGGTCATAGGTGATACCCGGCGGAACCTGAGCCGTACCACTGAAATCGACCACACCGCCATCGATGTCGCCACGGCTGAATCCATCACCTTGCTGATACGAAGTGATGGATGTCAGTGTGGTACTGGAGAGATCCCATTCCAGGTTCAAGGTATAACCTGACCCGTCATATGCCTGCGGGTTATTGTCACCACCATCGTAATAGACGGTGTCGCGGTCATAATTCTGGTTCAGCTTATTGCTGCCGGTATCAAACACATTTGCCCGGAATATCGATGATGTACCCTCGAGGTCTCGCGCCTGTGCGATAAAAAGTGCCGAGAAGTTCTCGCTGGGAGTCCACAGTAACTGGGCACGGCCGGCTATTTCAGTGAACTCACCCATGGCGTCGTTTTCTTCTGTGAAACCATTGTCTATCCAGTTATCACGGCCCCGGTAGATCATCGACACCCTGCCCGCCAACACATCCGGAATCAGACTGCCACCAACCGCTGCTTCAACATTGCGGCTTGAATAGGTACCGTATGAGCCATAGACATACCCGTCGGTAAAATGCTCTGGCCGGCGACTGTTGAATTTGACAATACCAGCAGTTGTATTTCTGCCGAACAATGTGCCTTGCGGCCCACGGATAACTTCAACCTGGTCTATATCAAAGATCGGGAAGCTCTTGAGCACTACATTTTCCATAACGACTTCGTCCATGATGACGGACACAGGTTGTGATGCTGCAAGATCGAAATCGATATTACCCAAACCACGAATATAGAAGCGCGGCGCGGCGCGGCCATTTGATGATTCTGCATACAGACCCGGTACACGACCCGCCAGTGCCAGAACATCCTCACCACCGGAGAACATCGTCTGTAAATCCTCACCGGAAACCGTAGCAATGGATAAAGGTACGTCCTGTATGCTCTCTGCTCGCTTGGTGGCCGTTACGATCACTTCTTCCAGCACACCCTCAGAGTTTGCTTCATTGTCCTGCGCATATACCAGGCTCGCAGCTGAAAGAGATACAATTCCTGCTATAACAGATAGATATAGTTTTTTTCTAGAGTTAGGTAGAACTTTTTTAGTGTTCATTGATGTGCCTCTGTGTTGTTTTTTTACCCCGGATCCATGACCTTCCGGTGCGACAATTTCAGAGCTGATCAAAACTGGATTCTGACGTTATACCGGACAAACCAGCGACCAGGCTCCCAGAAAACTTGAAACCGTTGTTTTATACCATATTTCCGGCCCGAATGGGCCGAAAAAGAAGTTTAAAGT
>Ga0055584_100003178_pt1 | contig 16241 bp, 12 predicted proteins | sample OSDHelmetaG_FD_58716 | JGI IMG/M metagenome (GOLD analysis project Ga0055584, IMG submission 58716) | Pelagic marine sediment microbial communities from the LTER site Helgoland, North Sea, for post-phytoplankton bloom and carbon turnover... | ecosystem: Environmental > Aquatic > Marine >... | reverse complement strand
CCGTCTCTTCGGCGAGCGCTTGAAAGGACCTTCCTTCCATTTCATGTTGTTCGAACACCCACCTTTGCGTCAGGGGCAATTCACGAAGGGCGTCCTCCAACACCTCCAAAAACCATGCGTTCATCCAGGCATCATCGGGAGTGGATCGATCGCAAACGGCTGCATTCCAACGCGTCTGTTCCCCTTCCCTAAACTGATGCTCACTGATCGGCCTCCGCTTTCGAAAGAAGTCCACGATCTTGTGCTTTGCCACGGCGTAAAGCCACGCAATAGAATCTTCTACCGAATCCCCTGTTGAGCCCAATTTTAGGAATTGCTCCAAGACATCCTGTAAAAGATCCTCAGCATCGTCTACGTCATCGATTTGCTTTCGAATAAAACCGAGTAATCGTCCTTTTTCCGATTTCACCTTTTCCGCAAAATCCTCGAGTTCTTGACGATCGACTTGGCTCCTTTGTATTTCTGAAATGATTTCCATTCAAGTTGAGGTCGAACAAGTCTTCAAAATATTTTATCCGTAATGCAAATTGCTGATTCTTAAGTACGAACGGTCATGGCCTCGGTTGAAAGGGAAATCGAAAAACACACAAACACCTTCATTCCATTTTTATTTGTCGTTACACTTAATGTTTAGACATTTGGTGTCTATTTCATAGTAGGTGGGTTTAAAGCCTCGGAGTTCCGTAAGGTTCTCCGGGGCTTTGTTTTTTTACCCTTCTTTTTAAGATGGTTCGCCCTAAGTTTGCATACTAAACCCAAACTCATGAAAAAGATATTCATCAGCTTCTTCTTCCCTGCCTTTCTGTTGGCGTGTGGGGGCAATGAAGGATCCGAAGCTTCATCCGACGACATTCCAGCTGAAATTGAAGCTACTGCAACAGAAATACAAACCGTCGAAGAAACCGAGACCATCGGATCTCAGGTGGACGAAGTCAATCAAGATGTTGATAGCATTCTAAATTCATTATAACTATGAAAAAGCTAATCATGACTGCGATGATTGCGGTGCTTTCTATGGGATTATGCCTTGGCCAAGGCAAGAGCCAAGGAAAAGAAAAGCAACAGCAAAATAAAGATCGTACCGAAAATCAGCACAAAGAGAAAGGCAAAGAAGACATGCACAAAGCGGCCGAGCATGAAGACGAAGCCAAGAACATAGAAGACCATTCAGCCCATGACCAAGCGGGAGCTAAAGAAAACAAAGCCCAAGGCAATGCATATGGGAAGGATAAAGGGGAAATGACTGGTCGTGAATTTGGACAGCAACGTTCTAGCGATGCTCGTTCCAACGAGGCAGCAGCCCGAGAAGCTGATGAGAACTTGATAGAAGCAGAACAGAACCTTCACAAAGGCAGACAAAAAATCGAAGAAGCTCGTCAAAAAGTGGAGTCCAAAAAGCAAGAAGGTGAAATTTCAGATGAAGAATTCATCAAGGTGAGTAAGGCGCTTGAAGAAGCCCAAATAAAGCTCGAAAAAACCCAGGAAGACATCATGAAGAAGCGAGAAGAAATCGATCGCATGAGAATGCAAACTCAAGAAGAATCTCAAGGCTTCAGAGGGAAATAATCCTCCTAATTGTTATATAAGGCGCTCCTCGGGGCGCCTTTTTTAATGCCTAATAAGACGAGTGCTTGATTCCCCGGCTATTTGCACCGTCAGGATGTAGACCCCTGATGGAAGCGCTGAAATATCCAAAATCGGGGTGTTCGCATCTAGCTCACCCTCTAAAAATTTACGCCCCATGACATCAAGCAATGTGAAAGCAGTCGGCCCCAACAATCCCTCCACCCGTACGATTCCGTTACTAGGATTAGGAAACACGCGCATGCCAAGTTCTTCAGCAGCACTTCCAACGGACGCAGGTAATCCAAATTCCAATCGCTTGTAACGTATAGACGCATCGAAGATGTCGCGGTAGACCAGATCAAACCCTTGGTTCGAGTAAGCAATATCTGGAGCGTTATAAATTCCTGAAGAATCTTTCACGAAGTCGATCGGCACCGTAAAACTATCGCCACCATCCAAAGACCACATGATCACACTGGTAGTGATTGGACTTTCGATTTGCTCATAAACGATGGCAATGGTATCTCCAGACGCCGCTATGCGCGGTGTGAATTGAGAAAGATCAGAGCTCGATAGAAAGTCAGTAGCAACCTCATTCGTGGTTGGATCTAATACGCTCATCAGCACTTGAGGATGGCCAAAGCCAGAGGAGGACCAAACAGAATGCACCCCTTTTGATGTAAAAGCTGCGTCAGGCCCTGTTGAGGGGCAGCCAGCAATGTACCAATCACTCGGATCAATATCGAAAACGGTATCTGCATAATTGTCTTCATCCTTTATGTGAGCATACCAGATGTCGCGGATGTTGGCGTCGTTGTTTCGAAAGAATGCCATGGTAGCATCTTGTCCTGCAAGTAAATGCGCCGGACAACAATCACATACTTCATGGGGTGCGTCCTCTGAAAACGACACAAGTTCGGAGAATGAGCTGCCGCCATCCGTTGAGCGGGCCACTACATATTGAGGATCCGCATAATTGCTGTCATAAGCCATCAACATAATCGCCGGATTTCCCTGCTCATCCAACGCCACCGTAGGCAAAAAAGGGATGATGGAGTCCGGAAGCGCCAACTGTTGCGGCGTTGTCCAACTCGTACCGCGATCATCAGACAAGGTCCAGTAGACTTTCGCTTGCAGATAAGGGGTGGTCATGAACGTAACAAACAGTCGATCCCCTTCTGCTGCGATATCTGCTCCACCATAACTGGCCGCAAAAACACTTCCGATCGATTGATTCAATTTGAACGGTTGTCCAAACGCACTGTCGCCATCCTTCTGTGAAAAGTAGAGGTTACCGTTAGGTTTGGACCAAATCACACCTACGCCTTGATGGAAGGAAACCACATGGGGGCGAATGTTTCCATACTCAGAGGCATCGACAACCACCTCGCTCTCAGTAAAGTAGTGATCTGTTTGTGCTAGGACAGGCAACGCACAAAGGGTCAAACAAGCAATCAAAAGGGAATATTTCATACGAAGCTCAAATCAGAATTGATGGCAAAAGATAATACTGATATTTGGACCATGAAAGGACTAAAGTGGTCGATACTCGTTGCCAGCTGCTTTTTTTTCGCCTGCAGCCAGCCAGCGAGCGAATCGAAGGAAGAGCAGTTGCCTACAGACAGCATGACGGTAGTCAATGGCGTAGAGCGCACAGAACTAGCGCTGCTCATGCGCAAGATGTACGATGAAATGGCCTTGGTCAAGGATTCCATCAAGGAGGGCTTCACTGTAAAAACCAATTTCCTAAACGAGTTTAAACGGATTCAAACGGCGCACGCCACGGAACCCGAAAAGATCGATGCTACGTACAAAGCAATGGCCGATGCCTTCTTGATCAATTACGAGCTTTTCGAGTCTTCTCAAGGTGAACAGGCAAAAGCCTTCAACAGCATGCTTCAAAATTGTCTGGTGTGCCACGAAAACAAATGTCCTGGCCCAGTCAAAGCGATCAAAAAACTTCGCATCAAACCCTAATCAAGGCATGAGACTTCTTTTCTTCTTGGCTGCACTTACAATCACCTTGGCGGGATGCAGCGCAGCCAACAAAACCATCTTGCTGACCTCCGAAGTTTCAAAGTCGGAAGCAAAACGAGTAGAACGATTTTGGTTAGGCAAGCACGATCACCTGATTCAATTGAGTTACGTGGGCGACTATCGGTTAAAAGACCATAGCAGCTCTGAGCAACACCTATACGAACTCCCGCTCTTTCAAGCTGCTCAATCGAATCAAGGTTTTCGTCCAGATCAATTGCACGTCGAGAATTTAGCATTCCAAACTCCAAAAGGCCAAATAGTGCCAAACCCACCTTTGTCAGATGATTGGAGGTCGATCTTGTTCGGTAAAGAGCAACCGGTTGCCTTAACTGGCACCGGAGGGGACACCCTATTTCAAACAGCTCTCTACCTTCCCCAAACCCTTGAGGTATCCATCGTCAATGACCATCAGTCGACGTTCAGCTATACCTGGACTCCAGACAGCGGCAATGCCTCAGGTATTCACATGCAATTCACAGCACTCAGAGGACCTCAGACGGGACATGGCGGAAACCTTAAGAGTTTCAATTGGACCTTTGTAGCCAATGACGCCGATGGAAAGGCAATCATCCCCTACAGCGAGCTGCCAGAATGGGTATGGGAGGATCCTGAACACACCTCATTCAGCCTGACCGTTTACAGGCGAAATACGGTGAGAAATAAGATGTCAAAAGGCAGCGGCAGGGCTCGGGTGGTCTGCACCCAAGGTGTGCAATACGAGATCTTTTCGACACATAAACCTCAAGGCTAAATCTTGAATCGGATTGGGTTATCTGATCACCAACGGCTCAACCACCCAATGAAATCCTTGCTTAACTTCAAGGTAGTACGTCCCTGATCGAAGCCCGTTCAAATCCAACTTTGGCTCAGCCTTATCCGATAGTAGGTTGAGGGTGAAATGTTTGACTTCCCTGCCAACTTGATCGTAGACAATCGCATTTGCCTCGCCCGCTTCATAACCCTGAAGTTGCAGTGTCACAGAACCGCTGCTCGGATTAGGGAAGATTGACATGCTCTCTTTCGCCGTCATTTCAGATACACCTTCAGGTGTAGGAGGAGTGGTCGTATCGATCAAGGAAACATGACCTGCATACATTCCCTTCCCATGGGTTCCTGCTACCAACCAACCGTCAGACCCACGGTACTTGAGCATATCAACCACCGCATTTCCAATGGTTTGAGAACCCTGCATCACCCATTCAGTGTTCTCTCCATCAAGTTTCGCAGTTGAAAATACACCCACACTGGTGCTGATGAAATAAACGTCGCTATTAGCACCGGTCGGAACGAACGTTGCCCAGCGGATAGACGGACCATTGCCAATAAACCAGAGGCTCTCAGGAACTCCTGGGTCAGGCTCGCCCGCCAAGTTTCCTTCAATATCAACCCAATCCGCACCGCCGTCTTCGGTGTACCAGATGCTGCGACAGTTGTAATTACTAAACACTACAATGGCCTTCATCGGGTCAAAGGGATGCACCGCGATGCATGCGGTATAACCGCCGTTAGAAATGCTGTCGCTAAGTGGAATGACCTGGGCAGTTTGATTCACATGCGCACTGTCTAAACGGAAAACTTTACCGCTTGAAGTTCCTATATACACGATGCCTGCGTCGCTTGGACTGGATGAGATTGCCGTGATGCCATTGTCCAGAGAAGCAATCAACTTCCAATCGCTGAAAAGGGTTGCGCTATCGGTCTCGGTGATCTTCGTGTTTCTCCAAACGTTATACCCGTTGGGCAAGTACATGATGTCGTTGTCTGCTCGATCCAGGGTAAAAGGATGCACGAATAAAAACCCTCCATTCACCTGCTTAGGCATGATGTTGTACGCGCCACTTTTCTGTCCATTTGAAGCTATTTGACATCGTTCAATGTTGGCGTACTGGGTACTGATGTAGTAATGACCGCCGCCGTCCTCTACCTCGCAATAGGCGCCGTCACCTCCGCGCACGTGAGACCACAAATGCTCGTCGTCAGCCACATTGGTCCAATGGGTTCCGCGGTCCTGCGTGCCGCCAATTGCGACCTCGCTTCCCATGGTGCCTTCGTCAATGGCAAAACCGTAGAATTGGGTAACGTTGTAACCGTTCAAGAGTCCTTCCCATTGCATCGTATCCAACATGCAATTCTGTGCTACATGAACTCCGGCGTCTGTCGTACTGATCAATACATCCGGGTCATCTGGACGAAATGCCAAGTTCTGTTGATCTGGATAGTGCTTTCCACCCCCATTGAAGTAATTATAAACGGAATCTCCATCGATAGAATACCCCCCGATCTGGTTTACTTGAAAGGTGTCAGCAAATGCATTGTTTGAGCGATAAAGGTTGTTGTTCCCCAAAAAGAGCACGTCTTCGTCATCTGGCTTGACGCCCAAGACCATATTGTATCCCCATTGCATGCTGAAACTCGAACTAGCGAGTCCCGATGTACGATTCTGCCAATCACCACCGTTTCCAGTGCCATCGCCGCTGATGTACTCATATCGCCAAAGGATGGCACCGTTAACACCAGCGCTTGGTGCATAGCTATAGAAGAACATGACGTCCTCATTGGATGGAGCGACCGCTATGACGGTTCGATCATGACTCCCTGCTAATGCGTTTGGATTGATTTTCACCCAATCAAACCCGTCGGTAGATCTCCAGAATCCTCTGTTGGCGGAAGCATCACTTGAAATCGAAGCGTAGAATACACCCTCAGAAGTTGACGTTACGCGAGAAAAATCACAGGAAGCGCCAGACTTGAGTACGTATTTCCAAGTCTCCCCACCATCATTGCTTCGGGCGATGCCCTTCTTCATTGCCGCAAACACTATGTCGCTATCATTGCGGGTCGGATCCATGCACATGTTATGCACCACTTCCCAATCGGAAGACTTGTGCTGAAGCGATGCTGTGCTTTGCAGGTGATTCCAGGTTACCCCATTGTCAACGGACTTCCAGATACCACTCCCTTTGTAGATTGCGCTAAAGCTTTTGGACGCTGAATTACCAATGGTCTCACCAGAACCGTAATACCAAATTTCATTCTTCCCATCACGAGGATCTTGAATGATGTAAGAAGTAGCTGGATGGTCCATACTTTTTGTAACGCTTGTCCAGGATTGCCCCGCGTCAGTCGTTCTCCAAATTCCACCTGTTACACCTCCTACGATGTAGGTATCTGGATTTACACGATCGATTGCGATGGCGCGTGTTCTCCCACCAACATTGTACGGTCCAATGCTCTTGAAGTCTACCGCGATCGAATCACGCATCACATCCGCCCTAGGAAGACGACTCGCGTAGACCATTTCACGCATTCGAATATTCTCTGGGATTTCACCTGTTCGCGGATCGACCAATCGGTTGTACAAGTACTCCCACCGCCCTTCATTGGCTACTGACTCTTGTAACATCTGATCCATGTGTACGGATGGAGTAAGGTTAAAATTCAATGCTGTACATACCGCTGCTGCAGCTAGCACGAGGCTGATCGCTGTCCACTTCCAAAGTCTTTTCGTCATCATTTTAGTTTTTCATATTCACCCACCCGATATTGATCCGGGTGATCTGAAGCGTAAGGTGTATTCAACGTTGCTTTAAAGAATTCTCCGGTAGTTAAACCATCGAAATGGGTATTCAGTTCAGGGAAAAGGTCTTTTGTTGGGTCGAGCGTGAAGTCAAAATGAACCTTGATCACGTCTCCGGCCTCAAACTGTCCATGAAAGTCGCTGCCGATTTGTGTGACCGCCATCAATTCAATTTCCGCCTCACAAGGATGTGTATCACAAGGATGACCGTCCCCTTCAAAACGATCTGCATCCAACCATGTCTTCACAACCTTGCCAATCACGATGGTTCCTGTCGGTCCTTCGACCCCGCCCATCTCTTCTATCTCTGAACTTGGCTCAGGTGATGTTGTTCTCTCCTGCACTTGCTCCATACGGTCAACGCTGCGGCGATGACAGGCGGAAAAAGAAAAGATGACCACGAAAAGGAAGAAGCAATTTGGCAGGTTCACTGCTCAAAAATACATCCTAGAGCCAACATGAGGCGAGCATTGAATGGCTCCCCTAAGAATTAACAGCTCCTTTGGCTTTCACTAAAGGACTGCTCTGCGTCAAGTATAAAATAAAATGGCGACTTCATCGTACTTTCAGCGTGTCCCTAATGGACAACCAATCAAAAAGCGAACCTGTAAGTCGCCTTCAAAACTACCAACCATGAAGAATTTCACATTGCTCCTATTGTTGCTCGCTTTCGTTCTCAGTACTAGTGCACAAATTGAGGAGAGCCCCGTCTCTCCAGTCCCTCAAGCAGAGGAAGACCGATATAGAAACCTGGACAACTCTGTTGGTTTTGGGATTGTAGGAGGAGGTGAACTCATGGGGGGGATTTACCCAATGCCAGGGTTAGGCTACAAACGCTATATCAAGGAAGGGGCTTTCCGTGTCATGATCGGTGGTATTGTGAACACCAATACGCAAAACGGACAGTGGGGATCCTCCAACTACGACGAGACGGCATTCAGTGCACGCGTGGGGTACCAGTACCACGTAATCGTTGGTCGCTTCATGCCGATAATAGGCGTGGATTTGGCAGGGGGTTACTACCAGATGAAGCAGATGGGCTTCAATCAAGAAAATGAAACGATGAATACCACTATCGGATTGAGCCCAAACGTAGGATTGGAGTTCTTCATCAACAATCGTCTTAGCTTCTTGATAGATACACGTTTCGACTTCTCCTTTCAAAATTATTACCAGCGCACTGAATCACCGAATTTCTTTAATACGACCAAGTCGCAGGGAATGCAGACGCACATCTCCCCCATCAGTTCTTTCATGGCGATCTTTCATTTCTGAGGAAAGTATTGCCGATTCCTTTTAAATCTCTTGCTTCAGAGCCGCTAGGGAATTGATTTTTTCTATTTTGGAATGACCTAACGAAACCACCATGTCAAAACGAAACGTCATTCTATACATCGCAGCATCGTTGGACGGATGCATCGCTGGTCCAGACGATGATCTCAGCTTTTTAGAAGCAATGCAACTCGAAGGCGAAGATTATGGATACCAAGCCTTTGTTGAAAGCATTGATACCGTCATTTTGGGCAGAAGGACCTTCATGTGGGTCAAGAATAAAACGGGGACCTTTCCTCACCTCGACAAAGACACCTACGTTATTACCCGAAAACAGTGCGGAAGCGAAGATGGAGTTACCTACTGGCCCGGTTCAATCCGAAAGCTCGTTGATGAATTACAGTCCAAACCCGGTGGCAACATATACTGTGATGGTGGAGCTGCGGTAGTGAATGAAATGTTGCGGACGGGATGCATCGACGAAATCATTCTCTCCGTCGTACCCGTTATATTGGGCGATGGAATCAGACTGTTCCATGAAGGCATTCCAGCATCTAGCCTAGTGTTGCTTTCATCGCAATCTTTCGCTTCAGGATTGGTTCAAATGCACTACCGCGTCCTCCGCCCTTGACGCTAGCGGCCTTGATTTAAAATACATGGTCGACACCCGAGCGGTCGCAACAATTTTCGATCATTCCTATTCCTCACTTTCAATAAAAATCCTAACGACATGCACCTTAACACTGTTTCCCCAATTGCCATTGTCAGCATTGCGTTTTGCTCCTTGATATCTTGCTCGGGTAATGGCGACCACACTCAGGAAACTTCAACAACAGAATCTACAGTTGCCAAAGCACCGAACGTGATCGGGAGAGAGGTGACCTATGAAGCTGATAGCATCACGATGAAGGGATACCTCGCCTACGACGCAAACGTAGAAGGCAAAAGACCTGGGGTGATCGTGGTGCACGAATGGTGGGGGCACAACGAGCACACCCGAAATGCAGCAGATAAATTGGCAGAAGAAGGTTACGTAGCCTTTGCCCTAGACATGTATGGCGACGGTAAAACTGCTGAACATCCAGAAGACGCTGGTGCATTTGCAGGGGCCGTAATGCAAAATTTTGACGGCGCCAAAGCGCGCTTCAACGCCGCGCTTCAAGTGCTTTTAGACGATGCACATTCCCATTCCGAGCAAGTAGCTGCCATCGGATATTGTTTTGGAGGGGGCGTTGTATTGAACATGGCAAGGCAAGGCGCTGACCTCGATGCAGTAGCTACCTTTCACGGCAGCATTGGTCCGATTGAACCAGCCCAGCCAGGCGTTGTAAATGCCCGGTTATTGGTGATGAACGGGGAGGACGATCCTTTCGTTTCGGCAGAAGCGATTACCAACTTCAAAGCAGAAATGGACAGCGCTGGTGTAGCATATGAATTCGTCAATTACTCAGGAGCGGTGCACGCCTTCACGAATCCAGCGGCGACGGAAAAGGGAAAGGAATTTGGACTCCCATTGGCCTACAATAAGGAAGCCGACGAAAAGAGCTGGGCCAAATTGCTAGCGTTTCTGGATGAAGTATTCTAACCCCTTCTCATTAAGGGCACGTTCTACCTGGCTTTCTCGTTTCAAAGTGAATGTACATGACCGTTAAGGTCTCCTAGACATGCGACATGCTGAGCACGCTCATATTTTCTTGCGCTTACGAGGAGCAACTTTGAGATATGAAAAGCTCCAAATGCACCCTGTCGTTCTTTGGTGCGGCAGGTACCGTTACCGGCTCAAAAACACTCGTGACCTTCAATGGAAAGCGCGTTCTTATTGACTGCGGCCTTTTCCAAGGCCTCAAGGCGCTTAGAACCCAAAACTGGCAAGACTTCCCAATTCCTCCGAAAGAGATCGATGAGGTCATCCTAACCCATGCTCACCTCGATCATTGCGGCTATTTACCCAAGTTGGTAAACCAAGGCTTTTCTGGTCCCATCCACTGTACGCAACCCACCGCAGACCTTGTAAAGATCATACTGGAAGACAGCGCCAAGATTCAAGAAGAAGAATCCGATAGGGCAAACCGACTCGGCTATACTTCGCATGCAGAGGCGAAGCCTTTGTACACTCTTCAGGACGTTCAAAATGTGCTTCCGCTCTTGGTTGGACACGAATACAGCGAATGGGTATTGATCAATCCCACTTTTAAGTTTCAACTGCACACCGCTGGTCACATCTTGGGTTCTGCCATGATTGAAATGGAAGTAGGAGAAAAAACCATCGTTTTTTCAGGCGACCTGGGCACTTCTGAACCGCTCTTACTGACTCCTCCAAAGCATTTGAAATGCGCGAACCTCTTGGTGCTTGAATCTACGTACGGAGATAGACTGCATCCTGAAACACCAGCCTACGACGATGTCAAGATAGCTGTGCTCTCAGCCGCCAAAAAGAACGGCACCCTGATCATTCCAACATTTGCCGTGGAGCGCGCACAAGAAATCATCTACCTCTTAACGCTCCTCAAAGCCAACGGAGACATCCCTGATCTTCCGGTATTCTTGGACAGTCCAATGGGCATAAATGCGACAAAAGTGTTTCTGAAGTATCCATCCTGGCATGCCATAGGCGAAAAGCGCTGTCAAGACATGTGCAACGGAATTCACCTTATAAAAGATGCCGCGCATTCACGTTCCGTTCAGGCAGACGACAGTCCAAAAATCGTCTTGGCAGGAAGCGGAATGATCACGGGTGGGCGCGTACTTCACTACTTGTACAAACACATCTCTAACCCTGAGAGCACCCTTCTACTCGCCGGCTTTCAAGCCGCAGGAACAAGGGGTAGGCAAATACAAGAAGGAGCGAATGAAATCAAATTCTTCGGGACTTGGCACCCGGTGCGGATGGAGGTGTTTCAAACAGCATCCCTCAGCGCGCACGCAGACCAAGCTGATTTGATCGACTGGACCGCTCAATTTGACAAGCACCTCACGAAGGTTTTGCTCAACCACGGTGAACCCATGGCCAGCCATACATTAGCCCTTCAAATTCAAGACAAATTGGGGATTTCAGCAGAAGTAGCTCAACCAAACACGATCTACAATTTGGAGTCGAATTAGTAAAATAAGGCAGGGGATAAATCCGTATCCTTGAAGGCTGAATTTCGCAGCAATCTAAGGCACTAAAAAGCCCACAGCCGAAATGAGATATTGATGAAAAAACGTGTATTTGTAACTGGCGCCAATGGAATGCTCGGAGCGAGCATTGTTCGAAACTTGATTAAAGACGGATACGAGGTACACGCGCTCATTTATCCAGGTAGCAACACATCCGTGATCGAAGGGGTGAACATGCAGATAAGCGAAGGAGACTTATGCGCTGACCTACCGCTAGATGAATGGTTAAAAAATTGTGATTACATCATTAACGCAGCCGCAGTAACTTCCATCTGGCCAAGGCGAGAAAAGCGGGTTTGGGACGTCAACTATGATGCTGCATTGAAACTCGCTGAAGCGGGGACAAGAGCGGGAATCAAACGCTTTATACACATCGGCACCGCCAACTCTTTCGATGCTGGCACGCAAGCCCATCCAGGCGTTGAAAAAGGCACCTACCAATCAGCGAAGTATAGGATCGACTACATGGACTCAAAGCATGCCGTCCAAACAGAGCTCCTAAGAAAATTCAAGGACGAAGGCTTCCCTGTTGTGATTGCAAATCCAACCTTCATGCTTGGACCATTTGATTCCGGCCCCTCCTCAGGCAAATTGATTTTGAACGCCTTGGAAGGAAATGTTCCTGGATACTCTGAAGGAGGTAGGAACTTCGTTTTTTCGAAAGATGTGGCGCGCGCCGTGGTCAATGCCATTGACTTGGGCCGCCTCGGAGAGTGCTATTTAGCTGCTGGCGAAAACCTTTCGTACAAAGAATTTTTCACCCTTGTTTTTGAGCAGCTTGGTCAAAAAAAGAACCTCAAAAAAGTACCCCATTTCTTAGCGCTGATGGGCGGTGGAGCCCTCTCCATATGGTCTAGGATAACTGGAACTACTCCGAGACTTAGCTTCACCATGGCTCGCCTGAGTAGAGCTGGAAGCTATTATTCCAATGCCAAAGCGGTTGCTGAATTAAAGATGCCAGAAACACCCATTTCTACAGCAATTGACGAATGTGCAACATGGCTACGTAATAATGGTTACGTAAAATTGGGAAACGGCTTTGCGGGCAAGACGGTTATCATTACGGGTTCAACACAAGGAGTAGGAAAAAAGCTTGCCCATGCGTTGCTGTCGAGAGGAGCTAATGTCGTGCTCAACGGACGATCTAGAGCAAAAGCTGAACAGTTGGAATACGAATTTAGCTTTGCAAGAAACCGGGTAGTGTATGCCGCGGCAGACGTTTCTAAAGAGGAAGGAGCTCAACAGCTCATCGAAACAACGCTCCATTCGTTCGGAAGGATCGACGTTTTGATTAACAATGCAGGCATGTCATCGTATGGAGACCTTGAAGACAGCGCCCCGAAGGTGATTCATGAAGTGCTCGATTCAAATGCGACAGGATCCATGCTGGTAACGCATTTCGCCCTGCCACATTTGCGACAAACAAAAGGCAGCGTTCTCTTTATTTCGAGCCTCGCTGGACTTCATGGTCTAGGCGGTCACTCCATCTATTCGGCGGCTAAGATGTCGATGATTGGATTGGCCCAAAGTCTTCGCAAAGAAATGCAGCGGCATGATGTTTTTGTTGGCTATACATGCCTTGGTTTCACAGAAAATGACAGTGTAAAAAGAACATTAGCGCCGGATGGTAGATTGGAACCCGTTCCTTCCCGCCCAGGTATTCGCCCTGCCAGCCAGCAGTATGCGGTCAATAAAATCATCAAGCAACTCCAACGTAAAAAATTCAGGTCGGTACACACCTTTCCCGGGCGGCTCCTCTTCTTAGTAACGCGACTTTCTGAGGGTGTCACCATGTTCGCTATAAAGAAAGGCTATGATGCGGAACGCAGATTTTTGGAAAAGCTCAATCGGGAGCGACAAGAGACGGAATCCATCTCGATCTCCAAGAAGGAAGCTGAATCCGATAGATCATACCGAGAAGTACAGTTGTAATTCGTGCGCATTGAATAAGACGAAAAGCGTTTTCACGAATTGATTGCAGTCCCCTTTCAAGAACGTCACATATTTCGTCTGTACTGACCTCCAACTTCAAACAGTGAGTTGGTAATTTGTCCAAGCGAACAGTACTTACACACCTCGAGAAGCTCTTCAAACATGTTGCGGTTGTTAATAGCAGCCAACTGTAAGTCGCGTAACAATTTCTCTTGTCGATCCGCATAGGCTTCTTGCAGGTGATTCAGCATCTTGATTTGGTACTCCTTCTCTTCGGTTGTGGCACGGATCACCTCCTTCGGCAATACCGTAGGACTCCCCTTTGAACTCAAGAAGGTATTCACACCAATGATGGGGAATTCACCCGTATGCTTCAGGGTTTCATAGTACAGGCTCTCCTCTTGGATCTTACTGCGCTGGTACATAGTCTCCATTGCACCTAGCACTCCACCTCTTTCGGTGATGCGGTCGAATTCGGTCAGTACTGCTTCTTCAACCAATTCTGTCAATTCTTCGATGATAAATGATCCCTGCAATGGGTTTTCATTCTTTGCCAAGCCCAGCTCCTTATTGATGATCAATTGAATCGCCATTGCACGACGCACACTTTCTTCTGTCGGGGTAGTAATGGCCTCGTCATATGCATTGGTGTGCAAAGAATTGCAATTATCATAGATGGCATACAATGCCTGAAGGGTCGTTCTGATGTCGTTGAAGTCGATCTCTTGTGCGTGCAAACTTCGACCGCTCGTCTGGATATGGTATTTCAACATTTGCGCACGGGCATTCGCGCCGTACTTGTTCTTCATAGCCTTGGCCCAAAGTCTTCGGGCGACTCGTCCAATAACCGCATACTCTGGGTCGATGCCATTGCTGAAGAAGAAGCTGAGGTTGGGACCAAACGCGTTGATGTCCATTCCTCTACTCAGGTAGTACTCGACATAGGTAAATCCATTTGCCAGGGTGAAAGCCAACTGGGTAATTGGATTTGCTCCAGCCTCGGCGATGTGGTAGCCACTGATCGAAACCGAATAGAAGTTCCTCACTTTGTGATCGATGAAGCTCTCCTGCACATCCCCCATCAACCGAAGGGCAAACTCAGTGCTGAAGATGCACGTGTTCTGGGCTTGATCTTCCTTAAGAATATCGGCTTGAACGGTTCCGCGCACTACGCTCATCGTTTCCGTTTTAATCTTCTGGTAGGCATCTTTGTCAAGCACCTGGTCGCCCGTAACTCCAAGCAGCATCAGCCCTAGGCCGTCATTCCCTTCGGGCAAGTCACCTTGGTACTTTGGTCGCTCAAGTCCTTTGTCTTCCCAAAGTTCCTTGAGTCTCGCCTCAACCTTCTTCTCTAGCCCATTGGCCACGATGAATTTTTCACATGCTTGATCGATTGCCGCATTCATAAAGAAACCGAGCAGCATCGGAGCTGGACCATTGATGGTCATCGACACCGACGTCTTAGGATCCGATAAGTCGAACCCAGAGTAGAGCTTCTTGGCGTCGTCGAGGCAGCAAATGCTCACTCCTGAATTGCCTACTTTTCCGTAGATGTCTGGGCGATGATCAGGGTCATTTCCGTAGAGGGTAACCGAGTCAAACGCTGTACTCAACCTTTTGGCAGGCATTCCCAAACTCACATAGTGAAAGCGGCGATTGGTGCGCTCCGGCCCACCTTCTCCAGCGAACATCCGCGTAGGATCCTCGCCTTCTCGCTTGAAGGGAAACAAGCCAGCGGTATATGGAAATTGACCCGGCACGTTTTCTTGCAAGCGCCAGCGAAGAATATCTCCCCAACTTCTGTACTTGGGCGTCGAGATCTTGGGTATCTGCGAATGGCTCAAGCTCTCTGAATGAGTCCTGATCTTGATCTCCTTGTCGCGCACGTTAAACGAATAGAACTCATCTTTATACCGCTGCATTTGCGCAGAGAAGTCTTGCAACAGGTCCCAATTGTGGGGGTCCAAATCCTTCTTGATCTGCTCCAGCTTCTCTTCAATGGCAGATACAAGCCCCTTCCCCTTATCATCGCTCCCGATCTCCTCAATGGTTCGGGTCAAGGCGTAAAGCTTATCCGCTATCTCGCTTTGCTCTGTAACCCACTTGTCGTAGGCGCGGTTGTTCTCAGAAATCTCACTGAGGTAACGTGTTCGAGCTGGAGGAATGATGAAAATCTTCTCACTCATTTCATCGGTAATCTCGAAGGTTGATTGGAGCTCTGTAGCGCCTGCTTTTTCAACCATCAGGTCCATGATCGCCTTATAGAGCGTATTCATGCCCGGGTCATTGAATTGACTCGCTATGGTACCGTATACTGGAATATCGTCCACCTTAGCATCCCACAGTTGGTGATTGCGTTGGTATTGTTTCTTGACATCTCGCACAGCATCCAGGGCTCCCCGCTTGTCGAACTTATTCACGGCAACGATGTCTGCGAAATCGAGCATATCGATCTTTTCCAATTGAGTTGCAGCTCCGAACTCTGGCGTCATTACGTACAGACTCGCATCGCTGTGGTCGAGGATTTCGGTATCGCTCTGGCCAATGCCCGAAGTTTCAAGAATGATCAGGTCAAACTGGGCGGCTTTGAGAATGCTGAGTGCTTCTTTTACATGCTTACTAAGTGCCAGGTTGCTTTGTCGAGTAGCCAGTGAACGCATATAGACCCGGTCATTCCGAATGGCATTCATACGAATAC
>Ga0055584_100003176_pt1 | contig 16252 bp, 27 predicted proteins | sample OSDHelmetaG_FD_58716 | JGI IMG/M metagenome (GOLD analysis project Ga0055584, IMG submission 58716) | Pelagic marine sediment microbial communities from the LTER site Helgoland, North Sea, for post-phytoplankton bloom and carbon turnover... | ecosystem: Environmental > Aquatic > Marine >... | reverse complement strand
ATAATAATAGACACATCAAGTTGTAATCATGGACGAGATTGACCTGATGTGAATATTATTTTATAGAGTAAGTCTTATAACTTATTTATATAAGATTAGAATCTTTTAGTGACTTATTCCATTTGTCTAAGTCAAAATCAATATCAGATTTAATCTTTATTGTCTTTCTTTTTGGAATACCTTTACCTTCTTGATTAGGACTCCAAAGATCATATAACTTAGCATACTTCTTAAAAGTTGTATAACTACATCCAACTAATTTTGATGCTTGAGTCATACTCTTTGTCTGATTAATTCCCCAACGAATACGACCTTCGGTTATAGGTTTAGAGTGAAATGGATTGTTGTTCATCGTATAGATATCTGTAAATCCATTTGGTAATAAGTCCAACCACAAACCATAGTTTAAAGACATAGTAATGTTTACCATCAAACCTCTTCAACCTTTTACCATATTGTAACCATTGATTATACATTTGATTGTTCCAACATCTTTTCTATCTCAGGTGTAAATGCTAGTTTAAGTTTTCTTTTAGTAGATTGAAAATGAATAGCTCTCATAAGATTAATCTGATGATTTATGATGATTTGTAATTCCATCTTTTTGTCTATCTGAGTATTCTCATCAAAGTATTCTCTTTGTGATGATTCTAACTCTTTATCTACTCTTGATTTTTCTCTATTTAACTTATCATCTGTCCAATCGTTTAGATGATCTATGTATTTATTTGAGTCCTCAAACACTACTCTATTTTCTTCCATTTATTACTCCTCAGTAATTCTTTTAGTATTCTTACTTTTAGGTTTTCGGTAATATATTGATCCAAACCTTCTGACTTGTTCTAACTCAATCGTAATGGTGTGAATATCAATTTCCACCTTATGTTTATCAGAATCATTATGTACGTCACCATAGTTTTTCATCCAATAACTTCTATCCTCTGAGAGTTGAGAATCGGACATATCTTTCACCTGGTACTTCCAATCTTTGATTACCATCTTTATCAGATCATCAATCTTTAATACCATTTTAATTCCTGTTCGAATACCTTCTTCCATGATTCTTTATCTGTACTTAAATCGATCATTTGTTTCTCTAAATCCAATAGATTTCTTTCAACAGATGAGGTGACATCTTTTTCCATATGGACATCATTATGATTTTGAACTACTATATCATCAGTATCAGGTGTTAAGGATTTACCCTTTTCTCTGATTGTATCAAAAAACATATCTCTGAATTCATTGAGTAATCCACTTACTTGATTTTCACTTAATTTAGAAATAACAAATAATCCAAATGCTAGAGAAACCTTATCGTGGTCTACCTCATTCATTATGTTTTCTTTAGTGAGTTTCATTAGGTATCCACATAATAGAATCCCTTATTTTTTCTACATAATTCCAAGTAGATGAAAATTGTCTATCATTAGGAAAGATACCATATTCATCTACGGCTACTTTCTTAATTTCATCTCTGGTCTTACCTTCCACTATATTGTTGATTAAATAATCAATCCTAGCAGTTTTAGTCCAACCATGATGTTTGATAAATGATTCAATAGTATTATACATACTTTAGTTCTCCTGTTCTAGTTTGTATATATAAATATCACTAAAGATGCCAATAATTGTATTTATCTTCAAAAAAGATAATCTTTTTTAACAAAATATTATATTTTTCGTAATTATCTGGGTTTCTAATGATACTTATAACTAAGGAAGGTTGTATCGATATTTAACTAGATAAAATTTTGTAGCTAAATATTAACAAGTTAAAAATTCAATAATTAATATATAAAATTTATAGAAAGATATGTGACTTGATCTTTTCTGAACGATAGTGAAGAAAAGATGGTGGAAGTCCATTTATGGACTGGAACCTTGAACTAAAACAATAATTTAATAATATAGAAATTGGCAGAAGTCTATTCACTTTCAGAGTTCTGAAAGTGAATCAGTATATGTCAAAGGAGTAAATAATGAAAAGTAACTTAGTTGATGTCTCCTCTCAGAGATTGTTGGAATTAAAACAAAATGAATCCTTCGAAAAGAAACTTGGAACGGAACTTCCCATCATTGATGAAGTCAAAATAGAACATCGTGGTGGAAGGAACAGGTATAAGAGAACCTTACTTGAATCAAGAGAAGTTGTAACAACAACTAATCATAAGTTTTTAAAAGTGTGGGAATTATACGAACCAACCGAAGTATCTGATGTTCAATGGGAATATGGTAAGAGAGGATTACTCATTCCAATCAAAGATGCTAAGAAATGGATTAAGAGGATGTACCAACATTACTTTGAAAGTTAATACTTAATAGTTGAATACCTCTACCTGTATTATTTATTCCAATCTTTAAATAATAAGAATCCTATAGAGGATGCTACCATATTAAAAAGAGAGACTATACCTAACCAATTTGTATCCTTAACCCAATATTTAGAGGAATCTTCCATCCAAAACTGAGCGTATAGTTTATTATCATGAAAGTTCCAATAATAATTAAGTTCTTCCATACTAATATAGAAAATAACAAATGAACCCACTCCAATCATTACGAATATCTTTTGTGTTGTATTCATATTCATTATCATTCTTTTGATTTTAACCATAAACTAAAACTGAACCTGTGATAAGACCTTGTATGTATGATTTCATAATAAAATCCTTTTTTGTGTATTTAAATGAAATATAATAATAGAATGTAATTAATAGATTGTCATTATACATTGTAAATAATACAATGTAGAATATGTAATCTATTCTTCAGTTCTAGTCCTTCCATTATTCACAATAATACTTTTAAAAATAAAAGTATGCCAATATCCCTCTTTTTAACTCTAGATAAGTGTAAAGAGAAATATCATTTATATAATGTGAATTAATTCAAAAAAGTGAAAATAAAAGTATGCCAATACCAACCTTTTCCACTCTATATAAATGTAAGACATAATCAAATAAACAAGGAGTTCTAATGAGAATATCTAACCTCTATAATAATGTATCAACCAACCTTACTTTTAAAGATTTCGTAAGAAATGAAGAAGGTCAATTAGTTCATAAGAGTCCATCGATCTTAATCAATCGTCCTATGACTTCAGACATGTTGAATTCATATACAACAAAAGGAATCAGATGATAGGATACGAAACAAAGTTGATATCATTTAAGGACATGGGAATCAATCGAAATGAGATCAAAGAAAAGTTTGACACACTCAATGAGTTTTACCTGAACAGGTCTGAGATGGTAGATGATGAAACACTTAGTTACTTACTAAAATGGGGATTAATAGATGGTTAATGTAAATCATATGGATCACTTTTTTGATGTAAGAATTTGGAAGGAAGATATACAATACTTTCTAGATATAAAAATATCAGATGACGAGTTTGATAAGATAATGGAATCATTTGATGTTTTTCATCTTGATGATTTAATCAAGGAATACATCAGTTCTAATAAAGAATCAATATCCTACCTTTTAATGGATGAAAGGAAAGATGTTGATTACCAACTAGAAATTGATATCAAATAGAAGATTAAATCACCCAATCCTCCTCTGAAAACTCAACTCAGATGAAAAACTAAGTTGAGTTTAAACCCTACTAAATAATTAAAAAGGAATAATAATGCCCAAAATACAGATGAAAATCAAAATGATGGATTTACTCGATATGGACATTGATGATTTAAACACCAAGTTTGATGAAGAATGGAGTAACCATCCTGACTATGATGATGAATTAGGAATAGACATCGGATACACACCAATTGAAATAATAGAAGATGATGTATGGAACGACTTATTAGTAGAAGTCAATTTCAAAACGGAGATGAACTAAAAGGTGCCTGTTAAAATTAAAAGAAATGGAGTCACCTATAGATTAAACATAAAACGATTCATTGATAGAAAGACTGGTCTGATTACTATCCCTTCCAAGTTTAAGAACTTTACACAACTAGAACTTTTAGAATATTTAATCAACAACAACCCATCGATAGAATGTAAAGAGAAAGTAAAATCTAGAGATGGTGAAAAAGCTGAAAGAATCTCTAATATATTGTCCAAATCTGATTTTGACTACTTCCATGAAGTAGATATGTTGAAACATAAAAGAAGAATTAGAAAACAAAGAAATCTCAGTAAATGGTTAGAATTTGACTTTGACCTCTTTCCTTTTGAAAAACATCTTTCGGAAATCAGAAAGATGAAAATACGATTAAGAAAACATCTAGAAGAAGATAACCCACATAATAAAAATAACAATTAAAGGAGTATCATATGAATGTAATCGATGTGATTAAAGTCTGAGACTACTGAAGATAGGTATTTCCAAGTTGTCATTACCTTTTATTATCTATCTCTGGAATCACAATTAAAACCCAAGTGAAGTTTTTCTTTATAGGTTATTTATTGGAACCTTTGGAGTAGGTGTCACTTGGTGGGTTTAGTTAAGACCTTAATATTCACCTTCTCCAAAAATTTTAATTAACACCAGTTTTCATTCTACTATGGATAGGGGTTGTGGTGTTAATTAGTTAGAACAACCCCTATCCATCCTAAACAAAATCAAAACGGAAACAATATGAAATCCCAATTTAATTATAGTACGTCGTGCCTAAATGAAATTCGAAATAAGAAAAGGAAAAGAAAAAAGGTACGATTATTAAATCAACTCAATCGGTTCAATAATAGTCCTAAGAGAAAAGAGGATGAACCTGTTGAAGAAGACAAAATCATTAAACCACCAAAAAGAATAAAAGGATAAATATGTATAAAACACCAACCCTATTTGGACATACAAGTAATGGAGATATTAAAACTTGGAATGCTAGTGTAATTGAAAGTGAAGACCATTCTATAGTCAAATATGAATTCGGTTTGGAACATGGAAAAAAACAAGTCCAAACCAAACAGATTGATGAAGGTAAGAATATCGGAAAGTCTAACGAAACCACACACTATGAACAGGCAATTAAAGAAGTAGAAAGTAAAATGAAAAAGAAAATGGATACTGGTTATTGTGAAGACAGAAACAATATACAAACTCCTATTCTTCCTATGTTAGCACATACATTTGAAAAAAGAAAACATAACATAGATTACCCATGTTATGTCCAACCTAAGATTGATGGAATCCGTATGACTTGTCGAATGGTTAATGGTCGGATTGAAATGTTCACTCGTAAAGGTAAACCTTTTACACCTTTACATAATCTTGAAAAACATCTAGAAGATTGTTTTGAAAACATTGATGAACAACCTGACACTTTTTACTTAGATGGAGAACTATTCTCAGACACACTCACTTTTCAAGAATTAGCAGGTGTTGTAAGGAGTAGTAAAAGTTCCTTCGAAGAATTAAGTCAAGTGAAGTACGTTATTTTTGATTGTTTTGATACTGATTTCCCTAATATGGATTTTGATACAAGGTTTCCAATAGTAGGACAGATGAAACCAATAAAAGAACTAAAACCTAATACCCATAATGACTATATCGTAACTATACCAACTACATTAATAAATGGTGAAGATGAAATCCAAGAAATTAATAAAGGGTTTATGGAAAATGGATACGAAGGAACAATCATCAGAAATAAGAATGGAATATACAAACTGAACCATCGTTCACCTGACCTACAGAAATACAAAACTTTCCTTGATGATGAATATGAAATAGTTAGTTATAGACAAGGGACAGGTACAGATGAAGGTTGTGTTATATGGGAATGTGTTACAAAAGACAAACAAATATTCTCTGTAAGACCTAGAGGATCAGTTTCAGAAAGACAAGGATACTTCCAAAATGGAGACAAATGGATTGGTTCATTATTGACAATCCGATATCAAGAACTAACTGATGGTGGAATCCCACGATTTCCTGTCGGTATAACAATAAGGAATTATGAATAATGAAGTCAGTTAAAGAATTAAATACCAAAGAAGAAATGAAAGAGAAGTTATATACCTATCACAAACTAATAGACTGGATTGACGAATACTATTATGAAGATACCAAAGAAGGTTCTCATGAAAGAAACTACATTGACAATAACTGGAAAGAGTTGTGTCGGATGCTAGGAGAATATTTTGAAGAAGCAGTTCAATCATCATGTAATCCTAAGGAGTATGAATAATGATATTAGATGATTTTATAAAACACCCCAATAAAGAAGGGGACTATTACTCAGTATGGAAAATTCGTAAAGGTTGGATTGAAGAATCCATTGGTACGGAATTAACACTTGATGAATTCAAATCACTATGTGATGAATACGATATGAATGGTGATGATGGAAGTTTGATTGACATCTTCACTACTCTCTACGGTATCTTAGTTGAAAGTGGAGAAATAAAATCCAATTAAATACAAAGGACAAGTATGTCTAAAAAGAAAGTCCATATGTATTGGACTACACAGGTTGATTATGGAATAAGTAAATATCTATCAAGTAATAATCAAACCGAAAGAGACAAGATATATAATCAGTTTCTTAAAGAACCATTTGAGAAGATGTCTGAGATTATGTCTCGAAGATGGAATTGGAATTATATACCAACTGAAATAAATGATCTAAAACATGAGTTGGTTTCTCATATGATGTCCAAGATACACAACTACAACCCATCCAAAGGAAAATCATTTGGATACTTTTCACTTATTGTAAAAAACTATTTAATCCAAATGAACGACAAGATGTATAAGTATACTATTAAACATAGTTCATCTGATGGTGCTAGTGAAAATGTTGTTCTTGGTGGTCATAGAGTTCATAAAGGAAGTTGGCAGAATGTCGTAGAAATCATCAATAAGAAAGATGATTTCCACCATTACATCGACTTCCTTGATAGATATGGTCAAACAATTCTAGGTCAACCCCATAATGAAATCATTAATCCCTTACTTGAATATGTAAGAGATATTGATAACACAAAACACCAATCAAGAGGTGATTTTGTTAGATATATAAAGAAAGAAACCACCCTTAATAACCACCTCTTATTTCAAACAACACATATACTAAAAAATATTTACAGAAAGTTCACTTCTAAAATTTCTTCACCTAAAGAAATGAAAAGATGGATTAAGTGTCTTATCTGGAAACAACCTGATACGGAGTCTAAATGAATAAAAATATAACAGATATTGAACCACAAGAATACCTTTTGACAGAAGGAAATGAAGGTACTGATATCAATAAACAAATCAAGAAGTGGGGAAGAAATAATATTTGTCCTAAACATAAAGTAAAATACAAGAAATGTTGTATACCTGAACTTCAGAAATATCATCATTCGTCAGAGAAAGAACTAAGATTCTTCAAGTTATTATCTGAATTAATGAGTCAGTTTGATTTATGTTCTTTCAATAATTCTTTTTATAAAAGTTTTGGATATGCTGGTAAAGTAAGAGACAAAATAACCTTAATGAGTAGTTGGGGAAGTGTCTGTTTAAAAATATCCTACCCTTCTGATGGTATAAGATACTTTGAACATAGTAATCTTTTTACAGGTAATTATGATGAAGTAAAACCGATTAATTTTTCAGAAGACATGATTGAGTTAAAAGAAATATATGTGAAAAAAGAACATCGGTTTGATGGTCTAGGAACAAAAGTTTTAACATTTTTAAAATCCTTATGTGATAAATATAGTTTCTCCTTATATGTTATTAGTGGAAGTATTGATTATTCTCCTGTCATATATAATCATAACATAAACAAAGAAATCAAAAATATAGAAGAAATAGAATCAGTAATTAAGACATCTAAACGTGGTTTTTTGGCTGAACTAAATAAATTTTGGTGGGATAGTCTTGCTGAGATCGTAAGAACACAGATTAAAGTGTATGAAAATTCTATTTCACCTGATATGATAAAGGAAGATCCAACTAATGAATTTTATGACGATGATTCTTTTAGGACTTATAATGATTTACAAATAAAGGACTCAAGTAAGATAACTTCATGGTATTCTAAAAATGGTTTTGTTCCTACCCTTAATATAATAGGTAATTGGTTATTTCTAAAAGTTCGTGACAGTTTGAATACCACTACAGTATTAGCGGGTGGTGATATGCATATGATATATTGGAATCCTAAACATTTGGAAACAATGAAGAAATACCAATTTGTTAATCTAAGAACAGGTAGTCTTGAAGACACTTATTCATATGAATCTACAATTAAGTATGTTGAATATATACTTGAAAAAGACAGGACTGATTTAATTTTCAATGACTTGGATTCAGAAAAAGTTCACAAACTAGCATCATAAATAATACTATCTGTATTGAACTAACTCAGGTGTTAATAATAGACACACCTGAGATTTTAAAATAACATTCACACACATAAGGAAACCAATGTGTCTACTATATTAAACACAAAAAACGAATACGAAGATGAAGTATCAAACGAGTTCAGTTCACCACTAGGAAGAATTTGGTGGAAGATTGGACTAAAAATGGGATACTTACACACCTATTGGAACATTAGATTAAAGTATTTTAAAAAATTATTAAAATAAAAGTATGCCAATACTTCTTTTATCCACTCTATAGTATTATAATAATGAAAGGAATTAATATGATAAAGAGAAAGAAACATCAACAATGGGAATGGACTGAAAAGACCGACTCTGGTATTCAAAGATATATCAAATGGAAGTCTAAACCTCATATCCAAGATAGGATTTATAAGGAACATATTCAGTTTCCATTAAGGAATCTTTCAAGGAGATTGATTAAAAACCAAATATATTTTAATAAAGGTGAAAAACTAATTCAGTATGATCCATATAAAGAGAGTTCATATGAAAAAGAAATAGACAACCTCGTTAATGAATCTGTTTCTTTCTTCTTTACTACTTTAGTTCCCTATATTGAGAATGGTGGTATAAAGAATATTTTTGGATATGTTAACTCATCCATTAGACATAATCTATTACAACTAAATATTGAAAGATCATCAGGTACTTTTGATTGGAAACCATTATATAATTATGATGAATCCGATTCAACCCTACATAGAGGTGGAGTTGAATTACCCAAGATAGAAGGTTCTGATTTATCAATTGATGAAGTAGACTATATTAATCTTATGTTGAATTATTGGGATAAGAATATCCCTTTAATATGGAAAAGAAAGAACCAAGAACTTCATCGGACTACTGCTAAGAATGTGATAAAACTGATGAGGAGAAGTCAGAAGATTAAACACTTCAAATTAAATTCTATGAGAAAGTATTTGAGGAAAATGATGGATTGGGATGGTGATACACTTTACAATAATTCAAATCGAAATGCCTTTCAAAAGGTTATTCACTTTATGAGAGACAGAAACAGACTTCTTAAATCTCAGTATGAAAAAAGAGGTATGATAGACTTCTATTATATCTAACACCTTTACTAACAAACTTTATAAAACCTAAAAAGGTAGATATTCATCTACCTTTTTTATTGCCCCTTAACCTCTAACTAAATGGAGAAAAACATGATTGTAACATTCACAAAAGAACATTATCGTAATATCTGTATCGATGATGGAGATGTATATGAAGAGTTCGATGTTAATATCGAAGAACATTGGAATAATTCTATATCAAATAGGAAACCAGATGTTTATAAATCCTTTTCAGAATTAAACACTGAAACAAAAAACCGAATCATCACTTTACTAGAATCACAACCAAATATTGAAGGAGAAACCTTCAATGACATCTACGACTGGGAGAATCACTTTGGTGATAACTACGAAATTCATCAAGATTATATTACTTCTAATGAATACCTAGACGAGTATATCATATCTGACATGTTAAATGAAGTGATTTCGAGAATGAAATCTCAGAAAGACTTTGGTGTCTTTAAGAACCCTTTATTACATATGGTACAAAGTGAAGTTCACGAACTTAAAACAAGAAGAGAACTCAGAAAGGTTAAAGCAGAAAGACTTATCGAAAGTATTCGTTTTAACCTTGATAAATCTCTTAAAAAGATTGATTCAGATATTGAATCAAAATTAATAAATAATCTTAATAACTAATGGAACATCAAATGTCAGAAGAAACTAAATCTAAAGAGGAGAATGTTTCTCCTTATAAAAAGATTAGTAACTCACAATTTGAAGACCTCATCAATTCATTACAATCAAGAGGAATTGATTTATCACCTGAAGATAAATTAGCTCTTATATCTGATGGAATAGTTGTATCTCGAACAAGAGAAAAGACTAGAAGAGGTTGGACAACGGATGATGGAGATAAAGTATTTCCTTCCTTATCATTTAAAGGGTTGAATAAAAAACCACCTTCAGATGAAATGGAAAAGTTCCGTTCCTTATACTATGAGTTACTTAAAGAGAATGTGGAAGTAGTCACTACATAATCTTTAACAGGTCGGTTGATGGTGACGACCTCACAGGAACCATCAATATTTTTAGTTTATTTTTATATAGTCGAATTAAAAATAAACGATATGCCAACTATCATTAATACAACATGTATGATTTTTATGTGATGTGTCAAATGACTAGTGTCACTTTGAGTTCCCACCACCCTTCGAGGGTTTATCATCATTTCGTGTGGAACTCAAAGGTTTAATAGAAGAAGGTTGTAGGTGTTTTTTTGAATTCCTTCCACCTATAATCTTCTCTCTATTTCTTACCTTCCATATCTCTTAATCTTAGTACTATAAATCCACATAAACTCCCCGACTTCTTAACCAACTTTCTACTTTTGTTGAGTTAATCTCACCATACCATAATACTTCATTTTTTAGTGATTTTTCTTCCTTCAATTTAGAATATCTTTTAACTGCCTTTGGAGTCCACCAATCTAAAACATAGTCAATCCCACCCTTAACCTTATCTCTCAATACCAATTCGTTCTCTTTTATCTCACCTCTTAAAAACTCTTTTGAATTCTCATACAGGTTTAAAAAATAAACTCCCTTTTGTTGTTCGTTCTCATATTGTTTTGATCGAATACCCAACTTTCTAAAAATAAGATTTATCACATTCTGTTTTGGACCTGTTGAATGTGTTGAATGATAATACTCATCGGGATAATTCTTTTTCACCCAATCGTTCCAATAAAGATATTGTTCATCATCAGGTTTAATAACAATCTTCCCCTTTGAAGTTCCTACCTTTTTCCATAATGGAATTGAATTGTACATTGAATAAGAACCATATAAAGAGGTCGTCGTTATCCCAACTAAGACATCTCCATATCTATTCTTCCAATCCTCACGAATCCTTTCTGAAATACATAAACACGCTATTAGTTTTCCCAATAATAAATTATATCCAAATGGTTGAACAGGTACAATTGTGGAGGCAATACAAGTATTGTTAAGTCGTTTCATCTCTATCTTATTTTCTTTACTCCATCCTATATATTCATCACGACTCTGAATACTCATGACATCTGAACCAAGTGTTATGACTCCCAAATACTTATTACTTTTCTCATCTCTAACAATATATTTTAGGTTACGACCAGGATTGGAACTCCACTCCATAGAATGTATTAATATCCTAAGGATATTGAATTCTTTAAAGTCTTTCTCAACTAGTTCTAATGTTGGTTTAATACTCTTTAATTCTTCTAAGGTCTTTTCACTATTTGATAAATCTGAAAACTGATAAATGTTGTTAGATATTTTCTTTAAATCATTATCCTCAAACTTAGATCTTTGAATCTCTTTTAACTTTTTATAGATGACAATTTCTTTTTCATCTAATTTCTTTAATAGGTTCATATTATCTATTAATTCATCCCTCTTTCCCATCAACTTATCTGAACTTATTTCCAATGAATTATAATCCCATAATGAAAATGGAAACTTGTCTTTTAAAGCAGATACTAAAATATCAACTGATGGGTTTTCCTTATCCAAAAACTTCTTAATTCTATTCTTTTGTAAATCTTTATCATCACCTTTCTTCACATCCTTCATATACTTTTCTTGAATATTTTTATATGCTTGATGAACTGAAATATTACCCTTATCGATTTCAGTTAGAAGGTCAGGTTCATAATTGTAGATAGATCGAATCTGTTTGAGTTTGGAAGTTCCTATTCCAATTGTCTTTGATGCTTTTACAACTGAATCAAATTGTTTCTTTCCTTTCTGTAAGTCCGTTCTTGTACCACTTGAACCCAATCTCTTCTTATACTCTTTCTGTAATATTCTAAACTCATTATTAATATCACTAACAGATTTTGTTCTATGATTGTTGTATTGAATTAATGTTATTGTTTCATTTTCATATTCTTCAACTCTTACCTCACACTCACTCCACCCTAACCTAGTCATTGAAAAATACCTTCTATGACCAGAGATAATATTTCCTTTTTTATTTATGACTATGGGTTCTAGTTGACCTAATTCTCTTAATGACAATTCCAAATCGGTTTGGTCTGTGGAAGAATAAATCTCTTCATTGATTGGTGATGGTTTAATTTCTGAAAGAGGTTTAATCATGTTTGTTAAAATATTTCCAGTCTGATTCTTCAAGTATCGTGTCATCAAGTTTTTTCCAACCTCGTCTTCTTATGACACCTTCATCTTTTCCCGAATCTTTATAAGTAAACATTTGTGCTGTTTCTGTATCAAAAACAACCAGTTTATATGTAGGTCTTTTTAGAGAATAGTTCCATGTCTCTTGATTTACTAAAGTATATCTACCAACTTCAGATTTTGTTGCCCCAATTGAGACAACACACCCTACTATGAATAGTATTCCTACCATTAACCCTTTTTGGAATTCACTCATATAATCTCCTTTTTAGTTACTGTTATTCCTATAAATCTTCAACACCTCTGAACTTGTCTTTTGGATATCCAATATGACCATAATCAGTCTTTTCTGAAAGAGGTTTTTAACATGGATATAACTTCAGGATTAATAGAAAATTAAGCAAGATAAAAATCAAAGTTAGTTAGTTCTAACCTTAGGTTGATTCAACCTGAGGTTAGTTTTTTGATACCTGTCAGATTCTTCTTATATGGAGATTTTATACACTAGGTGATTGATGATACTCTTTTTAGACGATATGTCCCTAAAGAAGTATATTACCTCTGAAAAGGGGTATTTAACGGACATACTAGTAGTCTAAAATTTAACCTCTACATGAGAACCGATAAAGATGGGATAAAATGAAAAGGTTTTCAAGGATTAACGATTAAATACATCACCTTAATTTGATAGTAGGTGTATTATAAAGTTTCCGACCATCAAAAATGGACTACGAAATTTATAGTACCAAAACCACCTTTTAAGGTTTACTTCGAAATCTAGAAAACCGAATGAAGATCAGTAAATCGTTGAGGTTCAATCTTCACTATTAAAACTAGGGGCAGTATAACAGAATTCTTCTCCATCACTATAAATGTCAAATGAACCAACCCATTTAGTATCATATCTGTCTTGACAATTTTTTAATGAATCTATAAAAGTGACTACATCAATTTGTCCATACAAATCACCTTCAATAAATAATTCATCAATTATTAATTCTGCAAGATTAAGATGATGACTCACACTAAACAAACCCTCGAATGGTTCAGCTTCTCTATCACTTATTTCTAGGAAGTCTTGAATACTTACATTTGGTTTTTTGAATTCTATATTTGGTAATTTGATACTTAAATCAAATTCTACTTTTGGACTACCATCACTCATTATATATTAATTATTATTACTTAATGGAAATGAGGTTGGATTATTTATAACCCTCATCGATGACATACTTGGAAGGTTACTACTAAACTTTAATCTGAGTCTGTCTCTTACTGAAGTCGGTAGTTCTTTTTTAAACAATGTTGGATTGTCTTTCTTTTGTTTCTTCCTCAGTTTATCAAAGTGTCTTCCGATCTTCTCTAACATTTCAACATCTTTTAAATCAACCGAGTTAATACTAAACAATGCATCGTGAATAATTATGTTTCTTCTTCTTGATATTTCATCAATACCTGAGAATTGTTGGTTATTAATTTTTAATCCCCATGAGTTCACACTTTTAAGTTTCTGATGTATAGAAGTCCTGTAATCATCCTTATTAGGTTTACACTTATTGTGGATTTCACATTGAGTTTCAAATATTCTTTTGACTCTATCTTCGAAGAAAGAGAATAATAAAACGTAAGAATAGGAATACAATTTCAGTTCCTTACTTTGATTGACCTTATCAAAGAAATCCTTGTAAGACTTGTAGGTTCTTTCATTTTTCATTTTAACTCCTTTATAAAAAAATAGGGATGAAAAAACATCCCTATGAATATTGTACACCCGAAAGGACTCGAACCTTTAACCCCCACCTTAGAAGGGTGGTGCTCTATCCAGTTGAGCTACGGGTGCATATATTTTTCTTAAATTTATATCTGAAAATTAATATTATTTATCCTAATTGAAAATCCTAAATAAACATAATCTGATTCCAATCATGTTCTCTTTTTAAGGAATAATTCTATCTTGTCATCTATTTCTTCATCCGTTGGTCTTTCTTGGGAAAACCGAATATTCACAATAGTCTTATCACCTTTCTTAGGTGCTTCATTATACCATAGACTATTATTTTTGTAATTTCCTTTATTCACCAAAATAGTACCAGTCTGTGAACCTTCATTTTCTATATAATCTAAGAATTCTCTGATTAGTTGTTTGTCTTTTGGATTTACCATTTCAACTCCTATTGACTTCCCCAATATTTAATGTGTTTCTAATACCTTTTATCATCTCTTGTTTTTGGTTATTGTTTTGATAATGATTCACCATCATCCAAGATTCATGTCCAACCAAATTAGCTACGAGTGGAATATTACCTCCACTTGTTTTTAACATATGTGAGATGAAAAACCTTCTACAACTATGTGGACTCAATTTCATATCTAAATTCAAATGTCTTACCATCTCTTTAAATTTATGTCCAATACCTGATACAGAATATGGTTTCTTTAAATCTTCAATTAGTGAAGTTCCTTTTGTATCACCCCATTGGTTCTTATTTCTTTTGTAGAACCTTTTATGAAAAACATATTCTTTGTCTGTTCTGAATTTACCCTCAGGTGTTTTAATTTGTTTCATGATGTCAGATATCATTGTATCTGAATCAATATAAATGGTTCTTTCTTTACCACCATCTTGACCTTTACCAATCATTGTCCATCTAATGACTTCTTGACTATCAAACCCACCATCTTTATTTACCCTACTAAGAGTTTCAAAAGACAGGTCATTTATCTTCATGGATTGTGCTTCTGAAATTCTTACACCTGTTACCAACAAGAGTCTAAGTATTGATATAAACCAACCCCATTGTAATGATTCTTTTTCATCGTCCATAAACTGAAGTATCTTCTCGAACTCAACCTCACTAAAAGAACTAGTAACTATTTTAGGTTTAGGTAATTCTTTTAGTTCAGATAACAATCTGTCTGGAAAACTATTTTCTCTACTATGAACCCAATTAAAAAATGACCGACAAATCTTATACATATTAAAAATGGTACTATCTGACCATGAACCCTCATCTCTTTTATAATTTAGATATTCAAGGAAGACAATTCTTCCACCATCTGTATGAGACCACAGGTTGGTGTATTTGGGTTTATTAGATTTTAACCACAAATGATATCCGTTTAAAAAACTTCTATCGTTTACAATAGTTTTTTCAGATGGTTTTTGTATTCCTCGTCTTGGTGAACCATCACAATATCTTTCTATCCAATACTTAATACTTCTATCATCAACATGAATTTCTTCAAGTGATTCTTGGTGTTCTTTTAAAATGAATTCATAATCATCAAAGACTCTCAAAGTCTCTTTGTAATTATTAGTGTTGGAATATTTTTTATATAATTGTTTTTGTACAAGTCTCCATCCTTTTTTAGAAGATGGATCAGGTTTAGGAATACTATAACAGAGAATTACTTTACTAACTTTAGACTTGTTATCGAACTTATATGAAAACTTAGGGTGATTGGAAATTCTAGTGTTGCTTCTTCTTTTATTATGACTCTTAATTTCTCGAATTAACCACTTCTTGATTTGTTCTTTTCTTCTGTCTTTTTTGACAGGTGTCATAGGTATAGTGTCCCAATTTATATAATAAAATTACCACTAATATTTGACATATTCAATAAAAAACTATGTAGAAAACTATGTAGAAACTATTGGTAAGTGTCATTTCTTCTCTGTAAATTAAGGTATGTTTGGATGGAACAATATACTTCTAA
>Ga0055584_100003175_pt1 | contig 16265 bp, 10 predicted proteins | sample OSDHelmetaG_FD_58716 | JGI IMG/M metagenome (GOLD analysis project Ga0055584, IMG submission 58716) | Pelagic marine sediment microbial communities from the LTER site Helgoland, North Sea, for post-phytoplankton bloom and carbon turnover... | ecosystem: Environmental > Aquatic > Marine >... | reverse complement strand
CGGAACTTCATGCGATTGCCCTGCCTTTGAAGTCTGCTGGCCGCCTTGTCTGTTTAGAACCAGCTTGCGTGTTGATCCCATCAGCTTGCTCGAACTGCGTCCCGAGGCTGGGTAGCGACTGGTACGCAAGAGTTCTCCTCACGCTGTTCTTCGAATTCCTCGAATACGTGGCCAGACGTACCCACTCCCCGCTGCTGGTCGGCTCCACCTAGCCACAGCTGTATAGTGCTGCCGGCATCGTCCAATAGGCTGTAAACAACTGGGATAACGACCAGCGTCAGCAGCGTCGAAGTGAGCATTCCACCGATCACGCAAGCCCCCATTGGCTGGCGAGTTTCTGAGCCAGCGCCCAGGCCGATCGCGATAGGGATCATACCGGCGATCGTCGAAAACGCAGTCATCAGAATGGGACGTAAACGAACCGGACCAGCCTTAAGAAGCGCCGCTCTGGTTTCCATGCCGGATTCACGACGGAGTTGATTCGTATAATCCACCAACAGAATCGCGTTTTTGGTCACCAGCCCCATCAGCATCACCATGCCGATCATGCTGTATATGTTCAACGTCAATCCAGTGAGTGCCAATGCGCCAAGTGCCCCCCCGATGGACAATGGCACCGAGAGCATGATGGTCACCGGATGAATGAAGCTCTCAAATTGGGAAGCCAGCACCATGTAGATCAATACCACGGCAAGCAACAGAGAGAAGATGATGCTTGCGAACGAGTCGGCCATCATGTCGCCCGCGCCGGTGAATGCACTGACCACTCCCGGCGGGAGACCGACCTCTTTTTCAATGGCCAATACATCGGTCATCGCCGATCCCAACGCCTTAGACTTTTCAAGGTTCGCCATGATGGTGACTTGACGCTGGCGATTCTGACGGTCGATCTGAACGGGGCCGGTTCCTTCCACGATCTCGGCGAGACTACGAAACTCGACCAATTGTCCGTCGCCCGTGCGCACAGGCAACGCGGCGATCGCGTCGGAACGGTTCCGGTCTCCCTCGGCTAGACGCACGCGGACGTCATAGCTCTTGCCGCCTTCTTCAAACGTGCTGACCGGTCGGCCACCGACAAGAGTTTGGACAGCCTTGCCCAACAGCTCGATGTTGACTCCCAAGTCTGCCGCCCGTTCGCGGTCCGGCAAAATAGCGACTTCCGGCTTGCTGGAGTCATACGTCAGATTGACATCGACGATCCCTGGGATTTCGCGCATGCGTCGCGTGATTTCAAGCGCCGTCTCTTCCAGCTTCGCGATATCCGGTCCACGAACATTGTATTGCAGAGGGGCAGAACGGAAGCCTCCGCCGGAAACACGCGGGATGTACTCAATGCTGATTTTGGAGTGCGTTAAGTCCTCCACACTCTCCCTTGCCAGTCCCATGATTTCGTGTTGACTCATCGGACGCTCCGACTTGTCCGGCAACTGCACCAGAATCATGCCGTAATTCACACGCCCTTCTTGACCGGCTCCTATCGTCGTGTACAGATTCGTCACGTAAGGCAGGTTCCCAAGTCGTTGCTCGACTTCTTCGAGAATCCGACTGGTCCGGTCGATGGAGGAACCGAGCGGCGTCTCCACCTGAACATTGAACTGGCCTTCATCTTGAGCGGGCGTAAACTCGGTTCCGACCAGAGGCAGCAACATGAGGCTGCCAACAAAAACACCAATCGCGATAATTGAAACCAACCAGCGAAAGCGCAAGGAGAACCGCAGCGTCCCACCGTAAAACCATTCGATTCCAGTGAAGAATCGCTCGACGAGATTGAACATCAATCCATGCTTCGGAGCAACTTTAAGCACTCGTGAGCAGAGCATCGGAGAGAGCCAGACCGCGACGAATGTCGAGACCACAACCGCAAATGTCACGGTGAGTCCAAATTCATAGAAGAAGCGTCCGACCAGCCCATCCATGAACGCCACCGGGATGAAAACAGCGACAATTGCCAAAGAGGTCGCGATGACCGCAAAGCCAATCTCTGAGATACCGGCCAATGCGGCTGCCATTCGAGACTTACCCTCTTCCATATGACGAAAGGAGTTTTCCAAAACCACAATTGAGTCGTCGACGACCATCCCGACCGAAATGCTTAGCGCCAACAGTGACATCATGTTGAGAGAGAATCCGAAAGCGAGCATGAAGGCATAAGTCGTGATGATCGTCACGGGAATCGTCACTGCGGCGACAAACGCCGCGCGCCAATTCCGCAGGAATATGAGGATCACCAGCACCGCCAGGAAACCACCGCGCAACAACTCTCCCTGAGCTTCCTTGACACTATCGGATACGAACAGCGACAAGTCCTGTGTCAGCGTCATGCTGTAATGCGCGGGAAGGTCTGCCTTGATCGAGGTTAATCGCTCGTTGACCCCTGAAGCGACCGCCAACATGTTTTCGCCTGATTGTCGACGGACCTGCAATGAAACTGCCCGCTGGCCGTTGAGCCGCGATAGACTGCGGAAGTCTTCCATGCCGTCCTCAACGGTGGCGACGTCCTTTAAGCGAATCGGTGTGGCGCCGCGTGTTGTCACGACAATGTCTTCAAAGTCCTTCGGGGTGGCAATCCGTCCCTTCGTCTTGACGACGAGTTCCCGCGTATCCGCCTCCACTCGGCCGCCGGGATACTCCACGTTTTGCTTTTCGATCGCTTCCACGACCTCGGTGGCCGTCACCTGATAACTCCGCAAGTCATCGACTCGCAGCCAGATACGGACCTCCCGTTCGCGACCTCCCACAATCTCGACAGCGCCTACGCCATTGACCCCTTCAATCTGAGGTTTGATGACATCATCCGCATAGCGTGTCAGTTCTCGGATCGACTCCGGTCCCGCCAGCGTAATCGCCATGATCGGGGCTGAATCCGGATCGAACTTCTCGATGACCGGCTCTTCGATTCCAAGGGGAAGTTCCGCGCGAATGGCCGCAACTTTGTCTCGAACATCTTGTGCCGCCACGTTAATGTCGCGGCCCAATTCAAACTCGACAAACGTCATCGACAGCCCCGTGACGCTCTCACTGCGCAGCGATTTGATGCCACTGATGGTGTTGACGGCCTCTTCAATCGTATCGGTGACATCCGTCTCGATGGTTTCCGGATCAGAACCTTCGTAAAACACCGACACCGTCACGATTGGAAAATCGACACTCGGGAACAGGTCGATTCCGATGCGGAAGTAAGCCACCAAGCCAAAGACGACCATGGCCGCGATGACCATGACTGAAAAGACTGGGCGAGTGATAGAAAGTTCGGAGATCTTCATCGGTGATTGTCTCCCGCGCTCGCTGCGGTCAATGCGTGTTTCTGGTCCTCAACCGCCGCATTCTGCCGCGCTGCTGCGGGTTGAACCCGCATGCCGTCGGCGAGGATTGCAGGATCCTGGAGCACGATCCGCTCCCCTTCCGCCAATCCGTCAATCACTTCCGTGACCCCGTTTCCCGCTAGTCCGATGCGAACAGGCCGTTGTGCAACACGCTGTGAACCGGAGTCGTAGACGAACACTTGGGGCTGTCCCCCGAAGTACACCACAGCCGGTGTCGGGACGATGAGAGCCTGAGTTGCGGAATCGACTCCAAACGCCACTTTGGCAAACTGACCAGCCTTGAATGCCCGCTTATGGTTTTCGACCGCGACGCGGACCCGGAATGTTCGTGTCGCGTGGTCGATTTTTTCATTGACGAGGACAATTACCCCGGGCACGGACTCAACGGTTCCCGCAGCTTCGACTTTCACAAACTGACCGATTTCAATGCGTCCCAGGTAACGCTCCGGGACGGCAACCTGCGCGATTACCAGACTCAGATCCATCAATTCCATCAGTTCGACGCGTGGTTGCGACGTCACTCGTTCTCCCACATCGACGAACCGGTCCACGATCACCGCATCATAAGGCGCCCGGATGACCGTCTTCTGGAGACGATCTTCCTTGATCTGCACGTCCACTTCAGCCTGGGACACCAGAGCCCGCAGCACGGCGATCTCTGTCTCAGTCGGACCAGCCTCTCCCTCGGCCAAGTCGGCGTCAGCACCTTCCACTGCCGCCCGCGCCGAACGAAGTTCGGACTGAATCCGCAAATGTTCCTGTTCGGAAGTGGCTCTTTGACCAATCAGCGATTCCACCCGTTTGAAATCGGCTTCGGCCCGTTCCGCACGGGCGACTGCGTCTTGGCGGGCCGCCTTGAGGCGGCGGATCTCTTCGGGCCTCTTCCAGGCAAGAAGATTTTCCAAGTCTTTCTGAGTCTTGTGCAGCTTTGATTTCGCGGAGGCCAACTCCAACTCGTATTCAGTAGGATCGAGTTGAATGAGAATATCTCCCTGAGCCACAGGCTGACCAAGATCCAAACCGAGATTCTCGGAATACTTCCGCCCTTCGATTTCGACCTCGATTTTCCGAGGCGACCGAGGGATGGATTGAATGACTCCGTCCTCTTCGGCAACCACGATCGTTCGCCGCCGTGGGAGTAAGTTTCCGGTCAATTCAAGTGTCGCGGAGACTGCTCCCCGCTCAACGGTGGTCAGTTCAACCCCCATAGCCGGAAACTCACCACGCTGCGCGTCGCGAGTGGCTGTATCGGAATCCGGCGAGTCTTTTCCGGCCCAGGGGCAAGCCACGAACAGCAGGCCGATCAGCCCGACGGTCATCAGCAATCCTATCGCCGTGCCGAGCCACTTCCATTTACTTGTCATGCTTTGCGTCCTCCTGTGGGATCAGAATTCCATTGAAGACGACATTCAAAATGTTCTCGCACTGGCTGGCCAAGTTCGACTTGCGACCGGCGAAGTAGTTAGTGAACATCGTTCCGTAGACCAAGCCGGAGATGACCTCGATGATGTGTTCGACGGGCTGGTCGCGCACAACTCCTGCATCGATCAATCCCCGAAACAGTTCTCGCCACGGTCCCAGATTGGCCTCGCGGTGAACGAAATAGGTTGATTGCTTCCGGTCGCGGAAGTGTGCGCGTTCGTGGATCAGCAACTCGACAATTGCGGGATTTTCGTCGAAGAAAGTCAGGTAGCCACGAACTCCCTGGGCGATGCGCTCCAGTGGATGCTCGGCTTCCGTGGCCGCCGCGTCGACGGCTTGCTTGAGGTTTCGCATCCCGTGGTCCACCGCCGCCAGGAAAAGCTCTTCCTTGCTGGGGAAGTAGCGGTAAACCGTCCCCTTGCCGACGCCCGTTCTGTCGGCGATCTCCTGGACGTCCGCCGCCGCGAAACCGTGTTCCGCGAAAACCGTCGTGGCAGCGTCGAGGATTTCCGCTCGACGGCGTTCCTTGAGATCGGTATCCGGAGGGCGACCCACCGGGCGGGCACTTTTTGACGCGACTGGCATTGGCAGCAACCTCCTAACGCATTATTTTATTAACGGACTGGTCCGTCCATTAATAGATTGATTTTACTGGCTCTCGATATTGCGTCAATCCCAGCTTCGTGAAGGCAGGCCGATTGCGGCAGTTTTTAGCCAGATTGATTCTGGACGGACCTGCTCGGCAACATGCTGTCTACAATCCCATGGGGGTTTACGGCACTGCTGGCAGTTGTTAATATAAATCCGCCTTTGTGGACGGACCAGTCAGTCCGCTATATAATTTGCCACAAAACAAGTTCGTACGATCGAAGGACACAACACTGTGAGTTACCTCAACCAGTCCCCAGTATTCGCGTTAACTGGGCTTTTCGGTGTGCTGTGCGTTTTTTTTTCCGGGTGTGATTCGCCGGCCCCTTCCGATCCGCAGCGGCCTCCAGCAACAGTGTCGGTCGCCCGCCCTGTGACAAAGCAGATTGTGGAATGGGATGCCTACACGGGCCGGCTTGAAGCGGTCGAGTTTGTCGAAGTGAGGGCAAGAATCAGCGGTTATCTGCAATCAATCCATTTCCAGGAAGGACAGATTGTTGACGAAGGGGACTTGCTCTTTGCCATCGATCCAAGACCATTCGAGGCGGACCTGAGTCGAGCGCAGGCCTTGCTGAGTCAGGCCCGCTCGCAACTGAAACAAGCGAATGCTCAACTCGAAGACGCAAAGGCCAAGCAAAAGCAAACGAATGCACAACTCGTTCTTGCTGAGACTCGGGTCAAGCGTACTCGGGCACTGAAGGCTCAAACTGCGACTTCACAGGAAGATTTGGACCAACGCGAAGCGGAGTTCTTACAGGCAGCCGCGGATATCGAAGTTTCCAAAGCCGCCATCGCATCTGCTGAGGCGGCGGTGACAATGGCTAATGCGGCCATCGAAGCGGCTGAAGCTGGTGTCGAAGCCGCTGAGTTGGAGTTGGACTACACGCGTATTCACGCACCCGTGTCGGGTCGAATCAGCCATGAGCACGTCACCAGAGGCAATTTGGTGAGTGGCGGGACGGCGAACTCGACTTTGCTGACCACCATTACTTCGGTGGAACCAATTTACTGCACATTTGACGCGAACGAACAGCAAGTGCTGAAGTACATTCGCCTTGCCAATCTGGGAAAGCGAGCCAGTTCTCGGGACGCCAAAAATCCGGTCTACCTCGGCCTCGTCGACGAGACGGCATTTCCCCGTCATGGCCACATGGACTTTGTGGATAATCGATTGGACAGTAGCACGGCCAGCCTGCGTGCACGGTGTGTGTTCTCCAATGCCGATGGCGTGTTGTTGCCCGGCATGTTCGCCCGGATTCGTATCCCCGGCAGCTCACCTTATCGAGCTGTGCTGATCCCCGACTCGGCGATTGGGACGGATCAATCGTCTCAGTTTGTGTATGTCGTAATCGACGGCAAGATTGCGCGACGAGGTGTGACGCCGGGACCAATGGTGGATGGTCTACGAGTGATTCGAGAAGGATTGGATGGCGACGAGTCCCTGGTAGTCCAAGGCCTGCTGCAAGCGCGACCGGGGATGCAAGTGGAAGTCGTTGAGGGAGAAATCGAATTGATCGAAGACGGCCTCCCCGATGACTATGAACCGCTGGCTCCGGAACAGTGGATTGGACCTCACTCGGCTCGAACAGCAGGGGCAGCAACTTCCTCAGTCCCACATGGATCCGAGGGGGATGCCAAGTGAAGTTTACGCATTTCTTTATTGAGAGACCGATTTTCGCGTCCGTACTCTCATTCATTCTCGTGCTGGTGGGCGGGATCACTTATTACTCGCTTCCCGTCTCGCAGTATCCAGACGTGGCTCCTCCGACGATCGTTGTGCGGGCCAGTTACCCCGGAGCGACACCGCAGGTCATCGCCGATACGGTCGCGACGCCGATCGAACAGGAAATGAACGGCGTCGACAACATGCTGTACATGGAATCATCATCCAGCAGCGACGGGACGATGCAGTTGACCGTCACGTTCAAGCTCGGCACGGATCTCGATGATGCGCAGGTGCTGGTGCAGAACCGTGTGGCCATCGCCGAAGCGCGGCTCCCGGAAGCAGTGCGTCAAATCGGCGTGACGACGCGTAAGCAGATTCCGGACATGCTGATGGTCGTGCATCTCAACTCCCCAGACCAGAGCCGCGACCAACTTTATATCAGCAACTTTGCCTTTTTGCGCATTCGCGATGCGCTGATGCGGCTTGACGGTGTGGGGGACATTCGGATCGCCGGCGGCAACGAATATGCGATGCGGATCTGGCTTGACATTGAGAAGATGAATCATGTGGACCTGACAGCCGGAGATATTGTCCAGGCCATTCGTCAACAGAATGTGCAGGTAGCTGCCGGAGTGATTGGTCAACCGCCCACGGACGACACAGGGGCCTTTCAGTTGAATGTCACGACGCAAGGCCGTCTCCGCGAAGTTGATGAATTTGGTCAAATCATTGTGAAACGCGGTGCGGGTGGTCGAGTGACGCGCTTGAACGATGTCGCTCGAATCGAACTGGGAGCACAAGACTACACTCGCCGCAGTTACCTGGATGGAAATTCGGCCATTGCCGTCATCGTCTACCAGCGGCCCGGTACCAACGCTGTTGATGCTGCGGCCGAAGTGAAACGAACAATGGGCGAACTCAGCCAGGATTTTCCGGAAGGGATCGGCTACGAGATCGCCTACAATCCGACCGATTACGTCGAAGAGTCCATTGCCGAAGTCTTCAATACTCTTTTTATCACCACGGGTCTTGTCGTTTTGACGGTGTTCCTGTTCCTCCACGGGTGGCGGCCCACGATTATCCCAGTTGTCGCCATTCCGATTTCGCTGATCGGGACATTCGCGGCGATGCAGTTTCTGGGAGTCTCCCTCAATACGTTGTCTCTGTTTGGCCTCGTGCTTGCAATCGGAATTGTCGTCGACGATGCGATTGTGGTGGTCGAGAACGTCGAGCGGTTGATTGCCGAGGGAATGAATCCACGTGAAGCCGCTCATCAGGCGATGAATGAAGTGGGTTCGGCTCTGATTGCAACCACATTGGTTTTGATTGCCGTTTTTGTCCCGACCGTCTTCATTCCCAGCATCAGTGGCATTTTTTATCAACAGTTCGCGCTGACGATTGCCATCTCAACGGCGTTCTCCACCTTCGTGTCTTTGACGTTGAGTCCCGCCCTGTGCGCGCTGCTGTTGAGACCGAAGGACGCTGAAAAGAACGCAGTTGGAAAGCTGGCGGACCTACTGTTTGGCTGGTTTTTTCGGGGATTCAACCGCTTTTTCGACATGACAAGCAATGTCTATGCCGCCCTCGTTGGGCGCATCATCCGTATGGCATTCGTGTCTCTTGCAATTTATGGCGCATTGCTCGTTGGGACGTGGTACAGCTTTGGGCTCGTTCCCTCCGGCTTTATTCCAGAGCAGGATCAAGGGTATGTCATTATCGCGATCCAGCTTCCTGATGGAGCGTCTCTGGCTCGCACTGACGAGGTGACTCAGCGCGTGGCGGCTATCGGTGGCAGAATTGATGGAGTTTCGCACTCGGTTGGGATTGCCGGGCTTTCCGGTGCGACATTTACCATCAGTCCCAACGCTGCGGTCACCTTTTTGCCCCTCGACAATGCGCGGGAAAGGTCCGCGCGGGGTCGTGGAGTAAACGCGATTGTTGCCGATTTGCGTCGTGAACTGAATGCGGTGAACGAAGCACGCATTCTCGTGATCCCACCACCACCAGTCCGGGGAATTGGCCGCGGCGGTGGATTCAAAATGTATGTCCAGGATCAGAGCGGTGACGGAGTCGGAGCACTCGATCAAGTCACGCAGGAGTTGGTCGAACAGGCGAACCAGCAGCCTGGCCTGGTGCAGGTGTTCTCCAACTTTCGCACTACGGTCCCGCAAGTCTATGCGGATGTTGATCGGACCAAAGCGCAGATGCTGGACATCCCCATCAGCAACATCTTTGAAGCGCTTCAGGTCTATCTGGGGTCTCAGTTTGTGAATGACTTTAACTATCTCGGTCGGACCTATCGTGTGACGGCGCAGGCTGAGCCTGAGTTTCGTGATGAATCATCGGATATCCTGCGGTTGCGGACCCGCAGTGCCAGCGGTGCGGATATCTCATTAGGAGCGGTTGTGGAATTGAAGCAGACTGCAGGTCCTGACCGTCTTGTTCGCTACAATCTGTACCCGGCCGCAGACATCAATGGTTCCACGGTTCCCGGCTACAGCACAGGACAATCCCTATCCACAATGGAGAGGCTCGCCGATCAGAACCTGCCTCCAGGCTTTGCGTATGCCTGGACGGAAATTGCCTTTCAGGAACGGCAGGCGGGAAACACAATCGTGTATCTGTTCCCATTGGCGGTGCTGTTCGTGTTCCTGGCGCTTGCCGCACAGTATGAGAGTTGGCTTTTGCCACTGTCAATTATTCTGATCGTGCCGTTGTGTCTACTTTTCGCCATCATCGGCGTTTGGTTCCGCGGCATGGACAATAACATTCTCACGCAGATTGGCTTCATAGTGCTTGTCGGTCTGGCCTGCAAAAACGCCATTTTGATTGTGGAGTTTGCCAAGGCAGAAGAGGATGCCGGCAAAGATCGTTTTCAGGCTGCGATCGACGCCTGTCGACTTCGCTTACGTCCGATTTTGATGACGGCATTCTCCTTTATTCTTGGCGTCGTTCCGCTGCTCATTGCGACCGGAGCTGGATTCGAGATGCGCCGCGTTCTGGGAACCACCGTGTTCAGCGGGATGTTGGGCGTCACATTCTTCGGTCTGTTTCTCACTCCTGTATTCTATGTGGTCCTTCGCGGACTTGCCCGAAAATCGGAACTCGCCGTCGACGGCAATGAGCCCGTGGCAATGCTATCGCGGGATTTGCCCACGCAGCCGCAGGACCAGTCCGTCCATCAACAAGACTTCGAGCAACCGACTCCCCGTCCGTCAGCCGATCATACCATCGAAGCCAGTGAGTTCGAGCAAATGTATGAAGGGGACCCGCCTTGGGAGATTGGGGAACCGCAGCCGGCCTTCGTCGAGGTCGCGGATCGGGTATCCGGTTCGGTCCTGGATGTCGGTTGTGGAACTGGTGAGAACACTCTGTTTTTTGCCGAACGGGGATGTACCGCTACGGGGATTGACCTGATCTCCGGTCCCCTTGCCCAGGCAGAAGAAAAGTCTCAGCAGCGCAATCGTGCCGCCACATTCCTGCAGCACGACGCTCTTCGTCTGGCGGAATTGGACGGCCCGTTCGACAACGTGCTTGACTGCGGGCTGTTTCACGGTTTGTCGGATGAAGATCGCAACACGTACGTCGAGCAACTCGCATCAGCGATCCGTCCCGGAGGCACGCTCTTCCTGCTCTGCTTCAGTGACCAGGAACCCGAGGGGGGTGGTCCGCGTCGTGTCAGCGAAGACGAGCTGCGCACGGCCTTTGCCGAAGGATGGAGCATCGAATCAGTCACTCCATCACGCTTTGCTGTCCGGGACGAGACGAAGGCTGCGCTCTCTGTCGGCGGTCCCCATGCTTGGTTTGCCATCGTGACTCGCAGCAAGTCACATGCAGACTGAACGGGTAGCAACCGCGAAATCGTCGCCGTTGTTCACCAACGTCAGTAGGATAGCTGCTGCGGGGAAGACGCAATCTGATACCGCTGGCTTGCCCCGAGTTTCTGAAAGGGCTGAAACTTCCTAGACTCGGGCAAGGTAATTTCCGTTGCCATGAAACAGATCGACCCACCGCTTGACATTCAAGACCCTTTCATTGCGGTTGATGGTCCTGACGTAGTGACATGCTTAATCTTGTAAGTGTTCGCTTTGCCGCTGGGGACCATAGCCGAGGGTTGCTGCCGCTCCTCGTCAGTCGGTCGAACCTTGCTTCAACGTTTGCACGAACGATGATCGCAGAATTGAGATCAATGTGAATGCCGTTGAGTCGATACGAGAATTCATTCGTTTTTGCCAGCGGACGTCGCAGTTCGCCGCCACTCACAAGGCACCAGCGGCACGCACTTGTACCAGGCGTTTGTAAAGGGACGACAAAGCGAGGGTAGCGGCTTGGGGCAGTAGTCGTCCCGGCAACAAGACTTTGCAGGGCACGGCAAAACTAAACACGGTTTGGGGCAGTACGTGTCAGGACAGCAACTAGAAACCGGAGAGACGCAGGGTGCCGGTTTCCGGATGTAATCGTTGGGGCAACACAATGGACAACGGCCGATGCCGCAAAGAGCCTCGCTTGACGGAGCCTTTACAACGCAAGACGACTCATCGGCAGACGTGACCGCCGGCCCTGCCGTCAATAGGGCGACCACAATCAATCCGGCAATGCGTGTCGCGAGAATGGTTCGCCAGCCCTTCGTTTTCGGTTCGACGTTCATTCTTCCGTCCCTTCCAATTCTGGTACTGGTCGTGGCACGGGCAGCACTTCGGGAGCGGGTACCAGCGGCGTGCCGCCGTGCAACTCGGATGAAGGCATTCCACCGGTCGGGAGATCAAGCCGAATTTCCCAGCCGCCCCCCAATGCCCGAAATAGATCGACGAGGCTTTGAGCGGCGTTGCCACGGGCGACCGCGAGCGATTCCTGCTGGCCAAGGAGCAATTGCTGAACTGTGAACAGGCGATTGAAGTCGATCTCGCCCTCCCGGTACTTGACTTGGGCCACCCGCTCGGCTTCACGCGCCTGGCGGGCGCTTTCTTCCCGCACTCTGACCTGATCCGTGAAGTGCAGATACGCAACGATCGCGTTTTCCGCTTCTTCATTGGCTTGTAGTATCGTCTGCTGGTAATTCGCGACCAGTTGCTGGAATCTGGCATCCTGAACGCGAATGTTGTTCATCAGCCGTCCGTAGTTGAGGACATTCCACCGCAGAGACGGCCCGATGGTGCCCCCGAAGGCACTGCTCTTGAAAACATCACTGAATTGAGCGGCTTCCCAAGCCATTGTGCCATTGATCGAGATATGCGGGTACAGTTCGGTTTGAGCGATCCCAATCTCCGCGCTCTGGGCCGCAACCAGTCGTTCGGCGCGACGCACATCAGGCCGTCGCCAAATCAATTCGGCAGGTACTCCCACGGCCACTTGATCTGGAGCGTGGGGAATCGGAGCCGGGCCGTCCAGCATGTACGTGAGATCATGCGGGGGCATACCCATTAGCACCGCCAGTCGGTTTTGAGTCTGTCGTCGCTGAATCTCAATGGCTTCAACGGCCGCCAAGGTATTGCCCAGATTCGCCTTGGCTTGCGGGGCGTCCAATTCACTGTCGGCCGCCTTCGCGTCCAGCCGAGCCTGAGCTACGCGAACGCTTTCTTTTTGAAGGGCGGCATTTTCGCGAGCAACTTCGAGACGCTGCTCCACTGCCCTCAGTTCAACGTATGTCGTTGCCACCTCTCCGATAAGTACGACAATCGCATCATCGAATTCTTCAACCGAACTATCCAGCCGAGCGTCGGCCGCCTCGATGGCGCGACGATAACGGCCCCAGAAATCCAACTCCCAGGCGAGACTGCCGCCCACTCTCCAATTGCTAAACTGCGGCGACGATAGATTCGCGAACGGTGAACCCGGAGGAATTGTCGGGAATAGGGCCGTCTCCTGACTGCGCTGCGTGCGCGTGTAATCAGCGATGACCTCCTGAACCTGCGGAAAGAGATTGCCTGCCACGACCCCGCGCTGGGCCTGCGCTTCTGCAACACGGAAACCCGCTTCGCGCAGCGTGATATTCTGCGAGTACGCCGTCTGCACGAGACGGTTGAGTACCGGGTCGTCGAAGACGGTCCACCAATTGCGGTAATCCCCTTGCTCGCTTGAAATCCGCGCGTTTTGCGAGTCAATCCATTCATCGGCCACCGGTGCGGCAGGCCGCTTGTAGTTGGGGCCGACTTTGAATCCATTGTGAACGTATTCGCGCACGCTGGTGCAACCCGACACACAGATCAGCGCCAGCAACCACACCGGCGCAAGGGTGACTCGCCGTGAACTTAAAGGCATCTTCCGGTCCTCCGTGACCAATCACTCTTCCGTGTGTCGCCCGATTCGAAATGGATTGCGCGAGACGCTGGTAAATTAACGGACCGAGCAGTCAGCAAAATAGTTATCGGCCCAATCCTCGCTCGTCTTGATGTATTCGGTGCATTCGGCACCGCCGCATCTCGGACAAGAGGGGGCAACGATTATTCCGGGCTTGACGGTAAGTTCGCAGAGCGCAGAGTCGGTCGCTCTTTGTTGCTTGATTCTCGGCAGGATCGCTACTCCGAATCTGCTGCTCGGCGACGTGACTGGCTTCAACATGTTCTACCAGAAGTCGCATGACTGTGTAGCGACAATTAGTTTTCCCGGCGAGAGGCTAATTGTCGCCGAACAGCATGACTTCGACTTCCGTCGCGGCCCGGTCTTCTCCGACGTTTTTCTGGCCGCTGCAATCAACCGTGCAATACCCCGAATACAAAGTTCGCTGCTCGAAGCTATGGCCGAACGTCAAGTCAATGTCGACTGAAAGCGTTTCCGACTGTCGAACAGTTTCTTCGTCATCGCGACTCGGGCTCCTCAGGATCGCATGGGACGTATCCACTTTCCGAGGCTCAGCTCGATCGATCCCTAATGAAGCTATGTATTGGCTACTGGGAGCAAGTCGATGAAATGGCCCTGCTCGCATTAGCAGTCGGTGCGAAGGCGTCCAGCACCGATGAGTAAAGACCGATTTTTGGCGATGAGCAACTCAGACAGTTTCCGGACCATGATGCCTCAATCGCCATTGTGGAGTCCGTCCAGGATTGCCTCGAACGACTGCAGCAGCCACTCATTCAAGAGATTCTGAGGTCCGTCTATGTTCAGAAGACGTAAGACCACAGTCATCAATTCTTCTCTTCATTTCAGAGTTCTCCCAGTGAGATTCACAATGATCAGTCCACAGATTTTTCCATCGGTCTTAACAATGCCGCTGATGTTTTTTCATTGCGGGCTGCACAGAGCATGAAGGCGCTTCTGAGCCGGCAGTCACAACGGAGATACGAGGACTTGACCACCACCATTCGCACCAGCATGACCGTGAGTACGGCCACGGGGATGTATCTGAAGGAACTCATTCCCACGACCATCCCCACTGCTCGCCTTTGAATGGCGGTCGCGTTGTGTTCATTGGACACTTTCACCACAAAGACGACGAAACTCACATCCATGCGGAAATAATGTTCGTCGCCGATGATTCGATTTCCTTTCACATTCTGACCGAACACGAGCCTGGCAGGATCAGTCGACGAAAAGGAAAGTTGCAAATGTTCTGTTTGCGCACCAACTCCGTCTTGGATCGCGGGCAGTCAACTTGTCATTGACTGTTCCTCAGATCTGATACTTGTTGTTCGATGCTCCGGTCTGTAACTCAGCCTTCTGAGTCTTCGATATCAGCTCGGATTTTTTCCATCAGTCGAGTTAATTCCTTCAACTCAGTGAGTGTTAACGATCCGGTGAGTTGTTTGTGCATTTCCAGCAGCGGGTCGTCCATACGTTTGAGCAGTTTTTTTGCTGCTGGAGTAATTTCCACGTACACAACGCGGCGGTCTTCTTTGCATCGTCGGCGATTGACCAGTCCCTGCTTTTCCAGTCGGTCGATCAGACCGGTCATTGCCGGAACGAGCTGAATCATTCGCGAGCCGATTTCCAGCGAAGGCAGCGGCTTGCCTTCACCACGAAGAATTCGCAGCACGTTGTATTGCGACGGTGTCAGACCATATTCGCGAAAGAATCGACCTAGTCGGTTCTGAAGCAGGTCTGTGGTTCGCAATACATTCAGGTTGGCTTCCTGCTCCAGAGAATCGAAAGGCAGTCTCTTTTTCAGCTCTCGCTGCAATCGGCTATCTGTCATCTTGTAATTTCCCTTCTGTGAAAATACAGTATTAAGAATTAGATTCCATGTCAACGAATTTTCGGTTCAGAAGGCGACCAGCGTCAGGCCGCAATGATCCCGCTCAGATTCCATAATGAACAGGATGGCACAGTGTTGAAAAATCGCTTCACATTTGCCTGTCGCCAGACGGCAACGCTGCTGTGCGGATACTGCCTTTGCTTTGTTGGATGTAATCAGTCCGATTCGCCCCCATTGCAAATGCCTCCGCCAACGATGACTGTTTCCCAGCCGGTGCGAAAGCAGATAGTGGAATGGGATGCCTACACCGGTCGGCTTGAGGCGATCGAATTCGTTGAAATTCGTGCTCGCGTGAGTGGCTATCTTCAGTCGGTTCACTTTGACGAAGGGCAGATGGTGGCAAAGGACGATGTTCTGTTCGTCATCGATCCTCGACCGTTCGAAGCGGAATTCAACGGAGCCAATGCTTCCTTGAAACAGTCGGAATCACGAGTCGAGCAATCAAAGGCTCAACTGGAAGAGGCGAAAGCACAGAAACTTCAAACGGACGCTCGGCTGAAGCTAGCGGAGTCTCAGGCCAAACGAGCGCGATCGTTGAATGCGCAGAAAGCTTTGTCTGCCGAAGACCTTGAGCAACGTGAGGCCGAACTTCTTCAAGCCAAAGCCGATGTTGAAGCGAGCCTGGCGGGTATCAGTTCGGCAGAAGCGGCGATTACAACTGCCGTGGCCGCTGTCGAAGCTGCGCGAGCAGGAATCGAAACGGCGAAACTGAATCTCGACTACACACAGATTAACGCGCCGGTCACCGGACGAATCAGCCGTGAATATGTCAATGAAGGTAACCTGGTGAGTGGTGGCACGGCGACTTCAACATTACTGACAACGATCACGTCCGTCGAACCGATCTACTGCACATTCGACGCTAATGAGCAGGAAGTATTGAAATACACTCGTTTAGCGCTGGATGGAAAACGTGAGAGTTCTCGTGTGGCCAAGAACCCTGTGTACCTTGGCCTGGCAGGGCGATTGCACGTTAAGTCATGCGGCAAACAGCACTTTGAGCAGGTATTCGTCGTTG
>Ga0055584_100003174_pt1 | contig 16266 bp, 17 predicted proteins | sample OSDHelmetaG_FD_58716 | JGI IMG/M metagenome (GOLD analysis project Ga0055584, IMG submission 58716) | Pelagic marine sediment microbial communities from the LTER site Helgoland, North Sea, for post-phytoplankton bloom and carbon turnover... | ecosystem: Environmental > Aquatic > Marine >... | reverse complement strand
CTCAGATCTCTAAAGTTGCTGCGCCAAAGTGCCTGCGCACTGGTGGCGAAATCCAGATAGGTAACGCCCGCGGCGCCGCTAAAACGTTCGTTCTCACCGCTCGCATGCCCAAAACGACGCAACTCGAACTCAACGTTGCTGGGAATGTCTTCCGGTCGCTCGCGCAAACTCGGCAATGCGAAGGTCCACAGATCTAGGCGCGCTAACAAGTCTTCGCGAAAATTGCCTTTACTACACTCGGCTCGCAGGTCGCGATTGGTGCCTGCAATCAATTGGAAGTTGCTACTTACTTCTTGATCAGCGCCCATCGGCAGAAACTGTTTATTCTCGACCGCACGCAACATCATTGCCTGCTCATCTAAGCCAAGTTCGCCAACTTCATCAAGGAATAACATGCCGGTGTCGGCTGCGCGCAACAGACCCTGGCGTTGCGTCGCCGCGCCAGTGAATGCGCCGCGCTGATGCCCGAACAAGGCTGACATCGCGTTGTCGCCGCTCAAGGTCGCGCAGTTCACTTCTACCAGCTGACCATCGAGCTGATGGCGCGGTTTCTTTAACTCATATATGCGCTGTGTGAGTTGTGACTTACCCGCGCCGGTGGGCCCCAGGAGCAACACTGGCGCGCGCGAGCGAATAACCACTTTCTCGATTTACTCGGTCATCTGGTTAAACACTTCGTTGCGGGTATTGATTCCAGACTTCAGGAACGACGCCCCCTCTTGGCGCTCGACAGCCGCGCGACGCGCAATTTGGTCGTAGCGCAAAAGGTTCAAGTCAATTAACTGGTAGTCGCCATCCGGATTGCCGGAACGCTTCGAACGCGGCGGCGACAATTGCATCAAAGTAGCCGGAAAGATGTGGACCCGCGGTGTGCCGGTTGAGGCGCAAACGAAAAATCAGCTATTGAAGACCGCATCAATGCAATTCATTTTCAAGCATGTTGCGGTAATGCCGGCTGTGCATGTCGGGCTTGGATAAACTATCGGCTCGGTCATCCCGACGCGCGGCGCGATCATTCCAGCAGCAGTTGGGATGGACGTCGGCTGCGGCATGATGGCTGTGCGCACTGAGCTCACGGCATCGCAATTGCCTGACAACCTTGCGGCTCTGCACGCGGCGATTGAGCAGGCAGTGCCACATGGGCGCAGCGCCATGCGCGGTCGGCGCGTGAGCATCACTTTGGCGAGAACATCTTGGTAACACGTAAAGGCGCGGCGTACGCGACGAAGGGCATAATGGGCATCATTCCAGGCTCGATGGGCGCACGTTCTTACATCGTGCGTGGCTTGGGCAATGCCGAGAGCTTCTGCTCCTGTTCGCATGGCGCTGGGCGCGTTATGTCGCGTACGGCGACGCGCAAGGCCGTTTCGTTGGAGCAGCATCATGCAGCGGTGGCAGGCGTTGAGTGTCGCCGAGACGCTCGCGTGCTTGATGAGACGCCAGCCGCTTACAAGTCGATCGAAGATATTATGGCGGCGCAGCGCGATCTGTTGGAAGTGGCGCACACGCTCAAGCAAGTCGTGTGCGTAAAGGGCTAGATCAACATGATTATCATTGCTGGAAGTGATGGTGAGGGCGGCGGGCAGACTTTGCACTCCGCGCTCACTTTGGCCTGCGTAACCGGGCGGTCTGTGCGTATCGAAAACGTGCGCGGCAACCGTCCACGCCCAGGACTAATGCGCCAGCATTTGACGGCATTGCAAGCCACTACCGCGATCTGCAAAGCGGCCACCGTAGAGGCGAGCCTCGGCAGTCGAAAAGTTGAGTTCCGGCCAGAGACATTGCGCAATGGCAGCTTTGAATTTGCCATTGCCACTGCGGGTAGCACCAGCCTTGTACTACAGACTATTTTTCCCGCACTGCTGAGCGCACGCGGCGAGTCACGCGTACGCATCAGCGGCGACACACATAACCCAGCAGCACCAACGTTCGAGTTTTTGCAAGAGGCATACATTCCGGCGCTACGCGCCATGGGCCATGAAATCAGCGCAGACATTCAGAAATACGGATTTTATCCAGTCGGCGGCGGCCAAATTGAAGTACTCATTGAACCAGCTCAACAACTTCGCGCTCTCGAGCTTGAAGACCGTGGGACGGTGTTGTCTCGTAGTACCGAAGCGGTGATTGCAAACCTGTCAGGCAGCATCGCCGAACGCGAGCTGCGCGCGTGTGGTAACGCACTTGAAGTACCCGAAGCAATGCGCCAGATCACGACCCGTACTTCTGCCGGGCCGGGTAACGTGTTGTACGCGCGCCTGCATTACGAAAACCTCAGCGCAAGTTTCGCAGAAGCCGGCGAGCACAATGTCAGCGCTGAACAAGTAGCTAAGCGCGTTGCCAAGAGTATTCGCCAATTCGCGAATTCGGATGCGGCCGTAACCCATCGACTCGCAGACCAGCTCTTCGTGCCGCTGGCGGACGCTTCACGACCGCGCGGCCTATCGCTGCGCCATTGACTAGCTTGATAATTGTCGCAGACGCGCTTGGCTCAGCAGTCATTGAGCTGCGTTTGCGCGCGCCATTTATCGGCGCTCGGTCACGGGTCACCTAACCCTATCCAAAGCTTGGTTAGGCGTAACCGTTCGCGCAGCTTAATATTGGCAATATTTGTTTGGCAACTGGAGTAAAGCTAATGAGCGTTGGCATGTTCATGACCCCTCAGTGGCAGCCACAGGCTGACCTCGAACACGGCACCAAGGAACTACTGGAGCTCGGTCGTTGCGCGCGCGACGCTGGGTTTAGCACCATGTTAGTTGGCCAACACCTGCTAACCGGCCCAGAAATGCAAATGTTACAAACTGTGCCGCTGATGGCGCGATTGCTGCCTGAAATTGAAGGCATGCGCATTGGCCCGGGGGTATTGTTGTTGTCAATGATGAACCCAATCATGGCTGCAGAGGAAGCCGCTACCTTGGATTGGATGTCTGGTGGGCGCTACGTACTGGCTTGCGGTCTCGGCTATAGAGACGTTGAATTCGAAGCCATGAATGCGCGCAAGTCCGAGCGCGTTTCACGCCTTGAAGAAGCCGTCGGACTGGTCAAGCGTTTGTGGACAGAACAACGCGTTTCCCATCACGGTAAACATTTCACCGTCAATGACATGGGTGCCAGTGTGCGTCCCAAACAAACACCGCGCCCGCCTATTTGGGTGGGCGGCGACGTGGAAGTAGCGATCCGGCGTGCCGCGCGCATCGGCGACGCATGGCTGGCCTCGCCAACCATGTCGGCACAGCGGCTCAGCGAACAACTGCAGGTATTTTCGTCCGAGCGGGCCGCATCCGGGCAAGCGGCAACCGACTGCCCGATTATCAGAGAATGCTTTGTCGGCAAAAACGCCAAGGACGCACGGCGTATCGCGCACGACTCACTTGCCTACAAATACCGTGCATACGCCTCATGGGGCCACTTCGACACCATCGGCCATGACCTCGACAATAACTTTGCTGACTTTGCAAAGGACCGATTCTTGATCGGTGATGCGGCCGAAATACGCGACGAGTTAGACCGCTACGAGCAAATGCCAGGCGTCGGTGAACTGCAACTGCGGGTGCAATGGCCGGGTCTCGCGCATGCCGACGCGTTGGCGAATATCGAACGCATTGGAGCACTGATCTAGCACCGCGGCGCAGGCCAGGCACGTGGCGCCGCGCCTAGATCCTAAGCTACGGCGACACATGCATGAGTTTAACGATCGCTGATTCGTCATATCCGAGTTCAGCCAACACCGCCGCGGTATCAGCGCCGAGCTCAGGCGACGCGCGCCGATGTGCATCAACTAAACCAGAGGGCGCGAGGGGATTTACGAGTTGCGCAATACGGCCTTGACTCGGATGTTCAATCCATTCGACTAGGCCGCGCGCCGCCACCGCGCTCGAGTGCACCGCTTCATCGGGTGTGTACACCGGGCATATTGGAATGCCTGCGTGCATCATAGTTTCTACCAAAGCGTCACGGTCATGGGCTAAACACACCGCTGAGATCGCGTCCCGATAAAGCTGCCGACGCTCACCATGGTCAGTATGGCGATCGGCAAAGCTCTCATCTTCATCGCACAAATCCGCACGCTCAATAAAGTCACAAAAAACCCGCCAGGTGCGGGCTTCCAGCAAACACACGCCGACCGCTTTACCATCACCAGTTGGATAGGTGCAGTAGCGCGGATTGTCACCCCACACTTCAAGCTCCGGCTTACCAGATCCACCGCTCATGCGCGCCAACGCACCAGCCAGTGCAATATTCGACCACACGAACATCGCATCGAACATCGCAATGTCCAGATGGCAACCTTGGCCGTCACGCAGGCGCCGTATATAAGCCGCTAGGATGCCACTGACGGCATAGCCTGCAGGCGCGTAGTCTCCCGCCTGGAAAACCGGCATTGGCGGCACAGTCCCGGCACTATGATTAGCGCCCATAGCACCAGACATGGCCTGGATCGCCATATCATGGGCGGGTAAGTCGGCAAGCTCGCCATCTTGACCAAAGCCGGTGATCGAACAATAGATAATTTTCTCGTTCACGGCTTTTGCCGCAGCGTAATCAATTCCGAGTTTGCGCGTCACACCAGGGCGAAACGATTCAACCACAATGTCCGCGTCGGCGATCAGCTTCAACACAGCGTCGCGCGCCGAAGCATCAGTGAGATCCAATGCAACGCTGCGTTTATTGCGATTGACGCTGTTAAAATAGACCCCCAAGGAAACATAGTTGGGCGGATTGAAACGCCCATAGTCACCAATTCCTGGCTGCTCGACCTTGATCACATCCGCACCCATATCGCCAAGGCTTTGAGTGGTCCAGGGTCCGGGCAGCAATCGTGAGAAATCGATCACCTTGACGCCATCAAGTGGCAACGAGACAGCTTCATTAGTCAACGCACAAACCTCCGATTTGCAGTACCGAAAAACCTTGGGTAATACTCCAAAAGAGCTGCATTGCCACTATTTGACATGCAGACAGCGTGCTATGTCGCGCACGTTTGGCAATGTTTCCAGTTGCCACAATGCCTGCAGTAGCGCGGCTGAATTCCCACTGCCGAGTGTAGGCTCTATAAGATCGTAGGCTTTTGCGTGAACTTCATCGCGAGTCATTGGATTATCCGGCGTGCCACGCACCGCATCAGTTGCATGCTGAAACTCGCGCCCATCCGTGGTGTGAATATTCACAATTGGATGGCGGCGCGGCAAAGACGGATCCGGCACCAGTTCAACACGTGCGCGCATCGCTTTAACCGCGAGGTCGTCAAGTTTGCTTGCGTCATGCGAGGCCGCAAAAGACACGGTGCGCTCGATCGCCATCACCGCAACCATCTGCTGCAAATTGATATCGGGGATTTCACGGTTATCGACAACGTGTGATTCCTGGTCAGACATGCGCACCACAATTCTCGCGATGTCATCGGCCGCCAGGCTCTCATCCATAATGATCGCCTGGGTTGAATCCAGTGCCGCCTGTATCGGCGAGCCCACCGACCACTTCTTGATATTTGTCAGCAAAATTTCAAAGCGCTGCCCCAGCGCATCGACGAACAGCTCAGGCTTAGGGTCAGGCGAGAACGCAAACAAGAAGTTGCGCGGCCCAGTGAGCACATCATCTACGCCCGAATAACCACACTGCACCATTACCGCCGATGTCACGCCATTGCGCCCAGCCATGCCACCGAAGTCGAAAGCTTTTTCTACATGGTCGAGGTCGCGTTGCCAGCAGTTGACACCGGAAGCTTGCTGCGCCGTGTATGAAATCATCCAGCGGCATTGCTGCGGCGTTAGGCCAGCCAATGCGCCAGCCGCAGCGGCAGACCCAAAGGTTGGTGCAAATGTGTGCGTGCTATGGCCAGCGTCGTAGAGTTGGTCAGTACCCAAAGCATGGCAAACGCGCGCACCAATGTCATAACCGAGTGCGACCGCCGCAACCAGCGCCTGGCCACTGCTGCCCTCGCGTTCAGCCATGGCTAAGGCCGCTGGAACAACACCACAACCCAGATGACTACGCGAGCTGAGATGCGAATCGTCGGTCTCATCAGCATGGGCAAGCATTGCGTTCGCCATAGCCGCATTGATAGCAGTGGTGCGCAAGGCAGTCCCAAAAATAACCGCCTCATCGCGCCCACCTTGAGACTCGAAAAAACGCAGAATTCGCTGGCCTGCGGGCAGTTCCATGCCAGAGACCGTCGCTGCCACCGTATCAACGATATGATGCTTAGTCTTCTCGATAACCTCAGCGGGCAACGGCGCCTGCGCTGCATTGGAAATATAGTCGGCAAGCGCCTGGGTGTGGGAACTGATCTCAGTTGTCATCGCTTCTTCGCTCTGCGCCTAGTGAATCACGAGCTGCGGAGTTCGCCATATTAAGCTCGGAAAATCTAGTCTTAACGCAAAATTCTCCGTGCGCCTGCAGCTGGCAGGGATCGGTTCGCGCCAACTTGCACTCGCAAGCGTTACACGCTAACAATCACTCCACCAGTGCAGTTTAGACGGCGTTATGCGAGCTATAGCTCGCACTCATTTGGGAGCACCTCGCTATGCCATTTCATCCACAAGTTGCGGCTAACTTCGCCGCCCTGGCCGAACAAAAATTGCCTAAACTTACGGATATGCCGCCGGCGCAAGCGCGACTTGAAGCGGCACGCCGCCGCGCCGGCGCAAACTTGCTAAAAGAACCAATTGCACACATAAGTGAGCGGCTCATATCAGGCCCAGGTGGCGATCTCAGCGTGCGCATATACAGCCATGATCAAGCAGAGTTGCGCGGCGCCAACGCTTGCCCATTGCTGATGGTGTTCCACGGCGGCGGCTGGGTCTACGGGAGTCCCGAATCAGAGGATACGACTGCGCGCGGCTTAGCTAATCGCACCGGTGCCTTAGTCGTATCGGTGGACTACCGCTTGGCACCAGAAACGTGCTTTCCTGGGGCGGCGGATGATTGTTACGCGGCTACGCTTTGGGCAATCGAGCACGCGCACGAACTCGGCATTGATGCCAGTCGCGTCGCGATAGCAGGAACATCGGCAGGTGGTAATTTAAGCGCGGTTGTTGCGCTGATGCTGCGTGATCGCAACGGCCCTAAGCTTAAGCATCAAGTGTTGTTCAACCCAGTCGTCGATTACAACCCACAAACACCGTCCTATATCGCCAATGCAAACGGCTGCGGCATGACCCGAGAGGACATGCTTTGGTATTGGGATTGTTATGTCCCCAATCGCGCTGACCGCGTACATCCATACGCCTCACCACTGCGCGCCGAAGATCTAACGAACCTGCCACCAGCCACTATCATTACGGCCGAGTTTGATGTGCTAAGAGATGAGGCGGAAACATTCGCCTCGCGGCTGCGCGACGCCGGCGTCGATACACAATGCACACGCTACGACGGCATGGTGCACGGCTTTAATAATCAGCTTGGCCTTTACGATTGCGCGACCCAGGCATTGGATGAGGCTGGTGCGCGCTTGCGCGAAGCGTTTGCATAAGTTCGAAGTAAAGAGTTGCGTTCGCGCCAGGAACACGCGCTACAAGCGACTCGGTGAACAACGACGAAGCGCGGGCATGACATCCACCGCTAATCGACGCAGGGCGGCGCTATCCAAGCTCGGCACACCCAACATCAGGTGTGTGATGCCTGCTTCGATCTGTGCAGACAATCGTTCAATCACATGGTCGGCAGGCCCGTATATAGCGTGCTCGGCGACGTCGTAATCGGGCCCATAATAGGCGTGCAAAAAGCGTGTAAGTTCGGCCTCGGCGCGTTGCGCATGATCGTCGACTTGCACGTACAACAATCGACCGGCGACAAGTGCTTCGGCGTCGCGTCCAGCAGAGATCGCGGCCTTGCGCACCGTATCCCAGCTGTGTCGAAACACGTCTAGCGATCCGAATGGCGCCATGATCCACCCATCCGCAAGGCGCCCAGCACGGGCCAATGCGGCGTCCACGATTCCACCCATGAGCACCGGCGGGCTGGCACTGGGGCGCACGACGGCATCTTGCAGCGTGTAAAGTCTACCGCTGTGCGTAACCGGCTCACCGCGCATCAATTCCATCAAAACTTCGAAATTTTCATGGAATGCAGCAACCCGCTTTGTGATCCCCAGCGCCGCGTATTCGTCTGGCCTCCCGCCGACCGAGAGTCCGAGCACGAGTCGGCTATTACTCAGATGATTCAAGCTCACGAGCTGGCGTGCCAGCACTGGCGCTTGGCGTAAGTTCAGCACCATCACGGCTGAGCCGAGCAGCATTTGGCGGGTGTGTGCGGCCGCCCAAGTGAGCATCAACATCGGGTCAGCTAAATGGACTGGATGCAAGATACGGTCTTCGAACCACAGCGCATCGAAGCCGAGCGCTTCACAATCACGGAAGAATTGCCCGTATGCCTCGGCACTCGGCAACGCAGTTGCTGCAACCGTAGGCACGTGCACACCGACGGAAACTTTGCGCTCAAGCTTGAGTGACATCTTGCGCTCCCCTCTCATTCGGATCGTTCACAGCGCAACGCGCGTGATTGCCGACACTTGCAACAGCATCGCAATGAACAGAAACACACGCTTGTTCAGCTACCTAAGCCAAGGATGGAAAATCGACCACGCGCTCGCACCACGCTGCCGCCTGGAACAGACCAAACGATTCAGCCGGCGCGCCGAGTTGTAAGCCGAGCGGTAGACCATTGCTGCTTAGCTCGGATGGCAACGCACAGGTAGGCAAGCCGGCAAAGCTCCAGACAACATTAAATTTGGCGTCACCGGTAGTGTTATCAGCGAATGGCGGCGCGCTGTTCACTGTGGCAGGGCAAAGTGCAATTGCTGGCGTGCCACCGGCACGCAAGGCCGCACGCAGCTCGCTACGAAAGCGCTGCTGATGCGCACGCGCGCTGCGATACTCCACCGCGCGCAGAGTCAGCCCTTCTTCGATCAACGCGCTGATACGAGGATGATAAGCATCAGCATCGCGCGCGTAGTCAAAGCGGTGCACCCCCGCCGCCTCGACCGCCATAATGATCCGATGTGAATCATGCAGCCCTACGAAACTAGGCGGCAATTTTAGTGGTGTAATTTCGGCACCGGCATCACGCAGCACAGCAACTGAATCAGTAAATGTGCTGTACGCGGCCGGATCGCTCTGTAAGGCGTAATAGTCTTCGATCAGCGCAAAGCGCGGCGGTGCGCTGTGCGACATCCAGGTATCGTCGATTACAGCGCGCGCCTGCGCGGCCCTGCTGGATGCATGCGCGAGACCAAGGCGCTCGTTGAGGAGCGTCCACAATAGTGCAAGATCAGCTACGCGTCGTGCGTGCGGGCCTACATGATCTAGATGCTCGCTAACCGGCACTATCCCTGTCAGCGGCCAACGCCCCCATGAGCCTTTGAAGCTCGCAACACCGCAGAAGGTCGCTGGGCGGGTGATGGAACCGCCTGTTTGTGTGCCCAAGGCGGCGAAACACATACCGCTTGCAGTTGCTGCGGCGCTACCAGCACTAGAACCGCCAGGCGAATGTGCTGTATTCCAAGGGTTGCGTGCTGGCGAAGGATCACTGCATGCGAACTGCGTGGTCTCGGTCTTGCCTAGAATAATCGCGCCCAGTTCGCGCAAAGCAGCAACGATCGGCGCATCCACATCAGCAATATGCTCGTCACGAACGCGCGACCCGCAACGGGTGCGCAATCCAGCAACATCGATGATGTCTTTAATGCCAATCGCGATCCCGAGCAGAGGTTTGCTCGCTTGTTGTTGCGGGCGCAAACGCATTTGGTGACGCGCTTGGGTAAGCGCGTGCTCACTGTCAACTTCTACCCAGGCGCGCACTTGCGAATCCAGCGCATCGATGCGGGACAAACATTGTTGCACCAGCTCAAGCGGGCTGAGCGCGCCGGACTCTCGCAGCCTGACCGCTTCGACCAAACTAGACGGCATGCCTTCTGGCAACGGTGGTATATCAACTCTGGACATGATTTGGTCTCCGCCGACGCGAAGCACACGCGGCTAGGTCTAGGTTGGCAGCAAGGAAGTTAAGATCTGGCGCAGCGTGGCTAGCGCAAAGATGCTCAGCTCGCGTTGATCTCAAGTTCCGACAATAGTACCGACGTTTGTGCGCCATGCATGTCGCGGTCAAAACGACTGCCTTGTACACACGGGCGCGGCAAACTGTATTTGATCACATTGAGGTCTGGGATCGCGAACTCTCGGATTAGATCAGGTGATTGACCAACAAGCGCCGCGACCTGCCCAACTGACAGCGCGGCGCGCACCGCATTGAAGGTTTCGCGGCTGCCACAGAAAATATCAATCGTGACCCAGAATGGCCCAGCGTTCTTCGATCGTATCTTAAAGACGATATCACCCAGCGTTGGCACCGCCGACCTCCAGTACTTGCAATGTAAATGCTTCCATCGGGTCATCGAGTTCCATTACATGATTGAGGCAAAACTCATACAAAGCACCACGCTCAGACTGCGCAGGCGAATAAGGAAATGCAAAGGTCGGCAATTCTTCATCGGTGGTTAAGGGGTAATGCAAAACCCAGGGATTGATTAGTTTGCCAATTTCGTTAGCGGTCTCTTGGTCATCCGCGGTGATGATCCCAAGCACTCCTACCTCCACTGGCGAGCCGGTCTTTGTCTCTAGTTCTCCAAGCGCCGAGTCGACGCCGATCAAGCGAAATTCGAGCGTGTATTCATCTACGGATAACGACATCTGACGACTAATTTCTGCGCTAAGAAAAACACTTAACTGATCGACCCAAGTCTTCGCCTTGGCGACATAACGCACATCACGTAGCACTGCCATGATGGTGGCCTGGTAGCCGACCGCGCTCGCCCCTTCGAGCTTCACCGTATAGGCATTTTGCGGCACCCATTTCGACGCAGTTACCCGCACTCGGCGCTCATCAAGCGCAACATAGCGCGCATCGCTGACGTCTAGATAGCCACCCGGCTCAAATAACACAAAGGGATCGGAATTTTCGTAAAGCATGTGTGCAGAGACTGAATGCGGCGTACAGCGCGCGCCATCAGCCAAGGGCTCAACGGTAAAGCCTTCGTTGTCGAAGTCGACTAGGATCACGCCGCTAGTGGGATTGGTTGAGCAGAGCGCGCCACATTCGGCAATTTTTGCACCGTGCCAAGCGGCACCTGCGTGCGCGCCGCGAGTTAACGGTAACGCAGCTATGGTTGCCGTATCCGTGGTACGTCCTGCCAATACAATGTCTGCCCCAGCAGCGAGCGCAGCACCAATCTGCTCCGCCCCAGCCAAGGCCACAGTATTAACGCAGCCGGCTAGATCGGTCGCGTCAAGTTCAGCGCTTGGCGCCAGCGGATGGACCCGCCCAGCGACGCGCGCGCGTTCAACGCGCTCGACCGGCTGACTCGACTTGAGAGTGGCTACCTTGACGCTCTGGCCGAGTTCAGCTGCGATCTCGCGGGTTATCTCCAGCATCCAATCAACCGTGTCATCGGTGCCGCAGGTGCCGCACGAACCAATCACCAAGGGCACCCCAGCTTGCGCTCGTGCCAGCATCAACTCGCGCCATTCGGTCTTTGTTACTGCACGGGAATATTTTGACGTACCGGTACCCAAATAGAATGGGCCGCTATCGGTCGAGCCACCGTCAATGCAAATAATGTCGGGTTGACTCGCCACGCCGCGCGCTAGAGCTGCGCGATCGAAGCTTATACCTAACACGCCAGACGGCACCAAAACACGAGTAGATGTATCGCTACGTGTATGCATAATTCGCTAGACTTCCGTCGGTTGAGCGATGCGCCAGAGACTTTTTCTCAGCTCAGCGCATCAGCATGTAAGGGGCCTTGAGCAAGCACTTATAAAGGATGCTCTTCAAGCACTACATGTTGGCCATAGAATGCGATCAGATCAGTGAGTTCTGCGTCGAACCCAAGTGTCTCAAAATAAGTCCAGGCTATCTCGGACAGCCGCAGGTTGCCATCTGCGCCGTGTCAGTCAAAGAAACCAGCGCGGCCTTTCAGCGGGCAGTAAGTGGTTTTCTCTACCCGGCGCAAGTCGCCGCGGACATCAGCTCGCGGGAAATAGATGCTGGGATGGTAGACCTCTTTACCAACTTCCAATAAACGCATCGCCGCGCGCGATTGCGCCACAATTTCATCGCCGTAGCGCACGCGTAGCAGGCATTGGGTCGGCTTGAGGCGCATGCAGTGGCGAGCATCCGCAGGATTGTGGATAGCCTGTGTGGACAGTGTCACCGTAGCGCGAGCGCGCGATTGCACCATTACATCTTCCTCTAAAGCGACTGAGTCCGCGGCAGTACCAAGCCAAGTGACTGCATAGCAAAGTGCATGGTAGCGCATTGGCTGGCGCCGTAAAGCTACGGCGCCAATTCCCCAAAAAATCAACAACAAAAAACGAACAAAGCCTACAAAACATACGGCGCAAACGAAATAGGCCTTACCGGCGCGCGTCGCACTGTCGCAACAGCATGTGCGTCATGTACATGTGCAGGCCGCGCCAACAAGGCCACCACCCGCGCAAGGCGTGCAATAAGCCGCTACTTAAGCGCATCTATTTCGCGCAAATGCCGAGCCATGCCGCGCACATTCAGTCCACGCCACTGGCTGTAAGAGCCCCAGTTCTTGTAGGCATCCATAGTGATACTTTCTTCTGCCTGGGCATCAGTATTCCACAGCGTAACGCTGCCAACACCTGAGCCCGCAGATCGACCATGTACGCCAAGCCACTAGCGACGTCTGCTTTGCTACCCATCGCGCTATGACCAGGAGCAAAGATGGTGAAGTTTAGTGCTTCAACGGCGCGCACTTGGTCAGCCCAATCGTCAACGTTGGAACCCGGGAAGTCGCGGTAGGGCAAACGCTTGGCCGACACCGCATCTACGACAAAACCAAGGTTGTCTGGGCGCACGACCATCGCAATCAGGTCGCTCCCGTGGCCAACTCCAAGATAAGTGAGCTCAACGGTCTTACTGCCTGCCGCAAAGCTGAGCTGGTCGGAGAACCGTAGGGTTGGCTTAACGCCATCGATGTCAGCCGGAGCATTCGCATGCGCGCTCACGGTCGGCACTGCGCCATAAGCAGCACCACCAGAGGCGTGGTCACCATGGGAATGGCTGTATATAAGGTGTGTGATCGGCTGATCAGTTAGCTTGGCAATTTCGGCTTTCAAGTGCGCCGCCGCAACGACGTTTATTGGATCTGTCACGACCACGCCAGCACCAGTAATGACAAACACATTGAAGTGAAAGTTGTTTTGAAACCGGTAAACGCTATCAGTAATTTTCGTAACAGCGCGTTTTGGAGCTTGGGCGTGCACTACGGCAGCCGTGAGCATGCCGACCAGCAGCGCAGCTAGTGTTCTTCTATACGTTAGTAATCCTTCCCTCGATTAGAATTTTTTGTATCTCGCTTGTGCGTGAAATTACGCAAACTGCGAAAATGGTAGAGTCGCGCGAAGATTTAGAGTTACGCACCGCCAACTCTCAGCGCTTTGGCAGTGGTGGTCGTGAGTTTAGAAACGCTCGGCGACAACCACGCCTTGAAGCGCGACGAACACTCATCACTAGGGGTCCTTGCATGAGAACGCAGGTCGCAATCATCGGCGGTGGCCCGGCAGGCTTGTTGCTGTCGCAAATACTGTCGCAAAACAACATCGATAATATTGTCCTGGAGCGCCAGAGCCGTGACTACGTGCTGGGACGCATCCGTGCCGGGGTTTTGGAATGGGGCACAGTTGAGACCTTGCGCGCCGCTGGTGTTGGCTCACGCATGGACGCTGAAGGTTTAGTCCACGCTGGCGCCGCCATTGCATACGCCGGGCGCGAAATGCTCCACATCGATACCCGACAGTACGCCGGGCGACCGATGATGGCTTACGGTCAAACGCAAATCACCGAGGATTTATACCTTGCCATTGACGCACGCGGCGGGCGCGTGGTGCACGATGTAGAAAACGTGCAACTTGGTGCGCTCGATGGCTCTAGTGCTAGCGTGAGCTACACTCTAGGCGGATTATCAACACACATTGATTGCGACTACATCGCTGGCTGCGACGGCTTTCACGGTGTCAGCCGCCATTACATTGCACCCGATCATCTGCGTGAATTCGAGAAGGTATATCCGTTCGGCTGGCTTGGGGTGCTATCTGAAACACCGCCGTATCCAGAAATAACCTACGCCAACAGCCCCCGCGGTTTTGCGCTAGCGTCCATGCGAACACCAATGCTCAGCCGCTATTACATCCAATGCGAGCTCAGCACGAAAGCTGCGCAATGGAGCGACGCGCGCTTCTGGGCAGAACTCAAACGGCGCTTCCCGCCGGAGGTGGCGCAGGCAATAGTGACTGGGCCATCGATTGAAAAATCCATTGCACCACTGCGTAGCTACGTCGCCGAGCCCATGCGTTGGGGGCGCCTATTTCTCGCTGGCGACGCTGCTCATATCGTGCCGCCTACGGGAGCTAAAGGCCTCAATCTCGCAGTCTCAGATGTTTTCTATCTATCGCGTGCGTTAGTACATCACTACCGTGAAAGGTCTGAGCATTATCTGGACAACTACTCTGCAATGGCGCTGCGCAGAGTTTGGGGAGCAGTACGATTCTCGTGGTGGTTAACAGGATTGCTACATCGTTTTCCAGACCAAAGCGCATTCGAACAGCGCGTGCAAGAGAACGAACTTGAGTTCCTTGCTAACAACGATTCGGCCAGACGCGCGATGTGCCTGCAATACAGTGGCCTGCCGTTCGAAGATTAGGCTTGAGCCACTACGCAAAATTACTCAAGCCCGCGCGCCGTTTGCGCTTACGACTCAGTTAGACTTCACATATTGAGCGCCAATGGGCGCCACGCTCTAAAGGTAGGATCAACATGGCTCGGTTCAAACGCTTACTTATCACTGGTGCAGCCGGTAATCTCGGGCGCGAATTGCGCACTGGTTTGGCCTCGCTTGCCGACATCGTACGCGTAACCGACCGCGCAGAGATGGCACCAGCAGGTGCGAATGAAGAAGTCATGCCATGTGAGTTGGGCGACTTCGACGCAATTATGGATGTAGTGCAAGACTGCGACGCCATTGTGCATTTTGGCGCGGCACCAGTGGAACGCCCATGGGCCGAGATCTTGGAGTCATCGATCAAGGGCGGCTACAACATCTATGAAGCAGCGCGCCGCCACGGCATCAAGCGTGTGGTTTATGCGAGCTCGATTCACGCGGTTGGCTTTGTGCGCCGAGAAAGTGGTGCCGACACCGATACTGCGCATCGACCAGACTCCTTGTACGGCGTCTCAAAATGTTTTGTTGAAGATTTAGCCAAAATGTATTTCGACAAATTTGGCATCGAGTCGGCGTGTCTGCGCATTAACTCGTGCTTCCCGGAACCGATCGACCGGCGTCACCTGGCGACCTGGATGAGTTTCCGTGATTTGGTGCAATTGGTTGAGCGCTCCCTTGTGGCAGAACGCATCGGACATACCGTGGTGTACGGCATTTCGGACAATCGCGAAGCGTTCTTTTCCAACCACAAAGTGGCGCACTTAGGCTATAAGCCGCAAGACACGGCCGAGACCTACCGAGCGCAAGCCGAGAGCAAAGTAGGCCCGGGCGACCCATTTGATCCAGGCATCGAGTTCGTCGGCGGCGTGTTCTGTAACTACGGCCATCCAGACGACGATTGATAAGGCTATTGGCTACCTCAGCGCCGCCAGCTTAGCCTAAGCTGGCGGCGCTTAGCCTTAGATCGACGCCAGTCGGTGCTACTTTGATCGCACCAAGGAGCTCACACCAGCACCGAGTTTTAAAATGCCTAGCGCGACCGGCCGTGGCAGCTTTTTCACGTCGTCATGCCAACTCCCGATCAGCTCCAAGAACGCCAGCACTTCACTCATACGTTGCAGCGATTCAGGCGGAGTCGCGTCATCGCTAGGGTCGAGCGCTTCACGTAACATGCCGAGCGTTGGATCAATCTCACGACGGCGACGTTGTTCGACTACTTGTCGAAAGATTTCCCATACATCTTTGGATGTAGTGAAGTGGTCACGACGGTCGCCAAACACGTTGACAACCTGAGTCAATCCCCAGCTCTGCAACTCACGAATGCTCATACTGACGTTGGAGCGGGCCACCGACAGCGTTTGCGCGATCTCCTCAGCCGACAACGCTGCTTCGGAAATAAACAACAAGGCATGAATCTGCGCCACAGTTCGATTCACGCCCCAGCGTGAGCCCATTTCACCCCAATGCAACACGAAGCGCTGCTCAGTTGTAGACAGTTCCATCAAGCAACTCGATTTCAGTAATTT
>Ga0055584_100003173_pt1 | contig 16269 bp, 16 predicted proteins | sample OSDHelmetaG_FD_58716 | JGI IMG/M metagenome (GOLD analysis project Ga0055584, IMG submission 58716) | Pelagic marine sediment microbial communities from the LTER site Helgoland, North Sea, for post-phytoplankton bloom and carbon turnover... | ecosystem: Environmental > Aquatic > Marine >... | reverse complement strand
CTTTTTTCTTGGTTGCTTTTTTCTTGGTTGCTTTTTTCTTAGCTACTTTTTTCTTGGCCACTTTCTTTTTCTTAACAGGAGCTTTCTTTTCACTGCCCCCTTCATAGTCTTCATGATCAAGTAAAAGACTTTTTCTTAAGCTTGTATCCTTACCAAAACAAATATTTAGAGTGTGTTTGGCCTCTTTAGCATCTTCAACATTGATAATAGTGTACATTTCTCTATTCATGACATGCTTAAATGCTTCGGGAGACATTTCACCAAGACCTTTATTTCGCTGAATTTCTTTAATCTTAATTCCTTTATTCTTTTTAAGATTATCGAGTTCACCTTGCGACTCTACATAAAGATTCTTCTTATCAGTAATAACTTCAAATAAAGGGGCCTTAGCAATCTGGATACAACCTTCTTGAAAAAGCTGAGGCCAAAAACTATAAAAGAAGTTCGTTAACAAAGTATTTATATGACCACCATCGACATCCGAGTCGGCCAAAAAAACGATTTTTGAATAACGTAGTTTATCCCACTCAGGCTCTTGACCTATCGCAAGTCCAATCGAGGCCATAATATCTGAAAACTCTTGGTTTTCTAAAATGTCCTTAATGGAGGCCTGAGAAACATTCATTGGTTTACCTTTAAGAGCAATTCCCCCTTGGTACAGCTTATTTCTTGCTGATCGAAGCCCACCAATGGCCGAGTCTCCTTCGCAGATAAACAATGTACATTTATCTCTATTTTTTCTTTCATTTGCATCAAGAAGTTTTTCGATTCTTTTTTTCTTTTGCTTCCTAGCTTTTTTAGAGGCGTCCTTTAACATTTGATATTTATGTCGACTTTTAGCACGCTCTATTATCAACTCTCCATAAGGCTTATTCTTTCTCCACCACTTATCAAAAAACTTTTTCATAAAGGCTTCGATTGTCTTTTCTAGATTACCATCTCTAACAAGCTTTCTTTTGGTCTGTGATTCAAACCTAGGATTAGGCATCGTAATACCGATAACAAAAGTCATTCCTGTCAAAATATCATTATCAACAATAGACATTTTTTCTTTTTTGGCCTGTCTTTCCAACTTATCTTTTATCAGATTGATGAACAGCCTTTTAATCCTATCATGATGAAAACCTCCATCAAAAGTGGGGGTTGAGTTGGCAAAAGAAATAAATCGTTCTCTGTCCTCTGACTCAGGATCTATAACAAGATTAAGGGTAATATCTATTTTTCCCTTAAGTTTCTTTTTACTTCGCGGAGAAACCATCTCATACGTATCAGACCATGTACCAAAGTTTTGGGCCTTTTCTTTTCCTAGTCTTTCGGCAAGTTCATACAGCCCTTTATTATAAATATACTTTTCGTCATTCAAATAAAAAGTAAGGCCCGGATTATTATAGGCAAGATCGATGATCCTTTTTCTTAAAAGCTCTTCATCGATTTTATTATTTTTATAAACCTCATTGGCCAATGAAAGTTCTACTCTAACACCTGAGTGACCTTTAAACTTCTTGGCCTTTCCTTTTTTCGCTTTAAGAGCACCATCAATAAAGGTAATCGTTTGCTCTTGCTTGGCATTATAATGTTTAACTGTCACTTTAAATGAGTCTGATGTTAAACATGTTGCCGCTGCCCCTAATCCGTTTTGTCCTAAGGTACGGTGGAGAAAACCTTTGGAGTCCGTTTCCTCATCTTTAAATTTAGAACCCGTTCTAAACTCGGTGTAGACGGCCGGTATTTTTTTTATGGGAAACCCTATTCCGTTATCCTCTATAATGACGGATTTTTTATCATCAGATAGCCAAGTATGAATTTCAGTTACATGTCCTCGATAGAACTCATCAATACAGTTATCAAGTATCTCTTCTACCGCCTTACTTTTGGCCTGATGAAATTTTACTGTTTTAAATTCGAGTCCATCTTTTGTGTAAATGTAGGTATCAAGCTCTTCAGGGTGGTTAGAGCCAAAAACGAGAGTAACTCTGTTACGACAGTGCCACCTTTGATCTTTGCTTTCAATAATAGCATCTTCAGCCTTGCCACGCCGCTCCACTTTTTTTATTGCCATGTGCCTTCCTAAATATTAAGCGATATATCAACATTAAAGAACAAATTGAACTTGTGAAAAGGCGCAGTGAACAAAACAATTAAACCGATAAAAATATTCACCTTTTTTGCTTTAACGCTTTTAACCTTACAACAAGCCTTTCCCAACAATATTAGACTAAATTCAAAAAGAATCAGATTACTTCAGTCGGGAAAGATATTCTCTTCCTCAAGTGTAAATGACATGGAAAATGGAAAAGTTCAATCTTTTGAACTTCATGGCCAAGGCCTACATCCAAAAAACTGTGTTTACGCTATGAGAAAGCTTTCGTTATACGAACAATATAAAGATTTTTTAAGCTTTGTGTCTGAAAGTACCTATGAAAATCAAACTCTTAACTTCTTGCTAGATCATACTCTCCTTCCTTTTTCGATGCGTCTAAAATTTAAAATTCCACGAATAAAAAAAGCGGGGGCCTATCCATTCACTTTTGATGCTGGATTCCTTAAGGGTCTTGAAGGAAAAATTCATTTAAAAGAAATGAAAAATAAAAGATGCCTATTTACTCTCACTGCAAAATGGCAAGGAGCTCATAGTGGTATTCCGGCCCTCATCTTTGAAATTTTCTCTAGTACATTAACGGAACTTGGCATGAAACATCTTTTTAGAATTTCGCGTAGCTACTAAGTCACGTGACTTTTTCTATCTGTTCACCTATATTGGCTAACTTAACATAGGAATTATCTTGGAAGTTAGACGAATAAATCATCGTGATACATATAGCATTCGCCAAAAGATCTTAAGGCCAAATGGTGACGAAAGTGATTGTCAGTTTGAAGGTGATAACGACGATCAAACTTTTCACCTAGGAGCATACTCAGATGGTAAGCTTGTCAGCATTGCTTCTTTTTTCTTTGAAAGGCATCCTATGTTTGATGAGCCATATCAATTCCGTTTGAGAGGAATGGCCACTCTTGAAGAATATCGAAAACAAGGTTTAAGTGCGGCCCTGCTTAACCGAGGCTTTCCTATTGTAAAACAAAACCAATGCCACCTCGTCTGGTGTAACGCGCGAAAAGAGGCCGCGGGATTTTATCTTAAAAATGGTTTTGAAAAAATTGGTGATGAGTTCGAAATCGAAGGTATTGGCCCTCATCTACTAATGGTTAAAAAACTCTAGTTCCCCAATATTGATCCATCGACATAACAAAAATCTCGAGATGATATATTATGAATCATTCTGTATTGGGTCTCTTTACAGTACTGAAAATGCTCAAACTCTTTAAGTGGTGCACATGGCATATCTAAATAACGTTGTTTTTTGGCGAAGTCTCTATCCTTTGTACAACTCTCAAAGTTAAGAAAGTCGACACAAATGAAACTTCTTTTTTTACAATCATAAATAAGATACGGACCTGAAGAATAGGTCTCTGTTATTTGATGACCAACATGTCTGTCGAGATCCTCAGAGAAAACCGACAGACTTAATAAAAGAAATACAAATAAGGTCATAAATACTTTCCACACGGTGTTAAAAACTATATAAAGACTCACTAGGAGGCTTATCTATGGCTATCGTCATGCACAACCAGATCTTTAAAAGCATTTCGGAATGGATTCAGAAATCCTTAACAAATCTCTCCCCTGATATAGAGATGAGTGCCCCAGAGGTATATAAGCTTCTTACCCCACCTCCTAAAGAAGACATGGGACATATTGCTTTTGCCTGTTTTCCTCTGGCCAAGGCCCTCAGAAAAGGTCCACCACAAATTGCCAAAGAATTATCTGAAACTTTAGAAGAGCATGAACTTGTAGAAAAAATTGTTCCCATGGGTCCCTATTTGAACTTTTTTCTCAAAATCTCAAAAATTGGACCTCTAATAAGTAATGCCGTTGTCTCTGAAGAGTTTTTTAAGACGGCATTAGTTTCTGAGTCTAAAAAAACAATGATAGAGTACTCACAGCCAAACACTCATAAAGTTCTACATGTAGGACATATGAGAAACTTATGCTTAGGAAACTCTCTGGCCAGAATTTATAAATACGCTGGTCATGAAGTTATCACAGCAACATATCCTGGTGATGTAGGTACTCATGTGGCCAAATGTCTTTGGTATCTTAATAAGAATAAATTACAAGCACCTGAACATGACAAGGGTCAATGGCTAGGTGAAATTTATACCAAGGCCAATAATTTACTAGAAGACCAACTTGGAACTGACCAAGAAGAAGAAAATAGAAAAGAGCTTACGGAAATATTAAAACAACTCCATGATGGTAATGGCCCTTACTATGAGCTTTGGCAGGAAACAAGACAATGGTCCTTATCATTGATGAATAAGGCCTATGATTGGGCAGGAGTAGAGTTTGACCGATGGTTTTATGAGTCCGAAATGGACGCTCCTTCAGTTGCCCTGATTAAAGATTACCAAAGTAAAGGTTTATTTAAAGAAGACCAAGGCGCTATTGGAGTGGACCTTTCTGAGTATAAACTAGGATTTTGCATACTTTTAAAATCAGATGGAACTGGTCTCTACTCTACTAAAGACGTCCTTTTGGCCAAAAGAAAGTTTGAAGAATTTAAAATCGAAAAAAATATTTATGTTGTTGATGACCGTCAATCTCACCACTTTAAACAAGTTTTTAAAGTGCTTGAACTTATGGGATTTGAACAGGCCAAGGATTGTCACCACCTTCAATATAATGTTGTAGAGCTTCCTGATGGAGCAATGAGCTCTAGAAAAGGAAATATTGTTCCTCTTATGGAACTTATCCATCATATGGAAAAAAAGATTAAGGACGACTACCTTCAAAAATATAAGGGAATATGGACCGATCAAGAAATTGAGCAAACAGCTGATGTCATCGCCAATGGTGCTATCAAATACGGAATGATTCGTATTGATAATATACGTAAGATTGTTTTTGATTTAGATGAATGGCTTAAGCTTGATGGAGAAACGGGCCCATACCTCCAATATGTTCATGCTCGAATCGCTTCTCTTTGTAAAAAGCTAGAATTTGATTCAGACAGTAAAGTTGAATGGGGCGCTCTTGAGAAACCGCAAGAAATTAACCTTCTTCTTAAACTCAATACTTTCAATAATATCGTTGAACAAAGCTGTCTAGGCCTTAAACCTAGCACTCTATGTACCTACCTTTTTGAGCTTGGAAAACTCTTTAATAGCTTCTATGCAGAATGCCCTATTGGAAGTGCTCCATCACCTTTAAAAGAGACGAGGCTCCTCTTGGCCCATATTACTGGGCTCACGATGAAAAAAGGTCTTGAATTACTAGGGATTGAAGCCCCTGAAAGAATGTAATTTCAAACACTTAAAATAGGCTAAATTTTGACCTATTTTATGCTATACTTAAATAAGGCAACTTTTAACTTATTTTTTTAAATTAGGTTTAATTTTGACCTAGTTTTGGTATAACGCCTGAGTTAGTTAGGAAGTAAAATGCTGAAGATTAATAAAAAAGTCGAATACGGACTTATGGTCCTTCGCTATATGGGTGACACAAATCCTAGTAGATTGGTATCTGCTCGTGAGATTTGTGATGAACTCAAAATTCCTTTCGATACAACTGCTAAGGTTATGCAGGCATTAAACCATAACGGCATCCTTAAATCTGTTAAGGGAATTAAAGGTGGATATGGCCTCATAAAAGACCTCGATCATATCACCTATATGGAGATGGTTGAAATTATCGAAGGTAGTACCCCGGCCAGCTTTTGTATGACTCATAAAGGGTTATGTGGCCTTCATAATAGCTGCAATATTATAGGCCCTGTAGAGAGATTAAATATGAAACTCACTGAGTTTCTTTATAACCTTACGATCAAAGACATACTTTTTGGAGAAACTCCATATGTTCAAATTAAGGAATCACCATGAGCTCTGATAGCAACCTCATAGAAAAAGAATATAAGTACGGTTTCTATACTGATATTGAAACTGAAGAATTTCCAAAAGGACTTAATGAGGAAATTATTAAACTTATTTCTGCTAAAAAAAATGAACCGAGTTGGATGCTTGAATATAGACTTAAGGCCTATCGTCATTGGCTAACAATGAAAGAGCCTTCTTGGGCCAAGTTAGATTATCCTAAAGTTGATTTTCAAAATTTATATTATTATGCCGCCCCAAAGAAAAAAGAATCTTTAACTAATTTAGATGAAGTTGATCCTGAACTATTAGAAACTTTTGAACGATTAGGGATTCCATTAAGTGAACAAAAAAGAATCTCTGGTGTTGCCGTTGACGCTGTTTTTGATAGTGTATCTGTAGCAACGACACACAAAGAAGAATTGGAAAAAGTTGGTGTTATCTTTTGTTCTATCAGTGAGGCCATCCAAGAACACCCTGAGCTTGTAAAAAAATATCTTGGTACCGTTGTCCCCCATTCCGACAACTTCTATGCGGCCCTCAACGCGGCCGTCTTTAGTGATGGTTCATTTGTCTATATTCCAAAAGGTGTTACCTGCCCGCTTGATCTATCTACTTACTTTAGAATTAATGCTAAAGAGACGGGACAGTTTGAAAGAACCTTAATCGTTGCTGATGAAGGTAGTTATGTAAATTATCTTGAAGGTTGTACGGCCCCTGAAAGACCTGAACATCAACTTCATGCTGCCGTTGTTGAGTTAGTAACCCTTGATGACGCTGAAATCAAGTATTCAACAGTTCAAAACTGGTATGCAGGAAATAAAAAAGGTGAAGGTGGAGTATATAACTTTGTAACAAAAAGAGGACACTGCTTAGGAAAGAATTCTAAAATTAGCTGGACCCAAGTTGAGGCCGGTTCCGCTATTACTTGGAAATATCCAAGTTGCGTTCTTATTGGTGACAACTCCCAAGGTGCCTTTTACTCGGTTGCATTAACAAACAACAAAATGCAAGCAGATACCGGGACCAAAATGATTCACGTTGGAAAAAACACAAAAAGTACCATTATTTCCAAGGGGATCTCTACTGACGAATCAATCAATAACTATCGCGGCCTTGTTAAAATCATGCCTTCTGCTAAGAACTCACGTAACTATTCTCAATGTGATTCTATGCTCGTAGGAGATCGTGCTGGGGCCAACACCTTTCCTTATATCGACGTAAAAAATGAAACTGCAACATTAGAGCATGAAGCCTCTACGTCAAAGATAAGCGAAGATCAGCTTTTCTACCTCCAATCAAGAGGTCTTGATATGGAAAAATGTGTATCAATGATTGTTAACGGATTTTGTCATCAGGTCTTTAAGGAACTCCCTCTGGAGTTTTCCGTAGAGGCCGTAAAATTAATTGAAATGAAATTAGAAAATAGTATTGGATAAGTCGGAGCTTATTATGATTAAAATTGAAAACCTACATGCCAAAGTTAATGATAGTGAAATTCTCAATGGAATTAACCTCGAAGTTAAACGTGGAGAAGTTCATGCTATTATGGGGCCTAACGGTTCTGGAAAAAGTACTTTATCCAAAGTAATTGCCGGACATCCTTCATACGAAGTTACTGAGGGGTCTGTGACTTATGAAATCAATGGGAAAGGAAAAGACCTTTTAGAGTTTGAACCTGATGAAAGGGCCAAAGAAGGTATTTTTCTAAGCTTCCAGTACCCTATTGAAGTACCAGGTGTGAGTAATATTGACTTTCTAAGGGAATCTTACAACACCATTTGTGGACATCAAGGAACATCCTCCGTTGATGAAGAAGAGTTTAGAGAATTTCTTAAACCTAAAATTGAAATGCTTGGTATGAATCCCTCATTTCTTAATCGTCCTCTTAACCAGGGCTTTTCTGGAGGAGAAAAAAAGAAGAATGAAATTCTTCAAATGGCCGTTTTAAATCCTCGTCTAGCTCTTCTTGATGAGACTGACTCTGGGCTAGATATCGATGCACTTCAAACTGTTGCCAGTGGAGTTAATAAGCTACGTAGTAAGTTCAACTCGATTGTTCTTATTACCCATTACCAAAGATTACTTGATTATATAGAGCCTGATTACGTTCATGTTCTCCATAAAGGTAAGATTATTAAATCTGGTGGCCCTGAGCTGGCCCTTGAACTCGAAGATAAGGGTTATGACTGGTTAATTAACTAGGAAGAGGATTATTGTGGAAGTTTTATCAACCAAGGCCTTTGAAAAGTTTGAAATTAAAAACGCCAAGGCCTTTGAACAATTTAAAAAACTTGGGATACCAGATAAAAGCTGGGAAGGCTGGCAATTTACTGATATCTCTAAAAAGTTTTGGGCACCTAAGTCACTGGTTCAAAACAATACGGAACAAGCAAAACTTATAGAGGCACCTTTTGAACATAGAGTTATTCTCAATAATGGAGATCTAGTCAGTTCAAACCTTCCAGAAGGTATTACTTTAAAAGAGATAGAGACAGAAAATTGGGATACTCATAACCCTATTGATACAATGAATGCTTCATTCAAGACAAAAACTCTATTAATCACAGTTGCAAAAAAGACCAAAGTCTCTACCCCTATCCTTCTGATGAACCGTTACACGGCCCAAAATAATGAAATGGCCCTGACCAGAATAAAAACGGTTGTCGAAGATTTTGCTGAAGTAAACTTTGTTGAATACTCCGACGGTGATAATGCCTTTTATAACTGCTCTCATGAAATACTATGTCATGATAACGCCATCACTTATTATACCCAAGTTCAAAACTTTAATGATGAGGCCCAAGCACTTTCTAATGTAAACAGTGAAGTTGGAAAAGACGCTCATTTTTACTCTCTGACCATAAACTTAGGGGCCAAAGTCCACCGACAAAACATTAACGTTAACCTTAATGCAAGTGGGGCCACCGCTCATTTAGATGGAGTCTTCGCCTTAACAGGTTCTCAGCATAATGATGTCTACACAACAATAAATCACAATCAGGCCCATACGTATTCTTTCCAGCTTTATAAAGGGATACTTGATCAGGAGTCGCGAGGTGTCTTTTCAGGTCTTATCCATGTCCCTCAAGACAGCCAAAAAATAAACTCAGAACAACTTAGTAAAAATCTTCTTTTATCTAAAAAAGCGCGTATCAATACAATGCCAACTCTAGAGGTATACGCAGATGATGTGAAGTGTGCTCATGGAGCAACCGTTGGACAATTATCCGAAGATGAAATTTTCTATTTAACCTCACGAGGAATTAACGAGCAAAAGGCAAAAAAACTTCTTTGCCAAGGCTTTGGTATTGAGGTTATCGAAAAACTTAAAGATCAAGATCTTCGTCAATGGCTTACAAAACTATTAGTGAATAAGCTAGAAGAACAAGATTTTGGCCACTTTGAGGAGACCTAAAATGGCTTTGGACGTAAAAAAAATTAGATCTCAATTTCCTTGCATAGATCAAAAAATCAACGGAAATGATCTTATCTATCTTGATAATGCGGCCAGTACGCTTAAACCACTTAGAGTTATCAATGCTCTTAATCAGCATTATAGTAAAGAAACGAGCAATATTCATCGTGGTGTTCACACATTAAGTGAAAAAGGTACTGTGAAGTACGAAGAATCAAGGCGTACTATCCAAAAATTTATCGGTGCTAAGTTTGATCATGAAGTGATCTTTACAAAAGGAACAACAGATTCACTTAATTTGTTGGCCAGCTCTTTTGGTGAAGTTTTTCTGAAACCTGGTGATGAAATACTTCTTTCTACCATGGAACATCATTCAAATATCGTTCCATGGCAATTAGTTGCTGAAAAAACTGGTGCTATTATAAAAGAAGTACCTATTAATAATAAAGGCGAGATCATTCTCGAAGAGTATAAAAAACTTCTTAGTAAGCGCACTAAGATGGTTTCTATTGTTTATATTTCTAACAGCCTAGGGACCATTAATCCCATTAAAGAAATGATTAAAATGGCCCATGATGTTGGATCATACTTTTGTGTTGATGCTGCTCAAGCAGTTGCTCATAAAAAAATTAATGTTCAAGAGCTCGATTGCGACTTTTTGGCCTTTAGTGGTCATAAAATTTATGGCCCAACAGGTATTGGAGTTCTTTACGGTAAAGAAGAACTTCTCAATCAAATGCCTCCTTATCAAGGTGGTGGTGACATGATTGATGCTGTTAGCTTTGAAAGAACCACCTACAATAAACTTCCCTTTAAATTTGAAGCGGGAACTCCTCATATTGCTGGAGCTATTTGCCTTAAAGATGCCATTGATTTTGTAACTGAGTTAGGTCTTGAAGAGATTGAGAATTATGAAAATGAACTTCTCGACTACGCAACCAAAAAAATAAAAGACATAGAAGGCATCACTTTAATTGGTGAAGCAGATCAAAAATGTAGTGTTCTGGCCTTTTGCCTTGAAAACGCCCATCCCCATGATGTGGGAACTTTACTCGATAAACAAGGTATTGCAGTGAGAACAGGACATCACTGTACTCAACCTTTAATGAAGTTTTTTAATATTATCGCATCTATCAGGGCCTCCTTTTCTATCTACAATACAAAAGAAGAAGTTGATTCTTTTATTGAGGCCGTTAAAAAAACCAAAGAATTTTTGTGAGAAAAATATGGAAGAGTTAAATATTCAAATTGAACCAACACCAAACCCAAATGCTTTAAAGTTCATTTTAAATCAACAAGTAAAAAATGAGGGTAATTCCTATTACCGCTCACCACTAGAGTGTAAAGAGAATCAGTTGGCCTGTGCTTTATTCACAATTAGGGGTGTTGATCAACTCCACTTTTTTGAAAATATTATTACCGTTACAAAATTTAGTTATGAAGACTGGGAAGAGGTTGAGCCTAGGATAAGTGAATGTATAGAGGAAAAAATTAATACACATAATCCCGATTATTATGATCCTGACCCAGAAGCGGACAGAAGAAGTAAACTCTCCAAAGAACTTCTTGAAGTCGAACAAATCCTTGATCGCACCATTAGGCCTGGCCTTCAAGGTGATGGTGGGGATATCCAATGCCTCAGCTTTGAAGATGAAGCTCTTGTGATCAAGTATATGGGTGCCTGTGGAACGTGCCCGAGTTCGACGACTGGTACTCTTGAAGCAATCAAGGCTATCTTGAGAGATGAACTCAACAATGAAAATATTCAGGTTTATATTGCCCCAGAATTCTAAAATTTTGTTAAAATTGGGAAAAGGAGTTTCCCATGCCACAAGCGAGTATTACCCAAGTCTTTAGTACTGACCATAATACAATTTTTGATGTAATTACCAACTTTGAGCAGATCCCTAGCTTTGAACCAGCGGTCACGAAAATTAAAGTCATTGAAAACAATGGTCAAAAAGCAAAAGTGGTCTTTTATATGAAAATAATGATCCATTTCAAGTTTTGTGTTTGGGTAGATTTTTCGCAAAAGGATTATATCCATTGGGAACTTGAAGAAGGAAAGCTATTCAAAAAGAATTCTGGTCATTGGAAGTTAAAGACACTCGGGCCAAAAGAAACTGAAGTCACTTACACCAATGAAGTTGAAATCAACGGTATGGCGCCTAAGTTCTTAATCAAAAAACTAATTGGTCAAAGACTACCTGAAATGATGGAGAATTATAAAAAGCAGTGTAAAAAACACTCCCAAAACTCTATCCTTTCAGCTTAAACCCATTGCCTTGGTGTATAGTACTCCATCATTTTTTGATGAACACCTTGAGGTTGATAGCCATACTCAAATTTGCATCTGGCCGGTAGACTAATCAAAATGGACTCTGTTCTTCCCCCAGACTTAAGGCCAAAGGTCGTTCCCCTATCATGTAAGAGGTTAAACTCCACATAGCGTCCTCTTCTAAACAACTGAAAATCTACATCCTCGTCTGTATAGGCCTCATTCATTCTTTTTTCTACTAGTGGAAAGTAAGACTTTATAAAGTGTGAAGATATATCAGTGAACATTTTAAAGTCTTTTTCTAAATCACCTGAGTTAAAGTGGTCATAGAAAAATCCACCTACTCCCCTCATTTCTGACTCTCGATGATGATTTACAAAATACTCATCACATTGCTTTTTCCAATCATCATAATGCCCGTAGGGAGTGATACATTCTTTCCAAATATTATGAAAATATTCAAAATCTTCTTCATGGGGATAATAAGGTGTTAAATCAGCTCCTCCACCAAACCAAATTTTATCTCCACCTTGAATCATTCTAAAGTTTGCATGAACAGTTGGAACTCTAGGGTTAAAGGGGTGAATAATAAGTGAGATTCCTGTGGCCCACAAGTTATTGTCACTTGCGTTGATGGAGCGAGAAAACTCTGGCGCCATCTCACCGTAAACCTCGGAAGTGTTAACTCCAGCATTTTCAAAGATTTTTCCTTTAAAGGCCCTTGTTATTCCGCCTCCGCCATCTGCACCGATATGATCATTTCGTTTCCAGAGGTCTTGTTTAATCTCGACACTCTCATCGATTCGTTTGATCTCATCAGTTATTTGATTTTGTAGACTTTTAACATGTTCAGCGAACCTCTCTTTAATGCCTGTAGTCATCACCTTATTCCTTTGTTTCATATACGAGCTGTGCTAATCAATTACCCACAAATATTATCTTTGTTAATGAAAATGATAAAAGTATTTACTCTTCTACTCATATTCACGATAACGGGGCGCGCATATGCATCGCTATCACCTCATGATTACCCTCTTTTGGCCGATTTGCCAAAAAAAGAGATTATCGACTTAACCTCCAAAAAAAGAGTTCCACAAACTCTTTATACCTATATTGATCGTGAACATACTTTTAAAGAAAGTTTAAAGCTTGTTAGTGCTATTTATGGACTAAGTTGGGTTCTTTACCCTCTCACCCAACCCAAAACATTTAGAAACCAAGGCTCCTTTCGAAACTATAAGGACAATTTTGGAGAACTTGTCTTTGATCGCGATGAACCTTTTTGGAATTGGATTATTCACCCTCTTAGTGGTAGTCAGCTTTTTCTTTTTTACCGGGCCAATGGGTATAGCCGTATCGAATCTTTGGCCATGACATTTATATCCAGTACTCTTTTTGAATTCACTATTGAAATTTATACTGAGCCGGCCTCAATTCAAGACCTTTATCAAACACCAGTTTTTGGATCTATTATTGGAATTGGTATTGAAACATTAAGTCTTTATTTACTCAATCAGGGTAACCCCTTTAGTAAGTTTTTCGGTCACCTCATTAACCCTGCGACTTTATTTTGGTTTTTTGAAGGTAAGGTCAACATTACTCCAACATGGGATGGCAATGACAGAGTTGGGCTATTACTTGTGGGGGAATTTTAATGTTAAAATTTCTTTTCATAGCTCTCTTTCTCTGTTCCCCCTTATATGCTTACCAAAATGAATTGGCCTTAAAAGGTGGTGTTGGAATAAGTGTTAATACAGTTCAAGGTAAAAATAATACTGAAGACACTTTCGTAGGCTATGGCTTTAACTCACACTTTGGTTACAGGCTAACAAAGTGGGAATTTAATATTTCCTCACATGTTTTCTTTGGGAAGGCCAAAGGAATTGAATTTGAGGCCAATAACACCACTATTGTTGGAAATGGTGTATTACGTACTGTTTCCTTTGGTCCATTGATCAAATACATAACTGATTTTACACTTGCGAAAAACTGGCATTTTTATGTTAACTTTGGCCCTACTTGGTCCATTAAAACAGTTAAAATTGAAGAATATAGAACCTCGGGCGGAACCTTTAAAGATAACTATAAACTCACCTATATATCTCGAGGTGGTATTTTCGCCTTTGGTATAGAAGAAATTCTAAATTATAAACAAGAACATCCCGTCTACTTAGAGTTTATGTACGGATACTTTAGAGCACATGATGTCTCCCTCGTGGACGCATCAGATAATACATCAGTGCAAATACTTGCTACTGAGTCGGCCGGAAATGATATTGAAGACCATATTTTTATGGTCAATTTTGGAATGACTATTTTCTAGGAGTTGAAATGTATACTTATCTTCATAATCCACGTTGCTCAAAAAGCAGACAAGGGCTCCAACTTTTACAGGAAAAAAATATTAACTTTAAAGTAAGAGAGTACCTAAAAGAGCCTCTTAACGAAGATGAAATAAAATCTTTATCAAAAAAGTTAAACCTATCAGTTCTAGAGTTTACTCGCACTAAAGAAGCGGCCTATAAAAAATGTTTAGAAGAAAAAGAACTCATCACTCTTATGGCACAAAACCCAGTCCTTATGGAAAGACCGATCTTATTTAATGAGAACAAGGCCATGATTGGGCGGCCACCAGAAAATCTCTCTCAAATCCTTTAAATTTTGGCGATCTATTAAGTATTAAATCAGCTAAGACCCTATAATTAGGTTCAACCCTAAGATCCTGATATTATTAATTTCATAGTATTTTAATCCGATATAGGTTGGGCATGATTAAATCTAGACTCTTATTAATATTTATATCCTTGATATCTTTTCAAACTTCTGTTGCTGAAACATCGAGTGTCGGGGTTGTTTTATTAATTAAGGGTGAAGTTATTATGGAAAAGGAAGATGGCCTAGAGAGCTATCTCAAAAAAGGTGATTCTGTATTTGATAAAAGTACCCTAAAAACTCTTGATCAATCTTTTGTTCGTATCGTCTTTGATGATAGAAGCTCTCTTAATCTGGCAGCTAACTCCCAACTACAAATTAATAATTACCCTAAAAATAGGGCCGGTATCCTCTCTTTGGTAAAAGGAAAGATAAGAACCCTTGTTAAGAAAGACTATCTTAAATGGCGCCGAGATAAAAACAAAAGTAAACTTTTCATCAAAACTGAAAATGCGGCCCTAGGCGTGAGAGGAACAGACTTCATCGTTAATTTTGATACCTCTACTAAAAAGACTGAGCTTGATGTTATCAGTGGTGAAGTCGCTATGATTCACGCACAAAAAGTAAACATGAAAGATATTAAAAGTGCAGCGCTTGATAGAATGCTACTTGAAAAGTCTGCCGTTTTAGTAAAACCAGGTATGAGAAGTTCCGTTATTAATAGAAGGATTCCGCCCTCTAAACCAACGAAAATCCCAAGGAAAATCCTTAATCAACTTCAAGTCAGAAAGATGGATTTTATTAAAAGAGATGCGCATAAAGACAATGGCAATATTAAAAAAGAACGAAGTAAAAAAAGACCTCATCAGTTTAAGAAAAATAAGAACGGTGCTGAAGAAGCTCTAGAGTTTAACCCACTTGATAAAAATAAGCTCAATGAGAAAAAGTTTAATAAAAATAGGCCTAAACTAGAGCGCCACCAATTTAAGCATCTTAAAAGGTTACCAAGACCTGTAGCTCCAAGACCTACTCTCCAAAGCACTCCCATTAAAACAGATACTTACACTGCTCCTTTAGACATCAAAAGATAGGCCCAACCTATTGAAATTACAATAAAGCCAAGATTTGTTATCAGTTTAAACTAAGGCGATTATATCAAGTAATCAAAACTGCTTAATTAAAGGGAAGGGAAGTCCACATCCTCTGTCTTCACGTATAATAACTTAAGGCCTAGATAAAAGGAGCCGAAAGCAAAATCAATGAAATACTTAATTTTCTTTATTTTATTTTCTGGACAACTCTTTGGTGCTCAAGTGGCAAAGGTAATTCTTATGCGTGGGGATGTCTCTCATGTAGACGTAAATGGACTTAAAAAGAAGCTCAGCAAAGGTGATTGGATTGAAGAAGGAAGCGAAGTTATTACTCAAACCAAAAGTTTTGCCAAGCTTTTATTTAAAGATAAGTCCTCCATCAATATAGGGCCCGGCTCAAATATGAAAATTGCTAGCTATAAAAAAGATAAGGCCGGCATTATTTCTTTAATAAAAGGACAGATTAGATCTAAGGTTGAAAAAGATCTCCTCGAGGACCAAGGCGACAATAAAAGTAAAATGTTCATTAAAACAAAAAATGCTGCCATGGGTGTTAGAGGAACTGATTTTATCGTTGGTTTTAACCCCTTCTCTGGAAACACAAACCTTGACGTTATTACAGGGATTGTAGCGATGGTAAATATCAAAGATATAACGGCCTTTATCAAACCAGAAGAGCTTGATCGCGCCCTCAATAGTGCCCAAGCAGTATTTGTTGAAAAAGGAATGAGAACTTTTGTTAAATTAGCCACTCCCCCACCTCCACCAAAAGAGATACCAAAAACGGAGTTTGAAAGTCTTCAAAAAGATATTAATTCTTTTCTTCCTCAACCAGAGCTAGACCAAAGTGATCAACAGGAAGAGACAAAAGACGATCAACAAACAAAGCAAGAGACTCAAGA
>Ga0055584_100003172_pt1 | contig 16273 bp, 13 predicted proteins | sample OSDHelmetaG_FD_58716 | JGI IMG/M metagenome (GOLD analysis project Ga0055584, IMG submission 58716) | Pelagic marine sediment microbial communities from the LTER site Helgoland, North Sea, for post-phytoplankton bloom and carbon turnover... | ecosystem: Environmental > Aquatic > Marine >... | reverse complement strand
TTTCCACATTGCAGTCGAATCCGGGACACCCCCATCAAAGTTTCAAAGATCTGGTGATAATTATAGCTTACTGGTCAGAAAAGGTCAAGAGACTCAATGAAAATGGTTTTACAAGGAGCAACCGAAGAGTTTTCCGTTGTCCGAAAAAAGCAATACACTATATTGTACTTGTATTCAAATGACTCCCCAATCTCAAAAGCAAAGAAACTCTTCTCCTGTGGAGAGCCAAAAGTATTTTAACCGCGAGCTTAGTTGGCTTGCCTTTAACGAGCGGGTACTTGACCAGGCGTTTTCTCCCAAATATCCCTTGCTCGAACGGACGCGATTCCTTTCCTTCGTCAGTTCGAACCTCGACCAATTCTATGAAATCCGTGTAGCAGGGCTCATGCAGAAGGTTGATGCCGGGATCACCCGGCCAAGTATGGACGGTATTGCACCTAAGGATCTTCTTCGCGAGGTGCGTAAACGGGCGGCCGAAATGTCACAAAGGGAATACTTGTGCTGGAGAGAAAAGCTACAACCCGAACTCAAAAAGGAGGGCATAACCTTTAAATCGGTCGATCAACTCACCAAATCAGAATTTACTTGGCTGAGAGCTTATTTCCGAAGGGAGGTTTATCCGGTCCTAACTCCTCTTGCGATCGATCCTACTCACCCTTTTCCCCTCATACTCAACAAGTCCCTGAACTTACTTGTTGCCTTGAGGAATGTAAGAAGGAAGAAGGACAAGCCTTTGATGGCTGTTGTTCCGGTCCCCAGAATTCTTCCTCGATTGGTAAAATTGGGAAATGATAAGTTGAGTAAAAACAAGGAGACTTTCTTATTCCTTAGCGAGGTCGTTCGGCATTTCGTCGATGATCTTTTCCCTGGTCATATAGCCGAAGGAGCTTGGGCTTTCAGAATTACTCGGAACAGTCATCTTTATTTTGATGAAGAAGAAGTTGAAAACCTCCTCCTCACGATCGAGGAAGAACTGCACAACATGCGAAAGGGTGCCGCGGTCAGACTCGAGATAGATGAAAGTGTAGGCGAGGAAACCTTGGAGTACTTGCTCAAATCTATTAATCTTTCCCGGGAAGATGTAGTTCGAATCAATGGCCCGATTAACCTCTATCGCTTGATGAACCTTCCGGACATGCTTGAGCGGGATGACTTGAAGCACCTTCCATTTGAGGCACGGACTCCACCAGCTCTATCTAGCGGGAAATCCTTTTTTCAAGTCATATCAAAGAAGGATGTTCTCCTGCACCATCCTTACGATTCTTTTCAGCCAGTAGTCGATTTCCTGAGGTTGGCCGCCGAAGACCCTGAAGTCTTTGCAATTAAGCTTACCCTATACCGTACCAGTGGAGACTCTCCGATTGTTAAGGCACTTATGGATGCTGCTCGGAACGGGAAGCAGGTTACTGCCTTGGTTGAGCTCAAAGCTCGGTTCGATGAAGAGGCGAATGTACAATGGTCTAGAAAAATGGAGGAGGTGGGGGTCCATGTCGTATATGGATTGACGGGATTGAAGACACATTGCAAATGCTGTCTGGTTGTTAGAAGAGAAAAAAACAAGCTACGCAAGTACGCTCATTTGGGCACAGGAAACTACCATCCGAGCACCGCCAAAAGTTACACCGATTACAGTTTTTTTACTGCTAAGCCGAGTTACACTTCGGATATCGCGAACCTCTTTAACACCTTAACCGGTTACACTCGAAAACCTAACTTCAAGAGATTACTGGTGGCTCCTTTTTCTTATCACGATACCATGATTCGGCTTATCAAAGAGGAGGCCTTGGCTGCCCGCAAAGGCAAAGCGGCACGAATTATAATCAAGGTGAATAGCTTGATAGACCCAGAAAGTATGAATGCCTTATATGCCGCTTCCAAGGCAGGGGTGAAGGTCGATCTCATGGTGCGTGGCATTTGCGGTTTGAAACCAGGGGTAAAGGGGTTGAGTGAAAACATAACGGTCCGTAGCCTGCTGGGAAGGTTTCTCGAACATAGCAGGATCTATCACTTTGAAAATGCCCCACAAGGACAAAGAACCTACCTTGGAAGTCCAGATTGGATGCCGAGAAATTTCTTTAGGCGGGTCGAAGTTGCCTTCCCCATCGAGGACAAAGAGCAGGAGGAGGAAATACTAAACGCCATCGAGGGTTTATTAAGAGACAATCAATTCGCCACTGAACTCAAGAGTAATGGAAAATATACGAAAGTACCTCGACGAACAAACCGGCCTTTTTCTTTGCAAGAAAACCTGATTGAGCAAACCACGAAAGCCAACCTTCCGGCTGAACAAGAAAGAAAGCTAGGTAGACCCTCGGGAAAAACCGAGAATCAAGGCAAAGGAGATTAGAAAAAGACTTACCCCGGTGACGGCTCCATGCATTTCTTCTCCTTGCAGGATGCAAATCAGAAGTCCTGCGACAAGAAGGATAGGGGACAAGGGGCGTTTCCAGTCAAACTTCATTGCTGTGGTCAGTTTACGACGAAGGGTATTTCAAGATCAGAATCAAGCTTCCCTCCAGGAGGAGGACCCACATTACCAACTGTTCGACCAACACGAAGAACAAGGTCGTCGAGGGCTTTGTTGCCTGAACGCTTTGATAATTTCGCAGAGATGATGGTGCCATTCGAAGAGATCCGAAAACTCAACCGGGCTTCTCCACCAAAACCGAGTTCGGTACTTGCTTGTAACCTTTTCCATATCCTATCCATCTTGGATTGGACTTGCGAGAGGTAGGCATTCAAGACACTTGGGGAAACAGTTGAGCGGGTAGGGGTCTTTCCTAACCTAGGTGCAGGAATACTGTATTTTGAATCGTCGATCTGGGGAACGGGTTTGCGAGGGGGAGGCGTGGACTTGCGGGGCGAGGGTTTAGGCAATTGGTGTGTTTTCCTGAATTGATCGAAGGAGACAGTAGTTTGGGGAGGGACAGGTTTCGGCTTCGGCTTTGGAGGCGTGGGCTTGGGGGGCGGCGGCGTAGGTTTGGGCTCGAGCACTTTGGGGGGAGTTGCCTTAGGTTTAGGAGGCGGGGGTTTGCGAACTACAGGCTTAGGAGGCGTTGGCTTAGGTTCGACCACTTTGGGAGGGGTTGGAGCCTGGGGAGTGGGTAGGTCCGAAGGAAAGGGAGAAGCAGAGGCTAATTCGAAGACATGAACCTTTTCTTCTTCCTCGCAACTAGGTAGAAAGCCAAAGGCGGCACACAACAAAGCCACGAAGCCGTGAGCAAACAAGGAAAAGCGAAAGACCCTGCCTTCTCTTTTATTTAACCCAAACATACTTTATGTTCCACACACATTTCACACACATCTAATTAAATTAGACTGAAAGTACGACATTTCGTTCAATCACGGCAATGCCCATTTGCTTCAATCTTCATCCAGTTGATCCAAAAATTTGTCGATTGCTGATTCATACCTTTCACCGCCTTTTGAATGTAGATCGTTATGAGAGGCGGTCGGTATGTCGAGGAAAGACTTCGGCTCAGGCAATTCCTTGAAGATTTTTCGGCCTTGCCTGAAAGGTACAACTTCATCGAGTTGTCCATGAATGACAAGGGATGGGCAGGTAATGTCCTGCATTCGACCTAGGTTTCGGAAACGGTCCCAGGGAAGAACTGGTATCTCGGTTACCGTACGGAAAGCACTAAGAAATGGAGTTTCGAGCAACAGGCCACCGATTTTTGAGGTAGAGGCGAGGTAGCAGGATGGACCAGTCCCCAAGGAGCGTCCCCAGACGACGATGCGATCTGGTTTAACGCCTAACTCCTGGGTTAGGTGTTCGTAGGCAGCATCAATGGCTTCATAGCACCCGAATTCGCTCGGTTTGCCTTGGCTAAGCCCATACCCAGGGTAATCATAGGCAATCACACCAATTCCCTTTTCGCTGATGTAATCAATAAAGGGCGTCAGGTTCCCGAGGTCCTCTCCATTGCCATGACTGAAAAGGACCACTAAGCCATTAGCCTTGGTGGGAGACTGGTGAGCGCAGGCAATCTTGATGCCTGACTGAGTCGTTAAGTATAAGTCTACATCCTCTTCCTTGCAAGTTGAGGGTGAGGGGTATGGAAAGAGGATCCTATCGGCGTAGAAGGCGGCTAGCATGCAAAAAATAAGATAGACAATGAAGAAGAGAATGAGGATTCTCCCCCAAGGAATCTGAGTAATTTGTTGAATGTCTGGCATCGCAATTAAAACCCACCTTATTGACGAGCTCATTATGGAATCGCAAGAAACAAAATTTGTTGGTAAATAAACCTTATGAATATTTGTTGTATAGGCGCAGGGTATGTAGGCGGTCCAACAATGGCAATGATAGCCCAGAAATGCCCCGATGTTCGGGTTTCGGTTGTCGACCTAAACCAGGAGCGCATCGATTCTTGGAATTCAGATGATCTCCCCATTTATGAACCCGGACTCCTTGAGGTCGTTCAGGAAGCACGGGACAGAAACCTTTTCTTCACCACCAACATTGATGAGAAGTTAAAGGAGGCGGACATCATTTTTATAAGCGTGAACACTCCAACCAAGGACTATGGGGCGGGGGCAGGTCAAGCAGCCGACTTACGCTATGTGGAATCCTGTGCCCGTAGAATCGCGGAAGTTGGGGGAGGAAACAAAATCGTTGTGGAAAAATCAACCGTCCCTGTGCGTACAGCCCAGATGGTAAAGGAAATCCTCGGCGAAGCACCCAACGGAAATGCATATCAGGTCGTATCGAACCCCGAGTTTTTAGCCGAAGGAACGGCGGTAAGCGACCTGAGTTCTCCCGATCGGGTTCTCATTGGAGGCGGGACGGATGAGGATGGAAGAAAGGCGGTCGAGCAAGTGGCCAAAATTTATCGTCATTGGGTGGATGATGAGCGTATTATTACAACGAATTTGTGGTCGTCCGAACTTTCCAAACTTACCGCAAACGCTTTTTTGGCACAACGTATCTCGAGCATAAATGCAATCTCGGCTCTTTGTGAGGCTACGGGTGCAGATGTCGACGAAGTTGCCCGTGCCATTGGTACAGATTCAAGAATTGGTCCGAAGTTCCTCAAAAGCTCAGTTGGATTTGGAGGTTCTTGCTTTCAGAAGGATATTCTCAACCTGACTTATCTCTGTAGACACTTCGGGCTTCCTGAAGTTGCATCCTATTGGTCTCAGGTCGTAGAAATGAACGAGTATCAAAAGGAACGTTTCGTTACCCGAATTCTCGACAACATGTTCAATACTGTATCGGGCAAGAGTATTTCCATACTTGGCTACGCCTTTAAGAAGGATACCAACGATCTTCGGGAATCTCCAGCCATCGCTGTATGCAAACGTCTCTTAGAGGAGAAGGCGGACTTGCGTATTTACGACCCTAAAGTAAAACCCGACTCCATTCTATCCTCTCTTGGTTTAGGTGAAGCTGAGAGCGGACGCATTACTTTTTGCAATGATGCCGAAGAAGCCTGCCAGGACACCCATGCGATCGCTTTACTTACAGAATGGGATGAGTTCAAGGATGTCGATTTCGAGAAGGTTTTTCAACAGATGAGAAAACCTGCCTATTTCTTCGATGGCAGAAACTTGCTTGATCTTGCCGAACTCAAGAAAATAGGCTTCCGGGCCTTTGCCATTGGGAAAAGCTAGGCGGACTTTCAGATCGCAGGTTTGCGGGCGGGTCTCGGCATCATTGATCTCGCTTTATCCAGCACCCCATTGAGGAATTTACGCGAATTCTCACTGGAAAACTCCTTACTGATCTCAAGGGTCTCGTCAATAATGACGACGGGTGGGATATCTAATCGGTACTTCAGCTCATAAAGCGCAACCCGGAGCAAGGCCAAGTCAGCTTTGGCTATTCTGGAAAACTCCCAGTTATCAACTAGATCGCGAATGATCGAATCTAAGACCTCAATCTTTTCGATCACCCCGTCAACTAGTTCGATTGCGAATGAGTAATAATCCTCCTTGCCTCCAAGGCGTTCTAAGAACTCTGTCAGAGCGGAACTCAAATCATCAGGCGGATTCATTTCCCACTGGAAAAGAAAGCGGAACGCGGTAGCCCGGTTTTGCCGACGCTGACTCCAATCGGGATTGGTAACTAGGTCTTCGTCCATTTTTCGTGTAGTTGAGACATCTCCAAGGCAGCTCGGGCAAATTCACTCCCTCGATCCAACTCACCGGTGATTCTTTCCTCGGCCGAGATCAAGTCATCGGTGACGATAATACCATTGATGACCGGGACTCCGTGACGCGTAGAAAGGGCTTGAAGGGCATTACCTGCACTTTCGGCAACCAGATGATGGTGAGATGTCGCGCCCTTGATCACTACGCCAAGACCGATCATGCAGGAGAAGGGACGGGCGTTAAGCATCAAGTTGATGGCACAGGGAATTTCATGGGAGCCGGGGACACGCTCGATGAGTAGTTCGGCTGGTTGTCCATTCTCACTAATCCCTGCAGTTACTTTGCCGAGCAAGGAATCGATTAGGCTTTCATTGTAGCATGCGGCAACAATTCCGATAGAAAAACCTCGGGGATCTATTTTTTGGTCAGGGGGGGGAGATTGGCTCATTTTTTGGGAAGAAGAATGTAATCAGTAATTTCAAGGCCATAACCTTCAAGTCCTACAACTTTTCTGCGGTCGCGGGAAAGTAAGCTCAGTTTTTTGATGCCAAGGTCGACCAAGATCTGGGCGCCTATTCCATAATCTCGGAAATCCATTTTGGGAACCGCAAGAGACTCAAGCTCGGGGGCAGGGGAAGAGATATCTTTACTTGCAGCTTCAGCCCGTCTGGGCTCCATGTAAAGCAGAGCTCCAGAGCCTTTTTCAGAAATGGCATGGAGAGCTTGATCAATAGGCCTTTTGCTGTTCTTGTCTTGGTTCAGTCCGAGGGCATCGTACATGACATTTGCCGTCTGCACACGGACTAATGTTGAGGAACGCGAAGAGATCTTTCCCTTGGTCAGAGCGTAGTGAATTCTGCCGTCCAGAATACTTCTGAAAACATGAAGCGTAAAAGTGCCGAATGCTGTGGGGAAGTCGGACTCGGAAAACTTTTCGATCAAACGGTCCCGCTGGTGACGGTATTCGATAAGTGAGGCAATTGAGATAAGCTTTAAGTTCCATTTCTTCTTTAACTTCCGAAGGTCGGGCAACCTGGCCATGCTTCCGTCTTCTTTGAGGATTTCGCAAATGACTCCACTCGGATGCAACCCGGCCAAGGAAGCAAGATCAACCGCAGCCTCAGTATGTCCAGCTCGCTCTAAAACTCCGCCAGACCGAGCACGCAATGGAAAGACATGACCAGGCTGAACAAGTTCCTCCGGACTACCGGTCGGATTGGAAAGGATTCGGATAGTACTAGAACGATCGTAGGCACTAATTCCGGTAGTGATGCCTTCAGCGGCATCGACTGAAACAGTGAAGTCAGTCCGCTGAGCTTCCCGATTATGAGGAACCATGCTAGATACGCCCAACCGGGTTAATTGATTGCTCAGCAACGGAACGCAGATAAGACCGCGGCCATGAACGATCATTTGATTAATCGCCTCAGGCGTAACCTTGGAGGCGGCCATGATCAAGTCCCCTTCATTTTCCCTCGACTCGTCGTCCGTGACAATGATCATCTTACCCTTCGCTATTTCGGCAATGGCATCTTCAACGGGATCAAAGCCCTTTTTTTCAGATTTAGTCATGGTATTAGCAAGTTCGAAGGCAATTGCTCATGCTACATAAAGAACGAAGATTCCTCAATGCTATTCGTTCGATAACTCGAAAGCTTCTCAAGAACGGTCCAAAAGACTCACAAATTCATCTTCCGTCATAACTTCCACACCCAGTGATTGAGCTTTATTCAACTTGGAACCGGCGCCGGGGCCAGCCACTACAAAAGAAGTTTTTTTGCTGACACTGGATGAGACTTTGCCTCCCTTTTCCTCTATTTTACTAGTTGCCTCGAGCCTAGAAAAGGTTTCGAGCGTGCCGGTCAGAACAAAAGATTTACCTGAAAACGGAAGCTCTTTCGCATCGATTTTGGGTCGGCTCGTTACCACGCCAGCTAACTGAAGCTTTTCAACCATCAATTGAGCATCTGGGTCGTCGAAGTAATCGAATATGCTTTCTGCCATCACAGAACCGATTCCATCCATCACAACAAGATCTTCTTTGGAAGCTCTACCTAGCTGAGCAAGACTGGAGAACTGCCGAGCCAATTCTTTGGCCACGGATGAGCCGACATGCTTGATCCCTAGTGCACAAAGGATTCGACTGAGTCCCGCTTGTTTGCTTGTGTTTATTGATTCAACAAGGTTTTCGGCTGATTTTTCTGCAAATCCGTCCAGTTCAAGGAAATCCTCTTTACTCAATTCGTACAGGTCGGAAGCCTTTTGAACCTTTTGCTGATCGACCAATTGATCGATTACGGCCTCTCCGAGATGATCAATATCCATGCAGTTACGGGATGCAAAATACCTTAACCTGCCCTTAATCTGCTCAGGGCATGCAGGGTTGGGGCAACGCCATGCGGATTCTCCCTCTTCCCGTACCAGAATCGTAGAACATTCCGGACAATGGGAAGGAAACTCAAAGGGGATCGATTCAGGTTTTCGCTTGCCGGGTACCGACTCGAGAACTTGAGGGATGATTTCACCAGCTTTTTCAACAAGAACGAAGTCCCCGACACGAATATCTTTGCGCAAGATTTCGTCCGCATTATGGAGACTGGCTCTCGATACAGTGGTGCCCGCCAACTGAACGGGACGAAGACAGGCAACGGGAGTAATGGCTCCAGTCCTTCCAACTTGAAGAACGATTTCTGTAAGAACCGTCTCCTGCCTTTCCGATTCAAATTTATAGGCAATGGCCCAGCGGGGTGCTTTGGCGGTGCTTCCAGCTAGCCTTTGCATCTCAAAAGAATCGAGTTTCACCACGGCACCATCAGTCGGATATCCATAACCATGCCTGAGTTTGTCAAGTTCCCCTATCGCCTCCCAGGCTGCGGTTGCAGAGGGAACGGATTCCAGGAACTCAACGGTCGGTAAGTTCCATGTTCGAATGGCTTGATGAAAGTCAGACTGGCTTGAAAACCGTGATGAGGGTGTACATGAGCCAAGTCCATAAAGGACAATCTCAAGCTTCCGTGAAGCAGCCTCCTTGGGATCAAGCAACTTAACCGTGCCGGCAGCTAAATTCCTTGGATTGGCATATAAAGGCTGGTTTTCCCGCTTTCGGTTTTCGTTCAACCGGGTAAACTCTTCGTGACTCATAAAGATCTCACCTCTTATTTCGATCACTTCTGGCATATCCAAAGAAGATAAATCAAAGGGCAGGGTCGATATGTGCTTAAGGTTTTGGGTAATGACATCACCCTCGACGCCGTTCCCACGCGTAACAGCTGTCTCCAGCTTCCCATTGATATAGGTGATCGAGACAGCAACTCCGTCAATTTTCGGCTCCACTACATAAGGCAAATCGGTTAGGTCGAAGAGTTTTCTCAACCTCTGATCAAAGTCAAAAAACTCGGCTTCATCATAGGTATTGTCCAAGCTCAGCATAGGCAGAAGATGCTTATGAGAATCAAATGAATCGAGACGATCATCTCCAACCTCCGGGAGATTCTCTTTTTCTTTACCCGGGGAAACTGGCTCGCTTTTGAATAAGCCCAGGGGGTCAAGCTCGACCTCCAGGTGATCAAGTTCCTTTTTCAATCGATCATATTCTTGATCGCTTATGCTTGGGTTTGTATCTCGATAGTACTTCTCGTCGTGAGCACAAATCAACTTGCGAAGTTCGCGTAGACGGTCGTCCTTACTTTTCTGCATAAAAAACTACAGTGCTTTGCAAGCGGAGACCATCCGCTCAATCGCTTGCTCCAGGAGTCCCCGAGAGCAACCTAGGTTAAGCCTAAGGAAGCCCGGTGCTCCGAAGTCCTTTCCGTCGGAAAGCCCAACCCCTGCATTTTCAAAGAAGACCTGAGGATTTTCAACCGGGAGGTTGCGGGCATCCAGCCACATAAGATAAGTCGCTTGCGGAGAGTAGGGCACAAGGCCTTGGATGTTTGATAATTCACTTATGGCAAAGTCCCGATTCGCTCTTAAATAATCGATAAGTTCCATCCTCCAAGACTCACCCGTACGGTATGCACTCTCGGCAAGAGCGAACCCCATGGCGGGAGGGTCAGGCACGATTCCCGCCATCGCTTTTTTGAACCTGCGTCTCAGTTGACCATTCGAGATGACGGCGAATGAACAACCGAAGCCTGGCAAATTAAAGGTCTTGCTCGGTGCCATTAGGGTAACAACCCGGTCCGCGAGTTCCGGGCTAATCGAGGCGAGGGGCGTGTGGGTTAAGCCGGGCTCGAGCAAAAGGTCGCAATGAATTTCATCCGAGCATACAAAAAGTTCTTTTCGGCAAGCCCACTCCCCGAATCGTTTTAACTCATCCTTCGTGAAGGCACTACCAACGGGGTTGTGGGGATGACAAAGCATGAACAGATCGGAAGGTTTCGAGGGGAGGGCTTCCAAGGCATCGAAATCAATACTGAACCTTCCTTGATAAAGGCACATGGGGATACGGGTGCAGGGTAGATCAAAGTTTCCAGGCGCGGTAAGAAAAGGGGGGTAAACGGGAGTTTGCGTAAAAACCTGTGAACTCTCCTTTTCAAAGACTCTACAGGATACATTCAACGCACATACCATACCGGGTAACCAAACAAGCCATGATGAATCGACTTTCCATCCATATAACTCCATCGATCTTTCTAGGACAGCATCGATGAGTCCAGTTGGGCAATTCGCATAACCAAAGTTCCCAAAATTCGCCTCTTTTTTGGCCCGTTCGAGCACTCCAGGTGGCGACTTAAAATCCATATCCGCAACCCATAGAGGTAGGATGTCTCTACCTGCATACTTGCCCCACTTGAGACTGTTTGTATCCCTACGGTCAGGGATATCTTCGAAATAAGGCTCCTTATTACTCAATCAAAAACCCCACATGCCCGATGAGAGCTATTGCCAGGAATAGAGGTACTTCAGTGTAATGAAGTCAACTTCCTGGTCAAGGGCCCGGTTATATTCGAGGGCAACCCCATGCACATCCGTGATCCAATAACTAAGGCTGGTATGGAAATTAAAATCGTTTTCCCCAAAGTCCGACCAGAGTCCAATAAACCTTCCTCCAAGCATGAGGGAAAAGTTGTCGGTAAAAAGGATTTCAGTTCCGCCCAAAAAGCTCCAAGTAAACCCATCGTCAGCGAGGGTAGAACCCATGTCATCGCTAAGATAGCTTATTCCCAGCCCCGCATAAGGTCTGAACATACCATTTTGAAATACATTTTCGTCGTAGTGATAAACATAATCCAACCCGATATTGAAAGTCGTACCCTCAGAAGTTGTAGTCGTACCATTAACATCGGTCGAGCTGTCTGCCCTCCCATAACTTAAATTTAGGATAAAATCAGTGGAGTCACTAGCCAAACTATTGGCAGAGATGTGGAAGGCGTCTCCTTCGAGGTCAGCAGACTTGCCTCCGTCAATGATCGAATATCCAAAACCGAGGTAATATTCACCTAATCTTGATTTGGCATCCAAAGAAAAAGAGCTGATGAAAAGCAAAGCGAAAGCAACTAAAGATAATTTCATATAATAATAAAAGTAGAAGGAATCATTCTTTAGTCAACGAGGAAGTAAAATGAAACCAAACCGATGTAAAAGCCACCCCTTTGAACTCAACTAAAGAAGGGGTTTAAATATCATCCCTGTCGTTTTGAAAAGCCTCGCTGAAATTCGTTTTTTGGCCCATAGGCTAAGACCCGGGAAGTTCCCAACGTCTTCCCAGTTCTTAAAAAAGGAGGGATCACCTTCGGGTACTGGCTCCATTCCTTTCCTCAAACGGTAGGAGGTATGTGAGCGGATCGGCCAAAGATCAAGAAAAGGAAATTTTTCTGACAATACATTAAAAAACCAATTGACCGCACTGAGGATCGGTTTTTTTTTCTTCGAGCCAATTAAGTAACTGTTGGAAGGAGAGGCATCTTTGAGTATGCTCCTTCGAAGCTGTGTGGCAAAATCATGGTCCTCGACCAACACGCCAACCTCGGTATTGTAAGAGTCAGAACGAGGGTCTAAGTTGTAAGAGCCAACATAAGATAACTTGCCGTCAACCACCAAGGACTTTGCATGCATGGAGAGGTAAGGTGCCACTTCCAAGTGAGGGTTCAGCCTATCGCCTTTTCGCTTGGAGGAGGATCCTGACTTATGAGAAATAAGAAGAGGAGGAGGAAGAGTTCGGTCGATCTTGAATTTTTTTTCTCCATAACGGATCGTTTCCCGGGGCAAGGGGAGACGCCGGAGTAACTTCTGGTAACTCATCATCACATCGATAGCTTCAGGAATCGGTTTAAACTCCCACATTTCCAAGCCTAAGTCCTCAAGGTAAATCCGTTTTTCTCCATAGTGAGCGGCATAGGTTGGCCAATTATCGGTGGCGGCCAGACTGTTTGTGGAGACGATCATTTTAATTTCGGGATGAGTGACCTTGATCTCTCTCAAAAGCCTTTGTGCATCATCACTCAAAACAAAATAAGGAGACTGAATTACCACTTCCGATCGTGCCGCCGCGATAGCTTCCGTTAATGCCTGCGATACGGTTGACCTTAGGACCGGAGCTAAAGATATTTTCTGTGGGGAATCGTAGATCCATAAAACGCCTTCTGTCGGCTTCAACTTATCGGCAAATTTTCTCCGTATCCAATTTGGGTCGCTCGTATGCGCCTCCAGTTCCTCCAAAACAGAGAAAGAGCAGAAATGGCTTCTATTCAAATCAGGAACGAAAGATGGATCCGCTAGATATCTGGAGACCTCGAGCATCTCGCTCGAAGATACCGCATGGATATCATTCCAATAGAGATCCAAGCAATCGGTGATATCATCAGCGTCTGGCAGTAGGGCCAAGACATCCCGATCCTTATAATTTCTGCCAATCGACTGATCGTAATACTCGTTGGATATATTTCTACCCCCTGTGATTGCAATCCGTCCGTCTACAACGAACAACTTGTTGTGCATTCGCGCATTATACCGATGAAAATCAACGGTTGCATCGGTTACTTTCTCCAAAAGGGAAGGGGAGAGGCGATTAACACTGGGATTAAAGTACTTCAACTGAAAACCAGGCCCGAGCGAGGAAAGATAAGCGACCACCTTCGGGTCATGATCGGTGAACATATGATCGACTAAAATCTCGACTTTAATTCCTCGGTCAAGATGAGCCCGAACAAGTTCCCAGACCATAGCTTTGCCGACTTCATCAAAAACCCAGGCGAAGGTTTGAATCCTCACACTTTCCTGAGCTGAGCGGATGAGGTTAACCCGAAGCGCCAAAGCGTCTTCCCCATGATCAAGCAGAAGGGTTTGAGCCTTTTTAGTTGAACGGACTTCCTTCATCGCAGGCCCCCATACTTGAGGTGTACCTGAATAATAATCCCCCGAAAAACGGGAAAAATCGTTCACCTGAGGAAGCGTCTGTAACTCCTTGCGCGAGCACCCTCCGAGAGTCACTAAGATCAAGGAAGATAGAACGCAAAACCATGTGCCAGAGAAACTCATGAAGGAATCACCCAAGAGTTGGAAAATTCAATCATGTCGCAAAATTCAGATTGAGATAGAGGAGCGGTGGTGCAACAAGCTAGTAGAAATCGTGAATTACAAGGGTAAACAAGACCTTTTGTAGCTAAAATTAAAAAGTTTAGGTACACATGAAAGAAGGGGTTAGTCAACCTTCTGAGAAAGAGGAGGGAGGAAGAAAGCATGCAGTAAAATCAGGTGGAGCAAAACCTTTCCTCAAAAGCCTTTTCTGCGGTCTCATCCCCAATCAGGATAATTTCACCTTCTTTACAAAACTGATCTTCGGGAGACGGCGTTATGACGGTCCCCGCGGTGCCTCTGATCGCGACAATACTACAACCGGTTTTTTCACGAATTTTGGAATCCTTGACCTTAATATCTACAAGACTACGAGGGGTTTTCTGACTAAAAACATCAAGTCCTTCAGTCACCATGAGGATCTTAGCTCTTCTTAAAAGGTTGAAGATCGAGGTCGCCCCCATGTGGTCCTGAGAAATAACGAAATCGGCACCGGCCCGATGAAGGGGTTCTACATTTCGCTGAACAAAAGATCGTGCGACAATCTGTATGTCGGGACGCAACTTGCGACAGTAAATCGTAAGGTAAACATTACTCTGGTCATTGTGACTGGTTATTACAACGGCCGGAGACTTGTTAATTCCGGCCCGATCCAAAACGGACTTGTCGGCTGCGTCACCCACGATTGCGTGAGATACATCTTGAGCTTTCTTTTCATCCTGTTCGATAAAGCGGTAGGGGATGCCCATTTCCTCAAGTGCTTTGGCGGTTTCCCTACCAACACGACCCGCACCAATGATGATCACAGGTGCGGTATTGAGGGCAAATTCCTTAAAAGCTGAATCGTATTTTTTGAAATTTGCTTCTGTGCCGGCCAGAAGAAGCACGGTATGATTATTCAGCATGGCATCGGGCTCAGGCAACTCGAAGGTACCTCTTTCCCACATTCCAACCACATTCACTCCATATTCTTCCCGCAAGTTCGCATCCATTAGCCGTTGTCCGACTAAGGGGGTTCCATGGATATTGACTTCACCGATTTGAACTTCCTCGAATGATCCTATTATGTGAGTGAAATTGTCAGTAAAGCAGATACGCCTAGCCAGAAAGCTTCCCATCTGTTGGGCAGACTTGATCACATGACTGGAACCAGCCAAATCTAGAATATCTTCCGAGGCATCGCTACAGCAAGTAGTGACTATGGGAAGGTTGGGGGATATGTCCCGGGCCCGAAAGGCTATGTTGACATTTCTGATGTCGTCATCGGTCGCAACGAGCATGGCGGCATCCTCAATGGAAGCATTGCGGAAGGTTTCCTCTTCATCCAAGTCGCCTAAAATTACTGGAAAGTCCATGTCGTGTAGCCGAAGTGCTTCTTTCAAATTCTCTACAATCAAAACGAACGGATAGCCAAACTGGGCCAATTTCTCCATCAACGAATGACTGATTGAATCGTAATGAGTCAAAATGACATGCTTTCCTCCGGGATGCTCGAACTTTCGGGCTACACTTGCCCCTGTCTGGTATTCCATGAAGGGTTTGTAGAGAAATTCCATGAATACAAAGGGGAGAACAATAAAGAGATAAAAGACTCCCGTAAACATAACTGCCATGGAAAATAATCGTCCAGCATCTCCCTTGAAAGTAATGTCTCCATAGCCCAAGGTGGACATCGTTGTTAGGACCCAATAGAAGCATTCCACTAAGCTTACTGTGGCTTGTCTTTCGGCTTCCATGAGATGGCGGTATATGTACATGTATACGCCAACGAAGAAAAAGAGCACCAAAGCAAAACGAAGAAACCTGAGGATGTTTCTGCTCTTTTCCCTCTGTTTGAAAACGGAAGGGGTGGACTTAATGAGTTCTTTCACTTATTTCTAGCTAACCCAATAAGCATAAAAACAAACCAGTGCGAGTCCTTTTGTATTCTAGATTTCCAATTTCAATCCCCCCTTTGGGCAGAGCGGTAAGAAGCCTTCTTTGCTTCATCCCGCTTGGATTGCCTCACTTGCCTTGCTCGGCAGAAGAAAATAAGACTTCCCCCGGCTTGACCTTTCACGCTGAAGCAAGCCCCTTGCCCGATGATGCGGTTTCAACAGACTGGCCTCGATTCAATGGTCCTAACGACAATGCACAATCCCCCGAAACGGCTATTGCAAGCAAATGGCCTCCTTCAGGGCCCAAGCTTTTGTGGGAAATACAGAAGGGGGAAGGCTATGCTTCACCTGCTATCCAAGGTAATTTGCTTACGATCTTTCACCGGAAGGATGGGCACGAGAGAATCGATTGCATGGATGCAACGAGGGGGACACCAATTTGGACCTTCCAATACCCTGTCGAATACCGAGATCGATATGGATACTCGAATGGTCCCCGAGCAAGCCCAGTTTTTGCTGGAAACCATGTGTATGCTCACGGAGTGACCGCTTGGTTAACTTGTCTGGAGAGCAAGAATGGGAAAAAGGTCTGGCAAAGAAACTTGGGCGAAGAGTTTAACATCCCTCAATATTTTTTCGGCAAAGGCTCCACTCCGATTGTTATAAAAGATACCCTAATTGTAAATGTGGGCGGAAGTGAAGACAGGTGCGTGGTCGGTTTTGACAGGCTTACTGGAAAAACTAAATGGATCACGAAAGATTCGTGGGGAGCCAGTTATTCTTCG
>Ga0055584_100003171_pt1 | contig 16273 bp, 18 predicted proteins | sample OSDHelmetaG_FD_58716 | JGI IMG/M metagenome (GOLD analysis project Ga0055584, IMG submission 58716) | Pelagic marine sediment microbial communities from the LTER site Helgoland, North Sea, for post-phytoplankton bloom and carbon turnover... | ecosystem: Environmental > Aquatic > Marine >... | reverse complement strand
CTCGGCCGACGACGACGACTCGGCCGACGACGACGACTCGGCCGACGACGACGACTCGGCAGCGGAGTGAACGACTCCGACGCGACGACGCGCGGCGTGCGGGTGCACGTGCGCAGCCAGTACGTGCCCCAGGAGAGCGACCCCGACGAGGGCCGCTGGTTCTTCGTCTACACGGTCCGCGTCACCAACACCGGCGACGAGGTCGTGCAGCTGGTGTCGCGTCGCTGGGTCATCAGCGACGGCAACGGCCGCATCGAAGAGGTCGAGGGCCCCGGCGTCGTCGGCGCGCAGCCCACCCTGAACCCCGGCGAGGGCTTCGAGTACACCTCGTTCTGCCCGCTGCCGACGCCCGTCGGCTCCATGAAGGGCACCTACCAGATGGTCAGCCACAGCACGGGCGACCGCTTCGACGCCGTCGTCGCGCCGTTCACGCTGTCGGAGCCCTACGCGTTCAACTGATCGGGGAGGTCGGCTCCCGCCCGGCCAGGAAGCTGGCTTCCAGGCTCCGGCCCCGCTGCACGCCCCGGATCGCCAGCCCCGCCGCCGCCAGCGTCGCCGCCACCACCGTCGAGGATCCGTCGAGCTCAGCCGGCGGCGCCGTCTGCCGCAGGCGGTGGCCGTCCAGCGAGTCCTCGGTGGAGAACGTGTGGCCCGGCAGCGCCGCGCGCAGCGCATCCAGCGGGACCGCGCCGGGCCCCAGCTCCCAGGTCACCTGACTGCCCTGGGCGGTGATCTCCGCGACCGTGCCTTGCTGGACCAGCCGGCCCGAGTCCATGAGCACCACCCGGTCGCAGATGCGCTCCAGCTCGCCCAGGTTGTGGGACGACACCAGCAGCGTCGTCTTGCCCCGCAGGGAGATCAGCACGTCCCGCAGCCCCGCCGCCTGAACCGGGTCCAGGCCCGCCATGGGCTCGTCGAGCATCACCAGTTCGGGGCTCCCCAGCAGCGCCGACGCCACCGAAAGCCGGCGGCGCATGCCGTGGCTGAGGCTCTCGACGGGGTCAGTCCGGCGGTCGTGCAGGCTCACCTGGCGCAGCCGCTGGTCCACGTCCCGCCGCGCGTCGGCCGCCGACAGGCCTTGAAGCCGCCCCATCAACAGCAGGAAGTCGGCGCACGTCTGGCGCGCCGGCAAGCCCGCGTCCTGGGGCAGAACGCCGACCCGGCCCTTGTGCACAAAGGGGTCGAACGGCCCCTCGCCCAGCACGTCGACGGAGCCGGCGTCGGGCGGAAGAAAGCCACAGACCACCGAGTACAGCGTGGTCTTGCCGGCGCCGTTGGGCCCGACGAGGCCGCAGATGCTGCCGCGCGGCACCGCGCACTCCATGCCGTCCAGGGCCCAGGGGCCCCGCCGCTTGTACTTCTTGCGAAGGCCGCTGACCCGAAGTGCGTCGCCCATCACAGGTTCCTCCGGCCGAACACCGGCCACGCCAGCAGCGCGAACACCACGCCCAGCGCGCCCAGCACAAGCCCCGAGCTCCACCACCCCAGCCCCGGCCCCCACAGGTCCATCATCCAGCCCTGAGGCAGCAGGGGCTCGACCAGGTCGACCAGCACCGGGTGCTCCTCGCCCCACGGCGACTGCAGGATCCCGAACCCGATCCAGCTCGCCAGCGCCGCGCCCAACCCCAGCGCGCGGGCCACGTTCACGTTCCCCGTCAACTGCGACGCGGCGACCCCCAGGCCCAGGAAGGGCAGCGCCCAGAGCCACAGCCGAGGGGTCAGCCCCAGGAGCGACGCCGCCTGGGCGAGCAGGGGCTGCTGCACCATGACCGTGGCCGAGATCAGCCAGGTCCCGCCGGCCGCCACCACCGTCGCGAGGCCCAGCAGCAGGGCTTGGCCCGCGAACCGCCCCAGCAGGAGCTCCAGGCGCCCCGTGCGCACCAGCTCGTAGCGAAGCGACCGGTCCCGCACGTCGGGGGCCACCGTCTCGGCGCCCAGGGCGACGGCCAGGAACGGCATCACGCCGAGGGCGAGCCAGAAGTGGATGGGCGTCAGCACCGGCAACTGCAGCGCCCACTCCAACAGCTCGTCGCTGCCCACCAGGGGGCGCAGGATGTCGGACAGCTGGTCCTGCTCCCGCAGCGTGTCGAGCATCGCGCCGGGGCGCTTCGTCTCGGGGACCCGCAGCGTTCGGGCGGCGGCACGCTCCAACTCAAGCAACACGCGCGTGAAGAACCACGCGCCGCCGCCGGCGATCAGGGCGTTGGCCAGCGCCAGGACCACGGCCGAGCGCGTCCGCAGGGCGCGGCGCAGGTGGAACCAGGCAATGAGCCCGGCGTCCCGCAGCGAGCCGAGCACCTACTGGCCCAGGTCGATCAGGAGGTCGACGAGCGCGGGGTCCACGTGGCTGAAGGGGTTGACGGCGCCGTCCTCCAGCTCGGCCCGCTGGTCGGCATCCAGGACTCCGTCGACGGCCTCTTCGGCCGTGAGCATGGCGTCGAGGGCGTCGGCGGCGAAGCTCATGGCCTCCCGCCGGGTGGGTTCCCGCCCCTCGGCGACCAGATCCCCCAGCTCCCCCGCGAGGCTCGACAGGGACTCGTTCATCTCGCTGTAGGCGCCGTCGATGGAGTCGAGCTGATCGCGGTCGGGGTCGGCCTGCTCGACCAAGGCGGCGCGGGCCTGGGCGCGGCGCAGCTCCAGGGCGGCGCGGGCCAGCTCGAGCTCCTCCCCGGCTTCGGCGACCTCGCGCAGCGCTTCGCCCACGTCGGCGACGGCTTGGCCCTCCGCCGCGTCCAGTTCGGCGACGATGGCGGCCGCCTCGGGGTTCTCTTCGGCCAGCCGATCGGCCTGCTCCCGGGGCGACTCGTCTCGGGGCGCCATGGTGCGCGCCCCCCCGAAGAACTGCGCCAGATCCCGGCCGACGGTGCTCTCGGGGCACGGCGCAGCGCAGAGTTGCGCCTGCTCAGTCTGCACTTCCCGCAGCTCGGCCTTGGGCTTCAACCCGCCCAGAACCAGCCCCACGACGAGGGCGATGGCGGCGATGGCGACTTGCTTCATGGATGCCTCCTGGCGGCATGGTGCCACCTCGTCTCGCGACCGGACGCCGCGCTGGGCTACCTTGCCCGCGTGTCCCGACTCTACGGCGCAGCTCCTGACCACCCCGACGCCGGCCGCCTGGCCGGTCTTCGCATCGCGTTGGTCTTCCCGACCTTCCTCGATGTGGAGCTCGCGTCCCATCAGGACAACGCCCGCTACCTGGGCGCCATTCCGCCCCTGACGCTGGGTTACGTCGCATCCGTGCTGTCCATTGCGGGCGCCGACGTCCTTCTGCTCGATTGCCCCACGCTCGGCCTTCGGCTCCCCGAAGCCATCGAACGGGTGCGGGCCTTCGATCCGCACTACGTCGGCTTCACGCTGGCGACGGTGGACTGGCTGTCGTCCCTGGCGTGGATGCGCGGGTTCAAGGCGGAGCTGCCGGGCGCGAAGATCATCGTCGGCGGCATCCACATGGAGATCTACCCGAAAGAGACCCTGACCCACGACTGCGTGGATCTGGGCCTCGCGGGCCACGCCGACGTCTCGCTGGTCGACCTGCTGGTGGCCCACCAGGAGGGCGACGACCTGTCGGAGATCCCCGGCGCCGTGTTCCGGGACGGCGAAGGCGACGTTCAGGTCGTCTCCGAGCGCAGCCGCCCGCGGCAGGAGGGCGACATGCCCTGGCCGGCGCGGGACCTGTGGCCGACGGAGAAGCACTTCTCCATCGTCTCCACCGAGTCGCACTTCACCGCGGCCATGAGCAACTTCGGCTGCCCGTACCGATGCGAGTTCTGCATCTTGCGGGGCGACGCCATCCGCCAGCGCAGCGCCAAGTCCGTCGTCGACGAGATGGAGGTCTGCTACCGCGAGTTCGGGATCCGAGAGATCGACTTCTTCGACCCCGTGTTCACCATGAACCGCCACCGCGTCTACGCCATCTGCGACGACCTGGACCGCCGGGGGTTGGGCGACAAGATCGTGTGGTCCATCCGCGCCCGGACCGACGCGCTGGACCCGGCCTTGCTGGACCGGATGTGGAAGTCGGGCTGCCGGCGCATCTGCTACGGCATCGAGTCAGGCAGCAACGCGATCCTGCAGCGCGTGGACAAGCGCATGCAGTCGACCGAACACATCGGCGAGGTCATCCGCGCGACGAAGGCCCGGGGCTACGAGGTCCTGGCGTTCGTGATGATCGGCAACCCGTTGGAGACCGAGCGCACCGTCGGCATGACCCGCCGGCTGCTCACGTCGCTGCCCATCGATCTGGTCCAGATCGCCTCGCTGTTCCCGCTGCCCAAGACGCCGATCTACAACGAGATCGTGGCCCGCACCGGCGTCGACTTCTGGCGGGAGCACATCCTGCACGGCACCCCGGTGCAGCCCGTGATGCGGCTGGACACCGACCTGAACGACGAAGACATCGCCCGGCTGGTCACCGAGACCTACATGCACTTCTACTTCCGGCCCCGGTTCGTGAAGTTCGGGTTGGGGCGCGTCCGCCAGCCGGCCCAGCTGCGGCGCGGAGTCGCAGCCGCCGTCGGGATCAGCTCGTCGTTCGTGCGCGGCGCCCTGGGCGGGCGGGCCGAGTCGCTGCCGGGCGTCTAACGACGGCTCAGCCGGCGTGGCGGCCGTGGACGTGGCCGATGAAGAACGGGCCCATCTTCTCCATCCACTCGCCGGTCTGCTCGGTGGCGCGCATGCGCTGCACGAGGTGCGACAGCGGGTGCAGGTCGGGACCCATCAGGCCGATCACGAAGTCGTTGTCGGCGCCGTCGAGGCCGTGGCAGGCGAGGCGCACGTCGGTGGCGAGGCCCTGCTGCCCGTAGGCGCGGCCGATCGTGCCGTGCTCGCCCAGGACCCGGCGCTGCTCCCGGGGGTCGAGCCGGTTGAACCCACCCTGGCGACGGAGCGGGTACCAGACGGCCCACGGGTAGTCGGCGTTGAGCGCGTTGCCCAGGGGGCGCTCCAGGAGCCGGTCGACGAGGTTCTGCTCGTAGCCGATGGAGTAGGTCCGGCCGAACATCGACCAGCCGGGCCGCAGCTGCAGGGCGTCGCGCGTGGGGTCGTCGAAGAGCGGGCGGACGGCGGTGACGAAGTCGGCGGGGTCGAGGCTGCTGGTGAGCAGCCCGAGCCCGCGCGGGTTGTTGACGTCGGCGTACACGACGCCGGGCACGCCCGTGTCGGAGAGCTGCTGAAGCAGGCGGTCGGCCTCGGCGGAGACCGAGCAGCCGCCTGCGACGTCGGCGACCAGGAGCTGGAAGAAGCGGCGCTGGTCCAGGAAGCGGGGCTCGCCCTGGGCGTCGGGGCCGCCGCGCTCTCGGGTGTCGATGGTCGGCAGGGAGGGAGTGGGGCGGCTCATGGCAGGTCCGGGGAATGGGCCCAGGGGCGGGGCCGGGACTGTACCAGCGAGGCTCCGGCCGAGGCGGGGGCCCGTCGGGGGGGAAGGGGGGGCGGCACGGGATGGGGACTGCGCGGGCGACCTGAGGTGTCGCAGCGCACGGTCCTTGCCTTGTAGACAGGGCCCCCCCGCCGCGCTCCTTGCTGCGGGATCCGAAGCTGGTACTATCCGCGCGCTCCGCGCGGAGCGACCACGGAGAAGTTGAAAATGCAGAAGGTTTTCGCGCTGTTGGCTGCCCTCGGGCTCCTCGTTGCCGCCTCGCCCGCCGCGGCGCAGGCAACCACCAAGATCGGCATCGTCGATCTGCAGAAGGCCTTGAACGAGGTCGAAGAGGGCAAGAAGGCCAAGGGCAACCTCGAGAAGCGCATGGAAGAGGTCCGCTTGCGGGTCGAGGCCCAGCGCACCGAAGTCGCCAGCCTGCAGGAAGAGCTCGAGTCCAACCGGATGATGTGGGCCGCCGACGTCGTCAAGGACAAGGAATCGACCCTGCAGAACAAGATGGTCGCCTTCCAGCAGATGGCCATGGAAGCTCAGCAGGAGATGGTCGCCATGGAGCAGGAGCTCACGGCCGACATCCTCGAGAAGCTCTACGGCGTCGCGCAGACGGTCGGCAACGAAGACGGGTTCAACCTGATCATCGAGGCCAGCGCCGTCGTCTACATCAACGGCGCCATGGACATCACCGGCAAGGTGATCTCCAAGTTCAACGCCAAGGGCCAGTAGGCCTCAGTTGTTCCGGCCGCTCGGCCACCTGCCGCAGCGGTTCCCCGAAGCGGCCTACGACCGCGTCGTGGAGCGCAGCGACGACGGGATCGTCGTCGAGCGCGACGTGCGGGGCGACGCCGAGTGGGCCGCGGGGCACTTCCCCGGCGATCCCATCCTGCCGGGCGTGTTGCAGCTCGAAGCCATGATCCAGGCTGCCGTCGCCTTCATCGGCGCCGATGGGCCGGTGGACCTCATTGGGCTCGACCGGGTCCGCTTTCGGCGGGCGGTCCGGCCCGGGGACTGCCTGCGGGTCGAGGTCCGGCAGACCCGGGTTCGCGGGCCCCAGCGCATCGTCAAAGGCACCGCCGCGGTCGGAGACGAGCCCGCGTGCTCCGCGACTCTGCGCCTGTTCGTGAGCCCGTGAGTCCGTGATCGACGCGGGAGTCACGGAGGGCGGCGGGCTGCCCGGCGAGGCCGGGTCGCCGTCTGGTGGCGCGCGCCTCAGCGACACCCGCCGCATCGCCGCGCTCCTTCGTCCCCACACCCGCGCCCTCGCCGCCGCCGCCGCGCTGGCCGCCGTGATCGCGGCCTGCCGCGGCGGGATCATCTGGCTGCTGCGGGATGTCCTGGACACCCTGCTGGTGGACGGCGACCCCCGCGCTCGCTGGCTCCTGCCCGCCGCGATGGTGGCCTTGTTCGCGGTGCTCGGCGCCGCCCGCTTTGCGCGGACCCTGTTGACCCGCCGCGCGGCCCTGGCGGCCGAGGACGCCCTGCGGCGCCATCTGTTCGACAAGCTTCTGCGCACCGCGCCGCCGGAGCTGCAGAAGCGTGGGCTCGCCTCGGCCCTGAGCCGCCTGGCCCACGACGCCGGGGCCATTCGAGCCGCGGTCGCGGCCGCGGTGACGGCCCTGCAGCGACCGCTGTCGGCGGTGGCGATCCTCGGCGCGGCGGTGGTCATGGCGCCCGCGCTGACGGCCTTGTCCGCGGTCGTCCTGCCGGCCGTCGCCTGGGTCATCGCCCGGGCTTCGACGACCACGAGAGCCGCGGCGACCCGGCGGCTGGCGGCTCGCGAGCGACTGGAACTGGCCGCCCGCGATGCGTTGCGGGGCTTGCGGGTACTCCAGGCCCACGGCGCCGAGGGGGCCGCGTCGGCGCTGTTTGCGCGGCGCAGCGAGGACTTGCGGGACGCGGCGGTGGCGGCGACCGCGAAGCAGGTGGCGGCCTCGCCGGTGGTGGAGCTGACGGCGGCGCTGGGCGGAGCGCTCGTGCTGTTCGTCGGTGCGGGGCAGGTGGCCGCGGGGGCGCTGACGCCCGGGGAGCTGGTGGCGTTCGCCGTTGCGATCGGGCTGCTCAACGAGCCGCTCAAGGGGCTGGCGCAGGCGTCGGCGCTGTGGGGCGAAGCGCGCGGGGGCATGGCCCGGGTGTTCGAGCTCCTCGACGCCCCCGAGGCCGCCCCCGATGCGCCGAGTGCGCGGGCGCTGGGGGTGGGTCCAGTGTCCTTGGAGCTGCGGGGCGTGGCCGTGGAGCGTGGCGGCGCGTCAGTCCTGCGGGGCGTGGACCTTCAGGTGGAGCCCGGCGACCTCGTCGTGCTGCAAGGGGAGTCGGGGGCCGGCAAGACGACGCTGCTGGACGTCATCGCCGGCTTCGTGCCGGCCGACGGCGTGCACTGGGCCGGCGAGCCCGCCGCCGCCTGGACCCTGGCGTCGCGCCGGGACGCGCTGGCGTTCGTGGACCAGCACCCGTGGCTGCCCGCCGGGACCGTGGCTGAGGCCGTGGCGTTGGGGCGGCCGGGGGCCTCGGTGGAGTCCATCGCCGAGGCGCTGGCCCGCGCCGGACTGGGGGCCCTGGTCGAGCGGCTGGACCGGCCCGTGGGGGACGGAGCCCACGGGCTCTCGGGGGGCGAGATCCAGCGTCTGGCCCTGGCCCGCGCGCTGCTGCGCGATGCCCCCGTGCTGCTCCTGGACGAGCCCACTTCGCAGCTCGACGCGGCGCACGAGCGCGCGTTCCTCGAACACCTCGCCGCCAACGCGTCGGGCCGCGCAGTTGTGCTGGTCACCCACCGCCCCGCGGCGCTGTCCATCGCCACGGCCGCCTACGAGCTCGTCGACGGCCGCCTGGTGGCCCTGACAACGGCCCGCGCGGCGGCGTCGTGAGCCTGGCGGCCTGGGTCGCTACGTCGCCCTTGCGCGGCCTCAACGCGCTGATCGTGCCGCGGCGGTCCCGGTCGCCGCTGCCTCGCTTCACGCTCAGCATTGGCAACATCGCCCTGGGGGGCCGGGCCAAGACCCCCCTGGTGGCGGAGGTGTGCTCGGCGCTGCGGTCAGTGGGGTTGCGGCCGGCGATCTTGAGCCGCGGATACGGCGGGCGCCGAAGCAACGGAACCCGCGTCCTGGTGGGGCAGGGGGGCTCGCCGGCGTGGGCGGCGACGGTCGCGGTGGACTCGATCCCCGGCGGCGCCACGGCGGCGGCGCGGTGGGGCGATGAAGCGGCCTGGCTGGCGGCCACGCTGCCGGGCGTGCCGGTGGGGGTCGATCCCGACCGGATCCGGGGCGCGAGGACCGTGCTGCAGTCCCACCCCACCGACGTCTTCGTTCTGGACGATGGCTTCCAGACCGCCTGTGGCCGGGATCTGGACGTCGTGGTGACGGCACCCCAGGACCGGTTCGGCGCCGCCACCCGCGAGGGGTGGGGCGCTCTGGAGCGCGCCGATCTCGTCCTGGAACTCGGGCGGGATCTGCACCGAGAGCCAGGAATGCTGCGCTGGATCGACGGCCGCCCCGCCGAGCCCGAGCCGGCCACCGTCGTCGCGGGCGTTGGCGACCCGCGCTCCGTGGAGGCGGCGGCCGCGGCAGCGGGGATCGAGGTGGTCGGTCGCCGGCGGCTGCGGGACCACGGGCAGTACCGCGGGGCGTGGCCCCGGGGCACGGTGCTGGTCACGGAGAAGGACGCCCTGGGCTGGGCCGCGGACCGGGGGGAGCCCTGGACCCTGGTGCTGGGCATGAGCCTGCGCGGGGGCGATCGGGCGGCCGAGCAGATCGTCTCGCAGCTCCCCGCCGACCTGCGTCGTCGCCGGTCGTGAGGGCGAACCCCGGCTCCCCTGTGCTACCCCTTCGTCCGTGACCGACCTCGCCCCCCGTCTGCTCGACCTCCTGCAACGCGGCCTCCTGGTCGACCCCCAGACCTTGCGTCCGCTGTCGCTGAGCGAAGACGGGGCCTGGCTCATCAACGCAGTCGACGGCGTTCGCTACCCCATCCACAACGGGGTCCCCCGCCTGCTGTCCGACGCCGCCGAGCCTCTGCCGCCGGCGCCGTGACTCCGGTGCTTCACCTCGCGTGCGCCCCCACGTACCGCGGAGGCGAGCGTCAGGTTGCGCTGTTGGCGGGGCTGCAAGCCGCCACCCGGCCCGTCTCCGCCCTGGTGGGCAACGCCCGGCTGCGTGGTGAGTTGATCGGGGCCGGGGTGCGGGGGGAGCCCTGGGGCGGTCCGACGGCGTCGGGGCTGCTGCGGCTCCGGGGCGCCTTGCGGGAGCACCACGGAGTGGTGGCCGTCCACGACTCCAGGTCGCTGTCGGCGATCCGGTTGCTGGGCCCGCTGCGCCACCCCGTCGTCGTGCACCGGCGCATCGACGACCGCCCGCGAGACCGCGCGGCCACCCGCCGGAAGTACGGGGGCCTCACCGTGGTCTGCGTCAGCGAGGCGGTGGCTCGGGTGATGGCCGAGTGGGGGCACGACCCCGCGAGGCTTCACGTCGTCCGGTCGGCCTTGCCCGACCGAGGCCCCGCCCCGCCGCCGCCGGGGCCGTTCTCGCTGCTGAGTGTGGGCGCGCTGGTTCCGCACAAGGGGCACGACGTCCTGCTGGCGGCGCTGCGCCTGCTCCCGCCGATCCCGACGGTGATCGCCGGCGTGGGCCCGGCCCGTCGGCGCCTGGGGCGCCTTGCGGGGGGGCTCCCGGTCCAGTTCGTGGGCGACGTCCCCGACCCGAGCCGTCTGTTCGCGTCCGCTCACGCGGTCGTGCACCCGTCGCGGACCGAGGGGCTGGGCACCGCGGTCCTCGAGGGGCAGCTGGCGGGGCGGCCGATCATCGCCAGCGCGGTTGGGGGGCTGCCCGAGCTGCTCGGCCCCGGGGACCTCGTGGCCGCCGACGACCCGCGGGCCTTGGCGGCCGCCATCGAGCGCTTGCGGCACGCGTCGGCGCCGGAGCGCGCCCGCCTCGGCGCGGAGCAGCGCCGGCGGGCCCTGGCCTGGTCTTCACCCGCCGCCCTGCTCGCCGCCACCGACGCCGTCTATGCTGCGGCGCCTTGGCCAAGCACCACGAAGACTGCCGCCTCTTCACGGGCTTCAAGCCCTGCCGGCACCGTCGCGCCTGCGCCGGCTGCCCCCACCACGACCCGGTCGGCGCCCGGATCCTGCTGATCGTCCTGGGGGCGCTGGGCGACGTGGTCCGCTCCACGGCGCTGCTCCCCGCCATCCACCGGACCTGGCCCGGCGCCCACGTCACGTGGCTGACGGCGCCGGTCGCGGCCCCGCTGCTGCTCCACCACCCTCAGGTCGACCGCATCCTGCCCCTGCAACCGGGCATCGAGGCGGTGCTGGATGCGCTGGCCTTCGACGCCGCGCTGTGCCCCGAAAAGTCCCTTCGGGCCGGGGCCCTCGTCCAGCGGGCGCGCGCCCCCATCAAGCGAGGGTTCCGGGTGTCGTCCACGGGCGCGATCGCGCCCCTCACGGACGCCGCGGTCGATGGCTTCGAGCTCGGGCTCGACGACCGGCGGAAGTTCTTCGGCCCCGACCGCAGCGCCCAGCAGATGGCCGCCGAGGCCCTGGCCCTGGACTGGGACGACGACGCGCCGCGCCTGCACCTTGTGCCCGGCGAACGACGCCTGTCGGCCCGAAGGCTGGGCTGGAACGTCGGGAGCAGCGACGCCTTCCCCTACAAGCGACTGCACGAAGACGACCTGGTCGATGCTGTCGCCCGGGCGTCGGAACGGCAGCCCGACTGGCGGATGGTGCTGCTCGGAGGCCCCGCCGATGCCGCGCGCCAGGCGCGGGTGGCGCGGGTCCTCGCCGAGCGCGGCGTGGACGTCGAGTCGTCGTCGACGGCAGGCCTCGCCCCGGACCCGTCGGGCTGCCGTCCGGGGATCGCGGCGGTTGCCTCCTGCGGAGCGGTGGTGTCGGGCGACAGCCTGGGCCTGCACCTCGCCATCGCCCTGGGCAAGCCCGTGGTCGCGTGGTTCGGTCCCACCAGCCACGGCGAGATCGACGTCCGCGGCCGTGGGGTGCGGGTGCTGGCCGACGTGCCCTGCCGCCCGTGCTGGCAATCGCGCTGCGACCGGCCCGTCAAGTGCTTCCGACAGCTCCCCTGGGCGGAATTCGACGACGCCGTCGATTCGGTCTGCGACGCAGCCAGCGCGGGGGTCGTCGGGGCCATGAACCGGGTCGTTGGGCCCATTCCCCCGCCTCCTGACTGAATGATGACGGCGGGCACCGCGTCCCACCTCCAGAAGCCCACGGGGTCCTCAAGCACCCCCGCTGCAGATGGAGAACACCATGCGAAACCCACTCATCCTCCTCGCCGCCGTGACGGCCCTGGCTGCCCTCCCGGCGTCCGCCCAGGCCGACCACCGGTACGCCTCGCAACGGGGTGACGACTGCGACCGGCCGATCGCGGCCTCGGGGTTCATCACCGTCGACAACCCGAACTCCGCGGCGCTCGAAGTCCTCGTGGACGGGCAGCTCGTCGGTGCCGTCGCCGCCGGCCGCACCGAGCGATTCGGCCCGTTCGAGGCCGGCAGCCACCGCGTTCGCACCCGCTACGTCTGCAACCGCGGCTCCTTCCGCTTCCCCGTCTCCCGCGACCGCGTGTCGGTGACGCCGCGCTACCCGGCCCGGATCCGGGCTCCGTTCGTGGACGCCGCGGTGCTCGCTTTGAGCAACCAGTGGATCGAGCCCATGGACGTCCTCATCGACGGCCAGCACGCGGGCACCATCGGCGCCCACGGGAAGCTGATGATGCAGGCGCCCCGAGGCGCCAAGGTGGTGTTCGTCGGGCCCCACGGCGAGCGCACGCTCAAGGCCCGGGTGCGCTCCGGCGGCCTGTCGACCGAGTCGCTGGCGCTCATCCCGCCGGCCCAGGCGACCGTCTCCATCCACAACCCGCTCAACGGGAACCTGGAGCTGGTCGACGCCCGAACGGGGCGGGTGCTCTGCACGCTGCGCCCCGGCCAGCGTGAGCAAGTGGTGCTGCCCAGCGGCCACGCTCAGCTCGCTGTCCGCTTTCGCGGCCGGGAGATCGACTCCACGCGCATCCTCGCCGACCCGTGGTGCAACAACGCCTGGATGGTCTCGGCCCCCCGGACGGCGCCGCTGCGGGTGAAGAACAACAACCGCATGGACCTCGCCATCTACGTCGGGGGCCGCCACCTGGGCACCGTCGCGGCGGGCGACCGAGCTCGGCTCATGGACTTGCCGGTCGGCGACGTCACGGTCGTGGCCCGGGGCACCCGGGGCCGCCGCGAGCAGGCGTTCAACGTCTACGTCGACCCGCTGTTCGGCGCGAAGCTGAACCCTGTGTTCTCGGTCGCTGACGGCCGTGGACATCGGGGCCACGGCGGCTACGGCAGCTACGACGACCGGACGGCGAGCCGCGGCTCGGACCGGGGCTACAGCAGCCGCCGGGGCAACCGCCGCAGCCGGGGCTACGCCTCGTCCCGCTGAGTCGGCGGCGAAGTGATGGCAGGGCCGTCCCCGGCATCGGGGGCGGCTCTGCGCTTCCGGAAGCGGCGCTCGACCAACAGCGACAGGGCGAACAGCACGGGCAACGCCCACAAGGAGGCGTCGCGGGTCACCCAGCCGAGCTCCCAGGCCGTGTCGTCGAAGGGATACAGCAGCCGGTAACCGGGGCGCGGGTGCCGCTGGGTCACATCCACCAGCAGGTGCAGGGCGCACCCCAAGGACGTCCAGCCAAACACCGCCCACCGGCCCGGGGGACGGACGAGTCGGGCAGGAAGCGCCAAGGCCAGAGCCGCGGTCAGTGCCAGAAGTGGAAACGGCGAGTGCAAGGCGAGCAGGCCCTCGAAGACGACGTCCAGCGGGCCCTGGTCTGTGATCGACCAGCCGACCCGAGGCGCGACCAGCCGCAAGAGGTGGCGGGGGGCAGGGGAGACCAGGTCCGGCAACAACGACCCGGTCAAGAGCCACGGCAGGACCGACTCGGCGGTGCGCCCCCGACCCACGATGTGGGCGAGCAAGGCGTGACTGAGCAGATCAGCCACGGCGGCTCCGAATGAAGGCCACCGCCGACACCAGCCAGACGGCGGTGACCCCAGCCCCCACCACGGCCTTGCCGGGCGAACGGTGGACTCTGCCCAGGCCGATGATCTCGAGCTCGCCTTGGGGCCACCAGCGGGCGAGGACGGCCACTGCCCCGGAGGGTCCGTCCACCTGATCTCGTGCGTACGCGCCGGTCAGGCGGTAGCGGTGGCCACCATGGAAGGCGAAGAGCCCCTCCGCCTGCACTCCGTGGTGTTCCAGGTACGCCGCGTAGACCACCGTGCCGGGCGCGCACACCACGCTGCCCTCCGCGCACTGGTTGGGGTGTGGATGCTCAGCGCCCAGGCGACTGCCGGTGTCCTCCACGGCGGCCCCCAGGATCCCGACCAGGCAGGCCGAAACACCGAGGGCGGCGGCGCGGCCCGCGTAGTAGCGGACCGCTCGGGCGAGCAGGGCGGGGGACACGCTCGGGGCCCGCTCAGTGGAAGATCGACGGGTCCGACCCGCCGACCACCCGCAGGCCGCGCTTCGCCGGAGGCTTGCTCTGGCCGCGACGCAACACAAACCGCCACCACAGCAACCCGACGATGACTCCGGCGATGTGGGCGCCGTGGCTGACCCCGCCGGCGCTGCTGCTGTACTCCGCCAGCAGCGCCAGAGGCACCATCAGGCGGGCCGGGAAGACGATGGGGATGAGGATCAGGTTGATGGGGCGGTCGGGGAAGAGCAGCCCGAACAGCGTGATGACCGCGAAGATGGCGCCCGACGCGCCCACCGCGGGCACTCCGTAAGGCAGCCAGCTGAGCATGGGCACCCCCAGCAGCAGTGGCACCAGGCTGGCCACGCACAGCAGGAGCCCGGCCAGGTAGCCGCCCCCCAGGAAGAGGAGCAGGAACCGCTTGCGGCCGAGGGCCTCGGCCACGGTTCCGCCAAACATCCACAGGAAGAACACGTTGCCCAGCAGGTGCCGCAGATCGGCGTGCACGAACATCCAGGTCAGCGGCTGCCAGAGCCACCCCTTGAACACGCGCTCGGGCTGCAGGCCGAACCACAGCAGCACCCGGGGCTGCCCGATCTTCTCGCCGAAGGGCTGGGCCTGCGTGAGGATTGCCTCGAACAGGAACGCCACGGCGAGGGCACCGATGAGCCACCACACGAACCGTGGAGTCTTCGGCGGACCGAACTGGATGTTCCCGGGCAGGCTGACCCCGCTGCGCCAGTTGCTCATGGGGCGGCCTCGCGGCGCGAGGGACTAGTGGAAGAGCGGAGCATCGTCCACCTCCTCGCCCAGGGCCTCGTCTACGACCACCCGCAACAGCTTCTTGGCCCGCCGCCGCCGCGCCAGCCGGCGGGGGTCGAACGTGCCCTCCATGCGCCACCACAAGAAGCCGGCGAGCATGCCGCCGATCCCGTACCCACCGGCCGAGGTGCCCGGGATCAAGGGCGTGTTCAAGGCCAGCGCGGCGATGAGCGCGAGCACGGCCACGGCCGCGGCGATCCACCGCATGCGCACCTGAATGACAAACGCGAACGGCACGAACGCGTCGGGCGTGCTCATGAGGTGGATGAGCATGATCGCGAGCACCGCCGGCCCGAACCCGAGGTGGGGCAGCGGCGGGCGGAACAGCGGACCGACCAGGGCTGCGCCCAGCACGGCTCCGGCCAGGGCGACGAACCAGATCTGCAGGAAGCGGCGCTGCCCCAGCAGCCGCTCGACCGGCGCGCCGAAGAACAGGAAGCCGAGCGTGGCGTAGGACAGCTGCGGGAGACCCCAGTACGGGTGAACGGTGGACGCGGTCAGCACCTGCCACCACCGGAACCCGGGGCCCCCCGCCAGGCCGCCCCCGGGCGGCTGCAGCGCGACCAGCTCGGTCCACCGGAACCTCGTCGGAACCTCGTAGCCCTCGGGGCCCACGGCCAGAGCCACGCTCCCATCGAAGCCCACCAGGGAGCCGAGGAACGCCACCGCCAGGCCCAGGAGCCAAAGCCCCCAGTAGGCGCCCAGCAGCTTCTTTCCGAACGGCGTGAGCTCGTAGCGGAACGCGCCGGCGGAAGGGTCGAAGGGCTGGGAGGGATAGGCCACGGGTGGGGTCCTGGGGGCGGGGAGGGGAATCTAGCAAGCAGGCGGCCGTGCGCCAGGGGGGCCTGGGCATCCGGGCTGGCCGAGGTTCGAGCGTGCCGAGTCCGGCGCTTCTTCCCATCAATCAGGCTTGACGCCGGCTGGACATCTGTTCATGCTGAACGCCCGATCAGGAGGTTCCCATGGACGGTCTCAGCACCCGGCAGCGCGCGATTCTCGAGTTCATCCACGAGCGGCAGCAGGACCACGGCATGACGCCGTCCTACCGCGAGATCGGAGACGCCATGGGCATCAAGTCCACCAACGGCGTCAGCGACCACATCAAGGCCCTGCTCCGCAAGGGGTACCTGGAGCGGGTGGGCGCCGGCGGCAAGGGCGCCCTCGCCCGGGCCCTCTCCCTGACCGACGCGGGGCGGGCCGAAGTCGGCGACGTCCCGGGCTCCGAGCCGTTCGGCGACGGGGACATTGTGGAGATCGGCGTCTACGGATCCGTCGCCGCGGGGCTGCCGGCGCTCGCCATCGAGAACCGCGAGGAGACCCTCCGGGTGGACAGCTGCATGGTCCCCGGTGGGGGCAAGGTCTTCGCCCTGCGGGTCTTCGGCGAGTCGATGATCAACGACGGGATCCTGCCCGGCGACTACATCTTCGTGCAGAAGCAGCTGACGGTCCGCGACGGCGAGATCGCGGTGGTGATGGTCGACGGCGACTGCACGGTCAAGCGGTTCTTCCACGAAGGAGACCGCGTCCGCCTCCAGCCGGCCAACGACTCCATGGAGCCCATCTACGTCGCCGCGGCGGAGTTCAAGGACGTCCAGATTGTGGGCGTGGTCTCCGGGGTCTACCGCCG
>Ga0055584_100003170_pt1 | contig 16274 bp, 12 predicted proteins | sample OSDHelmetaG_FD_58716 | JGI IMG/M metagenome (GOLD analysis project Ga0055584, IMG submission 58716) | Pelagic marine sediment microbial communities from the LTER site Helgoland, North Sea, for post-phytoplankton bloom and carbon turnover... | ecosystem: Environmental > Aquatic > Marine >... | reverse complement strand
TTTTTTTACTTTCAGTCATAGTCTATTGTCGCGGAAGTTTATTGTATTATGGTAGAGATGCGTAAAACGCGCGCTGGAAGCACTATTTTTTCCAGCTGTGCTGCGCGAAGATTAATTGCCAAACGCGGCTTCCCATCGACTAAGTGCATACCTAAAGAGGCACCTCGTATGACCATATCTATCGAACTGGCAAAGGACGGAGTTCGCAGTGCTCGCGTTACTTGAAGCACCGAGGAGAGCGCCTCGTTGGCGGACTGATCAATATAGACGGCATGCACCGATTGCCGCTCTATGCGCTCGCGCAGGTCGCTGATATTGCTGAAGGGAATCTCGACTATCTCGACTGATTTTCCTCTTATACCATGGGCGCTGGCCAGCGTAAAGGTGTCGACTCGTTTCTCTGCGATGGGGGGAGCAGCCTGATGGATGATGGCTATGGTGATTGTTTCTTGCGGCAGCGCTCCCGTATTTCTCTCGTATATCAGAGCTCGAATAAAAAACAGAGCATGCTGGTCGATGCTTATTTCAGCAGACGCAGCGATAGCTGGTTCTCGCAGCATAAATGCAGCGAATAAGAAAAGTAGAGCAGAGGATATTGGACGCGCCATAATTCTGTTAGAATACGTTAGTCAGGCTCAGTGTGAAGGCATCGTTATCGACCGAGGGCAATTGCGCGCCTTCTCCCTGCGTTATAATGCCGAGTTTGGCGACGAAAGAGTGGGTTATTTGCACATTGATTCCCAGGCCGAGTTGCCGGCGCTGTAAAGAGCCCATCCCCAGTGTTTCTTCGTCTGCTGCGCTGTAGCGCCCCAAGATGGTTATAGTGCTATAGCGTTCGCGCGCAAAGTGCAGCGAGTAACTGGGCTCAATGGTAAAACCATCTCGCTGTAGTTGGCTTTGGGGCGCAGCGCGCAGATCTTCTTTGGATGAGTAGTAGTACGAACGCAGGGCAAAGGCTTGCCATTGGAAAGCGAGGTCGCCCCCCCAGGCATTAAAATCGCCCCTATAGCGGTCTGGGTCGGTTGCCGTGAGGGTCGGGTCTTCGGCGTCGCGCAGTTGGCCACCGGCTAGGCTGAAGCCTATTTCACTGCGAACGCCAGTTTCTAATATTAGGCCCATCCGGCCGCTGAGGCTGCGGTCATCGTTGCTGTCGGCGCCCGTTGCCCGCACGTTGGGCATCAGGGAGAAACTCGGGACTCCGTTGCCGACCGAGAGCGCATAATTGAGTCCGAGTTCCGCGCCCAGATAGGCTTCACCTTCTAGCATGACCCCTACTTCGTTATAGTGGGTGGGCACCGTTTCAGTCGCTGCCGGCGAGAGTAAGGCAAAGCGGTTGTTGGCGCTAAACCACTCGTCGTTGTGAATGCCGAAAGGCCACCAATAGCGTCCGGCTATTAGGCGCAGGCTGCGTCGAGGGGTTTCCATTAGGTCCCACGTCAGCTTTGCTTCGGTAATTACGGGATCCGTGGCATCGCCCACGAAGTGAATCTCGATAAGACCACCCACTCCTTCAAAGGGTTCGCCGCCGACAAATAGAGCCGAGTCATTGCGAAAACCTCCCGGGTTGGTGCCCGTCCTGGCCACAGGCCCAGGGCTGCTCACGAGAATGTGGGGTGTGCCGTCTGCTGCTGCGCCCAAGGCATTCCCCGCTTCTGTATAGCTGAGCGAGACATAGCCGTGGAAACGGAAGAAGCTGGCCGGGTCTACATATCCACCGCTCGGTGTTTTTCGCCGTATAGACTCCGTATCTTCCGGGGTCTTGTCGTCGGCTAAGACATGAGATGGTGCGGCACATAGAAAGCCTAGGATCAATATCCAGCGTGCGCGTCTGAAGGCATGGTACATCGGATGGATCTCCTTTTTGGTCCGCAGATATAAACGCATGTGTTTATGCGAGCACACATGTTCATTGTCAGCCAGCCCTATCAATATAATATAGTGATTATAGCCCGGTTGCATTAGGGGGATGTCGAGACCGGAGAATCGTGGTGCTAAGCTGTGCTGATGGCGGCGACTATGCGCTGTACTTGCCCAACCCATTCACTGCCGCCGTCGGCGAAAAAATGGGCTCGTTTACGCGTTGGTTCGATGTAGCGCAAATACATAGGGTGCACTTGTTCGGTGTACTGGCGGTGTATATCGTCTGCGCGTCGACCGCGCTCATTCGCATCTCGCTTCAGACGTCGTTGCAGGCATAATTCATCTGCTAAATCGACAAAAATTCGATAGGTATAAAACGGCAACAGCTCATCAAAATAGAGCGCAAAAAGTCCTTCGACAACAACGTAGTCCGCTGACTCAACGCGCTGAGTATGGCGTTGGCGACTGTGGCTTGCAAAGTCGTAGGTCGGCATACCGATACTTTGGCAAGCTGCCAATGCGTGGAAGTGGGCGTGGAGCAGTTCCACATCGATGGCGGCCGGCGCATCGAAATTATAACGCGCTATCGCGGCGGGCAGCAGGGCGGAGCAGTCCGCGTAATAGGCATCCAGGGGCAAGAGAGCGACCGAGCCGGGCAATGCTCCAACTAAGGCCGTGGCAAGGGTGGATTTGCCGGCGCCAGAAGGCCCTGCAATGGCAATGAAACGGGGCCTAATTGCCGCGGTGCGTTTGCAAGTATTGGCGAAAGGCATCTAGATCTAAAGTATTGAGGACGTCCTCGCGTCGCAGCCATCCTTTGCGGGCACAGCCGATACCGTATGCGAGATAATCGAGGCCACTCGTGCGATGCGCATCGGTGTTGACGCTAATCTTTACACCTTGGTCGCGGGCTTTTCTCACATGGCGCCAGTCGATATCTAAGCGCGCGGGGTGCGCATTTATTTCGATGCTGACGCGCGCGCGTGCTGCGGCCTCTATTATGGCATCGATGTCGACGTCGTAGCCCTCGCGGTCGAGCAGTAGGCGACCCGTTAGGTGCCCGATAATGGTGGTGGCAGGGTGTTCGATTGCGCGTAGTATGCGCGCCGTCATCGCCTCGCGGTTTAAGTTGAACTGCGAGTGCACCGAGGCGACGACAAAATCGAATTTATCGAGGATATCTTCTTCGTAGTCGAGCGAGCCATCGCCTAGGATATCGGATTCAATGCCCTTAAAAATGTGAAAAGGGGCGAGCTTTTCATTCAGAGCATCTATCTCATCCCACTGTCGCCGCACGGCATCGACCTTAAGGCCACCGGCATAAGCGGCGCTCTGGCTGTGGTCGGACATGCCCATATAAGTATAACCGCGTTCTTGTACGGCCTGGGCCATAGCCGCAATGGAGTCGGCCCCGTCGCTGTAGGTCGAGTGTAAGTGCAGCATTCCGCGCACATCTTTTTCGCAAACTAACTCGGGTAAGTTGCCGCTGGCGGCCGCTTCGATCTCACCGAGCCCTTCGCGCAGTTCTGGAGGGATATAGTCGAGGCCAAGTGCCTTTAGAAAGGCGGCCTCATCGACGCAGTCTATGCGTTCCTCACCGCGGAACAGACCGTATTCATTGATCTTCATTCCCAAGTCGATGGCGCGGGCCCGCAGCTCAATATTGTGCTCTTTGCTGCCGGTGAAGTGGTGTAAGATATAGGGAAACTCGTCGTCGGCAACGATGCGCAAATCGGCTTGGAGCCCGCTTTGTAAACGCACGGCGCTTTTGGTCTGGCCGCGTTGGATGATTTCGGCAACGGATTCGTGTGTGGTGAAGAGTTCGAAAATCGCTTCTGGGTCTTGGGAACTGAGCACAAAGTCGACGTCCTTGACGGTCTCGCGGTGTCGGCGCAATGAACCGGCAATTTCGACGCGTTGGGTCGCCGGGTGGGCGCGCAGCGCCTCGAGCAGGGGCCCCGCGCTTTCGCGGGCCGTATTGATGCGCGAGCGGTCTTGGTAGCGGCGGATGTGCTCGATGCCCTTGAGGATATTATCCTGTGTTTTTTTGCCAAAGCCCTTGAGTTGGTCGAGGCGACCATCGCGGCAGGCTTGCTCTAATGCTTGCAGGTCTTCGATCTGGAGTTCACTGCGGATCGCAACTATTTTGCGCGGTCCCAGGCCCGGCACGCGCAGCATGTCGAGCAGGCCCTGGGGCACCTCCGCTTTTAGTTTCTCGTAGGCCGCAGCTGTTTCAGTGCGCGCGTACTCACCGACGAGAGCGGCGACGCTTTTGCCGACGCCCTTGATTTCTGTAAGGGCATCGCGCTCGATGAGGTCTTCTAAGTCGGCATCTAAATTTTCGAAGATACGCACCGCATTAGTATAGGCGCGCAGGCGGAAGGAGTCGGTTCCGCTGAGCTCCAAGAGCGTGCAGTACTCGTCGAGAAAGTCGGCGATTTCGCGGGCAGTTTTCATGAGCTAAGCTCCGACATTAATTGTAGCATCTGATGTGTTAGGTCTGAGTTGCCCGCGACTAAACCGTCTTTTATTAGAGGGTCGGGCTGGTTATAGGTGCGCACTCGCCCCTCTAAATCGAGCATTTGACCACCGGCTTCGCGCACGAGAAGGTCGCCGGCACAGACGTCCCATTCATTTTTTGCCTGTACGCTGAAGTTGAAATCGCTGGCGCCGGCCGCGACCAACGCGAGCTTGTAGGCAACACTGCCGACGGGGTCGACCGGACCGAGGTGTGGGCGAAAAGGGTCGATCTCACCGCGTTTGACCTCGCTGCGGCTGACGATCGAGGCTGCAGTTTTTAGCTGCTTTTCCTCTGAGCAGAATACGCGTTTGCCGTTGAGGAAGGTGCCACCACCCCGCAGTGCAGCATAGAGAAGGTCCTCGGCGGGATTGTAGATGACGCCGACGCTGGGTATGCCGCTGTCGACGAGTGCTACGCAGACGACGTATTCGGGCAAGCCCTCGACAAATTCGCGCGTGCCATCTATGGGGTCGACAATCCAGACGCGCTCTTTCTCAAGGCGGTCGCCATCGTCGACGGTCTCTTCCGAGAGCCAACCAAAATCGGGGCGCGCTCCGAGCAGGTGCTCCTTGAGCAGCGCATCGGCTGCGAGGTCGGCTGTTGTTAACGGATCGCCACCGCCCTTGTCTTGTATATCGTAGGTGCCGCCAAAATATTGCAGCGTCAGGGCGCCGGCCGCACGTGCTGCATTTATTGCGAGCTCTAATTCGGGGTTCATAGAATTGTATCTTCCGTATTGGGCAGTGAATAATCCGCTGAAAAATACGCGTTGGAAAGGACGAGAGCAATACGGGGAGATGCGCTGGCGGGTACAAAAAAGTCCCCACTTCCCTGTGGGGGTTAAACCGACGTCCCTGTCGCTGGAATTATTGCGATTGACGGCCTATCACAATTCCTTTTTTAAGATGTATCGGCAGATCTCATTCGTTCTCCAGTGCTCTTTGCTGCGAATGGCTAACACTTGACACAAAGAGGGGGCTCCAGTAGATTGAAAAATCGATATGTCCTTTCAAATCAATGAGTTCAGACGAGGTATATAATGCGGTATCCGGCGTTGTTTCTCGCGGTCTTACTGCTCTTTTCTGGCGCGGAAGCCCACGCTGAAATAGAAGCTGGCGAGTTGAGGAGCTTACTGGGCCACTTGCAGAGAGATGGACTCTGGGGAGAGGCTGCCTTTGAGGGGGGGCGAGTGCGCTCCTTGAAAGTCGAAAGCATAGGGGAAGACAGCGTCTCCGTAACGGAGATCTTTGGTCCGCTGCAGCACCAGGCAGCGACCTATGCACTCGCCGACTTTAATAGCCTGCGCGAGTTGGGACCACAGCGTATTCAGTCTCGCCATGCGGCCTACCGCTCATCGAAATCGATGCTCAGTGCACTCTTTCTGGAAGCGCTGGTTCCCGGCGGCGGTTATCTATATATCGGCGAGACCAAACAGGCATTGGCCCTCTGGGTGCTGACGGGCATGGCCGTGGGCACCGCGGTAACCACGGGAGAAGATGGGGCTGCAGGTTGGGCGCCGCTTTCGGCCTGGATCAAAGTGGCTTCGCTCTTTCAATTGCGCGACAAGGTGCAGGCGATCAATGGCCAGGGGGTGGATATGGGTATGGAACTTGGGGCGATCAACGGCCGAAAGTCGACGGTGCCGGCGCTGCGCGTGCGGGTATTGTTTTAAGTCGTTTTGGTCAGGGACTAATCTGGTAATGAGAGGCGGACTTGCAGGCTGAGTTCGCCTTTACCTTATGTGGGGTATTTTCACTTAATATGCGAGGGGAAATGGCTATGGTTCCGGCACGGGAAGCACTTGAACGACTGCGCGTAGGTAATAGACGTTTTGTCGATAGCGTGCGCAGTTACGAGACAAAGCTCAGCAGTCATGCGCGGCGATTTGAGTTGGCACAGCAGCAGAGGCCTTTCGCCGTCGTCCTCGGCTGTTCCGATGCGCGCGTCCCTGCAGAGATCGTCTTCGATCAGGGTTTAGGAGACTTGTTCGTTATTCGCGTCGCTGGCAATGTGGTTGCCCCTTCGCAGGTCGGCAGCGTCGAATTTGCTGTATCGCGCTTCGGCACGCGCCTCGTCGTGGTGCTCGGGCACTCACAGTGCGGAGCCATACAAGCCACTATAGAATCGCTACTCGAGCCGACGGAGAACCAGACGCATAACTTATATTCGATCGTTGATCGCGTCCGTCCCTCGGTCGAAGCGCTAATGGCAACCGAGCTCAAATACGACTACGATGATTTGGTACATCAGGCCGTGCGGGCCAATATCCGTGCTTCTTCTAATCATCTGCGCCACGGGTCAAAAACGCTAGAGGAACTAATTGAAAGCGACGGTTTGCTCGTGGTCGGCGCAGAATACTCGCTCGAGACGGGTGAAGTTGATTTTTTCGATAATGTGTTAGAGGCCGAATGACCTCGTGCTTCATCGAGATTCGATGCCGTTGAGATCTGTTGAAAAATAAGGAGAAACTATGAGAGAACCGTCGGAGAAATCGCAAACTCGAGCACAGCGGCTCATCGATTCCTACACCAATAAATCTGGCACAAAAACGCATCCGGAGCCCGAGACGACCGAGGCCGTCAAACAGGGGTTGGCAGGGAACTTGGACGAGCTTGGCAAGCCGCTTTGTCCCTGTCGTTTTTACCCGGACAAAACCGAAGAAATAAAAAATCGCACCTGGATCTGCCCCTGTGCGGATATGCAAGTATATAAGTACTGTCACTGTTTGCTCTTTGTGACGGAAGAGGGGCTGCCGATTACGGAACATCTGCCTGAGGACCACGAGGGGCGGCAAATATATGGGCTCGTCAAAGACCCTACGCCGGACAAGGGGCGCCCGCTGCGCGACAAAGCACAGGAGCGCGAAGAAGAGAGAAAGAACAGGCCGTCCTAAGCTCGAACTACGAGAATAGCATCAGCAAGAGGGTCGGTTCGAATAGCGAACCGACCCTCTCTTTGTTGTAGATCTGTCGTGTCTTGACGCTAAGCTGCGGCTGTGTCGCTGCGCGAAAAGCGCGTGCGGAACCAGGCGCTTATATCCATAGCCAAGCTCAGGAAAGTAGGCACCAAAAAGAGCGTGAAGATCGTCGACATCAGCAACCCGCCGATGACGACGCTGCCCAAGCCGCGATAGAGCTCCGAACCTGCGCCGGGAAATACGACGAGTGGTAGCATGCCGAGGGCGCTCGTAATAACGGACATGAAAATCGGGCGCACGCGGCTGCTGACAGCATCGCGGATGGCCGCCTTTACTTCCATGTCTGGTGTTTCGCGCAGAATATTGAGCGTTTGGTGAACGATGAGGATGGCGTTGTTGACCACCACGCCGATGAGGATGACAAACCCCAACATCGTCAAGATGTCGAGCGGCTGGTAGGTCAGAGCGATATTGACCACCTCGAGCCCGAGAATGCCACCGGCCAGCGCAGGTGGCACGCTGAGCATGATAACAAAGGGATAGAGAAAACTTTCGAAGAGCGAGGCCATCAGAAGATAGGTGATGACCAGCGCTAATAAAAAATTCCACTGCAGGGCTTCGCGCGTGCGCTTGAGGTCGTCGGCCGAGCCGGAGAGGCGAATATTATAGGGCGGCTTGAGGGCTCCAGAGGCGATGAGTGGATCGACGATCTGCGTCTGGATATCATCGAGTGCCGTTTCCAAAGGCGTGGTTTCAGGCGGGATCACCTGTATGCTGATCGTGCGACTGCGCTCGCTGTGGTTGATCTGCTCGGGGCCGGTGGTCACTTCGATGCGGGCCACGGCGGAAAGAGGCACGGTCTGCCCGCGCGGTGTATAGATGGGCAGTGAACCGATGTCCTGCGTGCGGAACCAGTCTTCTTCCCCGCGCAGCACGAGGTCGATCTCTTCACCCAGATACTGGTAGCCGTCGATGATCGCTCCGTCCATTAGCGCGTTGATTGAGGTGCCGATATCGCGTGCGGAAAGGCCCAGATCTGCGGCCTTGACGCGATCGGGAATAATGCGCACTTCCGGATTTCCCAAATCTAAGCTGGGAATGGGGCGCGCCTGGGCATCGGGCACGACTTGCATCACTTGGCCAAAGATGCGCCCGCCGAGTCCGATTAGCTGCCCGAGGTCGGGGCCAGTAATTTCGATCTCGATAGCGCGGCCACCACCGCCTTGGAAAAGGCCGGACTGTTGTACGATGGCAATGGTGCCCGGGACGCCGCCAAAGATGGGGCCTTGGATTAGTGGGATCAGATCGCGGACTTGGTTCGGGTCCTGCGCCCTCGCGCCCATAAAGGCGCTGCGTCCAAAGGCGACAAAGAACATATTATCGACGAGCGGACCTTCAATGGCATCGGCCTCCGGCGTGCCCGGTTCGGCATCCCAGCGCGGGCGCAGCACGTCTTCAATCGTCTGGCCGACCTCGATGAGTTCGTCCAAGTTGTAGCCGGGGGGCGGGAGTAAAATGCCAAAGACCAAGTTGCGGTTGCCCGTGGGCAGATATTCGGATTTGGGCAGCAGCGACCAAGCGATGCCCAACGATACGCCGATGAGCACTACTACTACGCCTAGCCGCAGTGCGGTGCTGCCGCTAATGCGATAAATTCCGTTGGCGATGAGATCGCGCACACGACTACCGATGCCCTCTAATACACTTTCTTTCTTTTCGCGCGTGCCACCGAGTATTTTGTTGGCGAGCGAGGGAATTACGGTGACGGCGACGATTAGGCTGAGCACGACAGAGCAGGAAACGGCGATGGCTATATCGCGGAAGAGCTGGCCAGCTTCGTCTTCGATAAAGACGATGGGTAGGAAGATGGCTACGGTCGTCAGGGTGCTGGCCAGCAGCGCTCCCCACACCTCGCGCGCACCGTCAAAAGCCGCCTGTGCCCTCGTTTTGCCCATCTGTCGGTGGCGGAAGATATTTTCTAAGGCGACTATGGCATTGTCCACGACCATGCCGACGGCAAAACTCATACCGGCCAGACTGATGACATTGATATTGCGCCCCAAGAGCGACATGGCCAAAAAGGTGCCGACGATGGAGATTGGAATGGCGGTGATGATGATGGCGACACTGCTGGCGCTGCGCAGGAAAATGAGCAGCACGAGCGTGGCTAAAAAACCGCCGATGAGAATATTGGAGCGCACGAGACCGATGGCGCTTTCGATATAGTCGGTCTCGTCGTAGACCTGTTTGAGAAAGAGGCCTTCGCGTGCCAGCGGTCCTTCGTTTAGAGCCGTTATTGTTGCGCGAATACCGTCCATTACTTCGAGCACATTGGCGCCGGTCTCGCGCGTGGCGTTGATGGCGATGGCCGGTGTGCCCTTTTGGCGCACGGCGGCGCCGGAGCGAGCATAGGCGAGGCTGGTGCGCGCGATGTCGCCGACGCGGACCCGCGAGCCGTCGCCGCCGCGGATGATTACGTTCTCTACGTCGGACGGCGTTTTGAACTGGCCGACGGTGCGGACGATATAGCGGCGCTTGCCCTCGTCGAAAGCACCAGCGCTGATATTGGTGTTTTCGCGGGTGATGGCAGCGGCCATTTCGCCGACCGTGATCTGCCTTGAGGCAATGGCCTGTGGGTCGACAATGACCTGTAGTTCGCGCTCGTAGCCGCCATAGACATTGCTTTGCGAAACGCCGGGCACGCGTTCGATGGCCGTTTCAATCACTTCCTCGGCAATGTCGCGGAATAGCTCGACGTCCGTGCCTTCGTGACCGGGCAGCGTGTCGAGGATGAGCCAGGTGATAGCGCGCGTATTGGCATTGCCACCAGCAGAGAGTACGGGGCGTTCGGCATCGAGCGGATACCCCGTCACTTGGTTGAGTTTGTTGGATACTTTGAGTAGCACGGCATCGGGGTCGGCGCCGACGTTAAATTCCAGTATGACATTGCCGCGGCTGTCCTGGCTCTCGCTCGTCATTTTGAGCAGGCCTTCTAAGCTTTGCAACTGTTCCTCTTGGCGCTGAACGATCTCTTGCTCTACTTCTTCGGGGCTCGCGCCGGGCCAAAAGGTGGAGACGTTGACGATGGGGCGATCGACGTCGGGCGTTAGTTGTACCGGAATTCGGTAGAGAGAAATGAGTCCAAATAGGGCGATAAAAAGAACGCCGACGATGACACTGACAGGCCTCTTGATGGCGGAATCGACAAGTTTCATAGTTGGCGTCCGCTATTGATGTTTGCGCAGGATGCGCAAGTCTTGTCCATCGCGCAGGCGTTCGTTGCCGCGCACGACGGCGAGGTCGCCCTGTTGCAATTGGCCTTCGACGGCAATAAAACCATTGTGGGACAGGCCCGTTTTGACGGGGCGACTGACGGCTTTGCCATCAATCGCGAGAAAGACAACCTGTCCCATAGGGCCGTTGACCAAGGCGTCTTTGTGTACCAAAGTGGAAGTGCCCTGTTGCTGAATTTTAAAGTTCACCTCGGCCGACATATTGCTGCGAATTAGCCCCTGTGGGTTGAGCGTTTCGACGACGACGGGGAAGGTATGTGATTCGGCATAGCCCTCGGCCAAGATGGCGACGACTCGCCCCGCGAAAGGTTCGCCGCCGAGGGCCGTGATATTAATCGCGGCCTCGTCTCCGAGCTGTATCTGCGGCACGTGCCGCTCGGGCACATTTACATAGACGCGCACGGTATCGGTCGACACGAGGTGGGCAACGGCTTGGCCGCGCCCGACCCAGGCTCCAATTTCGGTGAGTGTCTGCACGATATGGCCGGAGAAGGGGGCGCGAATGCGCAGGTCGGAGACTTGGTTCTCGATGCCTTGTAATTTGGCGCGCGAACGCTCTAATTCGTATTCGTCGTCGTGCACGTCCTGTTCGGAGGCAGCGTCGGTCGCAAGCAGTTCGACGCTGCGCGCATAGTTGGCTTTGTGTAGCTTAAAATCGGCTCTCGCTTCGGCTAGGCTCGCCCGCAGCGGATCGTTGGCCAGTTGGATAAGGAGTTCGCCCGCTTTGACCGTTTGCCCGCCCTCTTTGAAGCGGTGCGACACGAGTCCTTCGCTTTCGCTGGCGACCTGCGCAGAGCGGCGAGGTTGCACGCGTCCGACTAGGGCCACTTCCTCTTGTAGCGGTTCTTGCCGAACTTCGGCTACGATGACGGGTGTGGCCCGCCCTCCTTGGGCGAGAGCGGAAGCGGCCAGCACCAAGAAGGGTATGGCCAAGCGGAAGACGAAAGGCATGAGCGATCTCCTATATATGGTATTAGGGATAACTCAAAAAATGTAGGCGTTGAGGGGGACTCTGACAACTGACGGACGGCTGAAGTCTATACGTCAATCGATTACGGTAAACTCAATGCGACGGTTTAGCTGTTTGTTGTCATCGGTGTCATTTTCTGCGCGGGGCCGCTCTTCGCCGTAGCCGATGGCTTCAACCATCCTCGGTGTGACCCACTCGAAATTGTCAACCAAGTATATGCGCACGGCCTTGGCGCGCTCTTCCGAGAGGCGCTGGTTGGATGCCAACCCACCATCCGAGTCCGTGTGTCCTTCAATAATGATTTTGTTGGGGGCAAATACTTGCACAAAACCGGCGACTTTGTCCAGTTCGGCATTGGCTCCCTGTCGCAAGACGGAAAGCCCCGAATCGAAGAGCAGGCGTGCTTCTAGGATAAGCTGTGGTGCTACGAGGTCGCCAGCCATAACCATGTTGTAGTCGATCGCCGGCGAGCTTATGGTAGGGCTGGGCTTGAATATGCCGAGGGAGCCTCCCTGTTGTACTTCAATGATGCTCATCGTGCCGATAAACAGTCGCACCAGATCTGGACTGCCTATAAAACGGTGTTCGCGATAGACTTTGAGTATATCGCCAGAGTTGATATTGGCTTCGCGGCCTTTGTCGATATGGCAAATCTGATCCGGTTTGTTCAAGCGAGAGGGATCGCCCGAGTTAAAGCCGGATACAACGGTTGTTATGCGCGGTGGAGTGAATACACTTTGTGCGTGCGAAGTCGCGCCTGAAACGAGTAGGCAAAAAAAGAGGTAGAAGAGAGGCCGAAACATAGTGCTTTACGTTTTTTTTGAATATACGGTAGATGGTGGAGGGGGTTCTCTATTCCCAGATTACGACTTCTATGCGTCGATTTAATTTCTTGTTTTCCGGCGTATCGTTGGGCGCGATGGGCTGCGTTTCGCCATAGCCGCGCGACTCTATCATACCGGTGGTAATAAAGGGATAGGTATTGACTAGGAATTGGACGACGGCTTCGGAGCGCTGGTCGGACAAGAGCTGGTTGGGGTCTTCATCGCCGTCTGAATCCGTGTGTCCTTCGATTATAATTTTGTTGGGCGAAAAATTCTGTATAAAGTCGGCTACCTTTTGAAACTCAGCCGCTACGCCAGTGTTTAGGGAGGCATCGCCGGGGTTGAAGAGCACGCCCGAGTCGATGATTAGGCGCGGTACGACGATATCGGTCTTCATCGGCACTTTGTATTTGATGATGGGCAGATTCATCTTAGCGCTGGCTGCAAAGGTGCCCATAGAAGAGCCGTTCTGTGATTCGGTGACGGTAAGGGTGCCGATAAAAATGCGCATCGTGCGCGGGAGAGAGGGATGGATGCGTTTTTCGCGGTAGACGTTGAGCACATCGCCGCGGTTGATACTGACTTCCTGCCCCTTGTTGACAAAATAGAGCAGGCCCTTGTCCTGGCCTTCGGTGCCCTTGTCCTTGGTGCGCAGGATTTCTATGATGCGCGGTGGGTCGAATTTCCTCTTTGCTGGCGCCGCGTCTTGGGCGTAGAGAATCGGTGGGACTAGCACTAGAAGAGTGAAAATATGTAAAGCGCAGCGGGCCAGTTTGATAGGCATGTTTTACTCCCCGTGATATAGGTCACGGCTAATGGTTTATATATTATATATGTTAATATGACTTCTTGGCCAACAACTGGTTCTTTCTATATCGGCCCCCATGGCCATTTCCACACTTATCTAAAATTGGTACCGCGCTGCAAACCGGGCAGTGATCGATAGGGAAAACTGATGCGTAAGCAAAGAATATCGCCAATAGTATATATCATTGGGTTGAGTGCAGTCTTCTGTTTGTCGGTGGCCAGCGGATCGTTGGCGCAGACGATTTCTACCGTGGCGGGTAATGGCACATCCGGCGCTACGGGTGACGGAGGTGCGGCGACGAGTGCCCAGCTCGGTTCGCCCAAGTTTATCATCGTCGATAATGCCAACGACTGGCTGATTGCCGACCGCGACAACCACAAAATTCGCAAGGTGAATGTCTCGGGCTTTATCAGCACCTTCGCCGGCACGGGCACCAACGGTGCTGCGGGCGATGGCGGTGCGGCGACCAGCGCCCAGCTCGATGGCCCTTCGGCGGTGGCCGTCGACGCCTCGGGCAATGTCTATATCTCCGACGGCAATAATCACAAAATCCGCAAGGTAGATACGGGGGGCAATATTTCTACCTTTGCCGGCACCGGCGTAGGAGGCTATTCCGGGGATGGGGGGGCGGCTACTAGCGCGCAAATCCAATCTCCTCTGGGCATCGCCATCGACGCCTCGGGCAATCTCTACATTGCCGACAACAATAACCACCGCATTCGCAAGGTGGACACGGGGGGCAATATCAGCACGGTAGCCGGCAACGGTTCGGGCGGTTTTTCCGGTGACGGCGGTGCGGCGACCAGCGCGCAGCTCAATTTTCCCACGGGCGTGGCCGTCGACGCTTCGGGCAATATCTATATCGTCGACCAGAGCAACCACCGCATTCGCAAGGTGGATACGGGGGGCAATATCAGCACGGTAGCCGGCAACGGTTCGGGCGGTTTTTCCGGTGATGGCGGTGCGGCGACTAGCGCCCAGATCAACAGTCCCGTCGGCATTGCCGTCGACGCTACGGGCAATATCTATATCGGCGACCAGAGTAACCACCGCATTCGCAAGGTCGATATCCGCGGCATCATGACCACTATCGCCGGTACCGGTAGCAACGGTTATAACAGCGATGGCATTGCGCCAACCAGCGCGCAGCTCAATTTCCCCAACGGCGTTTTTGCCAAGGGTGATTACCTCTTTGTCGCCGACAACGGCAACCACCGCATTCGCCGTTTTGAACTGACGCCTGATCTAAAGACTACCGCGCCTACAAATCACCAGAGAAACGCCCCTGTAGCCAATAATATCAGCGCTACTTTTAGTCAGTCGATGACGGCGGCGACGACATCGAGTTTCAGGGCATTTGGAACACTGACGGGCAAACTGTCCGGTGCGTATAGCGGCAATAGCACGACGACACTCACCTTCGATCCGACGGCTAATTTTAAGAGCGGTGAAGAAGTAGAGGTCATTTTTACCTCGGGTTCGACGATTGGTAGCAAAAACAAGGCTGGCACGCCGTTGGCGACGTCCTTTGTTTATCGTTTCCGCACGGCCGCAACGGCCGGTCCTGGCAATTTTGCCAGCTATAAGTTGGGCATTGGCGGTGGCGGTGATAATAGTTGGGGCGTGGCGGCCGGCGACGTGGACGGTGACGGTGATACGGATGTGCTCATCGGCAATGCCAGCACGTCACAAAATGTCGCCTATCTCAATAATGGCAGCGGGAACTTTTCCAGCACGGTTAACTTCGGCACGGGCAGTGATGGTACGCTGGCTGTGGAAATGGGCGACCTCGACGGTGATGGTGACCTCGATGTTGCGGTGGGTAATTCGCCAGCACAGGACGTGGCGTATTTAAATAACGGCTCGGGTACATTCAGTGCCGGTAGTAATAATTTTGGCTCGGGTTCAGACAATACGCAGGCGCTGGCGTTGGGCGATATGGACGGCGATGGGGATCTGGATATTGTTACTGCGGTAACTGGCCCGGCGAATAATGTGATTAGCCTTAATAATGGCAGTGGTACATTTGCGGGGGCAGTCAGCTTTGGTGCCAGTGAAAATACACATACCATTGACCTTGCCGATGTAAATGGAGATGGCGACTTAGATGTGGTCGTAGGCAATGCCATTACCCATTTGAATATCGTCCATTTCAACGATGGCACCGGCAGTTTCTCCGGCTCCAATACCTATGGAACGAACCTCAATAGCAACGGCTTAGCCGTCGGCGATATCGACGGCGACGGCGATGCCGATATTGTCATGGGCCATGTCGGAGCACAGAATGCCGTCTTCCTCAACGACGGTTCGGGTGCCTTTGGCAGTTCGACGAATTTTGGTACGGGCACGGATAATAGCGAAGGCATTGCCATCGGCGATGCTGACGGGGACGGCGATTTGGATATAGCCGTCGGCAATGGCCCTACGGCGCAGAATGTCTACTACGTCAATAGTGGGGGCTCGTTTGGCACGTCGAGTAATTTTGGCGATGGCACGGACTACACGGTGGACCTGACGATGGCAGACGTGGATGGCGATGGTGATCTGGAAATTGTCGCTGCCAATGCCAGCAGTGGTCAGAATTTCGCCTACCTCAATGCCAATCCTCCCACCGTTTCTTCCACGACTCCCACGGCCAATACGCGCAACGCCGCCGTTACTAGCAATGTCAGCGCCGTATTTAGCGAGGTGATGACGGCGGCGACTACGACTTCATTCGTCGTCCACGGCGCGCTGAGCGGCAAGCGTGCGGGAGCATATAGCGGCGCTAGTAGCACGACGATAACCTTTGACCCGAGCGCAGATTTTAAGGCGGGCGAAGTGGTGCAGGCGGTATTTACCGCCGGCACTACAATTGGTCAGAAGAACAAATCGGGTGTTCCACTGGCCAAGGGAAGGGTCTGGCAGTTTCACGCCGCGGCTAGTGTCGGAGATGCACAGTTTTCTGACTACGAACTTTCCTTTGGCACCGGCACGGATAATACGTTCAGCCTGACCTTGGGCGACGTGGATGCCGATGGCGATCTCGATATAGCCGTCGGTAACACGAGTCAGCAAAACATAACTTACCTGAATCAGGGC
>Ga0055584_100003169_pt1 | contig 16276 bp, 14 predicted proteins | sample OSDHelmetaG_FD_58716 | JGI IMG/M metagenome (GOLD analysis project Ga0055584, IMG submission 58716) | Pelagic marine sediment microbial communities from the LTER site Helgoland, North Sea, for post-phytoplankton bloom and carbon turnover... | ecosystem: Environmental > Aquatic > Marine >... | reverse complement strand
GGGCTCGAGTCGTCGCTGTCGCTGTCGCTCAGCCGACGAGCTGAACTCCACCGCTGGCCGGCGATGCGAGTCGTCGGCGAGGTCGCCGCCGCCCACATCGGGCGCCCGATTGCGTCGATGGACTTCCTCGAGCTCTACAGCTGCTTCCCGGTGGCGGTTCGAGTCCAGCAGAAGGAGTTGTCGCTCGATGCGGCCACGACACCCACGCTCACCGGCGGTATGGCCTTTGCTGGAGGGCCGTTCAACAACTTCGTCTATCAGTCGACTGTCGACATGATCGAGCGGGTTCGCTCGGATCCGGGCTCCTTCGGTGCGGTCACCGCGGTCAGCGGTCTACTCACCAAACCGGCACTTGCCGTGTGGTCCACGGAACCGCCCGAGCGCGGGCTTCTTGTCGCCGACGTCGTAGAGGAAGCCCGGGCCGCGACCGCCGAGGTACCACTCGACGAGGATCCCGACGGCGACGGGGCCATCGCGACCTACACCGTGATCTATGCGGGATCCGACCCGGCGCGGGTCTGCGCCATCGTCGATCTCGATTCGGGCGAGCGAGCAGTGGCCGCGGTCGACGACCCGGAACTTGCCGCCACGGCAGTGCGCGAGGACCTGATCGGCACCCGCGCCCACGTGACCGCCCGCACCCTCTCCCTCTGACCCCCGCTACATCTGGTGTCTGACCCCCGCTACATCTCAGCGGTTGATGCCGAGTTCGGCGATGCGGTCGAGGACCCGCTCACGTTCGTCGTCGATGACCGTGGTGTCGCCATGGCCCGTGTGGACGATCGTGTCGCCGGGGAGTGTCAGCAGCTGGTCTCGGATGGAGCGAAGGATCGTCGGCTCGTCGGAGTAGGTGCGTCCGGTTGCACCGGGACCACCGCAAAACAGGGTGTCGCCAGAGACAACACGGCCGGCAGCCACGTCGTGGAAGCAGCAGCAGCCGGGGGAGTGCCCGGGAGTGTGAATGATGCCGACCTCGTGCCCGCCGGCGCTCAGCGTCGTGCCGGGCACCACCTCGGCGTCGGGGGAGCTGTCGGGATAGACGGCGTCCCAGAGCATCCGGTCGTCGGGATGCAGCAAGATCGGTGCGTCGACCGCGTCACGAAGCGCCTCGGCGGCATTGATGTGGTCGTTGTGGCCGTGGGTGAGCACGATCGCCGTGACGGCTCGCCCGTTGATCGCAGCGACGATCGGTTCGTGGTCGTGCGCCGCGTCGAACACCATGACTTCGCGGTCGTCGCCGACCAGCCAGATGTTGTTCGTGACCTCCCACTCGCCGCCGTCGAGCGTGAAGATTCCGTCGGTCGTGACGAGTTCGATCGACATGTGTCAGAGCTCGACGACGGAGCGGAGCACTTCGCCTCGCTCCATCTTGTGAAACGCCTCTTCGACGTCCTCCAACGAGATCGTTTCGGACACGAATCCGTCGAGGTCGAGCCGGCCCTGCTGGTACAGGTCGATCAGCATCGGGAAGTCGCGAGACGGCAGGCAGTCGCCGTACCAACTCGACTTCAAGGCGCCGCCGCGTCCGAAGACTTCCTGGAACGGAAGCTCCAGCATCATCTCTGGTGTTGGCACGCCTACGAGGACAACGGTGCCCGCCAAGTCGCGGGCCTCGAAGCACTGCTTGTAGACCTCGGGGAGCCCGATGGCGTCGATGGTGACATCGGCGCCGAAACCGCCCGTATACTCCCGGATCTTCTCGACGGGGTCCTCGTTCTTCGAGTTGACCGTGTGAGTGGCACCGAAGCCCTTGGCCCACTCGAGCTTCTGATCGTCGAGGTCGACGGCGATGATCGTCGACGCGCCGGCGAGCTTTGACCCGGCAATCGCGGCATCGCCGACGCCGCCACAACCGAAGACGGCGACAGTGTCGCCGCGGCTCACTCCGCCGGTGTTGATCGCGGCGCCGATGCCGGCCATCACGCCGCATCCGAGCAAGCCTGCGGCGGCGGGGGAGGCCGACGGGTCTACCTTGGTGCACTGGCCGGACGCAACGAGCGTCTTCTCGGCGAACGCGCCGATGCCCAGGGCTGGTGAGAGCTCGGTGCCGTCCTCGAGTGTCATCTTCTGCTCTGCGTTGAAGGTGTCGAAGCAGAGGTGCGGCGAGCCCTTCTTGCAGGCACGACATGCGCCGCAGACGGCCCGCCAGTTGAGGATCACGAAGTCGCCGGGCTCGACATCGGTGACGTCTTCGCCGACCGACTCGACGATGCCGCTGGCCTCGTGGCCGAGCAGGAACGGGAATTCGTCGTTGATGCCGCCCTCGCGATAGTGGAGGTCGGTGTGGCAGACACCGCAGGCTTGGATGGCAACGACTGCTTCACCGGGACCCGGGTCGGGGATCACGATGTTTTCGATCGTGACCGGTTCGCCCTTGACCTTGGCGACCACTCCCTTGACCGTTTGCGCCATTTGTCTGCTCCCTGAGACTCGTCGTCGGACGGCGTCAGGGTAGTACCGTCAGCTCGCCAGGAGTAGCGGTTCGACCTGATCCCAGTTGCCGGGGACGACGCCGAGCATTTCGTCGCGACCGACGGCCTCGAGGTCGTCGAATTCGAGTCCGGCGAGCTCTTCGATGATCGCGTCGTAGTGGTCGTGCAGGATGGTGTTGTCGGGGTCGAGCCCGCTCACGATCGCGAGTCCGGTCGGCTCGACATCGACCGTGGTGACGGTGAGGTCGGGTCGGTGACGACGGAGGGCCACCACCACCTTCCACACGTCGCCCGACCACACAACAGTGGTGCGATCGCGAGACGCCGTCTTCGCATCGATGGGAAGACAGTCGTGGATCATGATGATCCCGTCCGGGTGCGAATGGCGTTCGACGTTGGCGACGTCGCGCAGCGTCTGCTCATGAAGGTGCAGTCCATCGACGAACGCGAGGTCGATCGGTCCGCCGAGCAGGCCAACGAGCTCAGGGTCGGCGAAGAAGTCGTCGCTCGTCGTCGGGACGATCACGGTGTTGTCGGGCGGTGTCTCGACCTTCGGTTCAGGATCTACCCCGACCACGCGGGTGCCCGGCCGAACGAAGGAGAGAGAGTGGCCCTCGTGCACGCCGATCTCGAGGTATCGCTCGGGTTGCACGGTCTCGTGGGCTCGGCGCAGAAGGCCGTAGTACGTGGAGATGTCGGTCATGTCATTTCCTCAGGGGGTGAGTTCGTCAGGCGCTTCGGCGCCAATGGACGCCAGTCCAGTCGATCGGCACGATCTCGTCGGTGATGCCGTGACGCTCGCGATAATCGGTGCACGCCTGGCGGCACGGCTCCCAGGCGCCGTAGTCGTCGACGATGACGTAGCCGCCGACGCTGAGCTTCGGGTAGAGCGCGTCGAGTGCGTCCATCGTGGACTCGTACATGTCGCCGTCGAGGCGGAGAATCGCGAGTTGCTCGATGGGTGCGGTGGGCAACGTGTCGCGGAACCATCCTTCGAGGAACTGGACCTGATCATCGAGAAGTCCGTAGCGGTCGAAGTTGGCTCGGACCTGATCAGCCGACACGGCGAGGGCGGGGACATCGGACATGTCGTGACCGACGTCTTGCGGAAACGCCTCTTGGTCGGGAGCGGGGAGCCCTTGGAAGCTGTCGGCGACCCACACACGTCGATCGGCATCGGCCCAAGCTTCGAGCATCCCGCGCATGAGAATGGTCACTCCGCCTCGCCACACGCCTGTCTCGATGAAGTCACCGGGCACGCCCTCGGCGAGCACCGAGTCGACGCACTGGCGTACATCGGCCAGCCGTTGCCGGCCGACCATCGTCTCGGCGGTGGGTGGCCAATCGTTGCCGTCGTCGCGCTTGGCCGCGTCGCCGCCCCGTCGTGTGAGCCGCCAGCCGTTGTCCCGCAGTGTGGTGCGCAAGCCGTCGACATCGCCGGGCCATGCGTTGAGATCGACGTCGTGCGCTTCCTCATCGAGGAAGAGTTCCCTCGTGAGGCATCCCATGAGGAGGTCGACGTAGCGGTCGCGGAGCTTGGCTGAGGTGGTGGTGACCATCGCCCGCAGCTTATTGAGGGCGGGGCAGAACCCAGATGCCGTGGGCTTCCGAGGGGAAGAACTCGAGCACTCGTTCCTCGAGCAGTGTGAACCCGAGGCGCGTGGCGACCGCCTGCGACGGTGTGTTGCCGGGAAGAATCATGCTGAACAGGCGATCATCGTCATGGTTGGCAAACGCCCATTCGACCGCCGCGCGACCGGCCTCGGTCGCGTAGCCATGCCCCCAGTGCGCAGGGTCGAACGTCCAGCCGCATTCGAGTCCGGGCCAGTTGCTGCGCTGCGGGCGATGGGTGCCGGCTCGGCCGATCATCTCGCCGGTGTCCTTGCGCTCAACTGCCCACTGCCCGGAGTGACGCAGCGCCCACTGTCCCCGCTGCGCCGCCATCTGGGCCCAGGCGTCGTCTCGGCTGAAGCTCTCCGGCGTGTGGAGTGACGCCCGCACCTCGGGCGTCGAGTGGATCTCGTAGTAGCGATCGAGGTCGGCTTCCTCGAGCGGTCGAAGAAGGAGTCGGGCTGTTTCGACGGTGGGGCAGTCGATCATTTCGTCATCCTCGCACGTGGCGATCTACCCTCCGCAGCCATATGTCGTGGTTGCTGGACGAACGAACCGAGCTCGAGGCCCTGGGTGATGGCCGATATCGGCGAGCGATCGATGACGGGGAGTTCTGGGGCACCGGCAGCCCGTTCGGCGGCTATCTCATGGCCCTCACATTCGGAGCGATGCGCGCCGAGGTGACCGATCCGGATCGCAAGCCCCGCGTGTACTCACACCAGTTCCTTCGCCGCGTACCCGTTGGGCCGCTCGACATCATCGTCACCACCGAACGAGTCGGTGCTCTCGTGCACTCGGTGACCGCGAGGCTCGAAGCCGACGGTCACACCGTCGGTGTCGCGAGCGCGATGTTCACCGGCGACCGTGAGGGGCCGACGTATCTCGACGACCCGATGCCAGATGTGGATCCGCCGACCGAGCCCGGCGGCACAGAGGTTCCCGGTTGGGCGACGAACGTCCACGGGCGCTTTGTGCCCTATCGCCGGTTCGGTGAAGACGGCGATGTCGTCCCCAACGAGGATGGCGGTTGGTTGCGTTCCACGGAACCGGCCGCGTGGGACCACCGCCTCGCTCTGATGGCCAGCGATGTCTGGCCCCCGCCGGTGATCCGCAACCCGGACCGGATGTGTGCCACACCGAGCCTGCATCACGTGGTGCATTTCGGCCCCGATGTCGGCGGCTCAGCCGACCAGGCGCTGCTCGTGCGGCATGTCGCGACTCGTGGACACGGCGGCCTCACCGACGAGGAGATCACACTGTGGGCCGATGACGGGCGGCTCCAGCTGAAGGCTCGCCAGCTCCGCACCGTCGTCGACCTCAGCCGGATCGACACCAGCTCATTCAACTTGTAGCGGGTGTCTGACACCGCTGTGACGGGTTTCGACCGTCTCTCTCAGAGGGCAGGATGATGGCTCGGTCGGCTTGAGGAGACATGAGATGAAGTTCGGAATCGGTTTCGCCAACACGGTGACCTTTGTGAGTGGCGATGGTGCCGCCGAGCTCGGCAAGGCGGCTGAGGATGCCGGCTTCGAATCTCTCTGGACGGTGGAGCACATCGTCTACCCCGAGGGCTATGAGTCGACCTACCCCTACGCCCCCGACGGGAAGATGCCGGGCTCAGGCGACAGCCCGATCCCCGATCCGCTCATCTGGCTGGCCTACGTGGCCGCCAATACGACGACACTGAAGCTCGCCACGGGCATCTCCTTGCTGCCCGAACGCCACCCCGTCACCTACGCCAAAGAGGTCGCCACTCTCGACATGATGTCGAAGGGTCGCGTGATCCTGGGCATCGGCATCGGTTGGCTCAAAGAGGAGTTCGAGGCGCTCGACGTGCCGTGGGAAGGCCGCACGCGGCGTACCGAGGAATACGCCGAGGTCATGCGGGCGCTGTGGGAGAAGGACGACGTGTCGTTCCACGGCGAATTCATCGACTTCGACAACATCTCCTCCAACCCGAAGCCTGTCGGCAACTCTGTGCCGATTCACATCGGCGGCCACAGCAAGGCTGCGGCCGAACGCGCCGGACGCATGGGTGATGGCTTCTTCCCCGCGAAGGGCGAGATTGCCGAGCTGTTCGACATCGCTCGCCAGACCGCAGCCGACAACGGCCGCGATCCGGAATCGATCGAGATGACGAGTTCTCACCCGGGCATCTTCGGTGACGACCCGGCCGCCGCAATTGAAGAGGCGGCGTCGTGGGGGATGCACCGCATGATCGTTCCCGGCTTCATGTTCATCGGGAACCCGGCCGACAAGATGGCCCCGTGGGCCGAAGTCATCGCCGCCAGCTGAACTCAGGTTGAACTCCGATTGAGCTCCGGTTGGGGTCAGGTCCGGTCGAGCGGCCGGCTGTGATCCCAGTCGGCGATCAGGCTGCGGATCGCGGTGATCAGAATCAGTGGAACGTCGAGCATCGGATGATGCCCGGCGGTCGGCAGCTCGATCACCGGCGCAACCCGCCCGAGCTGGTTGTACATGTAGTCCCCGATGTCGGGCGTCACCAGACCGTGTTCGCATCGCAACAGCGCGACCCGGCAGGTGATCTGTGACAGGTACTCAGCCGGCTCGCGACGTGGCGGAATGAAGATCGCGGAGTCGAACTTCCATCGCCAGAGGCCGTCGGGATCGAGACGGAGCGAGCGAGTGGCGATGTTGTCCTTGATGTATGGCAGGTAGACGTCTTGGGCGGGGATCGTGCGAAAGCGTTCGATCGGGCCGGTGGGGTCGGCGTACTCGCGGTCCTTCTGGAACGTGTTGGTTGCCCGGCCGACATTGACCTCTGGATCCACGTCGACCACGGGCGAGTCGACGATCACGACTCCGGCGAGCAGCGACGGGTGTCGGGCCGCCGTGGCGATGGTGACGAACCCGCCCATCGAGTGACCCACGAGGATCGGTGGCCGGTCGAACGCGGCGTCGGCGATGACCGCGGCGACCTCGTCGCACCACAGGTCGAGCGTGTACTCGTCGCGCCGATCGCTGTCGCCGTGCCCTGAGAGGTCGATGGCGGCGATCGAGTGATGCTCGAGAAAGGCCGGGGCGATGTGGCTCCACCAATGCGCGTGGGCAGCGCCGCCATGGACAAAGACGATTCCGGGCCGACCGGCATCGCCCCACGACAGATAGTTGATCGAGGCGCCGGCGACCTCAACGGTGCGGGCGGTGGGTTCGACCTCGAGCGCCGCGGTGAACCAGGAGGGGACGTCGGCCATGGGATCGACGCTAGCGGCGGCTGCGCGGACCGATGTCGTCGATCGTCGTCTGGATGAGTGCGTCGCCGAGCAGCCTGCGGGCCGACAGGAGCGCCAACGCGGCGACCACCGCGCACACGAGGAATCCAGTGCCGAGGTCTGACGCGTCGCCGATCGCGCCGATGATCGGACCGCCGAGCCCGAAGGCGAGATCGAAGAACATCGAGAAGCTGCCGATCGCCTGGCTGCGTTCTGCGTCCGGGGCTCGGTCGACGACGAGGGCAAAGAGCGCCGGAAAGAGGAACGTCTGCGCGACCGCGAGGATGGCTGCGGCCACATAGACGCCGGCCGGCTCCTGCCAGAGATAGAGGGTGACCAATCCGGCGACGCCGAACGAGAGCGAGATCCTTGTGGTGAGCAGGGGGCCGAGCCGGTCGGGGAGGCGTGCTGCAAATAGCCGCAAGGTGATGATCACCGCGCCGAAGACCACGAAGATGCGCTCCGGGCTCTCCATCCCGAGCCGTTCGCCGTGGATCACCGCGAAGGCCAGAAAGCCGGTGTAGCCGAGGAGGCCGGCAAAGAGCATGAAGCCCGGACGTATCGCTGCGGGGTGGATCAGCCGTCGGAATGGCGGGAATGGCGGCTTGTAGTCGGGTGGGCCTGGCGCCGATAGTCCGACGAACGCGGCCGACGCGGCCAGGAGTCCGGCGATCAACCAGACCCAGTCGGTGCCGTGTTCGTCGCGAATCCAGCCGCCCAGAAGAGGGCCGACGAGCAGCGTGCCGTAGATGGTGAGTGAGAAGTAGGACGCAGCCTCGGCGCGTCGATCGTTGGGGGTGAAATCCTGAATCGAGCTGGCGATTCCGACGAACACGGCGGCCTCGCCGATGCCGGTCACCGCTCGGATCGCGATCACTGCGGGGATGGTCGTGGCCAGCGCTGTCGTCGCTGTCGCTGCTGCGGCCAGGAGCGTTCCGCACACCACGAGGGTCCGCCGACCCATTCGATCGCCGAGGGGTCCGATGAAAGGTCGAATGAACGCGGCGGCGAGTCCGAAGGAGCTCACCGCCAAGCCGACCTCGATGTTTCGGCCCCCGAGTTCTTCTTCGACGAAGAGGGGAAGGACGGGCACCGTCATGTTGAGCCCGAGGAAGTACAGCGACGCCGCTGCGCACAACGCGAGGAAGCGCGGGGTCAGGAGGCGTGCTGGCATCCCGGGATCCTGGCGGGTCAGTCGGCCAGCGACAACTTGGGCGCACCGTCGAAGACAGTGGGGGAGAGCGGTACGGCGAATTGATCGAAGCCGACCAGGAGCTCATCGACAGTCGCCTCGTCGTTGAGGTCGGCGATGCCGAGGGATCTGCCGGCCTCGGCGACGAAGCTGCCCGCCGTCCCACCCGCCTGCTGCCACTCCTCGAGGCCGGCTGAGCCATCGCGTTTTGCCAACCGATCGCCCTGCGCGTCGATGACCATCGGCACGTGTGTCCATATCGGCTCGGTGAAACCGAGTACTCGCTGGAGGTATGCGTGACGAGGGGTCGAGTCGAGCAGGTCGTCAGCCCGGACGACCTCGCCGACGCCCTGAAGGTGATCGTCGACCACGACGGTGAGGTTGTAGGCCGGAGTGCCGTCGCCGCGGCGCAGCACGATGTCATCCATCGTGCGACTCACCGGTCCGTGGAGCGAGTCTGTGATGTCGATGTCGACTCGGTCGGCGCGGAGGCGCAGGGCGGGTGGTCGCCCGGTCGCAGTGTGTCGAGCGACTTCAGCGGTCGTGAGTTCGCGGCAGGTCCCCGGATAGTGCCCGGTCACGCCATGGGGGGCGGCCGCCGCTTCGCGGATCTCGCGTCGCGAGCACCAACATCGATAGGTCAGACCGCGATGCGACAGCTCAGCGATCACTTCGTCGTAGGTCTCGATCCGCTCCGACTGCCGCACTGCGACACCATCGAATTCCACGCCAAGCGCCGCCAGATCGCGGGCTTGGGTGACTTCATGGCGAGGATCGGCGGTGACGTCGAGGTCTTCCCATCGCAGAAGGAAGCTGCTGTCGGCGACGCGGGCGAAGAGCCAGGCGGCCAGGGCCGTCCGCAGGTTCCCGACGTGGAACGTGCCAGTGGGGCTCGGGGCGTAGCGGCCGGTCGGCATGTCGAGATCGTGCCATGCATGTCCGGTCGTGAACTCGACCCCCGTCCTGGCTTCGAGGAAACGGTGGGTCTACTCAGCCGGCGAGTATCCGGTCGATCACCTGAGCGACGCCGAACTCGAGATTCGTCCCGGTCACCTCGTCGGCGGCTGACTTCACCATTTCCAAGGCATTGCCCATCGCCACCCCGTGGCCTGCCCACGTGAGGAGCGAGAGGTCGTTCTGGTTGTCGCCGAAGGCCAGGATCTGTTCCCGCGAGATACCCAGTTCGGCTGCGTAGCGGGCGACCGCTGCCCCCTTGTCGGCGCCCGGAGGGGTCAGCTCGACGAAGGGCACGCCGGAGGTGGTGACGTTGACGAGCGAAGGAGTGAGCGGGTCGACGAGATCCACCAGGTCGACGCCTCCGACAGAGCGGTGGGCCACGAACATCTTCCCCACTTCGTCGAACCGAGCCGTCGGCGTCGGCGCAGAGGGTCGACGGTCGCCGTCGAGGCTCACCGGAGTGATGTCGACGAATTGTTCGTCCCACGTCATGCCATCGGAGAGTTCGAAGCCGAATCCCACATCACCGAGTCCGTCCGAGACGCGGGACAGCACGGCGCGCACGACGTCGGGATCGAAGGTCAGACGCTCTTCGAGCTTGCGAGTGTCAACGTCCATCCGGTGCCCGCCATTCGAACCGATGAACTTGTGAATCCGAGCGCCCGTGCCGGTCGCGAGGTCGACGCCTCGAAACCAACTTCGGCCGGTCGCGGCCACGAAGTGGATGCCCGCGTCAACCGCCGCGTTGACTGCAGCCACCGTCTGCGGCGCCGGCTGGTGGTCGCTGCCGAACAGGGTGCCGTCGAGGTCGGATGCGATCAGGCGAATCTCCACCTGTCGGGTCTACCAGCCCGGCGGGGTCAGCCCCCGCAAATTCAATGTGGGCTGGCGGCCCCGACCAGGAACCTGATCTAGTGGCGGCGTGACTCTCGCCGATGTCCGCGTGCTCGACCTCTCCCACGGCATCGCCGGTGGCTATCTGGCCCGCCTGTTGGCCGACGCCGGCGCCGATGTCATCAGAGTTGAGCCGAGCAGCGGCGCCCCGCTGCGGCACCGGTCGGCGGTGCATCTCGACGACGGGGAGTCGGGTGCGCTCTTCAGGTTCTTGGCAGCCGGCACTCGGTCGGTCATCGGCGCTCTGGAGGAGAATGAGACCGAAGGTCTGCTCGCCGGAGCGTCGATCGTCGTCGCCGATGCCGCGTTGACGCCTGAAGAGGTCGCCGGTTTGTCGGCGCGGCACCCTCACGTGGTCGTCGCCTCGATTCGCCCCTACGGGCTCGCCGGACCGTGGGCCGACCGCACCCCCAACGACTTTCTGCTGCAGGCCGACTCCGGCTCGATCCTGTGCCGCGGGCACGTCTCGCACGTCCCGTTTGCGGCAGGCGGGGAGATCTTCGAATGGACGGCGGCGTCCTATGCCGCTCCGGCCGCGTTGGCTGCGTTGCTGAGGGCTCAGCGCTGCGGGGTTGGTGATGTGGTCGACGTGTCGATCGCCGAGGCTGCCTCGATCGCTGCATCGACGTTCACGGACCTCTCGGTCCAGATGTCGGGTCGCGACGAGCTTCCGCTGCGCAGCATCGAGGCGCCCTCGATCGAACGAGCGTCCGACGGGTGGGTGGGTTTCAACACGAACACGCGCCAGCAGTTCCAGAACTTCTGTCTGATGATGGACCGGCCGGACCTGATGGAATCGGAGTGGGGAGATCTTCGTGTGCGTACCGCTCGGCTCGATGAATGGAACGAGATCGTGGCGGCGTGGACGAATGTCCACACAGTCGACGACATCGTCGAGCGTGCGAGCGAGCTGCGCGTCCCGGTTGCTCGGGTCAACGATGGTGCCGGCGTTTTGCGCGAGTCCCATCTCGTCGCCCGTGACTTCTTTCCTGTTCAAGCTGCGGGCTTCGCCGCCCCGCGCCCGCCGAGGCTCATGGATGGCGAACGTCCGCCGGTTCCCGGCGCCGCGCCCGGCCTGGGCGAGCACACTGATTTGATCGAGAAGCGTGAGCTCGACGTGGCCATGGGCGACTCGTCGGGCCGCCCTCTCGAGGGGGTCCGTGTGCTCGACCTCACGAGCTGGTGGGCGGGCCCGTCGTCCACACAAGCACTCGCTGCGCTCGGTGCCGACGTGATCCACGTGGAGTCGGTCACCCACCCGGACGGCATGCGGCTCACGGGGATGATGTTCGGCACCCCTGACTGGTGGGAGTGGGGTCACATGTTTGTGGCTGCGAACAATGACAAGCGTGGCATCACGCTCGACCTCGGATCTGAGCCGGGCCGTGAACTTCTGCTTCGCCTCGTCGACTCGGCGGACATGCTCGTCGAGAACTTCAGTCCCCGGGTCATGGAGCAGTTCAGGCTGGGGTGGGACACCATCCACGCCCGAAATCCTCGCTGCATCATGATGCGCATGCCGGCCTTCGGCCTCGACGGCCCCTGGCGTGAACGTGTCGGATTCGCACAGACGATGGAGCAGATGTCGGGGATGGCGTGGCTCACCGGCCATCCCGAAGATCAACCACGCATCATGCGCGGTCCGTGCGACCCCATCGCCGGGATGCACGGCGCATTCGCAGCACTGCTGGCGCTCCGTCGGCGCGAGACCAGCGGCGTCGGGGCATTCATCGAGTCGCCGATGGTCGAAGCGGCGATCAACTGTTCGGCGGAGATGGTCGTCGAGTGGACGGCAAACGGCATCGAACTCGAACGGCTCGGGAATCGAAGTCGCTTCGCGGCTCCGCAAGGGGTGTATCCGGCGGCCGGGACCGAGGAGTGGTTGGCGCTGTCGGTGGAGACCGATACCGAGTGGGCCGCGCTCGCTGCGCTCCTCGAGGTCGATGCTGCGATGTTCCCGGGAGTTGCCGACCGACAATCAGCACACGACGAGATCGATCAGATGATTCAGCTGTGGGCGTCGCAGCGCTCGATCGCCGATGCGGTGACTTCGCTCGAGGCCGCCGGCGTGCCGGCGATCGAGTGCAGGAACCACGGGATGCTGCGGTTCCACCCTCAATTCGAGGCCCGGGGGTTCTACGAGCAGGTCACCCATCCGGCGGTCGGGACACATCTCATGCCCGGCCAGCCGTATCGGATGCGTGGCATCGACAGGTGGGTCCGCAACCCAACCCCGACCCTCGGACAGCACAACGCCGAGGTGCTCGCCGAGATCGGTCTCACCGACAATGAGATCGCTCAACTCGAAGCCGGGGGACAGATCGGCAACACACCGGTCTTCTGACCCTGCACGGGGCGCCCAGATTTGCGACACTGCGGGTGATGAACAACTCACCTGCGGATGACAGCAACGGTCACCAGCACATGGTCCACCTCCATCGCGATGTGCAGGGCGGAGAGGCGCGCGCGGCCGTCTTCGGGGTGAGTGATGGTCTCGTATCCAATGTGGCGCTCATTCTCGGCATCGCCGGTGCGAGCACCGACGGTTCCCTCGTTCGCCTCGCTGGAATCAGCGGTTTGTTGGCAGGCGCGGTCTCGATGGCGGCCGGCGAGTGGGTCTCGGTGAGGGCCCAGAACGAACTCGTCGAACGGGAGCTCGAGATCGAGCGTCGATCCCTGGCCGAGAATCCGATTGCCGAAACCCGCGAGCTCGCTGCGATTTATCGTGAGCGGGGACTGCGCCCTGAGACAGCCGATGAGCTCGCCGAAGGCATCATGGCCGATCCCGAGATCGCACTCGACGTCCACGCGCGCGAAGAGCTGGGCGTCGACCCCGACGGTGCTGGGAGTCCATTTGCTGTGGCGACTGCGTCGTTCTGGGCCTTCACACTTGGGGCCTTTGTGCCATTGGCGCCTTGGCTGATCGCAGAGGGAACCGGCGCACTGATCGCGTCGGTGGTTCTGGGACTTCTTGCTTCTGCCATCGTCGGCGTGGCGATCGCTGTCTTCACAGAGCGGTCCAAGATCCGGACGGCAACTCGCCAGGTGCTCGTTGCGGCAGGCGCCTGTGGTGCCACATATCTCATCGGGTCGCTAATGGGCGTCTCCGTCGCCTGAGCGTGTGTTGCGCGTCTGCGCGACCCAGGCCGTTTTACCTTCAAGCGCGCGTATCTTTGGGCCGAAAGAACCCCTACGGCGAATGCCGGTGGTTCCTGCGGGTCGAGAAAGGTTGCCATGCCAGCGACAGACACATTGTCCCGGCACGATGCTGCGCATTTGCTGCGCCGGACAGGCTTCGGAGGCAGCGATGGCGAACTCACCGCGTTGACCGGAATGACCCGGCGAGCCGCGGTCGACGCCGCGATGGGTTTCTCGACCTCGGACGCGATCCCCGAGGGCCCTGACGTCGGGGTGCCAGGGTGGGTCAACAACGAGTCGCAGTGGGAGGCGCAGGGCGACGCCATCGAATGGTGGATCCAGCGCATGGCCGACCTCGCCAATCCCACGAGCGTGCCCGGTTCGATTCCGGCGGTTGCCGGGTCGCTTCCCATCTACGAGAAGCTCGCGCTCTTCTGGCACGAGCACTTTTCCTGCGCGCAGGACAAGATCTTCGACTTCCCTGAGCTCTGGGACCAGGTGCGGATGTTCCGCCGCATGGCGATGGGCAACTTCGATGCGCTCGTCAGGGCCACGGCGGTCCATCCAGCGATGCTGGTGTTCCTCGACAACCAGTCGAACGTCGCGAGCGGAATCCAGGAGAACTTCGCCCGAGAGTTGATGGAGCTCTACACCTGTGGCGTCGGAAACTTCACCGAAGCCGATGTGGTCGCAATGGCACGGGCATGGACTGGCCACAACACCGTCGGGTGGAACGGGAGTCGGTGGGATGCCACCTACGTGTATCGCTCGGGCGAGCATGATCACGATCCCAAGACTCTCTTCGGCATCGAGGACAACTGGAACGGCATCGTGATGGGTGGCGGCGAGCGCGACACCATCACCGAGCTTGTGTACGGCGTCCGCCAGCAGGCAACCGCCCGGTTCATCGCCCGCAAGCTCTTCCGCTACTTCGCCCATCTCAACCCGTCGAATGGCACGGTGAATGCGCTCGGTGATGTCTTCATCGCCGGCGGAATGGACGTCGCAAACTTGGTGCGAGCGATCCTCGAAAGCGATGACTTCTGGGGTGCCGAGGCGCGGCATGGTCTCGTGAAGTCGCCCGTCGAGTACACCGCCTCGATGATTCGTCGCACCGGCTTCGCTGCCGGCGACATGGGGCTGCAATGGAGCATGTCGCCGATGGGCCAGACGCTCTTCGATCCGCCAAGCGTCGCCGGCTGGGGGCAGGGCGACTATTGGCTGGGCACGGTCTCGGCCTGGGGCCGTGGCGGGTTCGCCCGCGGCCAACGATGGCGATCGCAAGAGGCCGGCCATCTGGCCGCACTCGACGACAGCGACGACGACGAGGCCGCCGCGCAGGCGATCTTCGACCTCTTTGGCCTCGAAGAGGTTTCCTCCGCCACCCGCAACGCGGTCGAGCGTTGGCACCGTCGAACCTATTCCGAAGCCCGCTGGTCAGCGGTGCCCCAGGGCTTCCTGGTCGGTGCCGTCTGCCCCGAGTTTCAGGTCTACTGAGGGAGCTTGAAAGTGCGTTCACTCATTCAGCCCCGCCGCCGACTCGTGCGGCCGTCGGAAGCAGACATTGCGCTCGCCCGGTTGTCGACCGACGAGGCCCACGAAGGATTCGCCCGTCGGCGCTTCCTTCAAGGTGCTCTGGCCGCCGGTGGATCACTGGGCATGATGCCCGGTGTCTTCGACTCGATCGCGGCGGCGGCAACTCCGCTTGGTGCGTCCGACCGCATCCTCGTGTCGGTGTTTCTCAACGGTGGCAACGACCACCTCAACATGCTGGTGCCCGCCGACGATGGCGCATACCAGTCCGCTCGCGGGTCGCTCGCGGTAGCCGTTGACGGTTCGAACTCGGTTGGCAACGGGCTCTACATGCACCCGAACCTCGATCGGCTCAAGGCGCGCTTCGACTCCGGTCAGGTCGCCCTGATCGAGGGTGCGGGCGAAGCCGGTGACGACCACAGCCACTTCACATCGATGGCGACATGGTTCGCCGGGATTCCGGCCCTGCCGAATCCAACCGGCTGGCTCGGCCGCTACGGCGACGGGATGGGCCTGGACGGTGTGGGAATGGTCCACATTGGCTGGGGCGGCATCCCGATGCTGCTCCGGGGCAACTCGGCGTCCGCGGTGGGCTTGCCTCCCAACGGCACGCTCTTCGGCGCAGACCGCTCGGAGAACTGGGAGCGCTACGCGATCGAGGCGGTCTCGGACTACGGCGACGGTGGAGTCGGCGGAAACTGGGGCGACGCCGTCGGCGCGTCCTTCCGAGACGCGGTCGACACAGCGCAGCAGATTCAGCCCGCGTACACCGAAGGCCTGGCCGAGGAAGGACTTGCCCGCGAGCTCGGCCTCGCCGCACAGGTGATCAATCTGAACCTCGGCACGCGAGTCGTCAGCGTGTCGCTCGGTGGGTTCGATCATCACGACGGTCAACGCCCACATCACGACGAGCTGATGGCAGAGCTCGATGCCGGGATCGATGCGTTCTTCACGCAGCTGTCCCCGGCCTTCGCAGGCCGCACCGGCATGCTCGTCTTCTCCGAGTTCGGTCGCCGCGTCGAAGCCAACAACTCGGCTGGCACCGATCACGGGACCGCCGGCACGATGATGTTCATCAGCCCAAGGGCCGAAGGTGGACACCACGGCCAGCAGCCATCGCTCACGGACCTCGATTGGCGAGGCGACATGCACCACCACGTGGACTTCCGTTCGGTGTATGCGACGCTTCTCGACCAGTGGCTCGACTCCGACTCGCAGGAAGTGCTCGGCGCCAACTACAGCCAGCTGAGCATCATTGGCGAAGGTGGTGGGCAGTTCTTTGATGT
>Ga0055584_100003168_pt1 | contig 16276 bp, 2 predicted proteins | sample OSDHelmetaG_FD_58716 | JGI IMG/M metagenome (GOLD analysis project Ga0055584, IMG submission 58716) | Pelagic marine sediment microbial communities from the LTER site Helgoland, North Sea, for post-phytoplankton bloom and carbon turnover... | ecosystem: Environmental > Aquatic > Marine >... | reverse complement strand
CTTCGACCTCGGAACAACTACTGTGACGTACATGATTACTGATTCAGCAGGTCTTCAGATGACCGCGAGTTTCGATGTCACAGTTGAAGATATACAAGTTCCGATTTTAGAAAACATGCCTTCCAATGTGGTTCTGATCAATGAGCCCGGTAGTTGTGAAAAAATATACACTTGGAATGAACCCACTGCAGTTGATAACTGCCCAAATGTCGAAATGACTTCCAGTCACCAATCAGGGGACTCATTCCCTGTTGGATTGACGATCGTTGAATATCAAGCGTCTGATGCAAATGGATTGAGCAGACAGGTCTTCTTTACTGTTGTGGTAATGGACATGGAAGATCCTGTCATTAGTGGGATTCCAGAAAGCGTGATCATTGAAAATGATCAAGATGCTTGCGGAGCGATTCATTCATGGATCGACCCTGCTGCTAGTGATAACTGCGCAACAATCGGGTTCTCAACCAATCATGCGAATGGATCATTCTTCGATCTCGGTACTACTACTGTGACTTACACCGTCTCGGATCCTTCCGGAAATACGGTGTCTTCTAGCTTTGACGTTACGGTTGTGGATCTGCAAGTTCCAGCATTTGTCACTATGCCAGCGAATGCTTCGATCAACACCGATCCTGGTGTTTGCGGAGCAACCCATACTTGGGACACACCTCAGATCAATGACAACTGTGATTCTGTCAACCTTGCTTCTAGTCATCAATCCGGTGACATGTTCCCAATCGGTGACACGGTTGTGAACTACACAGCACAAGATCTAACAGGAAATGTAATCAGTGACAGCTTTACAGTAACTGTGACAGATTTTGAAGATCCAGACTTCGAAGGAATCCCTGCTACTATTGTGGCCTCGACGGATTCTGGGCAATGCGATGCTGTGATCAGTTGGGTACCGCCAGTACCGGTGGATAACTGTGAGGTTGCAAGTCATTCGATGAGTCATCAGCCTGGAGATACTTTCGCACTAGGAGAAACTACAGTCTTGCTCAGTGCCTTTGATATCTACGGCAATGAGTTTAATACTTCTTTCAAAGTGGTTGTTGAAGATCTCGAGTTACCAGTGATTTCTGGAACGCCGGAATCTGTAACACTTCAGAATATTCCTGGTTTCTGTGGTTCTACCCATGATTGGGTTAGCCCCACGGCGACAGATAACTGCGATACGCTCACAGTGATTTCAAGTCATTCGTCAGGATCAATGTTCCCAACTGGAACAACGACGGTCGACTTTGAGGTTATTGATTTGAGTGGTAATAGCTCAGTGTCCTCATTCGAGATAATTGTCGAAGATATCGAAGCACCTGAGTTCACGACTGTCCCAACAGATTTCACCGCTTCTGCAGATGTTGATCAATGTGGAACAGCAGTGACATGGGCCGAGGCTACGGGTACTGATAACTGTGAAGTCAGTTCGATTGAATACGATAGAGCAAATGGAGCCTTCCTTGAATTAGGTGAATACCCAGTAAATGCAACAATCACCGACATTCACGGCAATAGTGCAACTCAGCAGTTTGTGATCACGGTTGTGGACGATACCCCGCCAGTTATCACCAATATGCCGACTGATATTCTTCTTATTGCTGATAACGGCCAATGTGGTTCTGTTGCGACATGGTCTGAGCCTGCTTCCACTGATAACTGTTCTGGTGAGTTACTCGCCAACAACATCATCTCTGGAAGCTTCTTCATAGTGGGTGATACTCAGGTTTCTTATGTGGCTACGGATGTCTCGGGTAATACAACTACTGAGATTTTCACAGTGACAGTTGTGGATAACCAAGCGCCGACCTTTGAGAATATTCCCGCTGATTTTACAGTTTCGAATGATCTTGGAACCTGCGGTGCTCATGTTTCATGGGCTGTCGAAAGTGCTTTAGACAACTGTGGAATACAGAGCCATGTTTCAAGCATGAACCCCGGTGACCTATTCCCGAATGGCACAACAACGGTACAAATCAACGCAACTGATAATAGTGGAAACAGTGTTTCTGGTTCATTCCAGATCACTGTTGAAGACACCGAAGCTCCAGAAATAGTAAATCTACCCAACGACCTAATCGTGAACTCTGATCAAGGGCTTTGCGGAGCTATCGTCTCATGGGTAGAGCCATTCGCAGTTGATAATTGTGAAATGGCGACTCTGACTAGTTCTGTTCAGTCAGGTACATATCTGACAACGGGCGTTCACTCTGTGACCTATTCGGCAAGTGACGTCTACGGAAATGTCAGAGAAGAAACATTCAGTATCGAAGTTTTGGATTCTGAAGCTCCAGTGATTAGTAGCGGACCGGGGTCAGTTGAGCTTACGACAGAACCCGGACAGTGTGGTGCTTCATTCAGTTGGAGTGAACTCCAAGTTACAGATAACTGTAGCGTTGTTGAGATTACGAGATCGCACGAAAATGGTGCATTCTTCCAGAAAGGCACAACCCTCGTTACCTTGACTGCGACTGACACAGCAGGAGGAAGTATCCAGCACGTGTTCGAAGTGAGTGTCTCAGACAATGAGTCTCCTCAGTTCGGATCAACTCTCGGAGGGGTGTCTTTGACAACCAGCCCTGGTGAATGCGGTTCTCTTGCCTTCTGGGCGGAACCAGAGTTCAGTGATAACTGTGAGATTTCAACTGTTGTCAAATCACACGAGCCGGGAGATTTCTTCCAACTCGGTGAAACTTTAGTGACCTACACACTGACAGATGGTAGTGGAAACAGTTCCAGTATCGACTTCATGGTTCAGATTTCGGATACAGAGTTACCAGTGATTTCTGGTCTTCAATCAGGAATCTCTGTTGTGAATGATATCGGTTCATGTGGAGCAGCAGTCTTCTGGGACAGTCCAGTTGTCACTGATAACTGTTCTATCGCTAGTATCGAATCAACACATCAGTCAGGTGACTACTTCCCCGTTGGAAGTACAGTCGTCACATACAGTGTTGCAGATGCTTCAGATTTGACTTCATCGTTTGAGTTTGTGGTTGTTGTCGAAGACGCAGAAGCCCCAGTGCTTTTGGGAGTACCTTCACAGCAAACCCTTCAGACGGATCAAGGCATGTGTGGCGCGATTGTGTCATGGAGTTCTCCAATGGCCTCCGACAATTGTCAGATCGCAAGTTTGACCTCTGATGTCGAAAATGGAACATTCTTAAACACGGGTAACCATACGATCAACTTTGAGGCTATTGATATACATGGAAATGTCTCTCAAGCTTCCTTCGGCGTTATTATTCTCGACGAAGAAGCCCCTCAAATACTAGACCTTCCGACCACGGTCGAAGGTGTCAATGATGCTGGATCTTGCCAAGGTTCAGTCACATGGGCCGAACCCACGATTTCAGATAACTGTAGTGATTATGTTGTTGTGACCAGTCACCAAAGTGGTGCATCGTTCCCAATCGGGACTACGACAGTGACTTACACTGTGGATGATCTGAGTGGGAACCAAACTTCGGTTGCATTTGAAGTCATCATCTCCGACATACATGGACCTGAAATCGCAGGATTGCCACTCGGGATTTCAACGGACACTGATCCTGGATTATGTATTGCGGTTGTGACCTGGCCAGAAGCCGTCATTGCAGATCTTTGTGATACGCATGTAGTCTCACAGAGCCATCTCTCGGGAGCAGAGTACCCGGTCGGCCTCACTATGGTGAGTTACGTAGCTACGGATGCTGTTGGTAATGTCACTGAGGTCACCTTCCCGATTACTGTCACTGATAACGAAGCGCCACAGATCACATTCATTCCTGAGAATCAGGTGCTCATTGCTAATGAAGATGAATGTTCAATGATCGCGAACTGGGCTGTGCCGACCGCAGTTGATAATTGTGGTATCGCTTCGATCACAACGAGTGCTCTTTCTGGAGATCAATACTCGATTGGTGTCAATACAGTTGAGGTTCTCGTGATCGACGTCAACGGCAATGAGAGCAATGCTGCATTCCAAATCACAGTGGTGGATAATGAAAGTCCTATCATTACAGGTACTCCTGCTGATATCTCTGTTGTTTCAGATCCCACGATCTGCGGCGCAGAAATCACTTGGGTAGAGCCTTCAGTGATTGAGAACTGTGAGTTGTTGGCATTCGAATCTGACCATGTACCCGGCGAAGTGTTCCCGGTAGGTCTCACAATCGTTACCTATGTTGCAACAGATGCCAGTGGTAACAGTGTCTCCGCTTCGTTCACGGTTACGGTGATCGACGAAGAATCTCCGACAATCGAAATACCTGTTCCTGTGATCGTCGAAGCTCCAGAAGGTACATGCGAAGCGTTTGTTGAAGTTCCTCAACTCGATGTCTTTGACCGTTGTGGAGTCGCTCAGATTAGCAATAGCTTTAACGGCACGTCGGACGCTTCTGGTATTTACCCCAAAGGTGAAACTCTGATTCTCTGGTCTGTCTCTGACGCTAGTGGAAACACGTCAACCATAACAGGTGTCGTTAGTGTTCTTGTGGCTGGACCAGACTGTAATAACAACGGAATACCAGATGTTTGCGACCTCAATGATGGAACAAGTGTTGATTGTAATCTAGATGGCATTCCAGACGATTGCCAGGCTGACTGTGACAACGATGGCATTCTTGACGTCTGTGAAATCGAACAGGGTCTCTCCTTAGACTGTAACGGAGATGCTGTACCAGATAGTTGCCAAATCGAATCCGGAATAGAAGCCGATTGTGATAATGACGGACTCATTGATTCCTGTGAAATCATCACAGGTTCTGGAATCGACTGTGACAGCAGTGGCGTCCTTGATTCCTGTGAGATTCTTGCAGGAACCGCTGCGGACTGTAATGGAAACGGACAACCTGATGCATGTGATATTGCGATCGGAGTTGAATCGGACTGTAACCTCGACGGAATAGCTGACGCATGCCAGATTGCTTCTGGATCAGAAACAGACTGTAACGCTAACGGTGTTATCGATTCTTGTGAGTTAGTCAGCGGAACTTCTTCAGACTGTAATGCAAATGGCACTCTTGACGAGTGTGATCTTGCTACTGGAACTGCAAATGACTGCAATGAAAATGATATTCCAGACTCATGCGATATCAGTTCTGGTGTTGCGTTTGACTGTAACTCAAATGGTCAACTAGATAGTTGCGATATTGTTCAGGGTCTTGTCGAAGATTGTGATACCAATAATGTTCCTGACTCCTGCGACGTTTCCACAGGATCTGTTCCTGACTGTAATAGCAATGGAATCCCAGACTCATGTGACCTCGCAAGTGGAGCCAGTGAAGACTGCGATAGTTCCGGAATACCTGATAGCTGTGAGGTCGCCAGTGGGGCTGTCACGGATTGTAATAGCAACGGTGTCCCAGATGCCTGTGATCTTGCAGCAGGTGCCGCAGATTGTAACTCAGACGAAGTTCTCGATAGTTGCCAGGTCGTATCTGGAGAAGTTCCAGATTGTAACAGTAACGGAATCCCGGATGGTTGCGACATAGCATCTGGAACGGCCAATGACTGTGACGATAACGGTGTTCTGGACTCCTGCGAAGTTGGAAATGGTCAGGCTGCAGATTGTAACCAGAATGGAATCCCAGACAGTTGTGATATTACTTCGGGCCTTGAGTCTGACTGTAATGAATCCGGAGTACCTGATAGTTGCGAAGTCTTCGCAGGCACAACGCTGGATTGCAACGATAATGGAATCCCGGATTCATGTGACATTGCGTCCGGTGATTGGCAAGACTGTGACGAAGACGGAAACTTGGATAGTTGTGAGATTCTTGTCGGAACTGAAGAGGATTGTAATGGAACGGGAGTTCCGGATTCTTGTGAAGTTCTTTCAGGAGTTGCCCAAGATTGTAATGGGAACATGGTTCCGGATAGTTGCGATTTGAATAATGGAACCTTGTTTGACTGTGATCTCAACGGTACGCCTGATTCTTGTGACGTCGCTGCAGGTGGAGTCGAAGATTGTAATGGAAACACGATTCCAGATAGTTGTGATCTCGAGAGTGGAGCGTTGTCTGATTGTAATCAGAACGATATTCCGGACTTCTGTGAGATTACTAATGGATCGACTGAAGACTGTAATACCAACATGATCCCAGATTCATGTGAGATTGCCGCTGGAACCCTAGAAGACGTCGACCTTGATGGTGTCCCGGATTCATGTCAGCTCAACTTCCTTCGTGGAGATGGAAATGGTGACGGAATCGTGAATATTGCTGACGGAATATTCCTGTTGCAAAGTTTGTTTGCCAACGGTGGAAATTCGAACTGCATGGACGCTGCAGACGCAAACGACGACGGTTCCGTCGACGTTTCAGACGTGATCAGCATTCTTGGTTACCAGTTTAATGGTACGAACCCACCTCCTGCTCCTTACCCGAACTGTGGCGTGGATCCTGCAGGAGGAACTTCGATCGGATGTATCTCATACACGAGTTGTCCATGATAAATGAGTGAGAAAAGATAGAGCTTTGAGTGGGGATAGGCGACGGTGTTGTGTCATTCGTGACCGCACCGTCGCCATTTTTTGTATGGAGATCTGTCGATAATTGTTAATCTGCAGTCAGGTTAGTCATATCTTGGATTTCAATCCGGTTCTGTTGCCGATATTTCTGTAAGTTGTTATTTTACAATGTGATAAAAAGTTCCAACTGCGTTCGAATTTGAGGGGAAAGTAGTTCAGGGAGACTAACAAAGTCGGTATAAAATACTGTTAGTAAAGTCCTCGGGATGCCGTTGGGCTCAGACGTTTCGTTAAGAGCCTCCAGGCTCAATGACAGATTTCTGGGTGTTATTCGTATTTGGGGTAGTCCTTGGCTTTGTTTCGTGTCTCAGAGCAGCTTTCGGGAAGTTCCCGAAAAGTGCTGTGAAGACTATAGGGGTGTGTGTTTATAGACCGCTTTATTCAGAGAGTGGGAGGATTTCCCATGCGTATTTTTCTTGGAATGGTCATTGCGTTCTTAATCTTAGGGATGCCGACAACAGTTCTTGCACAACCGTGCGAGCCGACGATTGATTGCAATGCAAACGGGGTAGCTGACTCATGCGATATTACGCAAAATGTCAGCGATGATTGTAATCTAAATGGTGTTCCTGATGAGTGTGATTTGTTGGCACTTACGTCATCAGATTGCGACTCAAATGGAATTCCCGATGAGTGTGAGCCGGTGACGACTTCACTGATTATCGGTGGAACTTCCACAGGAGATTCTGTCATGTCATCCGAATGGATGTTGGTGACGGATCCTGCAGAGCCTCCCCCGGCTGATGAGCCACCGCCTCCTCCTGGAGAGATTGAGCCCGCAATCTTACGTTTGGTGGAAGCCTACAAACGAGTGGGTACCCGTTGGGTTCTTGATGGATACCTAATACCCAATGATCCAACAGATCAGGATAATCTTGATGGTTTCGGAATGAGCATGGCCATATCAGGGGATACCGCAGTCGTGGGTGCCCCTATGAAAAATGGTGATAAAGGTGCTGTATACATATTCCAAAGAACCGAATTTGGTTGGAATAATGTGCAAGTCCTTGAATCTCAACTACCTGTGTTTGGTGATCAGTACGGAGCTTCTGTCGACATGATGGGCACCGATATTGTGATCGGAGCACCTCACGCTCCTCTTGGCGCAGATGGAGATGATCCTCCTGATAACGTAGCAACACCGGGTGGATACATTGAATTATGGTCGCAGACCGGAACAGGTTGGGAGCGCACTGAACGCTTGACGACTTCCAATCCCGTATTGGGTGGTGGAGAAGAAATCGGAACCTCAGTGGCTTTCGCCTCTGGCGGTTGGGTTTTCGCTGGCGCACCCGGCTCAGCACTCTCTGGTACAGTCATCGGGTGGAGAACATTTGGAAACGGATACGTTCCACTTGAATTACTCAGTCCATTCGATGCCACTCAAGGCCATTCTTTCGGTACCCAACTGTCATGGAGTGGAGACACTCTGGTCGTCGGAGCAGATAGAGCGCCAGGCCTGAATGGCCCTGTTGGAGCGGTTTACACCTATTCAAGATCTGAAACTGGGAATGAGTGGAATGCTGGAACAAGGACATCGAGTCCTTCACCGGCAAGTAATGGATATGCCTCAAGTTTGGATATGAATGGGGACCTGATGATCGTGGGTGAACCAAGAGTCGATGCCGCTCGAGGGTTTGCGCACCTTTACCACAGATCCGCAACAGGGGGTTGGGATTTGATGGAATCCCTTCGCCCAATTGCGACAGCAAATGGAAATGCAGTGGGATCTGCAGTTGCCACGAATGGCGAGTGGGTTTTCTATAATGCTCCTGAAATCTTTGCTAATGCCGAATTCCGTGAGATTGAACCTGATTGTAATGCAAATGGACAAGACGATCGTTGTGAGATCGACAGCGGACTTTTCGGGGATTGTAATGGAAACAATATAATTGACTCATGTGATATTTCTTCAGGGTTCTCAACCGATTGCGATGGCAATGGAGTACCGGACGCATGTGAGCTTGCCACTGGAGCGACTGATTGTAACAACAACGGAGTCATTGACTCTTGTGATCTGAATTCACAGCAAAGTACAGACTGCAACAGTAACGGAATTCCAGACGAATGTGATTCTGATTGTGACCAAAATGGCATACCAGATGGATGCGATTTATTAGCTGGAGCAGCCGATTGTAATGCAAATGGACAGATCGATAGTTGTGATATTGCCTCCGGAAGTAGTTCCGATTGTGATGGCAATGGAGCCCCTGACTCATGTGATCTTTTGAGTGGTGCAGGTGACTGTAACGCCAATGGAATCATTGATAGTTGTGAAATTGCAACGACGAGCGGAGACTGTGATAACGACGGTTTACTCGATGCATGTCAACTCGTAAATCAGCCTCACTTGGACTGTAACGGAAACTTCGAGCTTGACGTTTGTGACCTCAGTGCAGGTTTGTCAAATGATTGCGAGTCGGATGGAATTCCAGACGAGTGTCAGCTATCTACGGGTTCCTCTGCGGACTGTAACGGAAACGGTATTCCAGATCATTGTGAACCTGAAGGAGAAGTTGATACGATACCTCCTATCTTTGTTACAACCGTTTCGAATATTACTAAAAGTACTGATCCAAATTCATGTTCAGCACTTGTGGGTTGGTTAACTCCGATTGCTGAGGATGCATGCGACTCCGCTCCGTTAGTGAGCGCAGATCATTTGAACGGGAGCGCGTTTAATCTAGGAACCACGACGGTAACGGTCACCGCAGAAGATAACTACGGTAACTCGACTACGAGTACCTTTACGGTAACAGTCGTCGATGATCAGGCTCCCACGATGACTGGACTTCCAGACAGTTTTGTAATGTCTAACGATGCAGGCGATTGCGGTGCATTGGTAACCTGGGCAGAGCCAGCTTTCGAAGATAATTGCTTAACAGTCCTTAGCAGTTCTGATATTCAGAATACGTCATTCCTTGCAACTGGTACGCACACCGTGACCTACACTGGTACCGATGCTGCTGGATTGTCAGTGAGTGGTTCTTTCGACATCGTCATCAATGATGATGAAAAACCTGAAATCGTCAATCCGCCCCAAGATGTTACTTTGAATACCAGCACTGATGAGTGCGGTGCAATAGTAAGTTGGGACGCTGTTCAGACGACTGACAATTGCGATATATTGTCAGTGACGAGTACGAGAAACTCTGGTGAATTCTTCGACAAAGGAACCACCTCAGTCACGATCCTTGTTGCAGATACAAGCAACAATCAAGTGTCACATACATTCACGGTAACAGTTATAGATGCTCAGGCTCCAACCATGAGTGGGCTGAGTGGCCCGATCGTTGTTCAAAATGATTCTGGACTTTGTGGAGCTACTGTTTCGTGGGATGCACCGCTGACCTTTGATAACTGCCCGGGTGAAATGCTCAGTAGTAATCATGATCCAGATAGTTATTTCGAAGTAGGCGACCACACTGTGACTTACACTGTGATGGATACCAGCGGTCTTTCTGTGACAGGTTCTTTCGATATCACAGTTAACGATAACGAATCTCCAGTCTTCAATACTGCTCCAGCTTCCCAAACATTAGAAGCCTTAGACGGGCAATGCTCCACGCCAGCAATGTGGGATTTGCCAACGATTTCTGATAACTGTGAAGTTCTGACATTGGAATCGACGTACTTATCAGGTCATGAGTTTGAAGTCGGTACTACGACTGTATTGATGACTTTGACAGATAATCACATGAATGCTTCTACGCATGAGTTTGATATTACGGTTACAGATACACAGTCCCCAGTGATCAACAACATCTCCGGCAACCTAAGCGTTGAGAATGATTTGGATAGTTGCGGTGCATTTGTCTTTTGGGATGAACCCACTGCTACTGACAATTGCCCTGGTGTGACGATCTCAGGCGATGAGCCCTCTGGTCAGTTCTTTGCTATAGGTACGACGCATACTGTGACCTACACAGCAGTTGATGCATACGGTGCAACGGTCTCTGATTCGTTCGATATCGTTGTTTCGGATACACAAAACCCCGAGTTCATTAGTGCACCAACAGGAATCGCGATGACTAGCGATCTGGGTGTCTGCGGAGCTCAGGTGTTCTGGGAAGCGCCGATCTATTCCGATAACTGCGCTATAATGTCGCAGGCTTCGACGCATCAATCTGGTGAAGTTTTCCCGATTGGTACAACCGAGGTCACGATGACGTTGTTGGATGTGAGTTTGAATTCAAGCGCACATTCATTCGAAGTCACGGTTCTAGATAACGAAGCTCCAACACTTTCAGGAATGCCAACAGAAATCTCGGTTTCAAGTCAACCTGGACAATGCAGCGCTTTTGTAAGTTGGGATGAGCCTAGACCGCTAGACAATTGTGCTGAGGTGACAATGACGAGCAGTATCGCGAATGGTAGTGAATTTGAATTAGGTTCAGCCCTCGTCACATACACAGCAACAGATGCTTCGAACAACTCTTACCAAGAAAGTTTCTTGGTTACGGTCACTGACGAGGAAAACCCTGAGTTTGTGGATGCACCAGCAAGCGTGACTATCGATTCACTTCCTGGTCAATGTTCAGCATTGGCGGCATGGGCCGACCCAGTTGTCGGTGACAATTGTGGTGACACGACTCTTAGCGTGAGTCATGCATCTGGAAGTAACTTCAATGTTGGATCTACATTTGTCACTATGTTCCTATCGGACTCCAGTGGTAACACAGTTCAGCATGCATTTACTGTGACCGTTGTTGATACAGAGTCTCCGGTTCTTTCTGGGATTCCCATGGATATGAACCTTAATTCTGATACAGGTGAATGTGGTGCTACCGCAAACTGGGCACTTCCACAGGGAAGTGATAACTGTGGCTTAGGTGACCTTTTGGGAAGCCACCAACCTGGTCAATTCTTCCCCACCGGTTCAACAACTGTCAGTTACTCACAAGCGGACTCTAACGGAAATCTCGCAACTGGTTCGTTTGTTGTGACTGTTCAGGATACGGAAGCACCGGTAATCACAACTTCAGGGAATATCGATATCAATGCGCCTGAAGCGATCTGTGCAGCAGAATTGACAGTACCTGTGCCAGCAGTTTCTGATAACTGCGATGTTGCTGAGATCACTAACGACATCAATGGAGGAGGTCCTGTTTCAGGAGTCTTCGAATTCGGTGTCACCGTCATTAACTGGACAGCGACTGACAGCGCTGGCAATAACAGCACAGTGCAGCAAACAGTCACCGTCTCTGTACCTCTTGACGATTGTGATAACAGTGGAACACCAGATGTTTGTGATATCGCGAGTGGCATTGCCAGCGATTGTAATGGGAATGGTATTCCGGATAGCTGCGACTTGCTGACAGGTGTTTCTGAAGACTGTAACAGTTCTGGAGTACCGGATAGTTGCGAGGTCGCTGCTGGATCTGCTCAAGATTGTGATGGTAACGGTACGCCTGACGAGTGTGATTCAGACTGTAATGGCAATGGTAGTCCTGACGCTTGCGATGTGAACTCCGGAAGCAGTCTTGACTGTAACGGAAATGGAACACCCGACGAATGTGATCTATCTTCTGGATCTAGCCAGGATAGTAATGGAAACGATACACCAGACGATTGCGAAGCCAAGTTTAGAAGAGGTGACGCAAATGAAGATGAAACCGTAGACATTGCTGACGCCATCTTCATGCTCTACACATTAATGTTGGGCGGTCCAGAGTCTGGGTGTGCTGACGCTACAGATGCGAATGATAGTGGTAGTCATGACATCGCAGATATCATCTTCGTATTGAACTACCAGTTCACAAATGGAGCTCCACCCGCTGCGCCGGGTGTTGAATCATGTGGAGTTGACGGTACCCCAGACGATGGCTTGGGCTGCGATCAGTATGGAGGATGTCCATAATCGTAATGTCGATACCTCGACTTATTACATATTGTTAAATAGGTGTTCTTTGTTTACAGTTATGCACATAAGTGGTATAACAAACTTAGATGACTTTAGGGGGTTGTTATCTCAACACTATCGTTGGGGTAACAACCTTTTCTTTTGGTGAGAAACGTAAGTCGAATCTGTTATTAGATATATGGGTAAGTATCCATAGGACTGAATGAGATTTTAGAAAACTTTATTGTTTGTAAGAGGATTGAGATCCTTAAGTATTGGATGGTGTGTGTTATGCGTATGTATATTGCTCTGATGTTGACATGCTTTTCTCTGTTGTCACTAGATCAGCTTGCTGCACAGGATTGTTCTCCCGTCATCGATTGCAATGGAAATGGCCAGGAAGACTCCTGTGACATTGCTCAGGGTTTAAATGGAGATTGCGATCTCAATGGAATTCCTGATCAATGCGATATCGATGCCTCGTTGCTCGCTGATTGCAATATGAATGGCCTTCTCGATGTGTGTGAGCCTGTCGCACCTGCTGCGACGGGAGGTACTGCTACTGGCAGTATCCTCATGTCAGGAGACTACCTTTTGGTTTGTGATCCTGCCGGTCCGCCAGCAGATGATGATGGTGCACCAGCACCCGCAATCCGATCTATTGAAGTTTATAAAAGACTCGGGACGTCCTGGCGCCCAGATGGAACCCTTGTTCCATTAGATGAAGATACCTTCGATGGTTTTGGTGCTTCGATGGCCATGTCGGGAGATGTTGCTGTTATTAGTGCGCCCAACAAAAATGTAAATATGGGAGCCGTATACATCTTTGAGAGACAAGAATTAGGTTGGACTCAAACCCAGGTTCTTGAGGGCAGTATACCTGCTGAAAATGATCACTTTGGAACATCTGTAGTCATCAATGGCGGAACGATAGCCGTTGGTGCTCCTCAGACGATTCCAGATAATGACGACCCCGTAGATGCTGATATAAATAATCCCAGTGGCTTTGTTGAAGTCTGGGATCATAACGGCATCGACTTTGAGAGAACCAGCATTCTGTCGAATACCGATTTGTTAAATGGAGGTGGCGAGGAAATGGGTGGAACCATGACTCTCACTGACAACAATTGGCTCATGATTGGTTCTCCATCTGATGGTCCTCCAAGCGGATCAGGTAGAGTGCTCGGATACCGAGATTTGGGAACGGGCTGGGAACTAGTCGAAGAACTATTCACTGTAGATAGTCCTGTTGGCGCAGGATTTGGTCGTGGATTATCCTGGAATAATGGAACTCTTGCGATTTATGCAGAGGCGGCTTTGGGAGATCCTATTGATGGTCCTAGAGTGGGTGCTGTTTATACTTTCGAAAACTCCGAAGATGGTAATTCATGGAATCTTTCTGATCGTTTGATCAGTGCAGATGCTGCCAGCCTTGACTTCGGACTGAGTATGCAAGTCAGTGGCGACCACCTGATTATTGGTGATCCTTCTGCTCAAAACTCTACTGGTATTGTTCATCTCTATCATCGTATGGCGGATGACACATGGGCTCTTTCTTCTTTAATTCAACCAGGGGGAACTGCTGTCGGAGATAATTTGGGCGGGGCCGTGGGTTCAAACGGAGATTGGATTGCTTTCTCTTCTGATGGAGTGAACACCGTTATTGAACACCGTGAAGTTGTTCCAGATTGTAATGAAAATGGTGAAGATGATCGTTGCGAAGTCAGATCTGAATTAGTTCCGGATTGCAATGGAAACATCATTCCAGATTCCTGTGACATCGTGAGTGGTTTAGAGTTGGACTGTGATGGCGATGGTGTACCAGACGCGTGTTTCCTCGCCTCTGGAGGACCCGATTGCAACAATAACGGTATCCCGGATTCTTGTGATATCGACAGCGTGCAAAGCCTTGATTGCAACCTCAATGGAATCCCAGACGAATGCGAAGGCGATTGCGATCAAAACGGAGTCCCCGATGATTGCGACCTTGCAAATGGAACTCCTGACTGTAACTCAAACTTGATACCAGATAGTTGTGATATTGCAGCTCAGTTTGATACTGATTGCGATCTGAATACTGTTCCTGATGGCTGCGACCTTGCAGGTGGTGCGGCAGATTGCGATGGAAATATCATTCTTGATAGCTGCCAAATCGCTACAGATCCTTCATTGGATTGTGATTCCAGCCAAGCCATCGATTCTTGTGAGTTGTTGGCAAATCCTGGTCTAGATTGCAATACGAATAATACGATTGATAGCTGCGATATAGCGGGTGGTACTTCGCAAGATTGTGATACCAACGGAACGCCAGATGAGTGTCAAATAGCTTCCGGATTCTCGATCGATTGTAATTCCAATGCGATTCCGGATGAGTGTGAAGATCCTTTCTTGGAATCTACTCCTCCAGTATTCACAAGTAGTGTTGCTAATATTTCACTCAATACGGAGCCGAATTCATGTACCGCAGCGGCCTCATGGATTAATCCGAGCGTCACTGATAATTGCACTGAAACGCCGAATATTACATCCAGTCATGTGAATGGCGGACAGTTTAATCTTGGTCTCAATCTTGTGACTTTGACCGCCACTGATGAGCATGGGAACAATTCAACAACGACCTTCTCTGTAACTGTGACGGATATCGAAGTTCCAACCATTAGTAATCTTCCGGGTCCGATCTCGGTAAATAATGACCAGGATGCCTGTAGTGCGGTCGTCAATTGGACTGAGCCTACCTTTGCAGACAACTGCTCTGTATCAACTAGCGGATCAGACCTACCGAGTGGTTCTACATTTAATGTTGGAACTCACACCGTGACCTACTCTGGATCCGATGGTTCTGGAAACCCTGTTTCCGCCTCTTTCCAGATCACGGTTCTAGATAATCAGGCACCGACATTTACCAGTGCACCTAGCAATATGGATATGTCGAACGATTTAGATAGCTGCGGAGCGATTGTGAACTGGGAGAATGCAATTCCAGATGATAATTGTGGAATCCTTTCGACGAACAGCAGTCATCAGTCTGGGTCATTCTTTGCTACCGGTTCGACTGAAGTCACAGTTACAACTACCGACACAGCAGGGATTTCAACAGAGCACTTGTTCACAGTCACGATTAATGACACGCAACAGCCAGCATTGTTGAATATGCCTGCGGCTATGAGCGTGAATAATGATCTAGATGAGTGTGCTGCAGTCGTGAATTGGGTTGCTCCTGGAACCTCAGATAACTGCGCGGGTGAAACTCTTCAAGGTAGTCATGAATCTGGAATGTCATTCGCTGTTGGAAGCCACACAGTGGAGTACACAGTGACAGATACTTCAGGCCTGACTGCGGCGGCCAGCTTCACTATTACGGTGACAGATAATCAGTTGCCGGTATTTGACCAAGCACCCATGGATATGAATTTGACAACTGGGCTGGGTACATGCGAAGCAGTGGCCAACTGGGATTCTCCTGTAACGTCAGATAACTGCCTTGTTCAGTCAGTGTCTTCAACTTTTCAATCCGGAGATAGTTTCGGTGTGGGATCACATTTGGTCGAGATGACTCTTGAAGATAATCATGGGAACTCTCAGCAGCATCAGTTCAATATTGTTGTTCAAGACTTGGAGCAACCAGAGTTCTCTGGAATGCCGACGAATATTGAACAAGGAAACGATCCGGACTCATGTGGAGCCACGATTACGTGGACTGCTCCGACCTCATCAGATAACTGTGCTATCAACACTCTCGGCAGTGACGTTGCCAATGGAGCCTTCTTCCAGTTGGGAACAACGACTGTTACCTACACAACGGAAGATGTGAATGGAAATGTGAATAGCGCTTCGTTCGATGTCATCATTTCAGATGTGCAAGCACCAGAGATTTCAAGTCTGAGTGGAGACATTACTTCATTCAACGATTTGGGAGAATGTGGCGC
>Ga0055584_100003167_pt1 | contig 16277 bp, 16 predicted proteins | sample OSDHelmetaG_FD_58716 | JGI IMG/M metagenome (GOLD analysis project Ga0055584, IMG submission 58716) | Pelagic marine sediment microbial communities from the LTER site Helgoland, North Sea, for post-phytoplankton bloom and carbon turnover... | ecosystem: Environmental > Aquatic > Marine >... | reverse complement strand
ACAGGAAGATAAATTATTCCCGTGAGTTTGTCTGTGATCCCTGCTTCTGCATAAATATTGGTAGACAGAAAGCTGTATTTAGGAATTTCAAATGTTTCGCCGTCATCATCAAATAAGTTTTTAGCATTAATGATATAAGCATCCAACTTAGCAAACCCTCCACCCTTAGGTTGTGGCCAACCACCACCAAATGTGTTATTGGAAATAAAAATGAAAATTAAACAAGAATAAAATATAGATTTTAACATAATTCAATTTGTAATTAATTGGAGATTATTAAAATGGTTCTTTATCTTATTAGTGGGGTTTATTGAGAACTCAGGATCGAAGATCACATCATTGAGATGATCTATGAATTCTGCTACAGTAATATTATTTTGAATGGCAGATTCACAAACCTTATGCCTTGCCCTTATGCCAATAAAGTTGAATCCGGTTACAGCACTACTATTTTTATCGTAATGTATTCTTAACGACTGTAGATTATTGTGATCCTGCCAAAGAAAATCATCATGTCCATCAGCATTTTTAGCAGGGATCCAACCATATACCTGATACTCCAGATCAAAGAATTTTGCAGAATTGAACCAAAGACCGGGAGCGTATTTGCGATCCGTTCCATTAATGTTATGTGCAACAATCTCACCCATAAGTTTTCCGGTGTACCAAACTGGTTCTATAGATCGTCTTCCTGCTTCGGGTAAACGTACTTCACAACAGTCGCCCACCGCATAAATGCCCGATATACTGGTTTGGAGATTTTGGTCAACGAGTATACCCTTCGATGTTTCTATTTTTGAATTCATCAGAAATCCGATATTAGGCTCCACACCAATAGTTACTCCGGCAAAAGAACATGGAATAGTACTTCCTTTGTTGGTGACAATAGATTTTAAATTTCTTTTCTGATCGCCCCGAAATGAATCAACTTCTGTAGCTACATGAAGATTTATTCCATGCTTTTTGATATGACCTTCAATTAATTTCGATTCATCTTCATTAAAAAAACCTCTCATAAAAGACTCTTCTCTTATTAAAAAATCAACATCAATATTTCTTGATGCTAACATTTCACAAAGTTCTATTCCAATCAGTCCACCACCTACAACTACAGCATTGGATATATTTTTAGTCAGATCTTCGATCTTATCAAGGTCCTGAATAGAATAAAGACTTTGAATGCCTTTTAATTTGTCACCGGTCCAGTTTCCTCTTCTTGGTTTCGATCCGCAAGCAATAACTAAATGGTCATATGTTATTACATTTTCGCTTTCCAGTTTCAGAGACTTTGAAGTAGTGTCAACCGATAATACTTTATCGAAAACTAATTGTAGGTCTTGTTGTTCCCAAAATGAATCTTCATAGGGCTTGGTATCCTTATAGCGTAATTGACCCATGTAGACATACATCAGAGCAGTTCGTGAAAAAAAATGTTGAGTTTCCGAAGAGATGACTATTATTGGGTCATTATTCAGTTGCCTGAGCTGTATAGCGGTGGATATTCCAGCAATTCCATTTCCGATGATTACAGTAGTTGACATATATGGTTGTTAACCAATAACTAATAACAAGGTTCAGAATTAAATCTAATATGGGTAAATTTATGAAAATGAGAATTAAGTTTTTTTTGTTTGCCCTCCTTTTGGGGGTTTTAAGTTTGGATTCAGGTCATTCCAGTGCCAAATCTCTTTTGGACCATCAATATCCCGATGATGAGGTAGGACTTTCTAGTTTCTTTAAAGAAAGCGACGAATTCTTTAAAAAGTATGTTTCAGATGGTAAAGTGGATTATAAAGCGATCAAGAATAATAGTACCGATTTTAATGAATTAATTGACGCAAGTTCCTTATTACCCCCTTCCTCCGATAAAAACATAGAGAAAGCTTACTGGATAAACATGTATAATTTGTTGGTAATAAAGTCAGTTATCATGAATTATCCTGGGATAACGTCACCATTAAAAGTAGATGGCTTTTTCAGTAAAAAACATTTTATGGTCCGTGGTAAGTTGGTCTCATTGGATGACATTGAAAAGGGGAATTTACTGCTAGTATATAAAGATGCACGCATTCATTTTGTTCTTGTTTGTGCAGCAAATGGCTGCCCCCCATTGAAGAGAGGTGCTTATTTCCCGTCAAATATTGAAAAAACATTGGATGAGCAAACTAAAGAGGCACTGAATGATCCTTCTTTTGTGAAAGTCAACAGTGGCACCGCAACGGTGGAGTTATCTGAGTTGATGAAATGGTATAAGGATGATTTTTCAAATGAGAATAGGTCTATCATCGATTATATCAATGCTTACAGAGTTAATAAGATTCCTAATGGTTACAAGGTTGGATATTACACCTATGACTGGACTTTAAATAAAAAGTAAAAAAAAATCCCGGTATTCACCGGGATTATAAATTGATTTATTTCTTAGTTAGTTCGCAACTCTGGAAGGAACAATAGATACGTATGATCTGTCTTTTGCTTTCTTCTTAAACTCTACAACACCATCACGTAATGCGAATAGGGTGTGATCTTTACCGATCCCAACTCCATCCGATGGATAATGTTTGGTTCCTCTTTGACGAACGATGATATTACCTGCAATTGCATGCTGCCCACCAAAAATTTTAACTCCCAGTCGTTTACTGTGTGATTCTCTTCCGTTCTTGGAACTACCGACGCCTTTCTTATGTGCCATGTCTTAATTTAATTTTTTATGGTCAGCCTTTAATACCTTCGATGGTGATCTGAGTAAGTTGCTGACGATGTCCATTGGATTTCTGATATCCTTTTCTTCTTTTCTTTTTGAAAACGATCACCTTGTCACCTTGAAGGTGAGATTTAACAGTGGCAGTTATTTTCGCTCCGTCAACTGTAGGACTTCCTACTTTACATGAACCATCATTATCGACCAAAAGTACTTGATCGAACTCCACTTTTTCGCCTTCACCAGCTTCCAATCTGTGAACATAAAGCGATTGCTTTTCCTCCACTTTGAACTGTTGACCTTGTATATTAACTATTGCAAACATTTTGATTGATATTACCCTGTTTTGTTAGGGGATGCAAAGATAACAAAGTATAATATAATACCCAAGCCAGAAGTTAAATTACTCATTAGTACGTAACTTGTTCTTATTCAGGTTTATAAGATAAACTCCTGCTAATATTCCACCTAGGGCTAGTAGGTGGAACCAGGTCACTTTTTCACCATCGGCAAAACCCCATATTAAAGCAACAATAGGGATCAGATATGTTACAGATGATGCGAATATGGCACCTGAGATCTTAACCAGGTAATTAAACATTACAATGGAAATTGCAGTACCGAATAGGGCAAGTAACAAGATATATATCAAGGCTACCACTGCTTCCGGGCCCGACATGAGGATCTCCCAGAAGTTTGTAGTCAGCAAATAGGCTCCTGTAGGTGGCCCTATAAAGCAGAGTGCAAACCCAGATATAAGAACTGAACGCACCTCTTGAAGACGATGCCGCATTATATTGACACTAGTAGCATAACCAATAGTAGCTATTACTATAAGAATTGCATACCATGATATCGAAAATACCGAACCATTGTAAGTAGCGAAAATAAGAGCCGAGGCACCTGCAAATCCAAGCAAAACACCGATGAACCTATTCAAGCCTACTTTAGTCTTAAAGACGAGGAATCCAAGGATCAAGGTAAATACGGGTGTCAGGGAATTCAAAATCCCGGCTGTTGCACTGGTAACCACTGTCTGTGCTGTTGCAAAGAGAAAGGCTGGGGCTCCATTGCCAAAGAATCCAGTAGCAAAGATCCACTTCCAGCGCGATCGAGGGATGACTTTTACATGCCGAAAAATGAAAGGCAACAAGAAAATAAATGAAGCAAACATTCTGATAGAAGCTACCTGGTCAGGTGGGTAGTAATCGAGCCCTTTCTTCATCAGTATGAATGAGCTGCCCCAAATCAGTGCGAGAACAATGATCAGGATCCATTTTATAGTATTCTCGGAATATTTCATTCAATAAAAAAGGCCGGTTAAACCGGCCTTTTCGTAAAAATTATTTTTTGGTTTTGGCTCCGCCGCTTTTGACTTTAAATGCTTTTTTCACTGCAGATAAATGATTGAGCTCCTCCCAGGGAAACAGTTTTACTTTCATCTTTTTGATCTTATTGCCAATTTTGAATTGCTTTTCAACTACAACCGTTTGACGACCCATGTGTCCGTAGGCGGCAGTTTCTTCATAGATAGGGGTTCTGAGCTTGAACCGCTTTTCAATGAAGTATGGTCGCATGTCAAATTCTTTCATTCCTGCTATCATCTTAGCGATCTCACCATCACTCATACTAACTTTAGATGTGCCATAGGTATTAACAAATAAGCCAACAGGTTGGGCAACTCCAATTGCATAGGCTACCTGCACCAGCACTTCATCACACACACCAGATGCTACCAGATGCTTAGCTATATGCCTGGTTGCATAGGCAGCAGACCTGTCAACTTTTGAAGGATCTTTACCTGAGAATGCACCACCACCATGTGCGCCTTTACCCCCGTAGGTATCGACTATTATTTTTCTGCCAGTAAGTCCGGTATCCCCATGTGGCCCACCAATCACAAACTTTCCGGTAGGGTTAATGTGGTAAGTGATCTTTCCTTTGAACAGGTTCTTTACTCGTGCTGGAAGTTTCTTAAGCATCCTTGGAAGTAATATTTCTTTAACATCCTTGGAGATCCTATCACGCATAGCCTTTTCGGTTGCAAAGTCATCGTGTTGAGTGGAGATCACGATCGCATCAATGCGTTGTGGCTGATGCTTGTCGTTATACTCTATAGTAACCTGGCTTTTTGAATCAGGTCTAAGGTATTGCATCTTCTTACCCTCTTTGCGTATTGCTGCCAATTCACGAAGTATCAGGTGTGCCAACTCCAACGGAAGAGGCATGTAGTTATCGGTTTCGTTAGTGGCATAGCCAAACATCATGCCTTGATCTCCGGCGCCCTGATTGGTTGGGTCTTTACGTTCAACACCTTGATTTATATCAGATGATTGCTCATGAATGGCCGATAAAACACCACAAGAATCTGCTTCAAACATATACTCGCTCTTGGTGTAACCTATTTTTCTTATAACCTCTCTGGCAATTTCCTGAACGTCAAGATAGGCCTCTGATTTAACTTCACCGGCAAGTATTACCTGCCCGGTTGTTACAAGCGTTTCACATGCAACTTTACTTGATGGGTCAAACGCTAAAAAATTATCTATCAATGCATCAGAGATCTGATCTGATACTTTATCCGGATGGCCTTCAGAAACCGATTCCGATGTGAATAAATACGACATATTGAATATTACAAATTATGGTTAGAAAATTGCTATTTACAAGGTTGCTTCTCATCTGAGCACCGCGAAATTAGGAATTTAAAAGTGGATTTTAACCCTTGTGACTATCTTATTGCAAGGTGAGTCGAATATCTAGGTTCTGGGTGACACATCATCTGGGAATCTTGAAGATTCAAACAAGGTTAATCAGACAATCTGATAGAGAAAAAAGCAGAATGAAATACCTCATTATTCGACATGAAAGCTGATTCAGAGACTAAGTCAGTTGGTCAGGGATCTGAATACACTTTCCAATGAATTTTCAGATGTATTCAGAGTTAACACTTTATGGTTGTTTGCAACTGCCCATTCGAAGATCTTGCTTCTTATGTCATTGTCTGGTGAACATACAATGGTATAGCGGTTGGCACTTTTATTTTCAACAGATGTAACACCGTCGATCCCTTTCAGCTCATTGAGTGGAACTTCTTTATCAAACTCAACTTCGAATACAAGTTCCGATTCAATTTTTTGTTGCAGAACTGATGTTTTGTCATCTGCGGCTATCACTCCATTGTTGATAATGATAACACGGTTACAAATAGCCTCTACTTCCTGCATAACGTGAGTTGAAAGTAGCACTGTTTTTTCTTTCCCAATATCCCTTATCAGATTACGAATCTCAACCAGCTGGTTGGGATCCAGCCCGGTAGTGGGCTCATCAAGGATCAGCACTGCAGGATCATGAAGAATAGCCTGTGCAAGTCCAACTCGCTGGCGGTAACCCTTCGACAATGCACCTATCTTTTTGTGTTGTTCTGGACCAAGTCCCGTAAGGTCCACCATTTCTTTGACCCGTGATGCTACCTTGTTCGATTTTAAATGGATGCCACCAATAAACGTCAGGTATTCCTTTACATACATCTCATGATAAAGCGGATTATGTTCTGGTAAATAACCTACGATCTTGCGGACTTCAAGTGAGTCACTTGCAGTATCGTATCCATGTACCGTTACAGTGCCTAGCGACTGTGGAATGAAACAACAGATAATCTTCATCATGGTAGACTTTCCAGCTCCATTCGGACCTAAAAACCCAACCACCTCACCAGCACTGACCTCAAATGTGACATCATCCAACGCCTTTTGCTCATCGTAAAACTTTGTAATATGATCAACCTTAACTGACATAATTGCAAAAATACATGATAATTCAGGAACAATGTAAAGATTTTGGGCGTTTCCCATGCATATAATGCATGGGCCGGGCTTTCGCAGGTACTGCTTTGCGGTACCAAGGCTCAATCCCTAACGCAGGTGTTTATTTAGTATCAGGTGCAGGTATCATCCAGCAATCAAGAAAAAAATATATCAAATCGAATTCTGTCACTGAATAATTTTAAACTTATCTTTCATTTTTTTAAAACAGATCACTCTTTGGAAGGTTTAGTGTTAAAATCCACCGGTAGTTGGTACAATGTTCTTGGCAACGATCGAATCAATTATAAATGCCGTATCAAGGGAAAAATGCGTACGCAAAACATCACCAGTACAAACCCTGTTGCAGTTGGCGATAAGGTGTTGTTCGAAATACAGGATTCATCAGAGGAGGGAGTGATAACTGAAATTAAGGATAGAAAGAATTTTATTCAACGAAAATCAGTTAACCTATCAAAACAAACTCATATTCTTGCTGCCAATCTCGATCTGGCCTTAGTGATTGCTACACCGGTAATGCCAAGAACATCCAATGGATTCATTGACAGGTTTCTTTCTACAGCAGAAGCTTACAGTATTCCTGCTGGAGTGGTGTTCAATAAAATGGATCTGTTTGATGAGGACGTTTCAGAATATGTAGAGGCGCTATCCGAAATGTACCAGTCAGTTGGATACGAAACCTATATTGTGTCCGCAATTGACAGCAATTCTCTTACGGAATTAAAAGAACGGCTACATAACAGGATCACTCTTTTTGCTGGGCACTCAGGTACCGGTAAATCCACACTTATAAATGCATTGATACCCGGAATTGAATTAAAGACTGGAGAGATTTCCACGCAGCATCTTAAAGGAAAACATACCACGACTTTTGCCGAAGCACATCCCATTGATGGAGGTGGGTTTGTAATAGACACTCCGGGGATCAGAGAGTTTGGGATCCTTAACTTTGAGAAAGATGAGGTTTCTCATTTCTTTCCAGAAATTTTCAAAACCTCTCAGGGATGTAAATTCAACAACTGTTCTCATACTATCGAGAATGATTGTGCCGTGATACAAGCTGTAGAAGATTCACAGATCGCAATTACAAGGTACCATAGCTATTTGAGCATACTTGAAAATGAGGATATATTTAGATGAACTGATCTTTTTAATATGAAAGTGGTCATTCAAAGAGTAAAGAAAGCATCTGTTACCATTGATGGTAATGTGCATTCATCAATAGAGTCAGGGCTTCTGATTCTTCTTGGCATTTCTACCGATGATGATGAATCTGACATTAAAAAATTAATCACAAAAATTCCAAAACTGAGAATATTTAATGATGCTGATGGGAAAATGAATCTGTCATGCAGTGAAATTGAAGGTGCTTATTTGGTAGTAAGCCAATTCACGCTTTTGGCCGATGTTCGAAAAGGGAACCGACCATCTTATATTAATGCGGCACTTCCCAATAAAGCAATACCAATTTATAAGGAGTTTCTGAAGCAATTGGAGACTGAGACGGGAACAGTAATTCAATCGGGGGAGTTTGGTGCCGATATGAAGGTTGAGTTGGTGAATGACGGACCTGTCACCATTCAAATAGATTCCAGATCCTGATACTTTCTCAAATAATTTTTAAATAATCACACTATGCATATTGTAGAAGCTCAGAAAGTAATTGATAATTGGATCAAAGAACATGGCGTTCGATATTTTAATGAACTTACCAACATGGCCATATTAAGTGAAGAGGTAGGGGAGGTGGCACGATTGATCTCAAGAAAATATGGTGAACAATCATTTAAAGAAGGGGAGGATGGAGAGAATTTGGCTGATGAACTTGCTGATGTATTATTCGTACTATTATGCCTGGCTAATCAAACTGGAATAAATCTAGATAAGGCACTTGAGGAGAATATCAGAAAAAAAACTGACAGAGATTCTGAACGACACAAACAGAATCCGAAGTTATAAGCAAAAAAAACCGGCATTGCCGGTTTTTTTTGCTTAAGAATTTTAACTTTTATAATATCTTGATAAGTGCATAAATCAAACCTGGGAAGTAGAAAAGTAGCCAGAGTAATAAAGAGATCCAGAATTCCGTGTGGAATCCTAATGCAAGCCCTACCCCTAGTGGCGGAAGCAATATGGTAATAATAATGAGTGCCCACATCGGCATACCAGAGGATCCGTTTTCAGAAACTGTTTTCATTTCCTGACGGATAGTCGTTTTTATCTCTTTTTTAAGTTGACGCATTTCTGATTTTGATAATTCAGAAATTGAAGAACCGAGTTCGGATTTATCAACAGTAATAGGGTTGTCAATTTCAGTATTTGCAACAGTAATATTTGAATGATAAGGAACTATTGAGATGTCTGAAGAAGCAAGAACTGGAGTTGTTTTCTTTTTCTCCATTTTTTCAATGGTTGCAATCTTCCTGGCGGCTTCTTTTGTCACCGACATTTCATTGAAAGTCAAAGATTGTTGCTTTTGCTTAGTGCCGTGCCATTCTACATGGTAGCCACCACGATATTTTCTTTTGGTCACAGAAAGTCCCTTGTCTGTGCTGCAAGAGCTAAGTCCAAATGCAGCAATTCCTAGAATTGCAATGAATAAATTAATGGAATGTTTTTTCATCATTTAATTTTTTGGTGAACGTATGATTATAGCACAATATAAAATATTGTATTAATTATTCAGAATTATATAAAAGAAATTTATTGACAGGACTATATAACTCAGCCACGATAGTAGAGAGCTTCCGCAACCTGAAAGCGGGAATAAGGACATATGCGGCAGTGACCACCAGCTATTAAAGAAGAAAAGCGTTCAAATTTACTGAACGCTTTTCTATCATGATGATGGGTATTATTGTTATACTGACTCTGCAAGCAGTGTAATTTTGTTATCTAGTACTTCTACAACTCCTCCTTTTACATCGAACACTTGAGTGCCTTCTTTAGCCTTTACTTTTACTTTTCCGTTTATCAAAGTTGAAATGATAGGAGCGTGGCTGTTAAGAATCTGGAATTGCCCGGATGTTCCAGGCACATGAACAGAACTCACTTCACCTTCGAATACTTTTTTATCAGGTGTAATTATTGTTAAGTGCATTGGGCAGTTGTGTTAATTGAATTATTTGATAATTGAAATGATCAGGCTTCCGCTTCAGCTTCTGCAAGAAGTTTTTTACCTTTTTCAATTGCTTCATCAATAGATCCAACCAGGTTGAATGCTGCTTCAGGGTATTCATCTACTTCTCCATCAAGGATCATATTAAAGCCTTTTATTGTTTCTTCGATAGGAACCAAAACTCCCTTGAGTCCGGTAAACTGCTCAGCAACATGGAACGGCTGAGAAAGGAAACGTTGAACACGACGAGCTCTGTGAACTACTTGTTTGTCTTCATCAGAAAGTTCATCCATACCAAGAATGGCAATGATATCCTGAAGTTCTTTATAGCGTTGCAGAATCTCTTTTACTTTCTGCGCGGTATTATAATGCTCGTCACCAACAATGGCTGGGGTAAGGATTCTTGATGTGGAATCCAGCGGATCAACAGCAGGATATATCCCCAATTCAGCGATCTTTCTGCTAAGTACTGTGGTTGCATCGAGGTGAGCAAATGTCGTTGCTGGTGCCGGATCGGTAAGGTCATCTGCAGGTACATAAACTGCCTGAACAGATGTGATGGAACCTCTTTTTGTTGATGTGATACGTTCCTGCATCGCTCCCATTTCAGTTGCCAGGGTTGGCTGGTATCCTACAGCTGATGGCATACGGCCAAGAAGTGCTGATACCTCAGAACCTGCTTGTGTGAAACGGAAAATATTATCGATAAAGAAAAGGATGTCTCTTCCACCTGACTCCTGGTCGCCATCACGGAAATATTCAGCAACTGTTAAACCTGAAAGAGCAACACGGGCACGGGCACCGGGAGGTTCATTCATCTGTCCAAATACGAGTGTAGCTTTTGAGTCTTCGAGTTTTTTGTGATCAACTTTTGAAAGATCCCAGCCGCCTTCTTCCATTGATTTTTTGAATTCATCGCCATAGTCAATTACACCTGACTCTAGGAATTCTCTCAACAGGTCATTTCCTTCACGTGTACGTTCTCCAACTCCGGCAAAAACCGATAGTCCTTCATAAGCTTTTGCAATGTTGTTCACGAGCTCCATGATAAGAACAGTTTTACCAACTCCGGCACCACCGAACAATCCAATCTTACCACCTTTTGAATAAGGCTCAATAAGGTCAATCACTTTGATCCCTGTAAACAGAACTTCTGATTCAGTTGAAAGATCCTCAAATTTTGGTGCTTCACGGTGAATCGGTAGACCAATTTCTGATTCTACCTGGCCGATTCCATCTATAGCATCTCCAACAACATTAAAAAGTCGTCCTTTGATCCCATCACCTGAGGGCATCATGATAGGCGCTCCGGTTGCAATCACTTCCATACCTCTAACCAATCCTTCAGTTGCATCCATGGCAATTGCACGTACGGTGTCTTCACCAACATGTTGTTGACATTCTAGGATAACATTGCTTTTACCGCCTGTAATTACCTCAAGGGCATCCAAAATATTTGGAATTGTGGAACCTTCCTGTTCAAAGCTTACATCGACTACTGGTCCTATAACTTGGACTATTTTACCTTTATTATTCATTACAGACTGGAATTTTTAGATTTGCGAGCGCAAAATTAGTGCTAATTCCTGTTAAATAGAAATAAACCAATCCTCATTTTAGCACTTGTTGAAAAAAATATCTTTATTGCATCCCGAAATCATATAAACAGCTGTTTTACAGTTAGTTTAAGAATAATGAAAAATTGAAAGTTTACACTTCTATTGATCAATTTGCCGGAGTACAACATGCAGTTGTTACATTAGGAACTTTTGATGGTCTTCATGTAGGTCATCGGAAGATCATAAAGAGGGTGAGAGACCTGGCTAACGACTGCCATGGAGAGGTAGTGATACTAACCTTTTTCCCTCATCCAAGGATGATCATCAATCCGGATGACCATGGAGTGTTTTTGCTTAATACGCCAGACGAAAAAATAGAATTGATGGAGAAATCTGGTGTAGATCACCTTATCATCCATCCATTTTCGACAGAATTCTCAAAATTGGATGCTGGCTCATTTATTGCTGATATCCTTGTTAAGCGGTTAAATACCTACAAATTGGTCATCGGTTATGATCACAGGTTTGGTAATAATCGTGAAGGTTCTTTTTCTGACCTGGTGAGGTTGGCTTCAGAATATGGTTTTGAAGTAGAGAAGATACCAGAACAGGATATAGATGATGTGGCTGTGAGTTCAACTAGAGTGAGGAGAGCACTACAAGATGGTGAGATAGAAGTTGCCAATAAACTGCTGGGAAGTAGATACAGGATCAGTGGCATGGTTGTGAAAGGCAAGCAGCTGGGTCGGCAGTTGGGCTTTCCAACTGCAAATATTCAGGTTGCGGATTATAAACTGATTCCCGTTCAGGGTGTTTATATATGTAATGTCTATATTGAGCAGAAGGAATTCAAAGGTCTTCTAAGTATTGGTAACCGACCAACAGTTGAAGCATCAGGTGTGCTAAGTGTTGAGGTGTTCATACTGGATTTTGATGCCGATCTGTACGGTCAGCAAATTGCGGTCGAGATGTTGCATCGAATCCGTGCTGACATAAAATTTAATGGCATCGAGGAATTAAAAAGCCAAATGAATGCGGACCTTGAATTCGCTAAAAGTTATTTTGAAAGTAAATAATAACGCAGTGTCAGTAAAAAGATTTAGGAGTTTTCTGGTTTTGTTGTTGACAGTTATAACAGTGTCAATAAGTGCTGATGTTGTTTATGGGCAGGTTGATGAGTTTGAAGAAGATGTGGTTCCTTCATATCAACGACCAGAACATAAGGTATTCAAAAGCTTAGTAGCTGCACTTAACCAACCAGATTCGGTATTTATCTTGGAATTAAGAGGTAAAAAATATAAAGAGTTCCCTGAGGATATTTTTAAACTTAAAAAGTTGCTCGTCCTCGATCTTGGTAAGAATAAAATAAAGTTCCTTCCTGAGAATATCGGTGACCTTACAAACCTCATTGAGTTGGATGTTTCAAGTAATAAACTTTCAAGTTTGCCTTCATCCATCGGTGAACTTAAGCAGATCAGGAAGATTGCATTGAATAGGAACGTAATTACAAAACTACCTCCTGAGATTGGTGATCTCAGGAATCTTGAAGAACTAGAATTGTGGGACAATGAATTGGAGGGGCTTCCATCAGAAATTGGCGAATTGCAGAATCTACGGATTCTTGAGATAAGGGGGATTCTTTTCAGTCCGGATGACCAATTTTACTTTAAAGAGCTGCTTCCCGAAACCAATATATTGATGTCTCCTCCATGTAATTGTAAATAGAGGCAAAATAATGAACAATATGTTAGTATCTTTTAGTAATACCGGATTTGTCCCATAGTGCTCCACAATCATCGAAACTGATTGTTTTTTAATTAGTTGGATCCCATTAAACTTTCAAAGATACAATGTTGGTCATAGAATTCAGTTAGTTCACCAATTCAATAGCTGTATTCATCAATTATGCCTTGGTTTTAGGCTTGTTATTGTTAACTTTACTACAATGCCCTTAATACATAGGGTGTTTTACAATTTGCATGATGACCTCCCGATTATTGAAAAGTTTTAATAAAAGTCGATATCAATATCTAGTTTTATTGATGTTTTTGGGCGCAGTTGGATTAAATGACGCATTTTCACAAAATGCAGTTGAAGGTGATCAGTCTAACGTATTTTCGGTGCCTGCTCTAAAAAGTCAATTATATCTTATTGAACAGGCAAATGATAATGGATCTCCAGATGGGAATTTAATTTTATTAAATGGAGACAAAAATGGTGTTTTGCCTACTCCAAGTTCATTGCCTCCTCCCAGTAATGATAACTGTAGTGATGGTTTAGGTCCTGCATACACTTTATTTCCCGGAGCCGCTTGTTTGAGTGGAACTCTCAAGAATGGAAATGGAAATAATACAGATGCTACTATTGAGCCAGGCGAAACCACAGGTTGTATGACAGGACCGCCTACAAAAACAGTATGGTATAATTTCACCGCCACTTCCACAGATATGTGGATCTCTACTGAGCAAACTGGTAGTTTTGTATGCGGACTGAACTTTGGTATTCGTGTTTATCCATATAGTGGTGTATGTCCTCCACCGTCAGGTGCTGCCATAGATTGTAAAGATTATACAGGTTATAGTGCAGGACAGATATACAACATACTGAATTTAACCGGCCTTACTATTGGGCAGACATACATGGTCCAGATCGGCAACCACCCAGGTTGTACGCGACACGATTTTTGTATTCAGCTTGGGATACCCGAAACATGTGATAACTGTTCAAATGTTTGTGGCCCGATCTGCACTTTTGCTGGTCCAACTCAGCCAACAACTACAACAGTGACTTCTACCTGTACCGGATATCCATATAGTCCTCCCCTGAATGAGGGTGATACAAGGACAAGCTGTTTTACTTTCACCGCACCGAACGATTCTGTTAGTTTGCAGCAGGTAGTCAGTGCATACTGTAGCCCCAATACGTATTCTTTCACTTATGAACTGTTTAATTCAAGTTGTGGCTCAATTCAAACAGGAAATGTTTTTACTAATAATAATATAACAGGTTTGACACCAGGTGTTAATTACACAATATGTTATTCCCTTGAAGCAGCTTGTACTTGGGAAGGACAGTATTTCCCATATTTATATACTACAGCAACAGTTTTGCCTGTAGAGCTTCTGTTCTTTGAAGCGTTTGTTAAGGATAAGTCTGTTGATCTTTTCTGGGCGACAGCTACTGAGTTGAATGCACTTGAATATGTTGTTGAAAAAACTTCAAATGGAAAGGATTTTTCTGAAGTTGGACGAGTAAAAGCTGCGGGTAATAGTAGTGTAACATTGAACTATAAATTACGTGACCCGGAGCCAGATCCTGGACTATCATTTTATCGATTAAAACAAATTGATTATAACGGTGAGTATACATATTCTAAATTGGTAGCCACTAAATTTATTGATCGTGACATTAAGTATTCCATTTTCCCAAATCCTGCTCAAGGTCAGGCTAGCCTAAAATTTGTATCCGATACCGATTCTCAACACGAGATTAAAATTTTTGATCTAAAAGGTGATATTATTCTTGAAAAGGTCTGTATGGCTGAAAAAGGATTGAATTTTAAAACTCTGGATATATCAGAATTGAAGCAAGGTTATTATACGGTTCAGGTGCTTTCTGGTTCTCATATCAATTATTTAAAGTTAATCGTTCAGAACTGATCTGGCATTCCTTGATCTTTCTTAATAAATTAGGGTGTGTGTTGTGATTCACATTAATAATCTTTGTGTTACTTTTGCTTTAAAATAATTAACACATGATCCGATCCCTATTAGTATTCTTAGCAATATTTGCAATAAGCACATTAACATCTTCAGCCCAAACCTATTCTTTACTGGGTGCTGGTTGTAACAATAAAGTTTACTCCGTCGTTTCCGGGAATCCTGGAAGTAATACAATATTCGCTGGAGGTGCTTTTTTAAATGCAGGAGGATCGCCTGTGAATTATATCGCTGAGTGGGATGGCAGCACATGGACTGACCTGGATGGAGGAGCTAATTTTGAGGTTCGTAGCATGTTGTATGATAACAATGAACTTTTCGTAGGAGGCGGTTTTAATATGGTGGGAAGTAGCTCTACGGTAGCTTGGGGTGTTGCGAAGTGGGATGGTAATTCCTGGTCAGCTTTAGGCAATGGGATCAGAAGCGGTGAGATCTACTCATTGATCAATTATAACAATTCACTTTATGCCGGTGGTAGGTTCGATACCTTGAGTGGCTTTAACCCCGGTCGTGGGATCATGAAGTGGGATGGCAACGCATGGACAACTTTGGGTGGAGCTCCGGGTGATGGAGTAGGAGGCCCTCCCGGATTCAAAGTGAAAGCACTACATGTTTTCAATGGAGAGCTATATGTTGGAGGATCATTCAACACTGCAGGTGGGATATCAGTAAGTAATATTGCAAAATGGGATGGTACCACATGGTCAGCTGTTGGAGCCGGAACTAATGGTGAAGTTAATAGCTTCACAACATATAATAATGAATTATTTGTTGGCGGTGACTTTACAATGGCAGGTGGCGTTGCCGTTAATGGTTTGGCGAAAATTATAGGCTCAACTTACAGTGACGTTGGTGGAGGTTTTAACGGAGTTGTCAATGATCTGAATGTTTACATGGGTTCATTGTATGCCACAGGAGCTTTTTCAAATGCAGGAGGGTCTGCTGCCCAGAATATTGCAAGGTGGAATGGTGCAGCTTGGGGGCAAGTAGGACTTGGGTTGAACTTTGATGGTTATGCACTAACTGTATATGATGGAGATATGTATATCGGTGGTTTCTTCTCAGTGGCAGGCACAGTGTTTGCAAATAATATTGTGAAGTACAATATTCCGGTTGGTCTAAATGAAAATATTCAAACATTTGCGTTTGGACCTAATCCTTCAAAAGGGATTGTAAATGTTACATCTGTAATGGAAATGAACAAAACTACGGTGTATGTGACAGATCTTTCCGGCCGTTTGGTTTATGAACAAGATATTAACGAGATCCTGCCAAATGAGAATCTGTCATTTGATCTTACTTTTTTACAACCAGGACTTTACAACATAAGTTTTAAAAATCAGGATGCCGTACAAT
>Ga0055584_100003165_pt1 | contig 16278 bp, 11 predicted proteins | sample OSDHelmetaG_FD_58716 | JGI IMG/M metagenome (GOLD analysis project Ga0055584, IMG submission 58716) | Pelagic marine sediment microbial communities from the LTER site Helgoland, North Sea, for post-phytoplankton bloom and carbon turnover... | ecosystem: Environmental > Aquatic > Marine >... | reverse complement strand
ACTATGTTTTTAGCTCTATTTAATCAAACAAAGCTCTTTTAAATCAACCTATTGAACGAAGGTCATCAATGACTTTACCATCATTAGCTAAAGTTCCTAATGCTACAAGTTCAATAGTACCCGTTAATTTAGTGACTTTTTTTAATGTAGAGCTAATGTTTTCATTCAGAGAAGTCATATCCTTATCTGAATATTTTTGCTCGTCGAACTCACATTGCAAATGCATTTGATCATTGTAATTAACTTGCGTAACAAATAAGCGCATTTTAGCAATGTAAGGGCATGCTTGCCTTACTTGCTCAATTTGAGCTGCATGAACAAACATACCTTTAACTTTAGTTGTTTGGTCTGCACGTCCCATCCATCCCTTAATACGCATATTAGTTCTGCCACAATCACTTACACCTGATTTAACTGCAGATAAATCGCCGGTAGCAAAACGAATAAGTGGGTAATCAGTATTAAAGCTAGTAACAACGACTTCACCTACTTCGCCCTCTGCAACAGGCTCTAAACTTCCAGGGCGCACTATTTCAACAAGTAAATCTTCAGCAATGATTAAACCATCATCGCATTGCGATTCAAAACCAATAAGACCAACATCAGCACTAGCATAAGCTTGTAAAGTATCAACGCCCGCTGCCTGTAATTCATTTCTTAACGCTTTAGGCAAGGCTTCTCCTGTTACTAGTGCTTTAGTAATACTAGATACATCGCGGTTTTCAGCTTTAGCTTTATCTAATAAAATCTTTAAAAATGAAGGAGTGCCTGCATAACCTTGTGGTTTTAAATGTTCAATAATATCAAGTTGTTGTTCTGTTTGTCCTGGGCCCGCAGGAATAACAATACAACCACAAGCTCTAGCACCAGAGTCAGTGATAAAACCGCCTGGCGTTAAATGATAAGACAAACAATTTTGTACTATTTCGCCCTCCCTAAACCCTGCAGCGTAAAAAGCTTGCCCCATTCGCCACCAATCATCTTTGGTACTCTCTGGATCATAAATAGGGCCTGGAGATTGAAAGATTCGATCTATCTTAGCTTGTTTAGCATTCAAACCACCTAAAGGTGTTTTACTATTCTGTATACGCATTAAATCTGATTTTCTGGTAATAGGCAGCTGCGCTAACATTTCACGGCTTGTAATACTTTCTTCATCAATATGCGCTAACGTCTTTTTATAGTGGTCGCATTCTTGTTTAGCATACGAGATAAATTCTGTTAAACGACTTAATAATGATTGCTCTCGTAATTGTGCGCTTTGGCACTCTTTTTCGTAAAAATATTGTTTCATGATTACTCGGTAATTTATCAGTGATAACGTTTAATCGTAATTCAATTAATAATTTTTTATGTATTTTAATCAAGTTGCACGCTAGCGCTACTTCTAAACAATAGTGCAGAACTTACTGTAGTAAGTCGCACTTTTGACAATAGAATCGAATAAAACACCAACGACAACATAAAAAATTTATAACCAGCGTTTACGTCTTTTATAAGATTTTAAATTTTTGAAACTTTTACGTTCTTCATTACCGCCACCTAAATAGAATTCTTTTACATCTTCATTGCTAAGTAACTGCTCTTGTGTTCCATCAAGTACTATTTTTCCAGACTCCATAATGTAGCCATAATCAGCAGCCTTTATTGCATAATTAGCATTTTGTTCCACCAGCAACATGGTAATACCTTGATCTACATTTATTTTCTTAATAATACCAAAGACTTCTTTTACTAATAACGGTGATAAGCCCATCGACGGCTCATCTAAACAGATCATTTTAGGACGTGCCATTAATGCTCTACCAATAGCTAACATTTGCTGTTCACCACCCGACAGATAGCCTGCTAAACCTGTACGTTCCTTTAAGCGAGGAAAATAATGAAATACCATTTCTATATCTTGATTAATTTGAGAGTCGTTTCGGGTATAAGCACCTAATTTCAAGTTTTCAATCGATGTCATATCTTCAATGATACGACGACCTTCCATTACTTGGAAAAGACCACTACGTACGACATCTTCTGCATTTTTCTTGTCAATGCGCTCGCCCATAAAAGTGATATCACCTTTGGTAACTTCACCGTATTCAGACTTTAAAAGTCCTGAAATAGCTTTTAATGTCGTTGATTTTCCTGCGCCATTAGGACCAAGTAAAGTCACAACATCCCCTTCTGGCACATCTAATGAAACACCACGAAGTACTTGTATAACTTCGTCATAAACCACTTCTATATTGTTAACTGATAACATGGGTGTGGCTGTTTGAATTTTTGCTGCTGCCTGAGACATATTTATACACTCCGTTAAAAATTTTATATGTGCTTAATATAAAATTAAGCACATAAAGATACTGACCCAACACGACTAACACGATAAAACTATTTTTTAAATAGGTTGAGACCAGTACCACTTATTACATCAAGAATTAATAACCTAACCAATCATCACGACGCTCTAAGGTAACTTGTGATACTTTTTCAATCTTAATATCACCATTGTTATAGTTGCCTTTGTAAATGTTAACTTGGTTAACACCACGATGATCTGCTTCAGTCCAGTTAGCCGCTAAACAAACACCTTCTAAACCTTTTGGCACCCAGTTTTTATGAACATACATGCCTTTTTTAATGTTCTCACCCGTAATTCCACCATTCTCTTTAGCCCATTCCATTGCTTCTTTCATGAAATAAGTAGAGCAAACACCACGAATATAATGATGAACACGCTTTTCTTTACCAGACTTGTCTGACATTTTAGAAATTTTATATAACAACTCCATTCCTGGTACATCATCGCCCCAGAAAGGTGTCATTGATGGGAAGATATAATCTTGAATACCTTCACCTGCTGCAGAAAATACTTCTTTATCGCCTCCCCAAATGTTTGACATAAATTGAATATCAACCCCAACCGTACTACACGACTTCACTAACGACTGAACCGAACCACCTAAATTACCAATATAGCCATAATTTGATCCTGAACTTTTAATACTTAAACATTGCGCTTTAAAATCTCCCGGTTTCATAGAGATAACAACCGGTGGTAACACTTCAAACCCTAATTCCTCAGCGTACTCAGCACAGGCAGCTTTAGGCGCATTAGGAAATGGGTGGTTAGCACCTAAATGAGTAAATTTTGGTTTTCCGTCTTTACCCTTCTGTTTCCAATCATCTGCTGCCCATTGCACTAAACCACGACAAGCATCTGAATAAGATGCACCATAAAAGAAATTATAAGGTGCAGGTTTTTTGGTATGTGGGTTTTTAGCCATTGGGTCTGTTAAATGTCCAGAGTATGACGCTGAAAAAACAGGTGTTTTATCACGTGCAACAAAGGAAATTAATGCTTCAGTATCCGCAGTGCCCCAACCTTGCATAGCTACCATCTTTTTACGGGTTTTCCATTTTTTATAAGAGGCAATCGCTTGGGGTACTTTATAAGCATAATCTATTGTTTCAGATTCAAGCTGAGTACCATTAATACCACCATTTTGATTAATATAGGCAAGTGAATCACGAACACCATCAGCATAGTTTTTACCAACAAAAGCCGTAGGTCCTGACATATCAGCCAAGTGCCCAACAAAAACAGAATCTTGTGCTTGTACTTGACTAACAGCACTTAACGCGATGCTAGTAGCAACTGAACTTAGTAATAATTTTTTATTTATAGTTTTTATCATGTGATATTCCTTAACTTATTGTTATAAATTTAGATTGTTAACATTTATTCTTTTACGGTTTATTCAAAAGTTGGGCTAGCATTCTCCCCATCAACCCAACTTCGTCTTATTCTCCAGTGTTTATTAATAACGTTAAATCGTGATTAATAAGCAAATGGATAGAATTTCCAATAATTTTTAATTTGTGTCCAACGATGTGATAAACCTTCTGGTTCAAAAATTAAAAATCCAATAATTACCAAGCCAATAGCCATTTCTTTGATATAGGCTAAACCATCTATAACCATTGGAATATTGCCCCATTCAGTCATTTCCATTAAGCCAACACCACCAGATAACACTTCAGGTAAAAACACCATAAAGACAACGCCCATTAATGTTCCTTTTATCGAGCCCAATCCGCCGATAATAATCATGCCCAAAAACTGAATTGACATCATGATGGTAAAGCCTTCAGCAGAAACATAACCTAAGTAATGTGCATATAACGCTCCGCCAATACCGGCATAAAATGAAGAAATACCAAAAGATAACAAACGATACTTATTCAATTTAACGCCCATGATTTCAGCTGATAAGTAATGATCACGTACAGCAACAAAGGCTCTACCATCACGACTTCGCATTAAATTACAACCCCATATAAACATAAATACTAGGGCAAAAAGTGCTACATAATAAAAACTTTGATCCGTATCAAACACAAAACCAAATAATTTTACTGGTTCTGCCATTGAGCCTGACGCGCCACCTGAAAACCACTCAGCACGAGAGAAAAAATCTTCAATAATAAATTGTGATGCTAAGGTTGCTATTGCTAAATACAAGCCTTTAATTCTTGCAGCAGGTGCACCAAACATCATACCAATCGCCATGGTTAAGAAACCCGCTAAAGGAATACACAAAAACACGGGTATATTAAAGCTAGTGTTTAACCAGGCTGAGGCAAATGCCCCAAAACCAAAGAAAGCGCCATGACCTAACGATATTTGCCCGGTATAGCCGACTAAAATATTTAACCCCAGTGCTGCAATACCCAAATACGATATTTGGATTAATAAAGTAATAAAATAGCCATCAACTAATACAGGGGCAAAACACAAGGCTATAATGCTAAAAATAGCGACCCATCGAATAGTTTTTGTTTCAAATATTGTATTGTCTTCTTTATAGCTAGTACGGAAATCTCCGCACGGACGCATAGATAAACTCGACATAAGTTACTCCTAATAATTATTTTTGTTTGTTAATTAAGTCGCGTTAAATACGCTCAATGTCTTTAGTACCGAATAATCCATAAGGCTTGAACCACAGAATTATTAACAATACATAAAATGGTGCTATGTCATACATGTTACCAATGTGTAAATATTGACTATCAAAGAATTCAGCTACATTTTCCAACACACCAATGATTAACCCACCAACAATTGCACCTACAATTGAGTCTAACCCACCTAAAATTACCGCTGGGAATACTTTTATACCCATAATAGAAAGTGAATCTGAAACACCATTTACCATACCAATAACAATACCTGCGGTTGCTGATACGGTTGCGGCAATCCCCCAACTCATGGCAAAAACGTGTTTCACAGATATGCCTAGACTTTGAGATACTTGTTGGTCAAAAGCAGTAGCACGCATTGCTAAACCATGTTTTGAGTGCTTAAAGAATAAATAGAATGCGATCATAATAACGAGTGCTATCACGGTACTCATTAAGTACGCCATTTCTATGTTTAATCCCATTATATTAATAGATTGAGTATCAAATACTTGCGGATAACTTTGAGGGGACACACCAAATATCCATTTCATTAATGCTTGGAAAAATATTGATAGTCCAATCGTTACCATAATGACCGAAATAATAGGCTCACCAATCATAGGCCTTAGCACTATCATTTGTAGCAATACCCCAAAAGCGGCCATAAAACAAAGCGAGAGTAAGAAGCCAACAAAGAACGGTAGCTCTAAGTATATAAGTGCTGCCCAACATACCCAGGCACCAATAAGTAAAAACTCACCTTGAGCAAAGTTCACTATTTGTGTTGATTTATAAACCAAAACAAAACACATCCCAATTACGCCATATAACAAACCAACTATCAGGCCGTTTACTACTAATTGAGTTAAGAGTTCAAAATTCATGATGCTTTCCTCTCTATTTGGCTAACATTATTTGCTGAAATTGCACTATTATCATTTTCGATTAAGGTAGACACCTTAAGCTGAGTTTTAATACGTGAGCTTCCACCATCTTGGAAAGTAATCACGGTATCGACATCAACTTTCTCTTTGTTATCATAAATAGACGCAATGATGTCTCCATATTTGTCTGCAATAACACTACGGCGTACTTTACGGGTACGAGTTAATTCACCATCATCGGCATCTAACTCTTTATAAAGTAAAATAAATTTATTAATTTTTTGAGCATCAGGTAACGTGTCGTTAACTTTTTCGATTTCTTCGCTCAATTTCTCATAAACTTCAGGTAGGGCTGACAAGCTAGTATAATTAGTAAAACTGTAACCGTTCTGCTCAGCCCATTTTGATACGATTGAAAAACGTATACAAACAATGGCACTTAAATACGGTTTGTCTTTACCTAAAATTACCGCTTCGCCAATAAAAGATGAGAATTTAAGCTTGTTTTCAATATATTGCGGTGAATACTGCACACCATTACTGGTTTTAGCTAAATCTTTAATACGATCAATAATCACCAAATGGCCTGATGGTTTAAAATAACCAGCATCACCGGTATGCATCCAACCATCAATAACATCTTCATCGTAAGCTTCTTGATTATCTAAATAGCCGGTGAACATACCAACGGTTTTAGCAATGACTTCACCAACACCGGCTTTATCCGTGTTGATAACTTTCACTTCTGCACTATCAAAAGCAATACCAACACTGTCATAATCAACATCATTTTCTTGATGAACAGTGTAAGCACCACATAGCTCTGTTTGACCATAAAGTTGACGTAAAGGCACACCGATAGTTTGAAAGAATCTAAATGTATCTGGTCCCATTGCGGCGCCACCTGTTGCAGCCGATTTCAAAAAGGTGAAACCTAACCTATCCTTTAAAGCATTCATTAAAAGAAAATCAGCAAACCAAGAACGTTTCCCTTCATTTTGTGCTTTTTCAGCCTTAGCAAAAGCATAATCAAACAGTTTTTGTTTTAATGGTGTCGAATCCATCATACGGGCTTTAACGTCCGCTAAAATTCCTTCCCATACACGAGGTGCAAGTAACACAAAACTTGGCCCAATTTCACGTAAATCAGCCATTAATGTTTCTTGCTCTTCTACAAAATTAACAATTTGTCTTGCGATTAATGCTTGGCCAACGGCGTATACTTGCTCCATAATCCAAGGTAATGGCAGAACTGATACGTAATTATCACCGGCTTGACGAGGATCAGCTCGTAGATATGAGCTACAGTGTTTAACAAAGTTGCCACCACCTAAAAAAGCAATTTTAGGCTTAGACGTTGTACCTGAAGTAGTACAATAAATAGCGGTTTCTTCTGCGCGAGTTGAGTCAACATATTGGTCATATAACTCAGGTGATGCTTGATCTATTGCTTGTCCTTGCTTATACAGATCTTCAATATTCACTAATCGTTTATCATCATATTTTCGCATGCCGCGAGGATCACAATAAACAATAAATTTAACATCAGGAATGTCATCACCTAGCTCAAGTAATTTGTCACACTGCTCTTCGTCTTCTGCGATAACAACGGTTGCATTACTTTTGTTAAGTAAATAAACGACTTCTTCGTGTAACGAATCCTGGAATATACCAATAGAATAACAACCCATGGCATGTGCTGACACTTCACCCCAAACCCATTCAGGACGATTATCACCTAATAAAGCAATCGCATCTTTAGGCTGTACACCGAGCTTTCTTAATGCCAATGAAAGCCATTTAACGCGGTTTTGATAATCTAACCAGCTAAATTCGTTCCAAATACCAAACTCTTTTTCTCGCATAGAAATATCATTAGGATACTTTTTAGCATTCTCCCTGAGTATTTTAGGGAATGTATCTAATGCCCCCATTTCAAAGTCTTTACTGATTGATAATGCGTTTACTTGTTGTGAATTTGACATTAGCTAGCCTCCTTCTCTTTATAGGTACTCTCTTGTTCATTCTCATCTTCTTCTATACCAAGATAAGCACTCTTCACATGTGGATCAGCCATAACTACATCAGGTAAACCTGAAATAAGTTTTTTACCAAAATCTAGTACCATTACTTGGTGAGAAATATCCATCACCACACCCATATCATGTTCAATCATTACAACCGTAATACCAAACTCTTCATTTAAATCAAGGATATAGCGAGCCATATCTTCTTTTTCTTCTAGGTTCATCCCTGCCATAGGTTCATCAAGTAAGATTAATTCTGGCTTTAAAGCCATCGCTCTTGCTAACTCTACACGCTTACGTAAACCATAAGATAAAGTACCAGCAACAGATTTTCTGATGTGTGATATTTCTAAAAAGTCGATGACTTCTTCTACATACCTTCTGTGGGCTAACTCTTCTTTTTGAGCATTAGAAGCCCAATATAACGGCCCTGTTAGCCAGTTATTTTTTAATAGGTGGTGACGACCAACCATAATATTGTCTAACACTGTCATATGACCAAATAACGCTAAATTTTGAAAGGTACGTCCCATACCAAGATCAGCTCTATCGTTTGGTAGTAAACCAGTTACATTCTGATCATTAAAAATAATATTTCCTGAATTAGGGCGATAACGACCTGAAATACAATTAAGCATGGACGTTTTACCCGCGCCATTTGGACCAATTATCGAAAATACAGAGCCTTTGGGAACTTCAAAGCTAACATCAGTAAGTGCTTTAACACCACCGAATGCCAATGAAACTTGCTCTACTTTGAGTATTGACTCAGTCATACTCACTCTCCTAAGTTAATAAAAATAATTTATACGTTGTAAAAAAGGTGAGGGAATCCCCCCACCAAAACGTAACAACGACATGGGAACTGTTACGTTAGTAGCGCTTTACTAAAAACTAAAGTACGTATTGGAATGAAAGTTGTGCGTAGTTTGAATCAGCATTTACATCATCCATTTTGAAATTACCTACTTCAAAACCAACCGCTAATTGCTTCGTTAAGTTTTGAAATAAATTCACTCCCCATTGACGACGGTCTGCGCCTGATTCGTCTGCTTCAGCTGCACCATAAAGCACAGTTGATCTTAAGGTGTCGGTCCAGTAATGACGATAAGCAACAAGGTAAGAAGTTACGTCTTCTACTTCTTCAATAATATTGCCGTCCATATCTGTCTGTGTAAAAATATCAGGAGTAAAAGCAGCACCAACATAACGACCTAGCTCCCCTTTATGAAGCTGGAACCTAATATCATCTTTACCAATAGTCTTAATTCGACCAGCAATTGAAGCACCTATCGCTGTTTCGGTATTACCTAGATTAGTATTTAGCTGACGAGCCAAGGCAGAAAACGAAACATTCCCCCAATCACCTTTTAAGTTATAACGCCCAACAACATCTGGAACACTGTCATTAGCGGTATCGCCACCCCAAGTTTCAGGGTTTTCAATAGAGACTTGAAAATCACCCATGGTATAACGGACTTGACCCTGTCGAATGAACACTAAACCTAAAGTAGCACCAGCAAAATCAGCTGATTCAGGAATTGCACTAGTATTCATAAAGGTGGACCAAGTTTGTCCTACTAATATATCTTTGTAGCTAATAAAAGCATGACGAATACGTGTATTTGCGGAGTTTGAAACAATTTCATTACCCCCACCACCCCAAAAATCCATTTCAATAAAGCCCGTTACATCACCATGGGTATACTTCATGTTAAAACGTGTTTCATTGGCAAAAATGTTGAATTGAGAAGCGCTTTCATCAAGTTTTGCACCTGAGCCAATCCAATAAGGACGATAAGCAACATCCCCATCAACATAACGTGCATCAACTTTGATATAACCACCAAAAGATAATGTATCTTCTTCTGACAATTTAATGTCGTAACTTGCATTAGCGACACCCGCAGCTAAAAGTAAACTTCCAGCAAGTAAAATATTTCTAGACTTGTTTTTATTAATTTTTTTGCTAAACATTCCGTTTCCCCTTTTCTATATTTTTGTTGTTTATAGTTTCAATACTATTTGTATTTATTTTTTTGTTGTTCTCTTTGTTCGAAAACATAATAGAACAGTATAAAAATGTAACAATCGGCAATAAGAATTAGCACCTAGCGATTAGTCCTTTAGTCTTACGCATTAAATACATCAAAGTACTAGTACTTAAGTTATAGAAATATAGAAATTCATCGTGGTAGAACTGTGGTAAATTTAATAAAGAAGTTTAGATTGATGGAATGGGTATGTTTGCAAATTGGTTACTAATCAGTGTTAGCATTGGCTATATAGGTTTATTGTTTCTTATCGCTTATTTAGGTGGTAAATACAGAAATGAAATTAAACCTAAACAACAACAAATAATTTATGCTTTATCACTAGGCGTATATTGCACATCATGGGGGTTTTTAGGGACAAGTGCGCAAGCAGCTAATAACTCCTATACCTATATTTCAGTGTATTTAGCCCCCATTTTATTATTTGTATTTGCTTGGCCTTTTATTCAACGAATAATAAAAACGAGCTTACAACTTAAAATAACCTCTATTGCTGATTTACTTTCAGCACGTTTTGGTAAATCTCAAAGTTTAGCCGTTATTATTACTATAGTCGTTTTAATCGGAACGATGCCTTATATAGCTTTACAGCTAAAAGCGATTATTTATTCTTATCAAATTTTACAAGAAACCCAGCATTTACCTATTTGGAAAATAGGCTTAATTGTTAGCATTATCCTAGCTGTTTTTACTATTATTTTTGGTATTCGTACAATTGATATAACAGAACGTCACCCTGGCGTAATGATTGCCATTGCTTTTGAATCATTTATAAAATTAATTGCCTTTCTTATCGTTGGCTTGTTTGTTTGTTTTATAATTTATGACTCTCCCATGGATATTTGGCAACTTTCAAAAGATCAATTAAATATTGAACAACAATTTGATTTCTCTAATTTTGTTGGTATGTTCGGTATGTTAATCATCGTTATGTCGGCTTTCTTATGTTTACCTAGACAGTTTCAAGTCATGTTTGTCGAAATAAAAGATCAAAAAACGAGTGCCATATCGAGATGGATATTACCTATTTACGTATTAATATTTGCTTTTTTTGCTGCCCCTTTAGGTTTAGCAGGTAACTTAAACTATGGTAACTCTCTTATTCCAGATGCTTATGTACTTTTTTTACCCGCTTATCATGGTGAAGTTTGGTTATCCTTGTTTGCTTTTATAGGTGCTGTATCAGCGGCAAGTTCCATGGTGATAGTCTCCACTATTGCTTTAAGTACAATGCTCAGTAATGAAATTGTTTTCCCGTTAATGTTTAAATTTTCGCGTAAACAACATCATAATTTTAATCACTTCCAATCCCAACTTTTATTCATTCGAAAAGCGCTCGTATTATTTGTGATCTTCTTAAGTTATGGGCTTTTATTGATGTCGCCACCGGATACTATTGCATCATTAGGCGAAGTTGCCTTTGGAGCGATAGCGCAAGTAGGTCCTGCTTTATTTGTTGCATTCTATTGGCGTAAAGCAACGCTCGCAGGTGTACTAACAGGTATTAGCAGTGGGTTTTCAGTTTGGGTAATTTTTAATTTGCTGCCACAATTAGACCTATATCCACATCCTTTTGTTAATAGTGACCTTCCAAAAACTACTGTCGTGACATTACTTGGACTACTCATCAATATCGTGTCTCTGTGGTTAGTTTCTTTATTAACAAGACAAAGTATCCGGGAACAAATGCAAAGTAAGTTTTTCTATAAAGATAGATTAAATACACAATGGAGCTTACCTGCTCAACCGAAGGTTGACATTATAGAGCTAGAATTTTTAGTGGCCCGTTTTATTGGTCAAAATAAAGCACAAGAATGCTTTAAGCAATTTCACCCTCCTTATCGCAATAAACACAATAAACAATTTAACGAAACAATATTATTACACGCTGAAACAACCCTAGCTCGCGTCTTGGGCTCTGCTTCCGCAAAGCTTGTAATTTCTTTTGCAACCAGTGGTCAAAAGTTACCCTTTGATCAAGTCGCTAAACTAGTAGAAGATAATTCAACTCAACAATTAGAGTTTAGTAGAACAATATTACAAAGCGCGATAGAAAATGTTAGTGAAGGAATCTCGGTCATTGATAGTGAACTTAAATTAGTTGCTTGGAATAAACAATATGTTGATATTTTTAAATACCCTAATGATGTGATTTATATGGGTTGCCCAATAAGTGAATTAATTCATTTTAATCTTAGTCAGCAAGGCTATTTCGCTAAAGATATTATAAAGCAAGTAGAAAAGCGTATTGAATTTATTAAGGCGGGCAGTCGTCATAATTCTGAATATAAACTTAACAATGGTAAAAATATTCATATAGAAGGAAACCCTATACCTGGCGGCGGTTTTGTTATGATATTTTCTGACATTACTAAATACCGTCAAAAAGAAAAAGTGCTTAAAGATGAAAATACCGATCTTGAATCCAGAGTCCGCTTTCGCACAGCAGAGTTAGAGCAAGCCAATAAAGAGCTTGCAAATGCAAATGTTGAATTAGCGCAAGCAAAAGCAAGAGCAGTTCAAGCCCATGTCAAAAAAAGTCAATATTTAAAAGCCTGTAGCCATGATTTATTACAACCTTTATCTGCCGCTAGATTGTTTTCGTCTTCGGTCTCTTTAAACATTAAACTTCCCTATGAAGTACGAGAACAATTAAATAAAATTGATAATTCTTTAGAAATAGCTAATAGCTTATTACTTGATCTCAATGAAATATCACGTATAGAAAGTGGTAATATCTCCCCGACCATTGAATCATTTGAAGTTAAAAAGTTATTTAATATGTTAACAAGTGAATTTAATTCACTAACAAATGAATATCAAATAGAGTTTCATTGCAAAACAAGTAAATTATTCATTGCTAGTGATATAATATTACTTGCAAGGATTATTCAAAACTTCCTCAGTAATGCTTTTCGTTATGCGCACACAAATAAAAGTAATAAGAAAAATAAAGTTTTATTAGGCTGTCGTCGCCAAGGAAATGAGCTTTGTATTCAAGTGTTCGATAATGGCCCCGGTATCCCATTAGAAAAACAAAAGCAAGTTTTTGAACAGTTTACACAACTAAATACTACCCATTATATAGGTCCTAAAGGACTTGGCTTAGGCTTAAATATTGCTCAGAGTTTGGCCAATATTTTGTCTCATAAAATCAACTTAAAATCTAAAGTAGGACATGGCTGTTTATTTAGTATAAATGTCCCGATTGCTAAATCTCGTTTAATAGATGAACAAAAATCACCTACTGCGAGTATGAATTTACAAGGCGTTGGGGTGCTCTGTATCGATAACGAACAAGCAATACTAGATGGTATGTTTACACTATTAAGTGCTTGGCAATGTAAGGTATTTACAGCGATTAATGCCGAACAAGCTAAAGATATTTATAAAAAACATGAAGATGAAATAGATATTTTACTTGTAGACTACCAGCTAACTAACAGCGAAGAAAAGAGTAAACAAAGCTTAAAAAGTACAATAAATGGTATTGAGCTGATTAATCAATTAAGAAAAACAACACAATATACCTTGCCTGCGGTACTTATTACAGCAACTACAGATGAAAATCTGATGGCGCAAGCAAAACAGCATGATATTAGCTATTTACAAAAGATAATTAAACCCTTAGCTTTACGCGCCCTTATAAGTTCATTACTTACAAAGGAGCTTACTAAAAATTATTCTCAGAAATAACCTCTAACGAAAAATTAAAAAACGGTTATTCACTAGAATTTTGACCAAAAACACTTTGATTTAATTGTACTTCATTTAAAAGAATAACAGCCTGAGTTCGATTTCGAACACCTAGTTTCAAGAATATAGTGCTTGCGTGGCTTTTTATAGTTGATTCAGATAACCCTAGCTCATAGGCGATCTGTTTATTTAATAAACCATCAGCAAACATCAATAAAATCTTACGCTGTTTAGGTGTTAATGACGATACTTTATCATCTGCAATGCTGGTTTTAATATCATTACTATTAAACTTACCGTCAGGAGTCCATAACGTACCATTAAGCACTTCTTTTATTGCCATTACCATTTCTGAAACAGGGGTTGATTTAGGAATAAAACCGGCTGCTCCAAAGTTCATCGCTTTATAAATAGTTTCTTTATCTTCAAACCCAGAAATAATAACCACACCTAAATTAGGGTATGCATGCCTAATAGCAATTAAACTATCAAATCCTTTTGCACCAGGAATATCAAGATCGAGTAATAAAAGATCCGCATCATTTACATTTCGTAATTGATTTTCAAGTTCCGGAATCGTTTGTGCTTCAAAAATTTCTGCGCCATTAAAGTGTGATTTTAGTGTAAGGGTTAACGCTTGACGAAATAAGGGATGATCATCAGCTAGTATTATCTTCATGTGACTAAACATAATTATACTCATAACTTAACCGATTATAATTATTAATTGGAACGATTAAGATTAATTGAATGAAAACTTTCAAGAGACCAACAGAATAACAAAATCTACATAAATCTGCTAGGAACAAATTTTATTTACTTCCCTATTCCAAGGTAAAAAATAAAGTACAACTAATAAAAAATAAAGGTTGAATATTACAAAAAATAGATATACTGTACATATATACAGTATATCTATTTTTACTTAATATCTCTAAAGGAAACTAACAATGCTTAATACAAAAAACAGTAATATCAACATGATAAGTAGCATTTCCGAAAAAAAACCACCTGTAACTATAAATTGGCTGCAACATACTAACGTGGTAAATGACTTTGAGATTTCAAATCAATATGCTCATATTTGTCATCAGCATAAGCAAGAAAAAAAATGGGTTTTATTTATAAATCCTGAAGAAAACTCTATAGAAAAATTAGCTAAAACACATGGTGTTGATGTCTCAAAAATACTCATGGTGAACTATAAGAACACAGATGAAAATCGTGCAAAAATAGCATTAGGAAAAATAACATCTGTATTAAGTAAAGGAAATTGCTCCGCTGTTATTTTATTAAATAGTTTATTTGATGCCGATGAAATAGCACAACTCGAAAGCTCCGCAACAGCAGGACAAACACATTGTATTTTAATGAAGCAATGCCAGTTGCATTAGATCAACCTAATTGAAAATTTGAATAATCTAATAACTAACTATTTGATGTTCTAAATATCGACCTACAAAATTCTTAAAAATGTAGGTCGAAGTTAAGTCAGACAATAAATTTATAAAATCACTTTTTATAAAAGACCGTTTCAATTAATCACTCACTAACAAATACTCCTTACAGAACCACTTCGTAAATTAGTTTTATTTAAAGATAATAGATACCCTTAGAAAAGCCCCTCAATTTTTGTTATAATCGCGCGCTGACCTTCAGCAAACTAAATAGAACAGACAGTAAGCTGAAAAAATACCAAATAAATTGAGTTCCTCTATGATCAAAGCACAACAGCCATCCTTATTCGACTACCCAAAATATTGGGCCGAAAGTTACGGTACAGCCCCCTTCTTTCCTATGACGAGAAAAGAAATGGACGTATTGGGCTGGGATAGCTGCGATATCATTATTGTCACCGGCGATGCTTACGTAGATCATCCAAGTTTTGGCATGGCGGTTATTGGTAGAATGCTAGAATCTCAAGGGTTTCGAGTTGGCATTATCGCTCAACCTGATTGGCGTTCAAAAGATGCCTTTATGGAACTTGGTAAACCGAATCTATTTTTTGGTGTTACCGCAGGTAACATGGATTCCATGATAAACCGCTATACCGCTGAACGTCGTATGCGTCATGACGATGCTTATACACCTAACGATGAAGGCGGAAAACGTCCTGACCGTGCGGTAACTGCGTATACTCAACGCTGTAAAGAAGCTTTCAAAGGCGTTCCTGTTATTATTGGCGGCATAGAAGCAAGTTTACGTCGTATTGCCCATTATGATTACTGGTCTGATAAAGTACGCCGCTCGGTATTATTTGACTCAAAAGCAGACTTATTAATTTATGGTAATGCCGAACGACCTCTTATTGAAATAGCACACCGTATTGCGCGCGGTGAAGATGTGAAAAAAATCACCGATGTTCGTGGTAGTGCATTCTTAGCAAACCAAGCCCTGCCCGGTTGGAAAGGTATCGACTCACGTGATATTGACAGGCCAGGTAAAATAGAGCCTATAATCAACCCTTATGCTGAAATAACATCAGAAAGTTGTAGCGATAATGAAGCTGCCACAGCCGAAGCAAATAACGACTTAAAAGATGTAACTAAAACAGCGCAAGTTATTAATATTTCAGACTTTAATGAAAGTAAAAGTAGCTATTCTCGCAATACTACATGGGAAAAAAAGGCTAAACCTTGGGAAAATACTTATATTAAC
>Ga0055584_100003164_pt1 | contig 16284 bp, 15 predicted proteins | sample OSDHelmetaG_FD_58716 | JGI IMG/M metagenome (GOLD analysis project Ga0055584, IMG submission 58716) | Pelagic marine sediment microbial communities from the LTER site Helgoland, North Sea, for post-phytoplankton bloom and carbon turnover... | ecosystem: Environmental > Aquatic > Marine >... | reverse complement strand
CCGATCGAAGAAAGCAGGAGCGAACCGCAAAGGGAAACCTGTAGTTGCTTTGGCGCTTACCTTTCATCAAGTACAATGACGACAAATACTATTGAGACAACAACCGCCACCAGGCTCAGCGCATACCTGCCATGCCCGCCGAACTTTGTAGTCCCCAACCACCCCGAAGGACGTTTCGCTTTATTATCGCGAGGCTTCATCGATTAATGCATCCGTGGTGCCGCAAGAGAGATAGGCCCTTTCCAAAAGAGAGTACGTCATTCCCGCGCAAGCGGGAACCCAGTAAGCATTGACATCTTGAGATGCTTCTCGCGCACAATTGCCGACGCCATGTCATCGTGCAGCTTAACGTAAACCACAAGGTAGACGCCGTACTCGGATCAGCCACGCCAGTGCAACACGAGCTGAACTATTTGCCCCGAATGGTTCATCTAAGACAGCCTCGATACTGATGACTGGTCAAGCGAGTTCACGGACCACGCCGATGCTGTCATGGAAGTTTTCGGGCACTGGTACGCCCGCGCGGTCGAACATTGTGCGCCACACATTAGCCAGCGGCGTCTTTTCAGGCAGGCGCAGATGCCCCTGGTGCTTGACGCCGAGAGACTTGCCGCCGAACTGTACATTCCCCAGCGTCCGCCAGCAGCCCCCCCATCACGAGCGGTAAATGTCGCGAAACGAGTTCGCCAAATGCCACGTCATCACGTTCTTGAATAAATCGCACCAGCAGTTCATCGTCGGACAAGCTCGACCAAAGCAAAGGCAGTCTGCTGTCACGGCGTGCGCATGATTGCATTTCATCGACTGCCAGCATCGTCCGGCCTCATGATTCAAGAATTAGTCAGTCGGATCGATATTACCGGCAGGCAGGTTACCACGTGGTTTCCGGCATCAATTCGACGTCCACTTGAATAGAGACAATACACGTTGAATCGGCACGACGATTTCCGGGAAAATTACGAAGTCACTCGATGTTGTCAGAGAATCGCCCAGCGCATGCACATTGAAAAATGTCGCGGAACTTCGCTTCCTGCGTGAACGATCGCGCGTAACGGTACAGGCGGCCCATCACGGTCCGGAGGATCGAGTAGAGCGACTCGGTACGACTCGAAGCGTGCTCAATGCTCCACTTCGCCGGCCGATGGCGGCATTACGAGAACAATTCTCGAATAACATGCCCATCGCGAACGATGGTGATCGGGCGGCCGATGCTGGTCTGATATTCCTGAGTGTGGTCGATTCCTAACGCCTGGTAGAAAGTGGCGGCTGCGTCGTCGGGAGCGAAGGCTTCGTCTTCGTTGGCCGGAAGCGTTGCGTTGGCATCGCTGCGGCCGAGGACCTGGCCGCCTTGAATTCCGCCGCCGGCCATCAGCATGAACATGCAGCGTGGGTAATGATCCCGCCCGCCTTCGGCCGTGCGGCTGTTGATTCTGGGGGTGCGACCGAACTCGCCAGTGACATAGACCGCCGTGGATTCAAGCAGGCCTTTGTCCGCGAGCCCTGAATACAGGGCGGACAGACCGGCGTCGAATCGTGGCATCAAAATGTCTTTCAGCCGTGTGAAGTTGTCTTCGTGAGTGTCCCAGTCGCCGAATTCAAGCGACACGAAACGAACGCCCGATTCAAGCAGCCGTGTTGCCAGGAGGCAGCTCTGTCCGAACGGGCTGTCGCCGAACGGCTTCGCAAATGCGGGGAACTCTTTCGAAATGTCGAACGCTTCCTGTGCACGTGGCGACATGATGATCGAGTGCGCCCGCTGACCAAACTGATCGAGTCCATCGAGTAACTCATCGTTGCCTGCCATCTTCGTAAACCGCGAATCCTAGGCGGCCAACAGTTCACGACGTTGGACGACGTCGCGACATAGTGAGCTTGACTTTCTGGACAATCCGGTCGAAGCACATTACGTGGTGAGACCGTCTTTGGCTGCATCGTACTGATATTCGGCTCCGAATTAGTTGCTGGCTCTACTAAGCGATGGAACGGTTACTTGGCACGATGGGTGCGATACTCCGTAGGTTTCGAGGTGCGACAAACGGAAATACGGCCCACAATTATTGGCCATGGATCAGGAGTGGTATCTACCGTGCCCCGAAAGATCACTCAACGTAACCTGCGCGATGTGGCACACAAGTTACGGCTACGACAGTATCGCTGGGGAACATTTATTTCGATCGTTCAACCACGAGTGGACGAAGTTCGAACCCTTCGACAACTTCAGCTAACGTTAGACGAGGCTCAGCGTCTACCAGTGCATCGACAATTATTACGCCAAACAGAATTCATCAAACGCTCGAATATCGAACGCCTGACCAATTCAAAGAACAGCGTCGTACAAAACCAGCTGTTTAAAGACGAATGTCAGGTGTCTATTTCAAGTAGGCAGTCGCAGCCTGTGTGGGACCGACAGACCGGATCTGTTCATCAGCGAAACGCCACCAGCTAATTCGGGACTGGCCCCTGTTTTATGAGTTGAATTATTTCTTGCTGATAACGCCGCGATTCTTCGCGGCGGCCGGACATAGCGGCGGCGCGAGCCAGACTGCCAAGAAAGTCCCGTCGATCTGCGTGCATTGGGTAAAGCGGTTTCAGTGAGTCATATGCTTGTTGGGCATCCCGCCGAAACAGCAACAAGTCTGCTGCGATGATGCAGCATTCGACATCACCCGGTGACTTTTCGAGGGCGAGATTGACTTGCTGGAATGCGGCATCATGCTCTCCTCCGTCTCGCAAAATCATTGCCAGCCATCGGCGAACTACGATGTCGTTCGGGTGTCTCTGCAGGCACCATGACGCTTCAGTTTTAGCTTCGTCGAGTTGTCCCGAGACATAGTTCGCGTAAGCCAGATTCGCGTGAGCGGCATACAGATCGGCGTCGAGTTTGACTGCCTCCTGCAGCGGCTGCAGCATTTCTCCCGGACGATTTAGATGGTCCAGAACTTCGGCCAATAGAAGCCAGGATTGCGCTCTGCTCGATTGAAGTCGAGTGGCCCGTTTTGCAAACAGAAGCGCTTCGGTGAAGCGTTCGGTCCGATAGTAGAGTTCCGCCAGGCTCAAGGACACGCCTGCATCGTTCGGACGAAGTTCGTTCAGCTTCAGCAGGGCATCTTCCGCTAGTATGTCCCGCTTGCCTGCAGTGGCAATGTGAGCGATATGCCAGATGGCCTGCGGATACTCAGCAACCTCAGCAGGTATTTCCTGTAGAATGGCGAGTGAAGCCGATGCGTCGGTCGGCTTCAATAATTGTCCAAGTTCGAGGCGTGCGGCCTGGTCTGATGGTTCAGCGTTCAAATGAGCAAGGTACAACTTAATCGCTGAATCGGAGTTGCCACGCGCGATGTCGCGGCGTGCCCGCTCGAGGCGACTGGATGCCAACGGGGCGACCCCAGCAATGTAGGCACCGGCCGCACTCACCGCCATCAGACCGACAGTGGCGGCGAGTATTCGGCACGTGCGATTAGACCAAGGGAAGCGGATCATTGGTGCCTCGTCAGGGGGAACTCAGACGGCCGGAAACGACGACCTGGATCGCGTCACTCTCTTCGTGAATGGAGGTCTGCTGACCTGTTTCATTCTGATGTCCCGTTTCCTTCAATCAGAACATGCCGTTGGTCAGCCTGTAAGGATCGAAAAGTCTCATTCTTCCCTCCAGGCCAACGCACGACAACCTCGGCAGGTGTCGTGGTCTTTCCCATTCCAATCGTCAGGGATGCATCGTCGCAGGAAAGATAGCCCGTCGCTGCAGTGCGAAACCGGGTGAGTCGCCTCTTTTGAACTGAAACTTCGACGACCGCGCCGATTGCATCGCGGTTGCAGCGTACGCCGACCAGCTCGATCCTCAGGCTCTTCATTTCGACCTGCTGTGAGACGTTATGCAATAGTACGAATTCGGAATTGAGTTGTCCGATGGCCAGATCCAGCCTTCCGTCCCGGTCGTAGTCGGCCACGGCGGAACTTCGACCGACCACAGCACGCTGGAAATACGGTCCACCCGATCGAGAAACGTCATTGAATCGCTGTCCAGTTTGGTTACGGAACAGTTGTGGCCGTTGTGCAAACGGTTCGTCCCGGTCGAGCATCTTCTGACGATCGTGAACATGGCCATTTGCAACGAACAAATCGAGCCAGCCATCGTTATCAAAATCGGCCAGAGAAATCCCAAAACCCAACTGCAAGCGGCTTGGGCCGGCAAGTCCGAATTCATCCGTGATGTCCAGAAAGAAGCTGTCACCTTCATTGCGATATAGAGTATTTGTTTCGCCGTAGTAATTCGTCACGAGGAGATCGGGGCGCCCATCGCCATCAACATCACCGACAGCGACTCCCATTCCGGCTTCGCGACGGCCTTCTCGATTGAGTGCCGTTCCGGACAGCAACCCTTCATTGGTAAACCTGCCGCGCCCCATGTTCATCCACAAATCGTTGGGGACCGAATCGTTCGCGACATAAACATCGATATCACCATCGGCATCGAGATCTGTTGCGACGACCCCCAAGCCTTGTGTGGCAGGACTTTGCATGAGCCCCGACGATTGCGTCATATCCGAAAACAGTCCGCCGCCTTCATTGTGAAAGACGATGTCCCGAGTCGCCGGGAGGTAGCGAGGATGGCACGTAATGCCATGTGGCTTGCCTTCGTGGAGAAATGTGCACAGTTTGTAGTCACTGGCGTCGAGCAATAAATAGTTGCAAACGAAAAGGTCAAGATTGCCGTCGGCATCGAGATCAGCCCACGTGCAGGACGACCCGAAACCTGAGTCATCCAGATTCAGACTGGCCGCAAGTTCGTCGAAGGTGCCGTCGCCGTTGTTTCGATGTAACCGATTCGCGCCGTAATTCGAGACGTAGATATCCTGGAAACCGTCGTTGTCGAAATCACCGACGGTAATCCCCATCGAATAGTCAAGATCGGCCAGGCCTGACATGTCGCTGATGTCGTCGAACTGTCCCTGTCCCATGTTGCGGAGGAGTCGATCGGACGATTCTTCTCGTACAGCGAATTGCTCCCTATCTGCTTTCTCGAATGGTGCGCCCTGCGCGAGGTAAAGATCGGGCCAGCCATCGCGGTCGAAATCAAGCCAGCCAATGCCAGAGCCCATCACGAGGTGCAAATGACGCTCTGGAGTCAGGGGAGACACATGCCTGAACTGGATACCGGACTGCTTTGTGGCATCCTCGAACAATGGGTTGCCTGCTGCCACAGTCGTCGCCGAACACAACAGCCCAAATAACACGATTAGCGAGTTTGAATGCATCGAGACGAACCGGGAACGATGAGAATTGGGGTCCAGCAACGTTGCAACCAGCGCCTTGCCGCGGGGCTCAAAGGAACTCAGGCGCGTAAGGCCTCAGCAGATCACGAATCCTGAAATCTGGCCTCACGTCATTCGTGGTCATGAATGACAAACGCAGCAACCCAGTGCCCGTGGGACACTGGGTTGCTGAACATTTTCGCATTTCCGGCAGTTATTAGAACGTTGCGAACCAACGACTAGAATTGCGGACTTTCATCTTCGCCGCCACGCATCGAGCCAGCTGCTCTCCAAACGTTGATGTCTAGTGAGTCGTTGACAAAGTGCACGGTACCGTCGCCAAACAGGATGTGAGCACCTCCGACATGTGCACTCGAAACTCCGCGTGCGCCATCCTGATTCGTGTTCAAATCATCCGTCCATGAGACCTGATCTGCGCAAGCCCCCGGGCCCTGCCCCAAACAGGCAGCGTCATTCGCGGCCCCGTTCTGCGGAGGTGTCTGGTTTCTATTGTGGGCGAGGCCCGGATGTGCAGCGTTGGGAGGATTCCACGTATCGGCGTGGCAGAAACCAGACTCAGCAGCCCACCATCGACACCGGTTTCCAGTCTGATTGTTCGGTCCGCTACTATACCTGTTGAATAGCACTCCACGATAGACTTCGCCCACCAAAGCCGTATTGCTCATTCCATCAGTGACCTGATTGAATTTGGAACCTCGGTGGCTCAACATTCCCTCCCGTGTGGCGTTGACACTTGTAAACCTATGACTTTGAAAGTGGCTGCCTCCGATACCTGGGTAATTCGTCGGTTTATTTGCACCAACTATCGTGTCGTCCGAGGGACAGAGATAACCTGGCATATTTCCTTGAATCAGCGCGAGCCGCCGACTGGCGCCCGGCGCGAAAATCCCACAATTGCTGATGCCGACATCGTCGCGAACATTTTCGTCATAAAGTCCGGCCGCATCAATCATCGGGAGGATCATCACGCGCCAGCTGAAGCCCGATCCATTAACCCAACCTGGACAGCCAGGCATGGACGATCCGCGAACGACTTTACCTTGCGGTAGACGGCTATGTACCTCGTGATAGTTGTGTAGCGCTACACCGATCTGTTTTAAGTTGCTCTTACATTGTGCCCGACGAGCCGCCTCTCGTGCCTGCTGGACAGCTGGTAACAGCAACGCAACCAGAATCGCAATAATGGCGATCACAACCAGCAACTCGATGAGCGTGAAAGCCCTGCGAGTTCGCGAAACAACGAAACGTATCATAGTGATGCTCCTGCTGAAGGAAGAGAAAACAAATCAATCCTAAAAAAAATTAAACAGATTCAATAGCACGGGTAAGGAGTATGACCTGTCCTTGACAGTCGGCAAGGAGATAAGTCGCTTCAACGACGACATACCTGTATCGACCGGAAGCAGATACACCCAGCAGTGATACTTGCCGCAAGGTTCAGCAACCCTGCAGCCAAGTTGTTTGGAGTGCGGCGGCAGCCAGTTCTTCGGAGTGCGGTAGGTTCCGAATCGATAAAGAAGATTTTGTCACAAAGAAGGCTAGCAGTTCGTGTTTGCCGAATAAAGTGCATACTGACGGCAGCTCGTGTTTCTCGGAGTTTTCCTCGAGGAGTCGACATCACGGCAGCGACAGTATTCGCTGGAGCAGTGGACGAAGTGTATTGTCGCGCAGGCTGGGGCGTGGCTGACAATTGCCGCATTCAGTGGCTCGATCGGAGTCTCTGAGAACTTGGTTTCCGTGTGGCATAGGAAGCAGGTGTTACGGTCGAGGGCCGACTCCAGAACAGGAAAAGTTGGCACTGTGGCTTCGATCAGGAGATTCTCATCGAGTTTTGTTCCGCGTCCGAGATCGCCAAGTCTTCTGCCCACGAGGCCGGACGCGACGACAGCATTCGAGAATGATTCGTGACAGTCGCGATCAGTCAGTCCCCACTCGTGATCACGTTTCCGCAAGTTCCGTCGCGAGGCGTTAAACGCCGACTCCGAAGTTCCGTGCTTAAGGCACTACCTTCTGATCGACAGACTTTTTGCCGGCTGATGATGATGCTCAACCCGTCAGTAGACTTCATTTCTTCACACGCCGCCGATGATTCGCCATCGCTAGAAACGCCAGACTATAGGGGAAACAAATCATCTCAGCATCAAGCAACCGCCATGTTGCGATTCACCGTATGATCGCAAACTCTACGGTACGAGGACCGCGATGCTCATTGATGATGCACGGAGACGTGCTTAGACTAAATTCCGAAAGTTTCGATTACGAGACAACAAGTTCTCCGCATAACTCTGCGGCCATCTTGATCTGAAAAGCTGATACTTCCCATAGCCCGCTATTCTCGAATTGCACCGCTGTCGACATGAAACAGCTTTGGATTCCGATCCTGATTGCGGTGGCCATTACGATTGCTATCGGTTGGTGGTACAGGGACAGCACGCCTACCCAATCAATCCGGCCGGTGAGTGACGTTTCAGGCTTGGATGAAACGAAACAGAAGGAAATATGGGATGCTGAGCATGCGACGTTTGAGATTGAGACGCACGTCGGCCGGAAACTGATATCGGCGCTTCAGAATCGAGCTACCGATCAGCTCGGTGAGTGTTTTAGAAGCGGCTTTGAGGGGGGGATTCCTAAGCGGTCCCGCCCATCCACCGTCGAGAAGTCGTCTATCGCCGAGACTGTTCATTTGGCGAATTCTGTCGACTTGGCGAGTGTTGACACGCCCGGGTTCATTCGATTTCTGATCGAAGGAACTACCGACATACGCGAAATGCAACAGGGAAGATTTCGTGTTCTTAAAATTGCCCGCGATCGGACAGGCAAAAGTGCTTCCGAATGGAAGCTGAGCGTTCTGCTGACGGTTGGCGGCGTCACTTCTACCGGCAGCAGAATAACGTACGACCTGGCCGGCCGCATGAGCTGCCACTTTTCAAATGATGAGGACATCGTTGCTGGAAAGATTATCGAATCGTGGACAGTTGATTCCGAGACGACACGACGCAGCCAAAAACCGCTTATGGAAGAAGCAACTGCGAGAGCAGGGTTAGATCAACTGCCGATTTACGACAATTGGACCAGTGGTCGAGACCGCATACGCCAATACCGTTTCCAAACGGCTGTTGAGGATTTCAATGGAGACGGTTTTCTTGACATCGCAATAGCGACCGCCGACGGCAATCAGTTTCTATTGCAATGGAATTCCGTCTCTGAAAAGTATGATGACATCACGGCGTCCGCCGGGCTTCCATCACACGTGGTAACCAACAATCGAGCGTATCTTGCGTGTTGGTTTGACTTCGACAACGACGGAGATGCCGATTTGTTGCTCGGCGAGACGCTCTACGAGAATGTCAAGGGACAGAAACTTCAGGTTGTGAGCAATAATGGAGCCCTTGAACTGGCATTCAATCCAATGGGCTGTGTCGTTGCTGATTACGATGCCGACGGCCTGCTGGATCTGTACGTGCTTTATCAACGCCCAGAAATTGAAAACCACACTACCACGCCGGGATGGGTCTCCGACGATACAACCGGTGCAGTCAATCAGTTGTGGCGGAATCGAGGTGACGGAACTTTCACCGAAATGTCGCATACAGCCAACGCAACCGGCGGCAACCGCCATAGCTTTGCAGCAACATGGCTCCACGCAAACGACGACCACTACCCCGATCTGTACATCGCAAATGACTTTTCTCGGAACTCGTTTCTGATCAATCAGGGCGACGGCACATTCCACGATTCCGCGACAGAAGCCGGCGTCGGAGATTTTGCCACAAGTATGGGAGTGGCGGCTGGGGACATAGACTCGGACGGCAAGCCGGAGATTTACGTCGCGAACATGTATTCAAAAATGGGCCGACGAATTATCGCGCACGTGTCCCCGGACGATTATTCCGAAGGCATTCACCGCAAGATACTCGGATCATGCGCAGGGAATCGGCTCTATTCCAGTTCCGATAAGGGGGGCAGCTACCGTGAACTCAGCGAACAACTTGGCGTGAATGCCGTCGGGTGGGCGTATGCACCAGCGTTTATCGATTTCGACGGAGACGGATTGCTCGACCTATACGCCACGACCGGTTTCCTGAGTTTCGATCGCCGCAAGCCGGATGGATGAACTTGCCTGTGGAGGGCTGTCGTGTCACAGCCATTGGATCGGACGCATAGAATTGAACCGCTGGGAAAGATCGATTCTGATGCAGGGGAATTCTGGACGCATACATTCGAGATGCCGAAACGGGGAGACAATCTGAGCGCCTTCGAGCCAAACAAGCTGTTTTTGAATGTCGATGGGAAACGCTTTCTGAATGCCTCGTTCGCATCGCAGGCAGATATCGATTCCGATTCTCGGTCAGTGATGGTGGGGGATTTCGACGGCGACCGTGCACCGGACCTGCTGGTCGGCTCTGTTGGAGGCGGGCCGCTGAGATTGTTCCTGAATCGATTCCCAGCAGAACACCACCGTATAAATATTACGCTGCGGGGAGTCGAAAGTAATCGGTCAGCGATCGGTGCGAGAGTGACCATCGAAGCGAATGGCCGAACGATCGTCCGCGATCATTTCGCCGCAAATGGATTCATGGGGCAAAGCCCCGCTCGCCTGAATGTCGGTGTTGGATCTGCCAGAACGATTGAGAAACTGACGATACGCTGGCCAACGGGCAGACTGCAGGTTTTCCACGACCTGCCCGTCGATTGCGATGTCGTGATTGTGGAAGGAACGGAGCAGTTTGAGCTCGCCACGCAGGATTCGGCGAATTGAGCGAGTGCGTTGAGCCCAGTTGGCTTTCGCCGAGCATGATTGAATTCATTGCTAATGGCAGTTCTAATCTGCTGTGGGCCGCAAACGAGCGATTCACATCACCATCAGTGTAGCTCATCCATTTTCATCTCGTTGCCACTGGAGAATTCCATTGCATCGAGGCAATTCATCGAAGGGACATCTTATGACTCGTTTCACTTGGATTTTCATGGCTCTAGCTTGCTTGACATTTGCCGGATGCGGCGCTGCTGACAACAACGCAACAGCACCAGCTGGTGAGGCCGAACCTGAAGTTGAGGATGCCCTCCAGGACGCGGGCATGGAAGGCATCAGTGCGGAAGACTACAACAATGCTGGGACGACCCCCGATCAATGAGTCGCCTGAGTCAACCTCGGCGGCTTGCATCCCCCAGCCGCAGCCGATTTTCACTAGTGTTTCTTGTCGGAAATCTGATTTTCGTGCTGCTGCTCGGTGGCGGGGTTGGCTATTCGCTTCATGCAAGGGGCCGGTTGCCTGACGTCCGATTTGGGTATGTCGATAGTCATCGACAATTGCTTGAGTCAGGAAAGCAAAGCGAGTTAATGCCAGATCTGCGGACTGCCGCACTGATCAACTTCGATGACGCCTCGGCTCAACTTCAATTACTTTCGACTGCTTCTCTGCTGAACGACTCAAAGAATATCGCGGTGGCAATGCGCGGTCTGTTGAGCCATACGCCAGACGATGCCGAACTTCACGCAGAACTTGCTGCTGTCCTGCTCAGTAGAGCAGCCTTGGATGAAGCACCGCTCCACAGCAGTTACGCGGTCAAACTTATTCCATCCTCCGCCCGGTTGCACTCGATTCATGGGGCGGTCATGCTGGCGATGGGACGAAATCGCGAGGCGGCCAGCGCTTACCGGGAGGCCCTGCGGCTGGCCCCTGGTTTGGAATCAGCAAAGCAAGCCTTGGCCTACCCGTTGCGGGATTACTAATCGCTGATGGCGAGGTACTCTTCTCGACGTCCTGGTGCCGTCTTCGGAGAGCGTTCACACATGGATGTCGGTGCCCCCCAAAAGAAATCTAGCGACCTGACAGGGCGTTGCTTCGTCCACCCGTTTTTCGACTACCTCTTGATCGGAGGCGGTCTCAGCCTGATCGTGATTCCGGCACTCTATTGGCTGTTTGATCGCTCCACGATGTTCGATTCATCGATTCTGCCGTGGTTCATTCTCTGCAGTAATAGTGCGCATTTTGCGGCTTCGACAGTGAGGCTGTATACGAAACCGGGCACTCAGAAATCGCTGCCGTTTCTTACGTTGGTGTTTCCTGCCGTAACGCTTTGTGTACTGACACTCTGCATGCTCGCATCGGACTGGATCGGTCGGTACGTACAACTGATTTACCTCACATGGTCGCCGTACCATTACGCGGCCCAGGCCTATGGGCTCTCTGTGATGTATTCTGTGAGGTCGGGATGCAATCTGACGAAACGCCAGAAGCGGGCATTATGGTGGATCGCAATCCTTCCGTTTTTCAAGGTACTGATTATCTCGTTGTCGAAACACGCCGCCTCATGGACTGTTCCCGATCACATCTTGTGGAGTCATGTTGACTGGCGAATCTGGATTGATTGGATTTTGATGATTCTTGGAGGGTTGGCCCTTGTCTTGCCAATCTTACTTTTTGGACAGATATGGCGAACAACTGGCCGCCGCATGCCGCTCATCAGTCTACTTGTGATTTTGACCAACGCATTGTGGTTTGTGATTTTTCCTTTGATCGATGGATTCGTGTGGACGACGATTTTTCACGGCATCCAGTATCTTGCGATTGTGATGATCTTTCACGTCCGCGACCGGATGGTCCTGCCCAGCAACAAACGCAGTGCAGCAAGTCACGCGGTCTGGTTTTACGGAACATCGATCCTGCTCGGCTATGCAATGTTCAACTGCCTGCCGTACGGCTACCAGATGTTGGGATTTGGTGCAGCCAAAAGCGTGCTGCTGGTAATTGCCGCAATCAACATTCATCATTTCATCGTCGACGGATACATCTGGAAGTTGGGGCGTGGAGATGTTAACCGTCGCGTTGTCGAGAGCAGCGTTGTTTCAGCAGGGCAAGACTGACCACGTTCGTGTAATCTCACCTTCTTCGACGCACCCTATCGAGAAGTGAATTGGTGTATGGAGAACTTGACTTTCCGAGCAACGTGGTTGCCTCTGACAATCGTTGCCGTTGTAGTTTTCGCGGCCGGCGTGATATTCGGTTTCAGACGATTGCGAGACGTATCAGTTTCGAATCTTCCAACTCTCCAACATTCCTCTGCTGGAAGTGCTGAGCACTTCGCAGACTCTTCCAAATGCGGACAGTGCCACATCCAGGAGTACGAGAGCTATCTACAGAGCGGTCACGCAAGAACGTTCTGGTCAACTCGTGATTTTCCGTTGCGGAGTCGATTCGATCAATTGAAATTTGACGATCCGGAACGCAACACGACGTTTCACTATCGCGCGACGATATCCGGGATTGATGTGTCCGTTCCCGGGCTGTTCGATGGTGATCGGTTTCCGCTGCAGTTCGCGTTTGGATCGGGCGAGCACGCAATCACCCTTGTGACGTTGACCCCGGATGGAACGGGAATTCCAGTCGGTATCGAACACCGCGTCTCGTGGTTCAGCAAGATGGATGAAGCCGATGTAACACCCGGGCAATTGGGGCTGGGCGTTCAGCATGGCATTGAGCACTTCGGACGTGTAATTCGGGGTGAGACCCTCGAGCAATGCTTCGAATGCCATACGACGTCGTGCAGTATTCGTGGGGACAAACTCATTGATCTCATCCCGAACGTCGGCTGCGAACGCTGCCATTCCTCGAGCGTCTCACATGCAGCGGTGATGAACGACGATCCCGAAAGTGCAATCATCGGCTTCAAAGAACGGCCGTGGCGCACCGCAGAGCAAATCCAGATTTGTGCTGAGTGTCATCGCGGTGTGGACAACGTCAAAGTTAGTCAAATCCGCCGGGACAATCCTAAGATTGTCCGGTACCAACCCGTCGGCCTGGTACAGTCGAAATGTTACACGGAATCACAACGTCTGCTCTGCTCAACGTGCCACGATCCTCACCAGCATGCCGCCAAACGTACGACTCGAGAATATGAGTTAGATTGTCTCTCATGCCATTCGTCGTCTCCACAGGCGACTCGATGCAGCGTCTCGCCTGACACCGGGTGCATCGCGTGTCACATGCCGCCGATTGAACTTCATCCGTCCGCCTCATTCCACGATCATTGGATTCGTATTCGCGAAAAAGACGATCCACCTGCGGTCGAGGATTAATAGAAATGGGACGTAGTTCGCGGGCAGAAAAAAACAGCGACGACTCCGATTCGCCAACCAATCAGCAAATCGCCCGTTGGTCAAAACTCAAGCTGTGGTCTTTTCGCCTGATGGCGATCGCCTTGCCGATGCTAGTCGTTTCGCTTGTGGAGTTGCTGCTAATCGTGCTTGACGTCGGTGACGACTTGAGCCTCGTTCTCACCGTGCCGGGGAAACCGTCGGAGCTTCGTTATCGAGTTAATCCACTGGCAGAAAAATGCTACTTCGGAGGGAGAGAATTAAACGGGCCCGAGCCAAGGCGATTCGATCTGCCGCGGCCAGCAGGCGTCTACCGTATCGTCGTTGTGGGAGGATCAACGGTACTTGGATTTCCCTATCCGCCGGAGTTGGCCTTTCCGCGACAGTTGGAACTCCTGCTCAATCAACAGAATACCGCAGAAACATTTGAAGTAATCAATACGGGCATCGTCGCCATTAACAGTTTCAGTGTGGCGGACATCGCCAAACAGACTGTCGCAATGGAACCAGATCTGATCGTCGTCCACACCGGTCACAACGAATTCTACGGGCCGACGGGCGTTGCTTCGACGGATACGGTGGCACCGCAGGCCTTGTATGCGACGGCTGTGAAAGCCCGACGGTCTCGCTTGTTTCAGCTGATTGCTGGCTGCTTCTCGAACGACTCTGAGACTCAGACCCACGCAATGGAGTCGTTGCCGGCAACGGTTACAATTCCGAGGAATGGCCCAGTTTTCAAGCAAGCAGAGAATTGTTATCGATCCAATCTCGAGCGCATCGTCGAGATGACGTCTTCTGCCGGAATTCCAGTTGTATTGACGACGGTCGCGTCAAATTTGAGCGGTCACAGCCCTGTCAGTTTTCACGTGCCGGATCAACTCACTCCAAAAGATCATGAGCAATGGTTGGCGTCGTTCAACCGGGGACGAGAACTCACAGTGGCCAAGTCTTGGTCGGATGCGTTGGAGCAACTTGAACTCGCTAAAATAATCTCAGCCGACTCTTCGCTCCTGTTCTACCGCATTGGGCAATGCCTTGAGGGGCTGGGAAGATTTGAGGAGTCACGAGAGTCATTTGAGATGGCTCGCGATCTCGACGGCTGTCGTTTCCGGGCTCCGAGTTCGTTTGCCGGTATCGTCCGCAGCGTCGCCACGCAATCAGATCAGTCACAAGTTCTATTCATTGATACTGCAAAGAAGCTCGCGGCGGAGGTCGGGCCGCGAGCACTTGGTTCTGACCTTTTTCTCGAGCATGTTCATTACAATCTCTCTGGGCATCGTCGTCTGGCAATCATTCTCGGCCGCTTCGTACAGACAGACGTTCTCGGTCGGACATGGGATACATCAAAAATCCCTGAAGAAGCTTCATTCGATCGACTGCTGGGTGTGTTGCAGGAAGATCGACTTTCCGGCCTCTCTCAAGCGATACGGGTGATGAACGTCTTTCCGATGGACGGGACATTCGACGCGACCGTGCACCAACAGGAACTCATTGTCCGGATGAAGCAGGAACTCAGCGCACTCCAGGACGCTGACCAGAAGGTGTTTGCGGACCTTTCATTGGACGACATGTCGATGCGTCTGGCAAAGGTGCTCGGCGACTACTATCGCAGTGCGGAGAATCCAGCACAAGAACTGGCCTATCGGCGTTGCGACATGGTTCGGAGGCCGTGGGACTCAGATGTCGTTTTCCGCCTGGCCCGCTGTCTTTCCACCATTGACGGTGAGCAAGATGAGGCTGTTCAGCACTGTCGCCATGCACTGGCGTTGAATCCGCAACATGCCCCCGCGCGGCGTTTACTGGCGGCACTGCGGGATGGCTCAATTCGCTAAAGCGGATTATTCAGAGCTTCGTAGCGTGACGTTTGCTGATCCCCGATTGAAATCTGTCGCGACGTGCCAACGACCGTAAATTGCAAGTGAAATTTCAAGCCACCTTCTGATTACCGGACTTGCTAAAGACAACCTCGCTGTCATCCAATTGATGGCACGGCCGGTGACAAGCGGATCGTGTGCTGTTGGTGAATAGCGATCTAGGCTACACGACCTGAGAACTCCAGCACAAAAATTAGCGGCGAAGGAGCTCATCGTGGAAACAACAACGGCCACCTCGAATGCGGCTGCACTGAACAGCACTGGCAATGCACAGTCAGGCACCCGCCACCTTGCGACTGCTGGCGGTGAAACACGGTCGCAGCTCTCTCAGCGTCTTCGTCCGAATGCGTCTGGGATGATGCTGAGCATCTCAAGGAGAACGTTCGGACAGAATGCCGTAGGCGAGGTGAGACACAGCGACAGGCAGGAATCATCGCGTGGGATGCCATCGCCGAAGCGTATCCGGTCGCTGATGCTGTAACTTGGAACGCATTCGTTTCGCGGTCACATCGATCACCCGGAATCTCAATGGCGGCGAATGTCACCAAGGAGTCGGCATCGCTGGCCGCAGCTTGGTCTATATCAACGAAGCTACTCGGGGGCCTGGCAACACGCTACTCAGAGATCGCAGACAATTGTACGCCATTATTTGCGGTGGTCGATGCACGACTTAGCAAGGAGCCAAGAGACGCAATGCTCGTCAATGAGGCAGCCATCCGTCAGGTCGTACAGGCCATACTTGACGATCCAAGGCGATTCGAAAGTCACGCTCTGAATCGGTTTGCGGCATACAAGTCGACCGACAGCCCACGTGGAGACAGCGTTCCGCATGAGCTTCGCAAGCTACATCAACTTCTGGATTTATGCTTACCGTTGATTGATGAGCGATGGCCAAGGATTAAGTGCTGGCTTTTGGGAACGCGAGAGTCTGACGTGACCAAGTTTCTCTCGCGTACGTGCGAGGGAGTAAGCCCGTAGCCTAGCCCTTAACCCAGCGTAGCTGGATTCGGCGAATCCTTGAAAAGAAGAAAACCTCCTG
>Ga0055584_100003163_pt1 | contig 16297 bp, 16 predicted proteins | sample OSDHelmetaG_FD_58716 | JGI IMG/M metagenome (GOLD analysis project Ga0055584, IMG submission 58716) | Pelagic marine sediment microbial communities from the LTER site Helgoland, North Sea, for post-phytoplankton bloom and carbon turnover... | ecosystem: Environmental > Aquatic > Marine >... | reverse complement strand
TTAGGTGATGGTGTGAAAAGATTTTTAGACGAAGAAAAATCTATAGCAAATAATTTAAGACAGCATCTAACTTAGCGGTATTCTGATTAAATGCGAAACTTAATTGGAGTTATGCAGGGAAGATTACTCCCAAAATACAAAGGGAGATATCAAGCACACCCAGTAAATTATTGGCAAGATGAATTTTTCATAGCAAAGTCTTTAGAGCTGGATTGTATTGAGTTCATACTCGACTTTAACGACGTTGACAAAAATCCTCTAATGTCTAGTTATGGGATTAAAGAGATAAATTCCTTAATAAAACAAACTGATGTTGCAGTTAATTCAGTTTGTGCTGATTATTTTATGGAAAAACCTCTCCATTCAATTAATGAGAAAGAGGCTAATCAAAGTTTTGCAACTTTAGAGTATCTTATTGAAATTGCAAGTGAACTTAACTTAAGGGATATTGTAATACCCTGTGTTGATCAATCCAGTCTTTCGGATAGCAAGTCTTTAAATAGATTTATTGATAGAGTAAGTAAAATAATTCCTCTGATTGAATCAAACAATGTTAATTTGTCCCTAGAAACTGACTTAGCTCCATTACCATTTGCTCATTTATTATCTCAATTGAATTCAAAAAATATTACAGTAAATTATGACATTGGGAATAGTGCTGCGCAAGGTTATGATCCAATCGATGAGCTAACAACTTATGGCGATAAAATCTCTGATATTCATATTAAGGATAGAGTTTTTTCAGGTGGACCAGTTTTGCTTGGGGAGGGAGATGCAAATTTTTCTGTTTTTTTTAATAAAATTAAAGAGTTTGATTATAAAGGTCCTTTTATTATGCAAGCTTACCGAGATGACGAGGGTTTGAGAGTATTTAAAAAGCAGCTTGCTTGGATAAAAGCTTACTTTGACTTTCTATGATATTTTCAAGAAGTTGAGTGCGATATTTGTCTAAAATTATTTAAATAATTAGTAAAGTTTCTTGGAGTAAAAATGGCTGGTGGAAGTTTTTCACATTTACCTATTAAAGTTGAATCAATTGATACTAAATTTAGGAAAATTAAGACGGAAATTCCTGTTCCAGAGAGTATCCCGATAATTAATAAAATGTATGCTTTGGAATCAAGGTCAATGCATGGCCAATATCCAATAATTTGGGATAAGGCTGAAAATTTCCAGGTTTTTGATAAATGGGGGAACGTATGGATTGATTTTACAAGCACTATCTTTGTTGCTAATGTTGGGCACTCAAATAAAAGAATTGTAGACAATTTAAAAAATTGCCTTGATAAACCACTTCTTCATACATATTCATATGCAAACCATGAGCGAATAGAATATCTAGATTATCTAATTAGTAAGACACCAAAAAATTTTGAAAAAGCTTTCCTTCTTTCTGCTGGAACTGAGGCAACTGAAGCCGCACTTAAATTGATGAGGCTTAATGCAAATAAAGCAGGAAAGAAAGTAGGCGTTATTTGCTTTGAAGGCTCTTACCATGGAAGAACTATGGGCGCTCAGTCGATGACTGGCTCTGAAAAAGCTAGAGAATGGATTGGATTCCAAGATCCAAATATATTTCATTTGCCTTTTCCATATCCATGGGAGGTTGAAAATCCCAGAGATTTTTTTCAAGATACAACTCAAGAATTATTTGAGAAAAATAAAATTAATCCTAAAAATGATATCTGTGGAATCATGTTAGAAACTTTTCAAGGCTGGGGTGCAATCTTTTATCCAAAAGAATATATTCACGCTCTATTCGATTTTGCGCGTGAAAATGAAATTCTTGTTACATTTGATGAAATGCAAGCTGGATTTGGAAGAACAGGTAAGTTGTTTGGATATGAGCACTATGATGTAGAGCCTGACTTAATTTGTTGTGGAAAGGGAGCAAGTTCAGGATTGCCACTAGCCATTGTATTAGGGTCAAAGGAACTGATGGATCTTCCAGATGTTGGCTCTATGAGCTCGACTCACTCTGCAAATCCTCTGGTATGTGTGGCAGGTCATGCTAATCTAGAAGCATTATTTGAAGATAAGTTGCTCGAAAATGCTCAAAATTTAGGGCATCTATTTCATGATAGGCTAAATGATATTAAATGCCAATTTCCAAGCCATGTTAAGTTTATATTTGGTTTTGGATTACTGGCAGCAATTGTATTTGTCGATGATAATGGAAACCCTTTGGTTGAATTGTGCGATTCTGTCTGTGAAAAAGCATTTCAACGTGGTCTCCTCTTGGTTCATACTGGAAGAGAATCTATTAAATTAGCGCCTCCTTTAAGTATTTCTGAAGAGGCAATGATTGAAGGTTTAAATGTATTAGAAATGTGTATTAGGGATGCAATATGATTTTAGGTGTAAGACATACAGGAATTGTAGTTAGAGATCTTGAAAAAATGAAAATTTTTTATGAATCATTAGGCTTTGTTGAGGAGAGTAGCAATACTGAGAGTGGATATTTTATTGAGCAGGTCACAGGAATTGATGGAGTATCTCTAGACTGGGCTAAGTTGAGAGCACCTGATGGGTATTTAATTGAATTATTAAATTATAATCACCACTCAGAAACTAAAGATATTATAAACTCGAATTCTAATAAATTAGGTATTTCTCATTTAGCATTTACGGTCACTGATATCGACAATATTTGCAAATTAATATTAAAAGCAGGCGGGTCTTTGGTTAATTCTCCTGCACTCTCACCAGCTGGAAATGTCAGAGTAGCATATTGTTATGACGTAGAGGGTGTATTATTGGAGCTTGTAGAATTACAACATTAAGCTAATTTAATTAAACATTTCTTACTAATATATCTAATGAAATTAACCAATGTACCTAAGGTATTCGCTATCATTCCGGCAAGATCAGGCTCTAAAGGAATTTCCAATAAAAATATTAAATTTTTGAGTGGTGAGCCTGTTATAGCATATTCTATTAAAGCTGCATTGAATTCGAACCTCATTGAACGTGTCATCGTTTCTACAGATTCTCAAGAATATGCAGATATTGCAAAATCCTATGGCGCTGAAGTTCCTTTTTTGAGGCCAAAAATAATTTCAAATGATGCTGGCACTGACCTTCAATTTTTCAATCATGCTATTGGTTGGTTTAAAGATAATGAAGGATGTGTTCCTGAATATTTTGTTCATTTAAGGCCAACTACGCCTCTAAGGTTCTCTGAAACAATTGATAAAGCAATTCAAAAGTTTACTCAGTTTGGTTCAAAATATACTGCCCTTAGATCTTGTCATCTTATGTCAGAATCATCATATAAAACTTTTGAAATTGAAAATCAAAAGCTCAAAGGATTATGTGATTATGGATTTGATATTGAAGGATTAAATTTTGGAAGGCAGACATATCCAAAAACATTTGATTGTAATGGTTATGTAGATATTGTCAGATCAAAATCAATTGAAAAAAAAGGAATTCTTCATGGTGATAGTGTTTTAGCTTTTATTACAGAAAAGGCCTATGAGATTGACGAGCCAAATGATTTAGACCTAATAGAATACATAATCGAGCGATATCCAGAATATTTTAATAAATTATTCAATTAATACTAAAAATCATGCATACAGAAAATTTAAAGGGGAAAATTGCTTTGGTAACTGGAGCAACTGGTGGAATAGGGGAATCCATTGCTCGAAAACTAGCAGAAAATGGTTGTAATTTAATCTTAACGTCAAAAACTGAGAAAAAACTTAAATTATTATCCAATTCACTTTCGCATTTTAATGTTAATGTAGATTATTTAGCTTCTGATCTGACTAATCTTGATGAAGTTTATGATTTTATAAGTTATGCAAAAAACAAATATAAAAGAATTGATATACTTATAAATTCGGCTGGAGTTTTTAATAATTCAAGTTTAACTGAAATTGAAGATAAAGAGTATTTTGAAACTTTTGATGTAAACGTAAGATCAATTTTTTTATTCTCTAGAGAATTTTCCAAAGAAATGGTTAAAAACAAGTGGGGAAGAATTGTAAATATTGGCTCCTCATCTTCCTTTTCTGGATGGAAAAATACAAGTCTATATTGTGCTGCCAAGCATGCAGTTTTAGGTTTCTCAAGAGCTATTCATATTGAGTTGAGAGATTATAATGTAAGAACTTATTGTATTTCTCCTTCATCAACTTTAACTAATATGGGTAAACAATTAAAAAATCAGAATTTTTCAACTTTTATAGATCCTGACGATGTTGCAAAATATGTCGTTTTTTCTATATCTTTTGATAATAATATCGTTTCAAATGAAATAAGTCTAAATAGAATTAGTAATTAAAGCAAAACAGTCAAGAAAATATGAGCGATTATTTAAAAATTGTATATAACACTGAGGATCGACCTTTAACTGATTATCCAGAAAAACTGGTCAATTACTTGTTTGAAGCTTTTAAATTAAAAAAAGGTTTAAAGTTTTTAGAGCCTGGATGTGGAAGAGGTGAGCATCTTAATCACTTCAAAGGATTAGGTTTAGAAGTGTATGGTCTTGACATTTCCCCTGAGGCAGCAAAACTTTCACCAAATCTTAATATTAGTACTTTTGATCTTGAGTCTGGAAAAATGCCTTTTGAAGATAATTATTTTGATGTAATTTATAGTAAATCTTTTTTAGAGCATATTCGAATTCCAGAAGTTTTTTTAAAAGAGGCATTTAGAGTACTAAAACCAGGCGGTGTAATTATTTCTTTAGTCCCAGATTGGGAGTCGCAGTACCAAAAATTTTATGATGATTATACTCATGTAAGTCCATTTACTTCCTATGGTTTGAATGATATTCAACTTGCTGTTGGTTTTACAGACGTAGAAGTGTATAAATTAAGGCAACTTCCTATTGTATGGAAATATCCATTTTTGAATTACTTATGTAGCATTATTGCTTTATTTGTTCCAGTAAGGACAGAAATACCATTTTTAAGGTGGTCTCGAGAGGTGATGCTTGTTGGAAAAGGTATAAAACCTCCAATTGAATAATGAATTTAGGTCTAAAAAATAAAAATGTATTAATCACTGGATCTTCAAGAGGTATAGGTTATGCAATAGCAGAAGCATTTTTAAAAGAAGGTGCTAAGGTTATGCTCATTTCTAGGGGAGAAAACCAACTTAAAAAAGCATTAAATTCACTAAGAGAAACTTATGGAGATTCATATGTAGAAAGTCAAGTATGTGACTGTTCAAAAGAAAATGAATTAATACTTATGTCCCAACAAATAAGTAAGAAATGGAAGCAAATAGATATTGTTGTTGCTAATGTTGGTGATGGTCAAAGTGTATCAGATGCAATTCCATCAGCTACTCATTGGAATAAAATATGGGATACAAATTTTAATTCAGCACTATATGTATCAAGAGTATTTATGCCGTTTTTGATGAAATCAAAAGGCTCTTTATTATTTATTTCCTCTATAGCAGCTATTGAAGCATTTGGAGCGCCAGTTGACTATTCTACAGCAAAGTCTGCTATTGTTGCCTTTTCAAAAAATTTGTCTAGAAAAGTAGCAGAAGACTTTAGAGTAAATGTAATTGCTCCTGGAAATATCTTTTTTCCTGGCGGTTCTTGGGATAAAAAAATGAAGAGAGATCCCAAAAAAACAATGGAGAATATTAGTTCATCAGTTCCAATGAAAAGATTTGGAATGCCAAGTGAAATTGCTGATGCTGCAGTTTTTATTTCTTCCGATTGTGCTAAATTTATTACTGGTTCAATATTGGTAATTGATGGTGGCCAGACTCTAAGAATTTAATATGAATAAAAATCTTAAGGATATCTTTTCACTAAAGGGCAAGCATGTCGTAATCACTGGTGCAGCTGGTTTACTGGGTCAAAAACATGCCGAAGCAGTAGCTGCATTTGGTGGGACTCCTATATTACTTGATATCGAAATAAATGATTTAAGTGTTTTGTCTGATGAGCTAAACCAAAAATATTCGAGTGCTTCTGTTTATTATAAAGTTGATATAACTAACGAATCTCAAATTAAGAAAAATGCTGATTTATTAATTAAAAATTTTGGAAAAATTGATGGATTGGTTAATAATGCAGCGAATAATCCAAAAGTAGAAGAAAATTCAAAAATCAATTTTTCTAGATTTGAAAACTTCTCGCTTGATCTTTGGAATAAAGATATTGCAGTTGGACTGACTGGATCTTTTTTATGTTCAAAGCATTATGGGTACAATATTTCTAAGAACCCAAATGGTGGTTCTATAGTTAATATATCATCTGATTTAGGTCTTATTGCTCCTGATCAAGATCTTTACTTCAAGCCTGGCTTGACTGAAAGTCAACAGTCAGTGAAACCAGTAACATATTCGATTGTAAAAACTGGGATTATTGGTTTAACAAGATACCTTTCAACTTACTGGGTGGATAAAAATGTTCGTTGTAATGTCATTTGCCCTGGTGGGGTTGAAAATGGACAGTCAGAGGATTTTTTGAAAGCAGTATCATCTAAAATTCCTTTAGGTCGATTAGCTAATTCAGATGAATACCAAGGGATATTAGTCTGGATGTTAAGTGATGCTTCAAGTTACTTGAATGGAGCAGTTATTCCTGTAGATGGTGGAAGAACAGCTTGGTAGCAAGAGTTTTAATTACTTCAGCAATAGAAAGAACTTGGCCAAAAGATACTAGTAAGCCCGTACTTTTCTTAGGTGAGTGGTGCAAACTTTATAAACGCAAGCATGTTTGGCAAGATTTAGATTATAAAACAGCTGCTTACCACTGGAATGATAGAGATAAGCTATATAAGAACTATTTAGAGCTTTCTGCTTATCATGAGACATTACTTACTGAGATTTCTGTAATTCTTAATCAAATCCATGGGACAAAATACTCAGTGAGATATTGGAGGATTCTTATCGGTCCCTGGCTAGGTTGGTTTGTTCAGATAGTCTATGACAGGTGGTATATGTTAAATGAAGTTCTTCAAAAAGAAGAAATTGAAAATTGTATAGTTATTAAAAAAAATTATTTGAATAGAATTACTAATGATATGTCAGAATTTGGAAATTCAATTATTTATGATGACTGGAATGAACTAATTTATGGCCAGTTATTGGAAATATGTTGGCCGGATATGATTAGAATAAAATATGTTGAGAATTCTAATAAGATTAATGATACTTCATTGTGGCAAAATCAAATTGATAAGGAAAGTAATTCTGGTTTTAAGAATACTTTTCGAAATCAAATTAAAAAATTCATACCCTTTTTCAATAGACTTTTCCCAAAAAAATCAGCCTATTTTTTTATTTCAAGTTATTTGCCATTATTTTCTGACTTTAAATTACAAATTCGATTAGGCCAGTTTCCTAAATTATGGAAAGCCCCACCTACCCCTAAAGTTGATGTAGATGAAAGATTTCGTAAATGGGCTTTAAAATTAAATAAAACAAACAATAATCCATTCGAGCAAACAATAGCCAAGTTGTTGCCTTTACATATGCCTAAAATATACCTAGAAGGGTATAAAGTTCTTGCTCAAACTGCTGATCAATTGCCATGGCCATCAATGCCAAGAGCGATTTTTACAGGCACACTTTGGTCGGATACTGAAATTTTTAAAATTTGGGCAGCTAAAAAAACTGAGTATAAAGTTCCCCTAGTAATTGGCCAGCATGGAGGTCATTATGGAACGTCTCCTTTTTCTTTTTCCGAAGATCATCAAATAAAAATTTCTGATAAATTTATTTCTTGGGGTTGGACTGATTTATCTCAGATCAACATTGCTCCAATAGGCAATCTGAAGGGTTTTGGAATGAATCCCCCAAAATATGATCCAAATGGTAAGGCGCTTATGGTTGAGTTGACAATACCAAGATATAGTTATTTTTTGTTTGCGGTAGCTTTCTCCAGCCAATTTTTAGATTATTTTGAAGATCAAAAAGTTTTTTTAAGTTCTTTGCGAAAAGACATTCGTGAGAAGATTCTAATAAGGGTCAATAATGTGGATTATGATTGGAGTCTTCCAGAAAGATTCAAAGATTTTATGCCACAATTAGAAATCGACCTAGGCCATCAAAACATTCGAAACTTAATAAATGAAAGCAGAGTTTATATTGCAACTTATAATGCTACAACTTATTTAGAATCAATGTCGTGGAACATTCCAACTATAATTTTTTGGGATGAGAAGCATTGGGAATTGAGAGCAGAGGCTAAGCCCTTATTTGATTTGCTGAAAACGGTTGGAATTTTTCATACCTCACCTATGAGTGCTTCGATGCATTTAGAAGAAATTTGGAATAATATTGATGATTGGTGGCTCTCAGATTCTGTGCAGAGCGCAAGAGTAATTTTTTGTAATCAATTTTCAAAAGTTCCTAAAGATCCACTTAATGAATTAGAAGACTTTTTTAAAAGTCTCTGATTTAAGATTTAATTCAAATTGATTAGATATTTATATTAATGAGTTTAAAAAATAAAAAAGAAAATATACTTATTATTTCTATAGAAGAGTTAAATTTTGAATGCAAAGATTGCCACATACTTAATTGGAGTAGTTATTTTTATGAAAAAAATAAAAATATTTATTCTTTGCCACATTTCATTGATCAAAATAAAGGTTTTTATAAATCAAAATATCTTGAATTTTTATTTAATTTAGGAGAAACAAAGTTAGATGAAAAATCTTTAGTTGATTTTTTAGAAATTCGACCAAATCTAAGTTATTGGTGGATGACACTTTTGAACGAAAAGTGTAATGCAATTAAATCTCCTCAAATAGATAATGCAATCAAACTTTTGGCATTTGAAAATTGGCTAAACTCCAATAAATATTCAAAAATATGCGTTAAATCCTCTGATACGGAACTAACAGAAACTTTAAGAAATTTATCTTATAAGCTTAATATAAAATTCGAAATAGAAAAAATAGAACGAAGTCTAGGCAATAAGAAAAAAAACATTAATAATAAATTTCCAACTTTATTACATGCTTTATCTTGGTTTGTTTTGAGATTAGCAAAGCGTTGGAGTCTAAAAGGTGCTGGAGTAAAACAATGGAAAACAACTACAGCAAAAACTACAATAGTTTCTTATTTTTTTAACCTCCCTTTAGAATCTATCAAAGATGATATTTTTAGAAGTACTCATTGGGCTGAATTACCAGTTGAGCTTTCAAGGCAAAATATTAAAAGTAATTGGCTTCATTTATTTAACCCAGATAGAACATTGCCAAATGCAAGGTTAGCAAAAAAAACTCTAATAAAATTTAATAATAAAGAAAAGGGCAATCAGGTGCATGTTACTTTGGATTCATTTTTGAGCTTTAAAGTGATAATTAACGTCTTAATTGATTGGGTTTTTTTAATCAATTCTTATAAAAAAATAAAGAATCATCTTCATAAGCAAAGTGACTATTTATGGCCAATGATTAGGAGTGATTTTAAAAGTTCAATGTTGGGCTCCGTTGCAATCGAAAATCTCCTGCACTTAAATCTTTTTCAAGAGGCATTAACTTCACTGCCTAAACAAAAGAAAGGGTTTTATTTGCAGGAAAATCAAGGCTGGGAATATGGATTCATTTCTTCTTGGTATTTTTCAAAACACTCCAGGTATTTGACTGGAATTCCTCACTCAACCATTCGATATTGGGATTTAAGGTATTTTTTTGATAAGCGAAGCTATAATGCTAAGGTGTTTGGTTGTAGTTTACCTCTTCCAGACTATATAGGTATCAATGGAGAAAAAGGTAAAGATATGCTGATTTCAGGAGGATATCCTAAAGAAAAAATATTAGAAGTCGAAGCTCTTCGATATCAGTATTTAAATCAAGTCAAAACGCATAGCAAAATAAATAATCATGAAATCTTAGTTCTGGGTGGAAAAAATATAGATAAACAAATGAAACTTTTGAATGCAGTAAATCATTTGATTGAAAAATCAATTAATTTTGTGATTAAGGCAGATCCTTGGAATCCAATAATATTAAATGAACTCGAAAAGCATAGAATGAAACTAACAACTGAGTCTATGTCTGAAGTCCTTGGTAAGTATAATATTGTTTTTACAGACGATATTACTTCTGCTGCTGTTGATGCTTACTGTTTGGGTAAAAAAGTAATTTCAATGATTGATCCTTCTGTATTGAACTTAAGTCCATTGCTAGACAATAAGGAGGTTGTATTTGTAAATTCTGCAGAGCAACTAGGTGAGGTTTTAAATAATATTTCAGGTTTTCAAATGGTTAATAGAGATTTTTTTTATTTAGACCCTAATCTTTCCAGATGGGCAAAACTATTAAATGAAGACTACAGTAGCTAAATTATGAATAAATTTAATGTTTTTAAAGGTAAAAAAGTTTTATTGACTGGACACACAGGTTTTAAAGGAACTTGGCTTTCAATTTGGCTAAAAAATCTTGGTGCGAAAGTTTCAGGATTTTCCATAGGCCCACCTTCTGAGCCCTCATGCTGTAGTGTTTCAAATTTATTGGATTATGTGGATGATTATTACATTGATATTAGAGATGCCCAGTCATTAAAAGAGCTTATTCAAGATATTCAGCCAGATTTTGTTTTTCATATGGCTGCTCAGGCTCTAGTTTCTTCCTCTTACGAAAATCCTCTTAAAACTTTTGAGACTAATGCTATTGGCACTGCAAATATTTTAGACTCTCTCAGAAGTTTAACTAAGCCAGTTGTTGCTGTAATGATCACTAGTGATAAGGCATATGAAAATGTAGAATGGCTATGGGGCTATAGAGAAACTGACCAGCTTGGTGGAAAGGATCCTTATAGCGCATCAAAGGCAATGGCAGAGCTTTCAATATATAGCTTTGTTCAATCTTATTTTAATTCAAAAGATTCTAATATAAGAGTGGGTGTTGCTAGAGCTGGTAACGTTATTGGAGGAGGAGATTGGGCTTTAAATAGACTTATTCCAGATTGCATGAGGTCATGGTCAAACAATGAAATTGTTGAAATTCGTAACCCACATGCTACTAGACCATGGCAACATGTTCTTGAGCCATTAAGTGGATATTTATTGCTAGGTTCTGATTTATATAATTCTAATCGGCTACATGGGGAGGCATACAATTTTGGCCCGTCTGATAACCTAAACTATCCTGTTAGTAGGCTTATTGAGGAGCTAAGCTTATACTGGGACCATGTAAGATGGTCAGATATTTCTGAAGATAAAGTGCATTTGCATGAGGCTGGCCTTTTAAAACTTAACTGCGATAAAGCTTTGTATGATCTTAATTGGAGATCAGTATTAAAATTTGAAGAAACACTAAGGATGACTGCTGAATGGTACAAGTCTTTTTATCAGAAAGATTCAGACTCAATGTATGACTATACTGTTTCTCAAATACTTAATTATACTAACCTTGCCAAATCAAGATCGATAGTATGGGCTAAAGATGATTGAAGGAGTCTCTCTTTCACCACTTAAGATTATTCCAACTCCTGGTGGAAATGTTCTGCATGCTTTAAAGAGTGAGGATGATTGCTTTTTAAATTTTGGTGAAGCTTATTTTTCTGAAGTTGAGTTCAAGAAAATTAAGGCTTGGAAGAGACATACTGAAATGACTTTAAATATTGTTGTTCCAATTGGAAAAATAAATTTTGTATTATTTGATGATAGGAAAGGTATTAATAAAATTAAATTTCAAGAAATTGTTTTGTCAAGGGATAATTATTTCAGGCTAACTGTCCCTCCAATGATCTGGTTGGGATTTCAAGGACTAGATGAAGATAAATCATTGCTACTAAATATTGCCGATATTGTTCATGATCCTGACGAAGTAGATATAGAGGAGTTAACAAAATTTAAATATAATTGGAGTTTATAAGGTATGAAAATTTTAATATTGGCAGGTGGTTTTGGCACAAGATTAAGTGAAGAGACAAATCTAAAGCCTAAACCTATGGTTGAAATTGGTGGCAAGCCAATCTTGTGGCATATAATGAAAATTTATTCCAGTCATGGTTTTAATGACTTTGTTATTTTATTAGGCTATAAAGGCAATATTATCAAAGAATATTTTTCTAATTATTTTCTTCATCAAAGCAATGTAACTTTTGACCTAAAAAATAACTCTATGGACATTCATCAGAATGAAAGCGAGCCATGGAAGGTCACTTTGCTAGATACCGGGTTAAAAACCTTGACAGGTGGGAGAATAAAAAAAGCTAAATCATTTATTGGAAATAATGATTTTATGCTAACTTATGGCGATGGTGTTAGCGATGTCAATATTACTGAACTAGTTGAATTTCATAGGAGCCATGGTAAACATATTTCTATGACTGCAGTGCAGCCTGCTGGAAGATATGGTGCTTTGGACATTAAGTCGGATAATTCAATATTATCTTTTAAGGAGAAGCCGAAAGGAGATGGGGCCTGGGTTAATGGAGGTTTTTTTGTTTGTAAGCCTGAGGTCTTTGATTACATTGATGGAGATTTTACTAGTTTTGAAGAAGAGCCATTAAGTAGCTTGGCTGATAATAATCAATTGGCTGCATTTAAACACAGTGGCTTTTGGCAACCAATGGATACATTGAGAGATAAGAAAAATCTTTGCAAACTTTGGGAGTTAAATCAAGCTCCATGGAAAAATTGGTAATTTTTTAGATGATTTTAGTTACTGGAGGTCTGGGTTATTTGGGTGGAAGGATTTGTCAAGAACTAGTGAACTCAGGATACAAGGTTAGAATAGGAACTAGCAGAAAAGACGTAAATATTCCATATAAATTAAATGATTGTGAAATTGCTCATATAGATCTTCTAAGTCCAGATTCTCTTAAAGCAGCTTGCAAAGGTGTTAGCTCAATAATTCATTTGGCAGCTTTAAGCGCGAATGCATGTTTGCTAAATCCAACCAAAGCATTAGAGATTAATGGGTTAGGTACACTTAATATCTTGAATGCTGCAATTGAGTGCAAGGTAAAAAAGTTTTTATATTTTTCTACCATTCATGTTTATGGATCTTCATCCAGTGTTGTTTTTAATGAATCAGCAAAAACACTTCCTTCTCATCACTACTCCATTAGTCATAAACTAGCTGAAGACTATGTTTTAATGGCTAATAAAAATCAATATATATCAGTATCTATATTCAGATTATCAAATGTTGTTGGAGCTCCTTTGATTCAACAAGTAAATTGTTGGACGCTTGTAGCTCAAGATTTATGCAGGCAAGTTGCTGAAAATAATTTAATGGAACTTGACTCTAGCAAATCAATACAAAGGAATTTTATTGGAATACAGAGTTTATGTAATGTTGTAAGCAAATGCTTCGTTGATGATAATTTCAAAAAAATTGATGGCGAAATAATTAATATCTGTAGTGATGTTTCAATTTCTCTAGGAGAGCTTTTAGAAATCATCTCAATTCAAGCTGAGAAGATATTAAATTCTAGACCTAAAATAAAATATAATGTAAGCCCTATAAAAAAAGAAAAATTTATAGAATTTTCCAACAATAAAGCTAAAAAACTTGGTTTGAATATTGAGTCAGATCTTACTGATGATATAAACTTATTATTGTTGAAATGTAAAAAATGGTTTTCATAGTATCAAGTTAATTAATATTCAGGAATTTATGACAAATATAAAATCAACTAACAAAGAAAGAACTGCTGAATATTTAACAAAATTTAATCGTGAAAAGGTTTTAAAGCATCTTTTTAAAGAAATAGTTCCAGTGATTTTTGATATTGGCGCGAATGATGGACTTTCACTGAAAGAGTTTAAATATTTTTGGAATGATTCAATTGTCCATTGTTTTGAGCCTCAAGAGGAGTGTTGGAAAAAGCTTGAAGACCAAGCTAAACAATTTAAAGACTCTTCTGTATTTATTAATAAGACTGCTGTTGGAAGCGAGCCGCAAAAAAATGTAAATTTTTATTCTCACGATATTAATACTGGTTTGTCAGGATTTAATAAAGTCAATATCGATAGTTTGGATTCTGTTTATTTGAATGAGCTCAAGGGAAATAAAAACTCTTCAGATGTGAATCAATATGTTGAAAAATTGAATCATCAAAGATTCGTCGATATAATTCGTTTAGATGACTATATTAAGAGTTTAAATATAGAGAAAATCAACCTTTTAAAAATTGATACTCAAGGTTTTGAACCTGAAGTTCTTTCTGGATTAGGAGAAGAACTAAAAAATATAGATGTAGTTTTAACTGAATTAATGTTTTATGATTACTATGATCGAAGTTTATCTTTCACTGATATCGAAAAGTACCTAATACCTTCAGGTTTCCAACTATATGACATTAGTCATATTGCAAAAAATCCAATGAATGGAAGAACTGATTGGGTTGATGTTATATACGTTAACAATAAGGTATTACGTTAGAATTTCGCAATGATGGATAGTTTATTATTGGATATAACAATTGTTGTACCTACAAAAAATCGCCCCCATTATGTTAAAAGGTTTTTGCAATATTATTTAGATGAAGATTTTATTGGCAAGATAATTATAATTGATAGTTCTGATGCTCAAATAGCAAAGAGTATTAAGAAGCATATTCATGATATTGGCAAAGCAAATTTTCAATATGTTTTTTCATCTGGACTTCCAACAATTGTTATCAAGGAAAATTTAGGCTTAATCAATACAAATTATGTTTCTTTTCTTGGTGATGACGACTACATAATTCCTGAAGGCGCTATGAAATCAATTGAGTTTCTAAATAGAAATCCTGAAATAGCTGCGTGCAGGGGAGAAGCATTTACAGTTACTGATCCTAGTATTTCTTCAGAGTTCATTTCACCCTTTCCTAGTATCAATCGTCTAGAAGAAAATTCTAGTGATCGAATTCTTAAACATTTTGCAAATTACTCAACACCTTTTTTTCATGTAATTAGATCTGAAATATTTATTGCAGCTTACTTTAATGCACCCACAACCTTAGAAATGGAAAAAGGCTATGATAGGCTTATAGGAGATGAACTACTTGTTGCTGGATTAATGCTCAGTTATGGTAAATTCGCATCAATTGAGGGTTTGCATTTAGTTAGAACCAATAATGTTGAAAGAGTTGAGTCTAGGGATTCTTGGTATTATGACAGTGAAGATTTGGGCAGAAAAATGGCAATTAAGGATTTTACAAAAAAAATTGCCTCAGCAGTTTGTGAACAAGAGCAGCTCTCTTTTAATGAAGCAGAGAAAATAGTCTTAACTGTTCAAAATAATCCAATTTTTACAAAAAAATATAATAGTGATCTTGTATTAAAATTAAAGAGCTTTTTAAAACCCTTGCTTCAATATTTAAAAATTCTTGATTACTGTATTGCTATTAAGGGCAATATTTTAATTATTAAGAGGAAGATATTTATAAGAGTTTTTGTACCTAAAAATAAGCGTTTTGATCTAAAAAACATAATGCATCCTAATAATTTTTATCACAAGGAATTTATGCCTGTTTATAACTCACTTACTGAGTATGATTTAAAAAAATGAGCATGTTTTTAAACTATAGTAGGGTATTATTTCACTTGAAATATTCATTTATATCATTGTTCTGACTACTATGTATAAACTTCCTGATTCTTGTGATATTGTTTTAATTCATCCCAGTAAAACTGCAGCTTATGGCCAAGTAGAAAATTTTGCTAGCACAACTCCTGACTTTCTATTAGGGCTTGTCGATGCTTATATTGAAGATAACGGCTTTACTTCGGTTGTTATTGATTTGGATGTCTCTTCAATTACATCTGCTGATCTCATTGATTTAATTTCAACACTTAATCCAAAATTAGTTGGGGTTTTTTCTACAGGTGTAAATGTTTCTGCTTCAACTCAGACAATGCCTGCTGTAATTGAGTTTTGTAAAGATATTGTTCCAATGCTTCCCAAAAAAATTAAAACTTTTGTTTATGGTGGACACCCAACTGTATTACCTGAAAGGACATTAAGAGAAACAGCTGCTGACTATATTATTATTGGGGAAGGATATGAAACAATCTTAACTTTACTTGGTAACCTCATTAACAATAAAAATACTGATGATATCGAAGGACTTGCTTACATTCAAGAAGACCTATTAGGTAATGTAAAAACTATAGTAAAGAAAATGCCTAAAATGATCGATGTTAATGATCTACCCATGATTAATTGGGATAAGTTAAATCCAAGTTTATATAAAGCACATAATTGGCATTGTTTTGGAGATGATGAAATTGAAAGTAGGTCTCCTTATGGCGTTATTTGGACTTCTATGGGTTGTGCTTACCCATGTGATTTTTGTTGCATAAATAATTTATATAGTAAGAGAACTTTCCGTTTTAGAGACATGAAATCTGTTGTTGAAGAAATTG
>Ga0055584_100003161_pt1 | contig 16301 bp, 15 predicted proteins | sample OSDHelmetaG_FD_58716 | JGI IMG/M metagenome (GOLD analysis project Ga0055584, IMG submission 58716) | Pelagic marine sediment microbial communities from the LTER site Helgoland, North Sea, for post-phytoplankton bloom and carbon turnover... | ecosystem: Environmental > Aquatic > Marine >... | reverse complement strand
CGTCCTCGGCATCGGCGCGTATCCCGTCAATTGGCCGGTCGGGACAGGTTTCGAATTTCAAGGCATCTACGATCGGCAGAGCAAACAGATCTCGCTTTTCGAGAAAACCCGGGGCGGTCAATATCGGTCGCCCGAGGCGATCGGCAGTCTGGCCGATCCCATTATTCGCGATCGGTTGGATGATGAGACCTACGCGCAGGTCTCGGAGGAGCTCGAGATGTTGGAATTGGCGGGCGAACAGTTTGATCATGACGCCGTGCTCGCCGGTACATCGACCCCGGTCTACTTCGGCAGCGGCATCAACAATTTCGGCGTACAGCATTTGCTGGACGGATTTTTGAAATATTCACCGCCGCCGGCCGCACGAAGTTCGACAACCGACGTGGTAGAGCCGGAGCATCCGAAATTCTCCGGCTTCATCTTCAAGATCCAGGCGAACATGGATCCCAAACACCGTGATCGGATCGCTTTCATTCGCGTCTGCTCGGGCAAGTTTGAACGCGACATGCAAGTCATGCATCCCCGCTCCAGCCGGAAAGTTCGCCTGTCCAGTTCCCATAAGCTTTTCGGCAGCGATCGTGAAACGGTGGACGAGGCCTATCCCGGGGACATCATCGGTCTCGTGGGGCTTTCCGACTTCGGCATCGGCGACACGCTGACCAGTGATCCCAAAATCGAATACAACGAGATTCCGCGCTTTGCTCCGGAGGCCTTTTCCTATCTGCACAACTCCGACACCGGGAAGTTCAAACAGTTTCGCAAGGGGCTCGAGCAGCTCCTGCAGGAAGGCGTGATCCAGGCGATGGAGTTGCGGGATTCGGTGGCCAAGATTCCGCTGCTTGCTGCAGTCGGACCGTTGCAGTTCGATGTGGTCCAGTATCGCCTCGAAAGCGAATACGGAGCCGAATCACGGGTTGAATCTGCTCCGTTCGAAGTGGTCCGCTGGTTGCCGGAAACGGTGAAGGAAGAAGACCTGCAATCCATCTCATTGCCGACCGGAGCACGCATCGCGACGGACATGGATGGACACAACGTGGTCTTGTTCAGTAGCGGATGGTCAGCGGACTATTTCAATGAGCTGAACTCCGGCATCAAGCTCGATCCGCTGCCGCCACGAGACTGAAGCGGTTGAGTAGATTTAGTTCCAGAGCCAGCTATCACATCGCTGGCGCTACGAATGAATTGGAAAAGGATCAGGAACCGAGCCCACCTGTAGAGCAAACCAGCGGTCCGAACAGGGCTCGAACCAGAAGGGCTCCAAAAGTCGGATCAAAGCAGAACACGGTATGGCAAATGGCCGTCAAGGGACCACTGCGACAGCGCAGGTAACCGGCCGCGATCAGTCCGAGAATACTGACGAGACTGGCGAGGCATGTCGCTTGGAGCGCCCATTGAAAAATGAACTTGGTAGGATTCGGCAACCTGTCTTTGCCCAACAAGTCCGTCCAGATTTCCTGATACGTTTCCGGAACGATCATGGTAAGCGGGATGAGCCAGAAATTGATGAACGTCAGCGTTCCAAACCATCCGATTAGATGAGGACGATGGATTGGTGGATTGCTATCCAGCACGTCCATGATCGCATTACCAATGAAGGGTGAGATCGGGGAGCGCCAAGACGGCAGAGAGCCACGCGAAAGCGACCAGTTCCGCAAGCACCATTACAATCCAGATTTCCTGTAAACGGGTGTCCAATTGCTGACTGCGGTTGGTGGCTAGCAGCCCGATCGTACTGATGGCGGCGATAGCACCGGTTCCGGGTGTGCTCCAATCGATCGCGAGCTGGGTAAGACGGGGATTCCCGTCAGATCCGAATATTTCGGTCAATATATTCGACGTTGATCGCGTGACCATGAATGCGACGCACATCAGCCACAGATTGACGAGTGTCAGGGCACCTTAGCACCAGCGCGGCGACGCGATTGTCCGGGACATGCAGACACAGTAGTGGATTCGATCGTGGCCGCCATCCACGGGAGTCCTTACGGCGGAATCTTGATCCGGAAATCAGGCCCCGTTCACGATCAGCACGACCAGCTTGAAACCGATCACGATGGCAGTTCCCAGCAAGCCGGCACCTGCCAGTCGTGCGATCCACAACATGCCCTTGTCGGAGATATGTTTGTGGCTGATGGAGACGAGATAGCTGAGGCAGGCGAACCACGCCATCCCGCCGGTTGCCATACCGAGTACGCACCAGCTTCTCGCCGAGACGGTGGCGTCCACCCAGCCTTGGGCGGTGAAAGTGGTGGCCAAGGCAATCCACATCAACAGCACTCCGGGATTGCCAAGCACTTGGATGAAACCGCTCCAGAACGCGGTGTGCGGATGGAATTTCTCATCCAGTTTCCGGCCGCCGCGGGTCTCCGTCTTGAGCTCTGAAGCCAGCAGATATTTCAGCCCGAGGTAGGCCAGCAGACAAAAACTCACCAGTTGGAATGAAGCCTTGGCGTACTTGTTGGTAAGAATGTCGGTGAACCCCGCAAAACTGACCGCGCAATACGTGGCTTCCATCAGGACGGCACCGGCACCGGTGAACAGGCTCCATCGAAATCCTTTGACCGGTCCTTCATGAATGATCGCCGCGTTGATCGGTCCGACGGGGATCGATACCAAAATACCACTGATCACACCGGTGATGTACGCCGTGAGCCATGGGAGTTCCGCAATCATCAACGGGCAAGGCCTTACGCCTCTTCCTCCAGCTCCTCGATATCCCGGCGCATCTGCGGGGAGATCCACGGCCTTACAAAGCCGTAAATCAGGTAGACGATGAAGATGACCGGTAGCACCACGGGAAGAATCTTTTCCCACAGCACAATGAAGAACCCGAGTGTCAGCACCACCAGCACCATCTTGTGGAAGGTGCGCTTCATCTTCCAACCAATCGTCTTGAAGGAGGGGTATTTCACCTCGCTCACCATCATGAACGACAGGAACAGAAGAATGCCCGGCAGGAGGAAACGCCAGTTGCCCTGGGCGAAGTCTTTTTCGTCCCACCACATCAGAAAAAGCGTCAGCGAGGCGACCATTGCCGCCGCCGCCGGTATGGGAAAGCCCACGAAAGCATCCGACTTGTCCTTTTGGTTGGGCATTTCCGCGAGGCAATTGTACCGCGCCAGTCGCAAGGCGCCACAGATCAGGTAGACCGAGGCGATGAACCAGCCAATCTGGGGTACCTGCGCGAACACATCCCGCAGGACCACCCGATGCACCAGGAACGCCGGTGCTACCCCGAAGGAAACGATATCTGCCAGCGAATCAAATTCGCGACCAAAAGGACTCTCATAGCCTCCCAGTCGGGCGACCCGCCCATCGAGCAGGTCAAAAATGCAGGCGAGCAAAATGAGAAACAGCGCTTCCTTGATCGCGGGATACGGAGCTTCCAGCTGCGACTCCACGATTCGCGTGATCGCCAGAAAGCCACAGAAGAGATTCCCGGCCGTAAATAGATTCGGCAGGAAGTAAATCTTCAGCTTCCCATCGTCTTCCTCGGAAGCATTATTGTCGTCGTTATCTGCCATTTGCGGCGGGCGAGACTATAAACCCGGACCGGACCTTTGGAAGCGGATAATGCCCGGTTCGAGGAAGCGGATGGGAAGCTCCAAGCCTAAGAATCCCAAATTCAATCCAAGCTGCGAGGTATCCGAAGTCGAAGCGGCAGATCGCGCCGGTCTGATTGGAGTTTGTTTTTTGAAGCCCGGAGCTTTCCCCTCCCGCTGTGCATAGGTTTTCCTTTTTTGCCTCCGGCGGCCTCCCTATCTTCTCTCTCCACGATGGAAAACGTCGTCTACTTCGATCTGGAAACGAAAAAAAGCTTCGACGAGGTCGGAGGCCGCAACAAGATGCGCTACCTCGGCGTCAGCATTGGCGTGACCTACAGCACGGCGCGGGGTGGCTACAAGGTCTATGGCGAGGATCGGGTCGATGATCTGATCGAGGAATTGCGTAAGGCTGACCTGGTGGTTGGTTACAACATTATCGGCTTCGACTACCCGGTTTTGCAGGGGGAGAATGAGTTCTTTGATTTTGAACAGCTTCCATCGCTCGACATGATGCTGGAGATTCAGAAGAAGGCGGAATTTCGCCCCTCGCTTGATTCGGTTGCCAACGCCTCACTGGGCATCGAGAAGACTGCCGAAGGGCTGCAGGCCGTGAAGTGGTATCGCGAGGGCAAGATCTATGAGATCGCCGAATATTGTTGCTACGACGTGAAAATCACCAAGCTGGTCCACGAGTTCGGTCGGCATCACAAACAGGTGCATTTTAAAAACCGCATGGGTGCCGAATTGTCCGCCCCCGTTGATTGGTGACAACGACCCATGACGGAAACCGTAACCCAGTGGCGTGACGTTCCCACGGTGGTGCACCGCATCACGAGCGCGACGGAAACGTTGGGAATCTCCCAACTGTTCTCTGATCAGCAGCCCTTGGAGCTGGAGATCGGATGTGGCGATGGCTCGTTCCTCACCAAGTATGCCACCGCCCATCCGGAGACCAATTTCGTCGGTGTGGAGCGTCTGCTGGGCAGGCTTAAGAAACTTGATCGCTTTGCCCGGCGCAATCGGATGACCAATCTGTCCTTGCTGCGTATCGAGGCAGCCTACTTGATACGCTATCTTATGCCGTCCGGATTGTTTGATGCGATTCACGTCTATTTCCCGGATCCTTGGCCCAAGAAAAAACATCAACGTCACCGGCTCGTAGTCGATGAGTTTACGGTTCGTTGTCGACAGTTGTTGCGGCCTGAAGGCCTCGTCCATTTGCGCACTGATGACTTGGATTATTATACGCAGATGGAGGAAGTCTTTGGCGGCAGCGACTCATTTGAGAAAGTGGATACCCCGGGCGCGCTGAAGGAATTCACGACCGACTTCGAACGCGAGTTCAATGCCGAGGGGATTCCAACAAACTACTCTTCCTGGCGGCTTGCTTTCTCTCCGTAGCCGTGAGCGTGAGTGAGCAGATTGCCCTCATCGCAGATCAATGAGCTGGCGGCGGGCGAGAAACAGGTCAAGTCGGGCGAGCAGAAAATAGGCGGCTCGTTCCTTCCATTTGTCGATGATATCGCGAGATCTGCGCCAAGGTTTCAGATGGATTCGCTTCGAGTGTGAAAGGGTATCCGCAAATACCTTCCGGGCACCTTCAGCAATCGCGGGGTTGTCCAGACGCAGGCTGAGCTCGTAATTGATGTGCAGGCTGCGGGTATCGAAATTGGCGGAGCCTACATAGACCGCATTGTCGATCACGATCATCTTCGCGTGCAACACCTGCGGTTGATACTCGTAGATCTGGATGTTGGCCTTGAGCAGGGAGTTGTAGAGCCGGTGGCTGGCGAGTTGGGATATCAGCACGTCGCTTTTGGCCGGCAGGATGATCTGCACGGGAACGCCCTTGCGCGCCAAGCGACTGAGGAAGATGCGCAACCGGTGGGTCGGCAGGAAATACGCGGCCATGATCTGGACCTGGTCGGCATTTTTCAGATCTTTCTTCAATGCCCGTTTGAGTCGGCTGAATCCGCGCCCTGGCCCACTGAGGATGATGTCGCCATCGGGATGCTCGATGCGTTTGTGCGATGCGGTCTTCATGATCCGCATGAAAGAGCGATGTTTCAGTTCCGCCCGCGTGAACATGCGGTCAAAGGTTTCCGCCAGTTGCACGGCGAGCGGGCCTTTCAGCAGCAGGCCCAGATCGCGCCAGCCCCAATTGATTCCGTCACCGAGGTGCTCGGAGGTGATGTTGTAGCCGCCGGCGTAGGCAATGTTTTCATCGGCCACCAACAGTTTGCGGTGATTGCGAAAAGTTCCCTTCAGAAATCGCGTCTGATTGAACCAACGAAACTCGCCACCCGCTTGAATGAACGGTTCCCAATAGTCGCGCGGCAACGGCGCTGAACCCCAGGCATCGACCAACACGTAGACATGTACCCCGCGATTGGCCGCGCGGATCAGGGCGGCGCGAAAACGGTCGCCGGGTTCACCCTGTTCGAAGATATACGTTTCCAACCGAACCGAACGTTCCGCCTTGTCGATGACGTCGAGCATGGCGACGAAAGCCTCATCACCGGTCCGCAGCCACTTGAAGTTTGTCCGATGGACCTCTTCGAGGTGTGACTCAGAAAGATCCATGCTGGTATGCGTCTTCGACCCCCTCCTTACTGTACTTTTTTTCCAGGCGCTTGACGATGAAGTGGCCGCGCGCCATCTGCTGAAAGTGATCCATGAACAGGACGTTGATCGCCGATCCGGCTGCCGCGCCCAGAACCGGCACGGACTTCGCCGCCGCCTGCTCAGAGACGATGACCCCGAAGCGTGCGCCAATCGCGGCGACCAGTTTGGCCAAAGCGGGCGCCCCTTCAGTCGTGAATCCGTTCTTCGTGATGTAGGCCACCGCATCGGAGACTGCCGCTGCCAATCCCGAGCGGACGGACCAATAGGCACTGTCAACTGCGTCGTCATCGGGAGTGCTGCCGCCGAGTGCGAATACCTCGAGGCAACCGATCCGAGTTTCCAGATCACGTGGCGAATGCCCTTCGCAACGCGCCACGTCGAGCATGGAACGCAACATGATCGTGGTGGAGAGCGGCAGTTCCCATGCCATCGCCGGCAATCCGAACATGCCCCCGATCCCGCCCGTGGCACCGACCGCGATCTTGTGTGCCAGATCGGAGGTCGGTCCGCTGTGTTGATCCCCCATCGTGGTGGAGGCAACCTCGAGGGCTGAAAGTAGAGATTTTTTGGAAATGGCCTGTAGCGTGTCGCGCCAACCGTCGGGCAGCAGGGAGAATCCTTTTTCAATCGGTCCGCCGATGATCTCCGTCAGACGCGGCGCGAGACCGGGATTCTCCAGCATGCTCTTTGCGACCTGCAGATCCTTGAGATCGACTTGTGACCACTGCCGTGCGGGTTCGCCGATGTGAACCATGGCATCGGTTTCGAGGACAAATTCAGGTTCTTCAGCCTCGCTCATGATGCTTAGCGGAGTGCGGTCAAATAGGGTCCGAGTTCTTCCGAAAATCGTTTGGCGATTTTCTCGTAACCTTGCGCGTTGGGATGGATCTGGTCGGACATCAGCTCGCGGTTGAAGATGACTCCGTCCAGAATGTTTTCGAGAAACAACAGTTTTTTGCGCTCAGCCAGTTCTTCAAAATGTTTCTCGTTCTTGTCGCGGAGCAGACTGGCGCTCTGGATGCCGATCAACACCACGAAACTGCCTTCACGAAGAAAGCGGTCCACAATCTTCTCCAGGTTGGCAAAGGTCGATTCGCGGGGGATCTGCCGCAGAGTATCGTTACCGCCGAGGCAGAGTAGAACCACCTTGGGCTTCAGTTTCGCAATTTCCTCCAAGCGTGCCAGTCCGTCTTGCGATGTGTTGCCGGAGACGCCGTGGTTTTTCACCTCAATGCCGGTCAGCTTGGCAAACACCGCGGGGTAGGCTTCACCACGCGATGCACCGTATCCTTCGGTCAGGCTGTCTCCGAAGGCGACCCACGGACCGGTGGCGGTCGGTGGAAAGTTTCTCAGGTCGCCCGGGCCGGAGCCACCGAAGAACTTCCAACCGAGAATGGCCAGCAACAGGATGCCGGAAATGGGAATGGCTTTGCTCATTGGTGACTATTGAACCCGCGAGCAGCGAAAAAGTTACTTTCGATGCATGGCCATCATGCCGGGCTCAGTCCCGGTGAGGTCGGCTTTGCGTTGCTGGGCGATCAATCCGCCGTAAACCCGCAGATCGCGCGCCAGCATTTCCAATCGACCATTGAGGGCGTCGCTCGTGACCTTGCCGTCCACCACGTCCTGCTTTTCGACAAAGGACACGCCGTAGGGCAGGGCCCAGGCGTAGCACTGACGGGCGACGGTTCGCAGTTGGTCATGCACGGTGAGCCCCTTCTCGTGGGAAGCGACTACGGTGGCGAACACTTTGCCGGCAAATTCTTTCCAGAAATGATCGAGAAAATTCTTCAAAGTGCTGCTGATGCTGCCGTGATAGTCCGGCGTGCCGAGGATGATCGCATCGGCTTTGAGCACGCGTTCCTTGAGTGCCTGGTATTCCGGTTTGCTCCAGGCTTCCTTCGGATCGAACAGCGGCAGGGGAGATCCATGAAAATCGAGGGCATCCACCGTCACGCCCGCTTGGCTCAAGCGGGTCGCGATATCATCGATGACGACCTTGGTGACGGAATCCGGATTCAGACTGCCGGCGACGGCAAGCACATTGAGATCTGACATGGGCAAAGATGTAGCGGTGAACGAAGTGCTTGGCAATGGCCCGGTGTTTGTCGGCGACCTGTCGTTCCTGATCCGGTCGCAATCAGCGATAGTCTTCGCCGTTCAGGCTGCGGGCGACGGATTCGAGCCAGTTTTCCAGTTTGCCGCGATATTGATGCACGCGTTGCTTCTCGGTGGACACCAGATCGGTCTTCTCGCTGGGGTCCGCCTCCAGGTTGTAGAATTGCCAAGATACCTTCCCTTTCTTGTCGTGCACGCGATGTAGTTTCCAATCCCCCTCGATCCAGGCGGCATGACCTGGAAAAGAGTCCGTCGCGACGGGAGGGTTCGGGAGTTTTGCCGCGGGAGGGACAATGTCGCTGGGCGGCAGATCACGTCCGTCTTGTTGGGCGTCGAAGAGTTCTTTCATCCAGGCGGCCGCCGGCGTGCCGATGCCGCGAATCGAATAGTCCCAGAACCCCATCGAGCGGTTTTTTTGCAGCGTTCCGCCATTGATCAGCGGCATGAGGCTGACGCCATCGAGCTTGGTCGGTTGTCTGGAGTTCACGCCGGCGATTTCGAGCAGCGTCGGAAAGATGTCACAACTGTTGCAGCGGGCGTCGGTGATCCGGTGCTTTTTGATGACCTTTGGCCATTCGAGAATGGCCGGCACCAACAGGCCGCCATCGTAGACCTGACCCTTCAAACCTCTGAATGGCCCGGCGGATCCTACTTTCTTCAACGCGCCGTTGTCGCTGGTGTACCAAAGAATTGTGTTGTCGCTCACGCCCATGGACTTGAGGCCATTCCGGATCAGGCCGAACGCGTGATCCATGCCTGTGACTTCGCCCAGAAAATTTTGTTTGTCCTGCGGTTGCCCCTTGTAATGCTGGGCGAATTCTTCAGTGGCCCGATAGGGACTGTGCGGTGAACCGAACCAGATCACGCTGAGGAACGGCTGATCTGTGGCCGCGACGCTCTTCATCCACTTCAGGGCGGCTTCGGCGGCGATTACGGAGCTTTCACCTTTCATCGGCACGGCTTTGCCGTTGTGACTGAGGATCGGATCGTTGTCGTAGAAATTGGGAGCGCTGAGCCACTCATCGAATCCGTTTCGTCCCGGATTGGCATCGCTGGAATTGCGGACCGATCCGAGATGCCACTTGCCGAAATGTCCGGTCGCGTACCCGGCTGTCTTGAGCGCTTCTGCGATGGTGGTTTCTTGTGGGCGCATGGGGTAGCCCCATTTGAAAACGCCCATGCGGTTCGGATGCCGGCCGGTCATCACCGCGGCGCGGGTGGGAGAACACACCGGAGCCGCAGCGTAGAATCGATCGAAGCGAAGACCGGTGGCTGCGGCCTTGTCGAAGTTCGGCGTCTTCACGATTGGGTGACCGTTGTAGGCCATGTCGCCCCAGCCCTGATCGTCGGCCATCACCAACACGATGTTGGGTTTCTCCGCTGGCAGTTGTGCCGTAAGCGTAAGACTCGCGGCGATTGTGATGAGCAGTTTCTTCATGTCTGTGGTGTTTTCAATTCGTGGCTGATGATCAGTAATCCCGAAACGGACCGCGCGCTTCCGTGAGCATCATTTGCTTTTTCCAGTTGGCGAAGCGGCCTTTCACCATGGTGAGAATCTCCGGATGAGATAGGGACAGATCCTTGGTTTCCCCGATGTCTTTGGACAGGTCGAAGAGTCCTCCGTAGTCCGGTGTGTCGACCCATTTCCATTGCCCGACGCGCGCGGCTCGTTGGTTTTTGCGTTCCCAGAACATCTCTTTGCGGGGTGACGATGCTTTGCCACGAACGATCGGCAGCAGATCGAAGCCGTCCAAGATCAGGCCGGCAGGCACTTTGGCGCCGGTTAGTCTGGCCACGGTGGGGAAGATTTCCAAACTGGTCAGAAAGTCGTGGTTCACCTTGCCGGCCGGAATACGTCCAGGCCAACGCATCACGCTACATACCCGGATGCCACCTTCCCACATCCGGCTCTTGCCGCCCTTCAAGGGCCGGTTGTCAGATCCACCACCGCCTCCGTTGTCGGAGAAGAAAACGACCAGCGTGTTGTTGGCGATCTTCTTGTTGTCGAGGAAATTGAGAATCTTGCCGATCGAATCATCCATGCAGGTCACGGATGCCCGGTAGTCCCGGCTGCGTTTCTCGCGGGTGGGGACGGTGGTTTCCTGGTTGTAGCGTTTGGCGGTCCGCCAGAGATCCTTCACCGGTGGATACATGGCTTCGTATTTCTTCGGTGCCTGGATCGTGCCGCGAATCTTCGGATCGAGCGCGGATGAATTGTGGGGAGCGTTGAACGGCAGATAGAGAAAGAAGGGTTTTTGCCAATTCTGTTTCAGAAAGCGCATGGCTTCGCGTTCGAAGAGGTAGGTGGCGTAGGTGCCCTTGTCCTCTTCTGTCGGCATGAGATTGCGATACATGCTGGGAACGCCATAGCGCTCGTGCGTGTAGTAATCGATGCCGGTGTTCACGAAGCCGTAGAAGTCGTCAAAGCCTCGTGAGGTCGGGAGGAATCGCTTCAGAGTGCCGAAATCCCATTTGCCGTAGATCGCGCTGGTATATCCCGCGCGCTTCAAAACTTTCGGGAGCAAAACTTCCCGTGTGTCCATGCCGCCGATGCGTTCGAACGTGGCCTGGTAATCCGCGTGATCATACTTGTGACCGTAGTCCGGAGCCTCATTCCGGATCATGTCATACAGTCCGTTTCGTTGCGGATACCGGCCAGTGAGGATGCTGCCGCGGGAAGGCGTGCAGGCCGGCCAACTGACGTAGAAGTTTGAGAGTCGCGTCCCTTCGCTGCAAAGACGGTCCAGATTCGGGGTGATGATTTCATTCCGACCAATTGCGCCGATGTCGGCGTAGCCCTGATCATCCGAGACGATGAGAATGATGTTCGGCGGTTTCGGTGCGGCCTGAATAGCGCATTGGCCGGCCGCCAGAAGGATCAGCAGAAAACGAACGGAGACTTGCATGCGGAGATTGAGCCACGCACCAGAGTCGGCGTGAAGACCGAATTCGACATCTTCACCGGCGCGAATTGCCAAGGCGAGGGACGAGATCGTTCAGATCCCAGGCCGCTTGTCGCTCGCTCAGTTGCTCCGCGACGCGGGCGTGCTCCCAGACGGCGTAACGAACAGTCCGTCCCGGTTTTTCGCAGAGCATGGGCTGGGCGATCAGCCCTCCGAGATATCCGGCCAATACATCGCCGCTTCCACCCTGGCCCAGTTCGGGGCAACCGGTGGAATTGAAGGTCGTTCCTTCGTTGTCAGCGATTACGGTCTGGTGCCCCTTCAACACGACGTGACAATCGCCGTAATGTCGACGGATCGCGTCGGCCGTCTTCTCTCGGTCTCCTTGAATATCCGAACTCGGTATTTCCAGCATCCGGCTGGCTTCGCCCGGGTGGGGAGTGATGATCCGCAGACCGCGTGGTTGGACATTCTGGGGAAGCCAGTCGAGTGCGCTTGCGTCCACGACCATCGGTAGGGGGGACTTTTTCCACAACTGCGCCGCCCATTCCTTCCAATCGTCATCGATATCCGAGCCCGCCAGTCCCGGTCCCATCAGAATGGCGGTCGTTGAAGCCGGTAGCTCAGTTTGGGCAGAGCAGGGATGAACCATCGATTGCTGCAACTGTGACCCGACGAGCGGATATGCGGTTGGGGTCGTGTATACACTCACCAACCCCGGCATGGCCCGATGCGCCGAACGGGCCGAAAGCACCGCGGCTCCGTGAAAGCCTTGGCTGCCGGCGATGATCGCCAGATGACCAAACGTGCTCTTGTAGCCTTGGATGGGGCGTGCCGGCGGGTAGTTTTCAAAATCGTTCGCCAGTGTCCAGTTCGGTGAATTCGCGAAGGGACAATCGATCAATCCGATAGTAGCCGCCACGGACAGACGACCAACGAGATTCGTGGATTTCGGAAGTGTCATGCCGGTCTTTGGGGCACCAAAGGTCACCGTGGAGCAGGCGCGTACGGCGTCACCGAGAATCTCACCGGTATCCGCGTTGAGTCCGGACGGAACATCCACGGCCAGGATGCGTTCGTCGGCCGCATTCAATTCCTCGATCAGAGTTCGCCAATCGCCTTCGAGCGGTCGATTCAGGCCGATGCCGAAAAGTCCGTCGATCACGAGGCCGTTGTGGGATCGGATGTCGGCCAGGGCGTTCGGCAGTTCTTCCAGGAGACCTGCAGGTTGGCTGGCGTCGATAAGGGCCACTTTTCGGTCATCGAGATATTCGGCCGCGTATCTGGAGTCACTGCCGTTGTTGCCCTTGCCGGCGAGAATCAGAATCGGCTCTTCGGCCCGGGTCAAACGGCGTGCTTCATCAGCGATTGCACGACCGGCCAAACGCATTACGGCATCGACGGAGCGACCGGCATCCCAGCTGGCTTGCTCCCATTCGCGCATCTGGGCAACGGAAATGATGGGGACGGGCATGGGGCAATTATCCGCAAGAGGAATCCTCAAGCCAGATCAATGTGATCGGACTTAAAGGAACATCAACTGGCCGACCGCCGACGGTCCGTTGTTGACGGAGATTTCCTCAGCCTCACAGATCTCGACTGACTGCAGACCGTCCTGGGCGGTGACGACGGTCGGCTGGGTGCCCTTTTCGATGCATTCGACGAAGTGCGACAGTTCACCTACGTAGCCGTCGGGCTCATCCAGTTTGAGATGCTTTGGCTCCTCGCCGGCTTCGCAGATGCGCAGGCATTCGTCTCCCCGTGAAAGGTCGTAGTCCACCGTCGCATTCTCGAAGTTGACGAGATAGCTCATGTTGAAACCAAAGCCGGGAGTCATCGCCCAAGAGCCTTCGGCAAACACCATCGTATCGTTGGCCACATGGTATTGGGTCACAACGTGATCGACGGCCTGGCTCACCCGCGAATAGCCGGTGGCCTGCAGAGCACGCGGCCGGCCGAAACAGTAGGAAACAAAATCAGCGTCGTGGATGTGAAGATCGAACAGCGCACCTCCGGAGCGGTGGCCATCAAGGAAATTTTGCTGTCCCCAGGCGGGCGGTTCGGCGATGCGACGAAAGAAGGCGGACAACACCTTGCCATAGCGGCCGTCGTCGATGGCGTTCTTGAGCCAGCGCCATTCCGGCCAGAAACGCAGGCACATGGCGGGCATGAGGATGGCGTCAGATTTCTCGGCTGCCTCGGTGATCCAAACCGCATCGCGAACGGATCGCGCCATGGGTTTCTCGCAGATCACGTGTTTGCCTGCATTTAACGCGAGGGCGGCAAGTTCACGATGGGCGAATGTGGGGGAACAGATGTCGATCGCGTCGATGTCCGGATCCGCGATCATTTCTTTGTAGGACGTGAAGCCCTTGAACGAATCGGGATCCAGTTTGATCGATTCGCCGTCACCCACGTTGCCGCTGACGTTGCTGAAGTCGCCATCGAGTCGGTTGCCGCTCGGATTGCACAATGCCGCTATCTGGGCGTCCGACACTTCACGATAGGCCTTGAGATGGGTGGCGGCCATGAAGCCGAGTCCGACGAGTCCGATTTTTACCATGTTTGGGAAATGTGACTGACCAAAACGAGCATTATAGAGACGCCCCTTTGCATCTGGCTAATCAGAGAATTTCCTACGTTTTGTAAGGGATAAGCCGGGTCCCGGTTCCACGTTATTGACCTCCGCGTCCCCCGCAACCCGACGCGAAAATGTAGCAGCTGGTGTGAGCGAGCAGTCTTCTAGACGGATAGTCTGCTCGCTGTTACGGGGATCGATGTGACTGGAAGCAGCGTTATGCTCCGGTCTTCAGTTCCACGATGTCGTGAGGAGAAGCCTCACGCTGTCCGGCAGGACTGACGCGGATGAAGCGTGCGCGATCACGGAGTTGTTTCAGATTCCAGGCTCCGAGGTAGCCCATGCCGGACTGGATTCCACCGATCAACTGGCCGAGCACCTTGTCGGCCGTGCCAGAGACTTCTTTGAGGGCCTCGACGCCTTCGGCTGAAACCTTGCGGGTGGTGTCACGGGAGCTGTGTCCGTAACGAGCGGCTGAACCCGCCTTCATTGCCGCGATACTGCCCATGCCGCGATATTGTTTGTACAACTTGCCGCTGATCTCAAGTATCTCACCGGGCGCTTCTTCGCAACCGGCCAACAGACCGCCGCAGATCACCGCGTCGGCCAGCGTGAGAGCTTTCACTATGTCGCCGGATTTGGTGATGCCGCCGTCGGCGATGATGGCGACGCCCTTCTGTTTGGCCGTTTTTCCGGCGATGTAGAGCGCGGACATCTGCGGAATGCCGACACCGGCCACCACGCGGGTTGTGCAGATGCTGCCGGGACCTTGTCCGATCTTGATGCAGTTGGCACCGCTCTCGGAGAGAAACTCCACCCCGGCACCACTGGTCACGTTGCCGGCGATGATGGGCAGACTCTTGAACTCATCGCGAATGAGTTTTACCGAGTCCCCCACACCCTTGGTGTGGCCGTGCGCTGTCGAAACGGCGATGGCGTCGACGCCGCGTTCGACCAATGCGGAGACATGCCCCAGGATGCGGTCACGATCCAGTTCGCCGAAGGCATCCCGGGTGGCGGAGATGGCCGCGCCACAAATGAGACGGAATTGTGAGTCCCGCGCAGGCTTGAACTGTGCCTGGCGCTCCTGGGCGATCCGGTCCACATCGGACAGGGTGAACAGGCCACGCAGGCGATCATCATCGTCAACGACGAGCAGCTTGTTGATGCGCGGGTGATCGCCAAAGAATTGGTCGGCCCGGGCGATGGGATCGTTGCCGAGTTCGGACTCGGTGAGGGTGAACACCTGGTCGCGCGGAGTCAGCGCTTCCGAAACCTTCCGGTCGGCGTAGCGCGGACGAACCACGCTGCCGGGCAGCAGACCGATCAGTTTTTCGTCACTGTCGACGGCGGGGAAGGTGCTGAACTTGAACCCCTTGCGTTCGATCAGGGAGAGCACGTCGCCGATTGATTCGTCCGGATTGACCGTGATCGGATCCTGAATGAGGCCGTGCACGTGATTCTTGACCCGGCTGACTTCCCGCAACTGTTCCTTCTCCGTCATGTTGTAGTGGATCAGGCCCATGCCGCCGTTCAGGGCCATGGCGGTCGCCATGTTTGACTCGGTGACCGTGTCCATGTCGGAGGATACGATTGGCAGGTGCAGCTCAAGTCCCTCGCAAAGCGTGGTGTCGAGCAGGGTGTCGCGGGGGAGAATGTCGGAGTACAGCGTCGCGAGCGTGATGTCGTCGTAGGTGAGCGCGCAATCGCGGTGGGCAGGAAAGAAGTCTTCAGCCTTCAAATAAAACTCTCGATCGAGCGAGTTCGGTTCCTGAGTTGCTGCCATGTCCAAGAATGCGCGGACGGGATTTGAGTGACAAGCGGGAACTGTTCACAGCCGGAGTATTGGCCGTAAACGGTGGAAACGCAGGCCTCAGCGGAGGAGGCTGAACGCGGGAATACTCACGCCGTGTTTGTCGACAATGTCGCTTTGTTCGAATTTGAAGCGATCGGGAACGGATTCTTTGAGTTCCGGGCTCACCAAGACCTGGCCGGAGTCGGCTCCATCGCAGAGTCGGGCGGCCCGGTTGACGGCATCGCCGATGACGGTGAACTCCAGCCGCTCTTCGGAACCAATGAAGCCGTGCAAGACTTCGCCGCGATGCACGCCGATGCCGAGATCGCAGTATTTCAGTCCCGCTTCAGCCCGGCGTTCGTTCACGTATTTGATGGTCTGCTGCATGACGGCTGCGGCGCGCAGCGCATTGACATCCTGGTAATGGTCTTTTTCCGGGCTGCCGAACACCGCGAGGATCGCGTCGCCGATGAATTTGTCGATGGTGCCCTGGTAGTCCATCACCACACCGACAAGTTCGGAATAATAGTCGTTGAGCATCTCGACGACCTCCTCGGGGGACATTCCCTGGGACGTCGCGGTGTAGCCGCGCAGGTCGGAGAGGAGCAGGGTGACATTCGAGCGGACGCCACCGGGTGTCAGTTTGCCGGCCTTGGCTTTCTCAATAAGCGTTCGGCGAAGGGGCTTTGAAAAGTTCGCCAAGAGACGCTCTTGGATCTTGTTCTGCTCGCGCAGAT
>Ga0055584_100003160_pt1 | contig 16301 bp, 14 predicted proteins | sample OSDHelmetaG_FD_58716 | JGI IMG/M metagenome (GOLD analysis project Ga0055584, IMG submission 58716) | Pelagic marine sediment microbial communities from the LTER site Helgoland, North Sea, for post-phytoplankton bloom and carbon turnover... | ecosystem: Environmental > Aquatic > Marine >... | reverse complement strand
TGTATTTGGTGGTTGCCCTAACCGCATGGATCCACCCACTGCTTATGCACCACTTACATCTTATGACTCAGTCACTATTAGCAAAGGCGTAACAACTTTACGTCATGGTGCTGGTGGCAGTGGTGGTACAGTTGTTTTTGAACGCCAGCAACCAGAGTTTGCTGATGATGATGCAGCTATTAGCGGACAACTGGGCGGCAGTTATGCCTCTAATGGAAATGCAGGCAAAGGCTGGGGACGCATTTTAGCCGGTGGCGAGCAAGGCTACATACGCGCTTTTGGTGAATACAGTAAAGCCAGAGATTATGAAGATGGTAGTGGTCGCAAAATATGGAGTGGTTATGAATCCACCCAGGGTGGCGCAGCTTTAGGCTGGACCCCCAACAGAAATAGCTGGCTGGAAGTAAATTATGAAGAAACACGCGAAAGAGATGTTAAGTTTGCCGGTGCCGGAATGGACTCACCGACAAGCGATAACAAAACCTATGGTATGCGTGGTCATTATGATGTTTCACCACAGCTAACTCTCAGTGGTAACCTTAACTATAGTCAGGTTGAGCATGTAATGGATAATTTTTCATTACGCCCTAAAGCCATGATGAAAATGGTTGTACCTACCACTTCAGATACTCTGACTGGGCGGTTAATGGCAGAATACCAGCTTGGCACCAACCAGATTACCGGTGGTATTAACCTCTTGGAAAATCAGCGTTCTGCTACACAAATCAGTTCACCCAACACCAGTCCCAAACAGCTTGCCTTTATGTGGCCGGATGTTACCCAAAGACAGGTTGGTGCATTTGCTGAAGTCGGACACATTTTAGGTTCCAACCGCCGTATTTCTGCTGGTATTCGTGCAGACTATTTTAAATCTGAAGCTGATTCAGCTAACAAAAAACCCGCTAACGGCATGATGCCTGCCGATATTTATAAAAGTACCTACGGTATTACAGGTGATCTGGCCAGAGATAAGTGGCTAACCGGAGCCTTTATGCGCTTTGAACAAGACCTGGGACAATGGCAACGTGCTTTTGTAAGCCTAAGCCGCAGCCAGCGCATGGGCGATGCAACAGAAATGTATATGGCAAGAGGTAACTGGGTTGGTAACCCCGATTTAAACCCCGAAACCAGCCACCAGGTTGATTTAGGTTTAGTCGGCAAAAGTAAAACCATCGATTATTCCGCAGTAGTTTTTAACAATCAGGTTACTGATTATATTTACCGTAATGTAAAATCAGGTAAATCAACCTACCGCAATATTAAAGCAGCACTTTATGGCTTAGAACTGGAAGGCACTTTACGCTATGCCCTTAACTGGGAAACCCGTGGCCAGCTTAATTTATTGCGTGGTAATAATCGTTCCGATGGCGGTACTCTGGCTCAGATAGCGCCCTACTCCGGACAGGTTTCACAACACTGGATTAATGATCAGTGGGAAGTTGCGGCCACCTTCCGCTTTGCCGACAAGTCCGATCGCTTAAATTCGGATGCCAACGAAAAAGCCACCGCAGGTTATGGCCTGATTGACCTGAGTCTAGCCTGGAAGCCAGCTCAACAATTAAGTATTTCCACAGGTGTAAACAACTTGTTGGATAAAAACTATGCTAACTTTCTTAACCGCAATGCCGCAGGCTCTGATCCTTTGAACCTGGGTGCAAATGCCTGGAAAGACACACTAACCGAACCAGGGCGTAGCTTCTGGGTAAGCGGTAACTATCATTTCTAAGCCTTAACATCTATCCAGGCTTAAACTAAACACTGCCGGTTTTGGCAGTGTTTACATTTCTAAGCTCACAAATAACCACAAAAATAGGCATACTATTTTAGTAGTCTTATAAGTAAGCACCTGTAAGGTGTGACTGAACCACCAACTACAAACAGGATACTGTTATCAGTTATGAGGTCGATATGTTCCGTCCAGCCTTTTTACTACTACTGACTTTCTTACTGTTCAGCCCAGCTTTTGCTGAGTTGCCTGAAGCTAAGGGTGATATTTTGTTAACAATAACGGGCAAAATTCGCCATACCAACCAGCAAGAGCGTGCAGTGTTTGATCTTCAACTTCTGGAATCACTGGAACAGCTTGAAGTTATTACCCAAAACCCTTGGTTTGCAGGTAGCAATAGCTACTATGGTCCTCTGGGCCGTGCACTGATTAAAGCCGTAGGAGCAGACCCAAACAGCAGGATGAGAGTAACTTCACTTAATGGGTTTATGGCTGAAATTCCAGTCAGTGACTTTCTGAAATACGATGTAATTCTTGCGCTTAAAAAAAATGACACCTATCTGCGTATCCGTGACCGAGGGCCTATTTTTACTATCTATCCTTTTGATCAGCACCCCCACTTAAATACGGAAATGCACTACAATCGTTCTGTTTGGCAGGTAAATACCATTGAATTTTACTAGAAGCTTACCGAATGATTAAAACCAAATGCCTGAATCAGACCCGAGTCTGGCTGCTACCTACACTAGCAGTTGTATTTTTACTCACAGCGCTAACATTATTATTCATTTTACAAAGCAGAGAACAGGAAATTCAGAGTGCTGAGCGCGACGACATACTCTGGGCCGTTTATCAACTGGATCGTGAAAACCTTAAACTTAACAGCCTACTTAATCGCTACAGATACAAACAAAATTCAAAAATATGGAAAGAGGCCAGGTTACGTTTTGAAATTCTTTACAGTCGAATTACGGTACTGCGTCATGGTCAATACAATAATTTAATTGAAATTAAAGAAAGAACTCACAACCTGAGTTTGCAGTCTTTTAAAATCATCGATTTAATGGATGAGCTTTTTACTGCTACTAATGCTTCATCACCAGAGAAGCTAACTAAGCTGCTCCAGCTTTCACAACAGTTAAACCGTGTTACTGAAGAGCTGGTGACCAGTCTCAAAAGCATCAGCAGCCAAATCAATACCGGGAAACGGCAGGAATTAAGACAGCTTTATCATTATTTACTGATAATAATTATCCTGCTGATATTAACAATGAGCTTAATTATTTATCTGCTTGTAAGAAAAATGTCTGAAGCTCGCCAAGCACAACACCAGGCTCAACTTATGGCAAGCGAACTGGAAACAGCAGTAAAAAAAGCAGAGGCAGCCAGCCAGGCAAAGTCAGATTTTTTAGCAACAATAAGCCATGAAATACGCACGCCCATGAACGGTGTGCTTGGAATGAGTGAACTCTTATTTGAAACGCCGCTTAATAGCGAACAAAAAAAATACACCCATGCAATTAGCAACAGCGCCTCCGCGTTAATGCGCTTACTGAATGAATTAATGGATATTTCAAAATTAGAAGCCGGTCGGCTGGTACTGGATTACCGTAAAACACAACTTGCTCCTCTGCTAAGAGAGGTTATCGGTTTTTTTTCTGCCGGACTTAATCAAAAACCCGTCACTCTCAGCCTGGAACTCGCACCTGAAGCTGATGCTGTGTACAACACCGATCCAGGCCGCTTACGCCAGGTATTACTTAACCTGTTAGGCAATGCGCTTAAATTTACTGAACAAGGCAAAGTAACTTTAAAAATAAAATTAACTCCGGAAGGACTTTTTTTTGAAGTAGAAGACACGGGAGTAGGTATTGACGAGGCAGTGCAGCAAAAAATGTTTGAGCTTTTCACTCAGGCAGATGCCAGCATCTCCCGACGCTATGGCGGTACAGGTTTAGGCTTAGCTATATCTAAACGTATTATTGAACAAATGGGTGGCAATATCCGTGTGCGTAGCCGCCTGAATGAAGGCAGCAGCTTCTACTTCACACTGCCCATACAACCCTGCCGCCCCTAATACGAAAGTCTTAACTCACTTATATTGTTTACTTTTACCGGACTGTTACCATCAAAGATCAAAACAAATATAATCAGAGGTGACGCGACATGAATAATTCAACAGATAACCAGCGCATCGAAGAAAACTTCCGCACCTTTAATGATAAATATGTGGAACTCTTTGCAGATATAAAAAAAGGGCTGGAAAACATGGGCAGCCTTCATGCTGACCACATCCACTCTTTAAATGGAATTATTGCTGCACTTACTGCTGAAAATTACAGCAAGGCCCGTGAGCTCCTACTTGAAGCCAATTTAAACTCCCTAGTAGAAGAGTCTTTTGAAAATAACCTCAAGCTTAATTCAGACCTTAACTCCCTAAGGGTTCGTATGGCTAATCTAAACCTTCTTGAAGCCGACACCTCCCATTACCTTTAACTTAATATAGGCCATTTAGCCTAGCAGACACCAATTGCTAGGCTAAACAGTTAGCAGCTCATTTATTTCTTCTCAATACGCTTTATCAAAAACAAAAAAAACTTTATTCTGTTACTAAAAATAAAGCATTAAAACCAATTCAAACAGTTTCTGCCCATCATTAGTTACAGACTATTTTCAGGAAGTATTTACTATTATCACCCAGCCCTTAAAAAATCAGAGCTTTAGTATTGAGAAAATTTTTAGTTAAACTAATCCAAACACCTTTCAGCCTTGCTTTACCTTTTCTGCTCTGGGGTTTGGTTATAGGGTTGATTTATAGCTATAACAGTAAAAACCTTCATCATGCCAGCTACGAAATGGCACGCCAGCGTGGAGAAGTTGCTTTTAAGCTGGTTGAAAAAATTCGCCACTGGAATGCCAGGCATGGTGGTGTTTATGCCCCACTTACTCAGGAAACACCTGAAAACATCTGGTTGAAAGTGCCAGAAAAAACCATTCAATCCCCTAAAGGCATCACTTTAACCAAACTTAATCCTGCATACATGACCCGCCAGCTGGCCGATTTAATGAAAGGTAGTGATTTAGAAATTCATCTTACAAGTGACCGTTTAATTAACCCATCCAATAAGCCAGATTCTTGGGAAGCTGTTGCTCTGAGTGAACTGAAAAATAATGCCCTGACAGAATATGTAGCCATAGTCGAAGACCGTTTCCGCTATATGGCGCCCATGTATATAAAAGAAAGCTGTTTAAGCTGTCATGGCGTTATGGGTTATAAACTGGGAGATTTCAGAGGTGGGCTAAGCGTTTCATTTCCTGTTGATGATGTAAAGGAATTCACTTCCGGGCTTTTTCAGGAAAGTCGCACCATTCATCTTGTAGCCTTTATCCTTTTGTCTTTAACGGGAGTTATTTCTATCTTAGCTTTACGGCGTTTGGTAGCCAGTTTGCTGAAAGAACGCAGTCAAAGAGAAGCTATTATTGTTGAACGTACTGCCAGCCTGAACAATGAAATAGAAGAACGGCGCAAGTCTCAGAAAAAACTTAACTACCTTGCTCATCATGATGAATTAACAGGAGTTAAAAATCGCCGCTGGATACTGCAAGAGCTGAACCGACGTATAACCGAAAGCAAAAATACCAATACACCTCTTGCTGTGCTATTACTGGATATAGACTTTTTTAAGAAAGTTAATGACAGCTATGGTCATGAAATTGGTGACAGAGTGTTATGCAGCTTTACTGAAGTTATTCAAAGCCGGCTGCGTCAGGATGATGCTCTTGGTCGTTATGGTGGTGAAGAGTTTCTAGTTCTCTTGCCCGCAACAGAACCAGAAACAGTGCAACTGATCACAAAACGCTTAGGTAAAGCTGTTGCAGAGCAAACTTACGCTTACAATGATTTATTATTCAAAATAACAACCAGCATAGGTGTTACCTTGTTTTATCCACAAGACAGCTATACATCGGAAGAACTTATCAGCCAAGCTGATGAAGCGCTTTATCAGGCTAAAGAAAGTGGGCGCAACTGCTGCAAAATATGGCAAAAAGCTTAATTTTCAACAGCTTTTAATCTGTCAGCAATCACCACCGCCCAATTCTACTCTTTATTTATTCAATTAGGTTGCAAGCCTTTTTATTCAGGTTGATAATCTGATTTAACCTGATCTAACCAGACTTAACATGAACAAAACTTAAGAGATACTTCAATGGTCGAACTGCGCCACCTAAAAACACTTGTTGCGCTTCGTGCTACAGGTAGCTTGGTTGATGCTGCAGAACGACTACATCTGACACAGTCTGCTTTATCTCACCAGTTAAAAGCCCTAGAGCATCTATTGGATACCGAGCTTTTTATCCGTAAAAGCAAACCCCTGCAATTTACCCCTAGCGGACAGCGTTTATTAAAATTAGCAGATGATATATTACCCAGGTTTGAGGCAGCACAAAGAGATTTACAGCGCCTTGCCAAAGGACAGGCTGGACGCCTACACTTGGCTATAGAATGTCATAGCTGTTATCAGTGGTTAATGCCCACCCTAGATGCCTTTCGCAAAAACTGGCCAGAAGTGGAAGTTGATATTCCCGGAGGCCACCATTTTGCACCCTTGCCAGCACTAAAACGCCAAGAGCTAGATCTTGTTATCACCGCAGACCCAAGACCTATTGAAGGTGTGCTTTACTCACCCTTATTTTGTTATGAAAGCCTCCTGGCTATACCCAAAGATCATGCTTTTATAAAAAAAGATTTTATAGAACCCGAAGACTTACTGGCTGAAACTTTAATTACCTATCCCGTTGAACGCAATTTGCTGGATATTTTCACTCATTTTTTAGATCCGGCTGCAATTGAGCCTGCCAGAATAAGAACAGCAGAACTCACCATTTTAATGATGCAATTGGTTGCCAGCCATCGTGGTGTTTGTGCCCTGCCCAACTGGGCAATGACAGAATATTTAGAAAGAGAGTATGTTGCTGCACGCAGATTAGGTGCAGAAGGTACCTGGGGAACCCTTTATGCCGCCTACAGAGAAAACCAGCAAAGTATGGAGTTTATTACAGACTTTATTGAAACCGCCCGCAAAACATCCGCTCAGGTATTAACAGGAATAAAACCCACAGAGGACACCCCTGATCCTTTTAACCCAGTTACTAAAAATTTAATCACAACATAAAATAAAACTTAATTAATAGCTAACAGGAAAATTACTCTTATGCCTGCTAAAAAAGCCTTGTCATCTCTACTAGCTTTAGCATTATTTATGTTACTGGTAATTTGGTTAGCAAGTGGAGATTTTTTAGCCAGCCAAATCAGCAATCCTGAGGCAGGTACTCAAAATAAAACAACAGAATTGATGCGTGTTGAAACCCAATGGGTAGAAGCCAAGCCCTTTCACCCAGTAGAAACCCTCCAAGGCCAGCTTCTACCCTGGCAGCAGGTTCAACTTCTGGCTGAAACCAATGGCCGTGTCACTCAAATACTGGCTAAAGAAGGGCAGCAGGTTAAACGAAGTACTGAACTGCTGCAATTAGCAGAAGACAGCCGCCCTGCTCAATTAGCCCGGCTAAGAGCAGAACAGGCTAGTCGTGCAGCAGAACTAAAAGCAGCCGAACATCTGCGAACAACTAACCTGATTTCAGAAAATGAGCTGCTTCGCCTTAAAAGCAGCCTGTTACAAATTGAGGCAGATTTAAAAGCAGCCGAATTAGATTTAGCCAATACCCGCCCTAAAGCACCCTTTGATGGTTTACTGGAAAAGCGCCATGTTGAATTAGGTGAGTTTGTACAGGCAGGCAAGCCCTTGTTTACTCTGGTTAATATCAATCAATTAAAAGCCGTTGCACAAATACCCCAGCAAAAAGTTGCCAGCATTCAGGAAGATCAACCAGTGAGTTTAACCCTGTTAGATGGCCGAAAACTGAGTGGTAAAATTTCATTAATTGCCAGTTTAGCAGATACTTCCACACGTACTTACCGGCTGGAAGCCGTTGTTGATAACCCAAAACAACTTCGCCTGGCCGGAGCCAGTGTAACCCTGGCGATTCAGCGACCCAGTATTCCAGCCCATTATCTTTCTTTATCCAGACTAAGCCTTGATAAACAAGGACGCTTAGGTGTTAAGCATGTTAACAGCCAACAACAGGTTGTTTTTACACCTGTAGAATTACTGAGCAACGATACTAAAGGTGCCTGGCTGGGCGGTCTTCCTGAAAAAATTCAACTCATCACCTTAGGTGGTGGTTTTGTAGAACCAGGTGATCTGGTAACTCCTGTTCTTCAAGAAGAACAAAACAAACAGGAAGTACAGGAGAAGCATTAATGCTAGCTATTATTCGTGTTGCTATTCAGCGTAGCCGTGCCACGCTTTTAGCCTTGTTGCTACTGCTTATTGGTGGCTGGTCAGCCTATAACGCTATTCCTAAAGAAGCTTTTCCTGATATCACCATTCCTATCATGTATGTTTCCATGCAATTAGAGGGTATCAGTCCGGAAGATGCTGAACGACTCCTGGTGCGTCCCATGGAACAGGAATTGAGATCTTTAGAAGGTATCAAAAAGATATCAGGGATAGCAGCAGAAGGTCATGCTTCCGTATTACTGGAGTTTGATGCAGGCTTTGATTCAAAACGTGCTTTACAGGACGTGCGTGAAAAGGTTGATACAGTTCGATCCAAACTTCCTTCCGAAGCTGACGAGCCTCAGGTACATGAAATAAATACAGCGCTCTTTCCTATTATGTCAATCGGCCTTTCCGGCCCAGTGGATGAAGCAACCCTAGTGGCAATTGCCCGCCGCCTGCAACTTGAGCTGGAAGCCATACCAGAAGTACTTGAGGTTGATATAGGAGGCGATAAAGAAGATTTGTTAGAAATTCTTATTGATCCTCAGGTTATGGAAAGCTATGGGTTGGATCCGGCTCAGCTCTTCAACCTGGTTTCACGCAATAACCGTCTGGTTGCAGCAGGCAGCCTTGATACCGGATCAGGTCGAATGGCGATGAAGGTTCCTGGGGTAATAGAAAACCTGGAAGACTTGATGTCTATGCCCGTTAAAGTCAATAGCTCTACCGTTGTTACTTTTGGAGATTTAGCCACCATTCACCGCACCTTTAAAGACCCTATGGGCTTTGCACGAATTAATGGACAACCCGCACTGGTATTAGAAGTAACCAAACGCAGTGGTGCTAACATTATTCAAACAGTGGCAGAAATTAAAGCCTTATTAGAGCAGGCTAAACCTCTACTACCTAAAGACCTGAGTATTGATTACATAATGGATCAGTCCACTGATGTCGAAAATACCTTGGATGACCTGCTTAATAACGTTGCAACGGCTGTAGTGCTGGTAATGTTAATAGTTATTGCTGCAATGGGTTTTCGTTCTTCTGTTTTGGTTGGCGTTACCATACCCGGTGCTTTTTTAGTAGGCATCTTATTAATCTGGTCACTAGGCTACACCATGAATACTATGGTGCTTTTCTCTTTAATTCTGGTCGCAGGTATGCTGGTTGACGGCTCGTTAGTTGTTGCTGAACTGGCCAACCGTTACCTTGAAGAAGGTTTAACCCCCGCTCAGGCTTGGCAACAGGCAGCAAGCCGTATGGCCTGGCCAATTACTGCCTCAACCGCTACTACTGTATCCGTTTTTATGCCGCTATTATTCTGGCCAGGCATGGTTGGTGAGTTTATGAAATTCCTGCCTATCACGGTCATTCTTTGTCTTCTGGCATCCCTGGCTATGGCACTGGTATTTCTGCCTTCTTTAGGCAGTATTTCCGGAGGGGGCACAAATATTCCACTAACCCAGGAACAGGTTAAGGCACTGGGCGAAGCTGCTGACTATCGTGTTGGTGCAACTTCCCCAACCCGTTTAGGTATTGTTTATCGTAAATTACTAAGCAAGCTGCTTTATTATCCAGGCTCTACACTGCTGGCAATGCTGGGCTTAATTGTGCTTATTTATCTGGCCTATGCCCGCTTTAATCATGGCGTCGATTTCTTTCCTTCCATTGAACCTGACTCAGCACAGGTACAGATTCGGGCAAGAGGCGACCTTTCGGTTTATGAAAGCGATGCTTTAGTAAAACGTGTTGAAGAACGCCTAATGGGGATGACAGAAGTTAAAGCTTTTTATGCCCGCTCTTTTGCGAATCAGGCAGGCCGTAGCTTTGGTGGAAATACTCCAGAAGACACAATTGGAATTATTCAGTTTCAGTTTAATGACTGGAATGAACGCCGTCGTGCCCGTGCCATCATTGATGAAATGCGTGAAAGAACAGCCGACATCCCTGGTATTTTTCTGGAATTTCGTGAACAGGAACAGGGGCCTGGTGGAGGGAAACCCTTCGAGCTGGAAGTAAGTTCACCGGATACGCTTAAAGCATCGGCAGCCATAGAGCAGATTATTGCTAAAATGCAGCAACTGGGTGGTTTTACAGATTTTCAGGATGACCGAAGTTTGCCTGGTATTGAGTGGCGCTTTATTGTGGACAGAGAAGCAGCAGCCCGTTTTGGTGCTGATGTAGCTGCAGTAGGAAGCGCTGTGCAACTGGTTACTAATGGCTTAATGCTTGCAACCTACCGGCCTGAAGATGCTAATGATGAGGTTGATATTCGTGTACGTCTGCCTTTAGCCTCCCGGTCGCTGGATCAACTAAACCGTATGACCTTACAAACCAGTAGTGGTCAAGTTCCACTTGGTAATTTTGTACGTCTTGAACCAGCACCCAAAACAAGCACACTGAAGCGTTTAAACGGTCAGCGAACACTAACCCTGAAAGCTGATTTAGAGCCTGGTTATCAGTTAGATGAACGGCTTGCAGCTTTAAAACCCTTGCTGACTGAACTACCGGAAGGGGTAAAAATAAAAATAGCAGGGGAAAATGCCGATATGGAAGAAGCTATGAGCTTTTTGATTACGGCCTTTTTAGTAGCTATCTTTTTAATGCTGATCATTTTAGTTATGCAGTTTAATAGCCTCTACCAAACCCTTTTAGTCTTATCCGCTATTATCTTTTCAACTGCCGGCGTACTGCTGGGGCTGATGCTGGCGGGTAAGGCTTTTGGAATTGTAATGGTGGGCATGGCTATTATTGCTTTGGCTGGAATAGTAGTGAATAACAACATTGTTTTAATTGATACCTATAACCGTATTCGTCAGCAGGGACTGGGAGCTATAGAGGCGGCTTTGGAAACAGGAAGTCTGCGCTTACGCCCAGTATTATTAACCGCAATTACAACCATTTTAGGGTTACTGCCAATGGTAATAGGTGTAAATGTTAACCTGATGGAACCAAGTCTGGGCTGGCAGGCACCTTCAACTCAGTGGTGGGGACAGTTATCCAGTGCAATTGCTGGTGGCTTAGCTTTTGCTACTCTGCTAACGCTTATTTTAACGCCCTGTATGTTGGTGCTGGGTGAGAAAGTATCGCTTACTTCCCGTAGACTTAACAAACAACAGGCCAAAGCTAAGTATGAGTAATAGCTAGCTGTTTATATAAGCCTTATTTTTAAGGCAAAAAAAATCCCCGAATTAGCTTCGGGGATTTTTGTTACTTTTTAGACTCTGCTGCTGCATCTTTTGCAATTAGTCCCTTTACTTTTTTTACCGTCCAGAAACTTGCTACAATCATTACCACTACAAGTACAATACTGGCTACTACGTATTGATCTAAGTACATAAGGCTTTCTCCACTCAAGCACAATAAACTCTTTTAAATGCCACCAAGTTAGTTTAACCCATATTCTAATAGAAGAAATAGCCTGAACCTTAACACAGGTCACTAATTGGTTTGTTAAGGCAGTAAGTTAGCGATTCCATACTCTTTATCCAGTAAACGGCCAATGGCATTTCCACTGCTCAGGTGATGTGCATACTGGGTATGCAAACACCGAACTTGTTGCCAGTTCTCTATACCGCCCACACCGCGTTTGGTAAAAACTTCGGTAAAGCCTAAACGGTCAACCTCTTTTTTAGTTTCTTCACTCATGGCAGCCCAGCGCCGTGCTATATAATCTTTATGACTCTGCTGGTATTCAGCCATTAAAACCGGGTCATCCTGTAGACGTTGTTCTAATTCTTTTATTAGCCCGGCTGCTTCTAGATGGGATAATTCTTTCACTAAAAAACGACTGCTTAACCAATAAAAGGTTGGGAAGGGTTTGTTATTCACTAATGCAGCAACCTGTAGTGCTAATGGCTGCCCCTGACTATCCAAGGCTGTAATCCGTTCCATTCCCTTAGGCTCTTTACCTAACTCCCCAGCAATGAATAAACGCTGTTCTGCGGTAGGCACTAGGGCAACTCTTTCAAATTTAGGTTTAGCAGACATTTTTTAACTCTTTACAATAAAAAACAGCGAACCTGAAGGCTCGCTGTTTTTTTAGTACTTTATTGATCAGGTGGTAATAGTGTAAAAGATACCAAGCATTGCTTACATTTTTTAACTGAGCACTTTAAGCATTTTTAACACAACAAAAAAGCAGATGGCCAGTTATCAGCCAGCCAAGTATGCACTTAACATCCAGACTGTTTTTTCCTGCTGGCCGATATAGTCACTCATTAATGCAGCAGTACCTTCATCACCTGCATCTGCAGCAAAATCCATCAGCTCACGCTGCATTTGTATCAGTTGCTTATAACCAGCCAATAAGCCTTCTACACATACTTTGCCATCTGTTGCCTGCTTATGCTCTTTAATACTGCTTTGTGCAATATAATCACTAAATGCATGCAGTGGACGATGACCCAAAGTAAGGATACGTTCTGCAATTTCATCTACTTTTAATAGCAAAGCGTTATATTCTTCTTCAAATTTAACGTGAAGTTCAAAAAACTGGCGACCTTGAATATTCCAATGGTAACCACGAACATTCATGTAAAAAATCTGGTAGTTAGCCAGCAGGTTATTCAGTTTTTCAGATAAAGCCTGTGCTTTTGAAACATCTAACCCAATACGATTAGTGCTCATAAAACCTCCTTGCAGATTTAAAATCTTTGTCAGTTTTTTAAAGCTATATTGTTGCTATGGGTACAATCTTAACCCAGCAAAGAGCTTAGAGCTAAGTTTTTTTATAAATCTTCTTAATAGCTAATAACTATTTGTTTTGGCTTTTTGGTATAAAACTAAATTCAGGCTTTGGAGCCTCAGGCAGGAGGCTTGCTGCCTTTTCTACCTGGGCAAGCAAGGTTGCACTATTCCTGGCAACCAAATTCAGATGGCCTAACTTACGTCCTGCACGCTCTTCTTTACCATAAAGGTGCAAATGACAACCTTCCATTTTTAATAGTTCTTTTATATCACCACAGCGGCCTAGAATATTCACCATGCAGGTAGGTGATGTGGCTGTTGTAGAACCCAAAGGTAATCCGGCAATAGCCCGAAGATGGTTTTCAAACTGACTTGTTACTGCACCATTTTGTGTCCAGTGGCCTGAGTTGTGTACTCGTGGTGCCATTTCATTAGCCATTAGCTGACCATTGGCCTGCTGGAACAGTTCTAAAGTAAGTACACCAATGTAATTCAATTCATCAAGCAAAGCCTGGATATAACCTTCTGCCTGGTGTTGTATTTCTTCATTAAGGTTCGCTAAGGGGGCATAGGAATAACGCAAAATACCATCAACATGATGGTTTTCAGCCATAGGATAAAAGCGGACTTCGCCCGTCTGACTGCGTACCGCAATAATGGAAACTTCACGCACAAAATCGATAAAAGCTTCTACGATCAATTCACGCTTACCTATACGTTGCCAAACAGCTTCCACTTCATCACTGGCATCAGTTTTTAATACCGCTTGGCCTTTACCGTCATAACCTTCTGTTACGGTTTTAATGACTACAGGTTTTTGGTGCTTAGTGGTTAAGTCGGTGACAGCCAGCTGTAAGCTTTCTAACGAATCAACTAGGTGGTATTCAGGTGTAGGAATATCTAATTGAGTAAAAAGTGCTTTTTCTAACCCACGGTTCTGGCAAACTTGTAAAGCACGACTAGAAGGATAAACAGGTTTTTGTTGTTCTATTTCACGCACCAATTCTACAGGTAGGTGTTCAAACTCATAGCTGATCAGGTCAACCTGATTTAAAAATTCTGCCAGGCGAGAGTTGTTTTTATCAATCAGTGTCTGCCCTATATCAGCACTGGGGTTGCCTGTGGTGTCTAAAAACACAAAACGCTGTCCTAAAGGATAACCGGCCAATGCTAGCATTTGCCCTAGTTGGCCTGCACCTAGAATACCAATACGCATGGTTTAACCTCTGCTTTACTCAATCCGCGGATCAGGGTTATTCAACACTGTCTGGGTTTGTTTAGTTCGGAACTCTTCCAGCTTTTCAGCAAGAGCAGCATCACTTAAAGCAAGAATTTGTGCAGCTAAAAGAGCAGCATTAGCCGCACCGGCTTTACCTATAGCTAAAGTAGCAACAGGAATTCCTGCTGGCATTTGTACAATAGATAATAAGGAGTCCATGCCTTTTAGTGCCTGGCTTTCAATCGGAACACCTAATACCGGCAGGGTGGTTTGTGAAGCCGCCATACCGGGTAAATGTGCGGCACCACCAGCACCAGCAATAATAACTTTTAAGCCTCGGGCCTTAGCTCCTTTGGCATAGGTAAACAGCTTATCAGGTGTGCGGTGAGCAGAAACTACTTCTACCTCGTAACTGACACCCAGCTCGTCTAACAGGGCGGCAGCCCGCTCCATGGTGGGCCAGTCTGACTTAGACCCCATGATGACGCCTACTTGTGCTTGCATCTACGCTTGCTCCCAGATCTGATTGAATCAGTAGCAGTTAAAATGAAAGCCGGAAAGCATACCCTATAAACCTACCGGGGGAAAAGTGTTAATCTGTTCAGGTTGATTTTAACAACTGTTTTTTACATTTAAGGAAGGATGATGCTGCTTAAATTAGGTCTGTGTTTACTGATTTTACCTTTATTAATTCTGATGGGAACCTGGGGTATGGAGTATGCTGATGTCAGCAGCTGTATCTATGAAGGTGGCAGTTACGATTATCTATTGGGTGAATGCTTAATGGATCAGCAGGGGGTTTTTGTTGCCTTTGCTGAACGCTATCCCCTGCTTGTAAGCACCAGTTTCTGGGTTTCTTGTGCAGGACTGGTACTTACTCTGATCGGGCTTTATAAAGGTCGTGGCTAACTTGGATTAAATATAATTAAATAAACTCAGGCCAGACACTTTGCTGGTGACCTGCATACTCGCCTGATAGGATATCATTGAAGTTTCTAAACGCATAACTGCATCAGCATAGTCAAGATCTTCTAACTCTGAGAGGCTCTTTTCGGCGAAGGCTTCAAAGTCCAGGTTATTATCTTTAACTGCATCAAGGGTATTTTGTCTGGCACCAATTTGTGAGCGGGTTTGCGAAACCTGTTCAAAAACCACATCGATATTGCCTATTGCACTACGAATAGCTTCTTTGTTAACGGGTGCACCATCTGCACCATTACCTGTAGCATCAACAAAGTACTGAATAACACCCAGCATATTGTTGGAATACTCTTTAGGTGTGGCTGCTAAGTTTTCAGGACCTGTGGTAAAAACAGCTTCAGCCGGGTTATGTGTAGTTAAATCTGCTATATCTATATTTTCAAAAGCTCTGGCACCTGATGTTAGCATTTTAATAAAGGTATCATCTGCTACCTGGGCTTCCCGCTCAATTGCATCGCCTTTAAAGGTATTACCATCGTAGGCTTTTTCTTCGGCCTGACTACCACCAAAAATATACTCACCACTTTCATTACGGGTATTTACCAAGCCTTGCAAATGGCTTAACAGCTCTTTTACCTCAATACCTGAAGCCTTAACCTGATTATCACTCCACTGATCACTACCCAACTGGATTGCCTGTTCTTTTAAGCGAATCAGAGAGTCTTCTGTCTGATCAAGTACTGATTCAGTTAAGCTAAGGTTTTTATCCGCAAAATCCACATTACGGTTATACTGCTGAACTACAGCCATCCGTGTTTTGGTGTTAAGGGTTTGTGCTGCCGCAACAGGATCATCCGCAGGCGTAAGCACCCGCTTGCCTGTTGCCATCTGGTTGTTAACTTTATTTAAACGGCCATAACTATCAAGCATGCCATTCATACTGCTGTTGTACATTTGCGTAGTGGACAAACGAATCATGGCTTATCTCCCAACACTTGCAATTAAGGTATCAAACAGCTTTTGTGCTGTAGATATGACTTGAGTAGAGGCCATATAGGCCTGCTGAAAACGTATAAGATTACCGGCTTCTTCATCCATATTGACACCAGAAGCAGCTTCTCGCATAGCAATGCTTTGATTAAGTGTAGCTGTACCCACTGCTGCTGCAGTACGTGATTCCGAGGTTTTAATACCCACCTGTTCAACCAGCATAGAGTAGGTCTCACCTAAAGAAGCACCACCCGAACCATCATCTTTACTTTCTATCAGCTTAGCCTGCTGTAAAAAGGACAGGCCAACCCCATTTTCACCACCGGCAGTACCTTCTAAAACCCAGGTATCACCAGCTTGTACATCATTGTTGTTGACATTAATTATCAAGTTATTACCAGCACCATCAGCATTC